>SDBU01003692.1_pt1 | contig 19331 bp, 20 predicted proteins | sample 2277071 | NCBI WGS metagenome assembly SDBU01 (sample SAMN10397929, study PRJNA504765) | marine sediment metagenome | isolation source: marine sediment core GS08_GC12, 126 cmbsf | place: Arctic Ocean: Gakkel Ridge, Loki's castle | collected 2008 | reverse complement strand
ATTCTCAGTAAAAAAAAAATTAACTTAAAGCAAATAGTAAAAACTATCTGCACAAGCAAAGCTATATACATCATCCTTTCATTTCTACTGTCAAAAAACCAAGTAGATGCAAACGCATCCTTTTCTATTTAAGAGTTTTTCTTAAACGAATAAAAAAGAATATACAAAAAAAAAATCTTTTAATCAAGAGATCTTAAAAAAAACAACTATAACAGCTAAATTTGTATAAATTTTTCAGGTTATTTCCAATACAATTTAAACTTATTTTTGGATAAAAGTTTGGAAAAACATACACAAAATGTATAAAATAACCGGTTATTTTACACAAGTATTGCATATTTTACCCCTTAAAACATACATTTTCATGTATAAGGAAAAATTTTCATTCATTTACATAAAAAATATTCGATTGCATTAAAGAAAATAATATTATTATTAAAAGATTATCCCTTAATAACATAGGCAGGAGTTAGCCTAGCTACTTTATTAGCAAGACCAGCTTCTTCGACAGCATCTACTACTATATCGACATCTTTATAAGCATCTGGCATCTCTTCTGAGATGGTGGCATATGATTTGGCATGCACTTCAATGCCTTTTTCTCTCATGTAAGTTTTAAGATCTCTACCTTTCCATTCTCTACTAGCTTGAGCTCTACTTTTCATTCTACCAGCTCCATGACATGAACTACACCAGGTAAGTTCATTGCCGAGGCCTGCTAAAATATGAGATGCGGTTCCCATATCGCCTGGAACTAAAACAGGTTGACCGGTTTGTTTAAAGATAGGATTTAACTCTTCATTGCCGGGACCAAAAGCTCTAGTTGCACCTTTTCTATGAATACAGAGTCTTTTTGGTTTGCCATCTATGTTGTAGGTTTCAAATTTAGCGATGTTATGACAAACATCGTAGAGCAATTTCACATCTTCAAAATCGATATTACAAATATCTTTGATGGCTGTACGAGCGAGATGCATCATTTGTTGACGATTATTAAAAGCGAAATTTGCAGCAGCTGCCATTGCTGCAAAATACTGCCTGCCATCTTCAGAGTTTATAGGTGCTGCGACTAATTGTCTATCTGGTAAATTCTCAGCGTAACCTTTTTTTATAAACTTATTTAAAACATCTTGGCAAACTTGATGCCCAAAACCACGAGAGCCTGAATGAATAATTAAATAAGAGTAATCTTTTTCTATGCCCCATTTTTTTGCAATATCTGGAAGATAGATAGTTTCAATTTTCCCAATTTCAATAAAGTGATTACCGGAGCCTAAAGTACCGAGCTGTTTTCTAGCTCTATCTTTTGCATGATTTGATACTACAGATATATCAGCGCCATCTATTTTTCCTAAACTCTCAATATGATCTAAATCAGCTTCAATTCCATAGCCTTGTTCGATTGACCATCTAGCGCCTTTAGTTGTTAAATTTAAAAAATCTGTATCTGATAAATGCTTTTCACCTCTATGACCATAACCAACTCCAGTTGGAACTATTTCAAAAATACGTTTAATAAGTTTTGATCCATATTTTTCTTGAAGATCTGAAAATTTTATGGGAAGTAGTATAACTCTTACACCGCAGTTTATATCATAGCCAACACCGCCGGGAGATATTACACCTGTCTCAGCATCCATAGCAGCAACACCACCGATTGGAAAGCCGTAGCCCCAATGAATATCTGGCATAGCAATAGAGTAGCCAACAATACCATCTAACGTTGCAACATTTTTAACTTGCTCGATAGATTTATCTTCTTTGATAACTTCTAAAAGCTCTTCTTTTGCGATAATGAGTCCATCTACTTTCATCTTGCCTTCTTTAGGAACTAAAAATTTAGATGGGCCTATTTTTTTTAGATTATACATCGACAATCATCTCCCAATGTAAAAGGTTTTGTTTTGTTTCTATATCAGAGTGAAAACTCACAGCTTTAAAAGGCATATGAAGTCCATCGATTTCAGCTTTAGTTATGATTTCATTTAGATTAATAATTACATCATCTAATGAAGTAACAGATTTTAGCTCATTAAAATAATTTAAAATAGAAAATTCTTTGAAAGCTAGAGCGATAAAACTATTTAATAAAAGAGACGAAAAATTTTCACCTTTTATAATAAAAGCGATATCAGCTGTATGGAAAAACTCTTGAAAGGGTTTTTGAAAATCTTTTTTCCAAAGCGTTTTATATTCTGAGTTTTGAAAAGACTCATATAAATTGAAGCTTTTTATGTAAAAAGGAAAAAAATAAAAGTTTTCTTTAAACTCTTTAATAGAAAAGTTTTCTCGACAAACTGTTACATGGGGCAAAAAATTTGAGTTTTGTTTTATTGAAAAATTTTTCTTTTTAAAAAATTCAAAAAGTTCATTTTGAAAATTTTTAACTTCTTTGCTTTTATCAAAAAAATTAGCTCTATAAGCAACTAGACGTGGATTTTTTTCAGGTAAAAAAAGAGTTTTATCAAAAAAACCTGCAAGAGGAATATTTGTATCTAAAGATGGCAAATCCTGTAAATGTTTTTCAATATCTTCGATTATATTTTCACCTAAAAAAAGAAGTGTTATGTGTCTATTTTCTTCTTTAATTATCTTTTTAGCTGTGAATGTTTTTGGCCATAGAGTCTGAATTTCAAAACCAAAAAACAATCTTTTTGTATCTTTTTCCATTTTTTAAAAATTGAAATTTTTTAATTTTTTTTAACGTTTAAATATTGTAGTTTTTATATTATGATTTTTTTACTTTATTTGAAAAAAAAATTCCTAAAACGTTTATTTTCAAGAAGAAAAAAAAATAGTAGCAAAAAAAGCCCAGACCCTATATCTAGTAATTTATAGAAACAAAAAATACTATATGTAGTGTTTTCAGACTCTAAATCTTGAAAAACTACTTTGGCTAAACAACTAAAAAAAGAGGCTCTCATGAATAAAAATAGCAGTGTAAAACTAGAGAAAATAATAAAAAGAAATGAAAGAATTGAGAATTTCGATTCCGATAAAATTTATAGAGCAATTCTAAAAGCTGGAAAAGCTACAAAAGAGTTTGATGAATCTATCGCAAAGACTTTAACAATTAGATCTATAAATATGGCTGAAAAAATATTAAAAGAGCTTCCGACTGTTGAAGATATGCAAGATATTGTTGAAGAAGTTTTATTATCATCTCCTTTTAAATTGAGTGCCAAAGCATATATTATATATAGGGAACAACATGCTAAAATTAGAGAAATTGCTAATAAAGCTGGTGTTGATTTAATAGATCAATACTTAGAAAAATTAGATTGGCAAGTTAAAGAAAATTCGAATATGAGCTTTTCACTTCAAGGTCTTCATAACTATATTGCATCGGAGACCAACAAAATTTATTGGCTCAATAAAATATATCCTCCAAATATTAGAAAAGCTCATATCGAAGGTTCTTTTCATATCCATGATTTAGGAGTTTTAGCTGGCTACTGTGTCGGTTGGGATTTAAAAGATCTTTTAACTGTCGGTTTTCAAGGAGTCGCTGGTAAAGTACAAAGCAATGCTGCAAAACATTTTAGAGCAGCACTTGGTCAAATAGTTAACTTTTTTTATACTCTTCAAGGAGAAGCTGCAGGCGCTCAAGCCTTTTCAAATATCGATACTCTTTTAGCTCCATATATACGCTACGATAAATTAAGTTATGAGCAGGTAAAACAAGCTATGCAAGAGTTTATATTTAATATCAACGTACCGACGAGAGTAGGATTTCAAACACCTTTTACAAACATAACTTTAGATTTACATCCATCTTCTTTATACAAAGATACCAATGTACTCATTGGTGGTGAGATCAAAAAAGAGACCTATGGTGAGTTTCAAGAAGAGATGAATATGTTCAATAAAGCCTTTTTAGAAGTTATGCAACAAGGCGATGCAAAAGGTAGAATTTTCACTTTCCCAATACCAACTTATAACATCACAAAAGATTTTAATTGGGATGATCCAAATTTAGATCTTTTATGGAAAGTTACAGGTAAATATGGCATTCCATATTTTACTAATTTCATAAATTCTGAGATGGATCCTGAAGACACAAGATCTATGTGTTGTAGATTAAGGCTCGATACGAAACAACTTAAATCTCGGGGAGGCGGACTTTTCGGATCAAATCCTCTCACTGGATCTATTGGCGTTGTAACAATAAATCTTCCTAGAATTGGCTATTTAGCAAAAACAGAAAAAGAGTTTATAAATCATTTAAGTGATCTTATGGATTTAGCAAAAGAGAGCTTAGAGATCAAACGTAAAATCATAGAAAATTTTACAGAAAAAGGTCTTTATCCTTATTCAAAATTCTATTTAAGACAAGTTAAACAAAGATTTAATAAATATTGGACGAATCACTTTTCTACAATAGGTCTTATTGGAATGAATGAAGCATCATTAAATCTATTAGATACTCCAATTTCAACTGAAGTTGGTAAAAACTTTGCTATTAATGTACTAGATTTTATGCGAGAAAAATTAAATATTTATCAAGATGAGACTGACAATAATTATAACTTAGAAGCAACGCCTGCAGAAGGAACTACTTATAGATTAGCTCTAATAGATAAAAAACGTTTTCCAGATATTAAATGCGCAAATGAGCCTCAGCTAAAACAAGGCGCTAAACCTTTTTATACAAACTCCTCTCATTTACCTGTAAACTATACAGATGATCTTTTTGAAGCTTTAGATCATCAAGATGATCTTCAAAAACGCTATACTGGAGGAACTGTGTTGCATGCATTTTTAGGAGAAAAAGTAGATGATCCTACAACAATAAAAAATCTCATTAAAAAAACTTTTGAAAAATATGAGCTTCCATATCTTACTATCTCCCCTACATTTAGTGTATGCGCTGAGCATGGGTATTTAGATGGAGAGCATCAAAACTGTCCAAAGTGCTCAAAAACATGTGAGGTTTATTCAAGAGTTGTTGGTTATTACAGACCTGTCGATCAATGGAATGATGGAAAAAGAGCTGAGTTCGATATTAGAGAAGAGTATGATTGTCCATCTTTAAAAACTTTAGAAAAAGAGGTTTTGTGTTAATTGGGGGTATTCAAAAATTTTCTTTGATTAACTACCCTAAAAAAACTGCAGCCGTGATTTTTACTCAGGGCTGCAGATTTTTATGTCACTATTGTCATAATCCTGAGCTTGTATTAGATGAGAAATTTCAAAAACCACTAGATGAAAAAGAAATCTTAGAGTTCTTAAAAAAAAGACAAAATCAATTAGATGCTGTAGTTATCTCTGGTGGAGAGCCAACTCTTCATAAAGATTTAGTCTCATTTATAAAAAAATTAAAAGATTTAAACTATTTAGTAAAATTAGATACCAATGGGATAAATCCAAATATCATAAAGAATCTAATAGATCAAAAATTACTAGATTACATCGCTATGGATCTAAAAGCTCCATTAGAATCTTATTCAAAAGTTACCAACATAGATCTAGGAGTGAATCTAATCCAAGATAGTATTAATCTAATTATGTCATCTAAAATTGAATATGAATTTAGATCTACTCTTGTCAAAAATCTTCACACAAAAGATGATATCTCTAAAATGGCAAAACTCATAAAAAATGCTTCTTTATATATCTTACAAAAATTTCGACCTCAAATAACTCTAAATCCAGCTTTTTCAAAATATGAAGCATTTTCTGATGAAGAGATGGGAAAATTTCAAAAAACATCTTTAAATTATGTGAAAAAGTGTTTTATTAGATAATTTTTTTCAATATTTGTTTCTCATAATTAATTATTTATTATTAATTCATAATAACAACTCAACAATACCTATTATTAATAAATAAAAAAATATCAATAAAATCTGTAATACATTAGATACCCAACCGATACTAGATGCAATAACTTCCTTTCCTTTTTGCTAAACTAGAAGATACTTATCTAAATCTCTAAATAGACAATAAATTAAATTATTACTACTTTAGATAAAACTAACTTTCAAAGTGTTAGTCTATTTTTTGTTATTTTCATAACGCCTTTAGCTAGACCAGAACATGCAGTGGCTTCAAAATCTCTTGGAAAAAAATTCGTTACTAGCCCAGTTATAGCTTCAACTGTAGCTGTAGCAGATAGTCGTACTGCAGTATTAGGTCTATTATCAAATTCTTTATACCTTAAATAATTTATTCCTGCCGCAATAGGTCTACCTAAAAATCTTCCTACAGTTTCAACACATCCTACAGCTCCTATTCCTAAAAAAGCTCCTTGAGCTGCAATATGTTTTAGAATTTGAGTTGATTTTTTTTCTCCTGTATTTTTCCATACAACAGTTCTTCTCCAGGCCCAAAATGAAAATGAATCACTAATACCTATATTATTTACTCCAAAAAGCGTTTCTGGATTAATTTTGCTAATATCAATACTTCCACCTGGATCAATAAGCATAGCATTATCTAATACCTTAATTTCATGTGAATTTAAATTTTCTAGACTATCTTCAAAAGTTCTATCTGGATGATTTTTTAAATACAAAAATATTTTATGCAATATCAAATAAACATCCTCCTCCATTTCATTTTTAGTTACACCTATCTCATAAAACCCTCTAAACTGATTGGGATAAAAATAAACATTACCTGACATTATACACCTATAATTTATATCCAAAAAATTAAAAAAAAATATTAGCTTGAGTTGGTAAATTAATCAAATAATATTTTATGAAGCTATTTTGATGAGAAATCAACTAACATCAAAATGGTAAATATCATATAATTCTAGAATACAAATGAAATAAAGAACTCAAAATGTCTAAACCTAAAATGTTAGCACCTATTCGTTATTTTGATAGTTTACATGCAGCGATAGATGCAAAAGCAGATAGTATATACTTTGGGATTGATAAGCTTAATATGAGAAGGCTCGCCTCTCACAATTTTACAATTGATGATTTAGAAAAGATAGCTAAGATCTGCTCTGATAGTGGTATAGATTCTTATTTAACTCTAAATGCTATAATTTACGATGAAGAGATTGACGAGCTTCATAAAATTATCGATGCGGCAAAAAAAAGTGATATTTCGGCAATTATAGCGCATGATATTGCAACAATTTCATATGCAAGAAAAATAGGTATGAAAATTCATATATCCACGCAAGCAAATGTTTCAAATATAGAAGCTGTTAGATTTTACTCAAAGTTTACCGATGTAATAGTTTTAGCTAGAGAGTTAAAATTAGAACAGATAGAAAATATTGTAAAAACTATTGAAAAAGAAAATATCAAAGGTCCTAGTGGAGAGCTTGTCAAAATAGAAATTTTTGTACATGGAGCACTTTGCTCTGCTATTTCTGGAAAATGTTTTATGTCATTAGACAAATACAATAAATCAGCAAATCGAGGAGAGTGTTTACAGTCTTGTAGAAGAAGATATAGGGTTATTGAAGAAGAGACGGGCAAAGAGCTTATTATAGATAATAACTATATTATGTCTTCAAAAGATCTTTGTACAATTTCTCATATAGATAAGCTTATAAATGCTGGGGTAAAAATTTTCAAAATAGAGGGAAGGGCTAGATCTGCTGAATATGTCTCAACAACAGTTAAATGTTATAAAGAGGCTGTAGATTCAGTATATGAGAAAACTTATAGCAAAGAAAAAATAGATTATTGGATTAAGGAGCTATCAAAAGTTTATAATAGAGGTTTTTGGCATGGAGGTTATTATTTAGGAGACCAAATAGATATTTGGAGCTCATCACATGGATCTGTAGCTACAGAGAAAAAAACATATATAGGCAAAGCGACAAATTATTTTTCGAAAATCTCAGTAGGAGAGTTTTTACTGCACTCTCATCAAATAAAAACAGGAGATGAGATTTTAATTATAGGTCCTACAACTGGCGTTATAAAAACAAAAGTAAAATCTCTTTACACTGATAAAGAAGTAGATATTGCGATGAAAGGAGAAAAAATAGCTCTGAAATTAGATAAAAAAGTTAGAAAAAATGATAAATTATATTTAGTGGAAAAAGCATGAGTTTAGAAAATTTAAGAGAAGAGATTGATGAAATAGATGATCAAATAATTGATCTTTTAGAAAGAAGATTAAATATTGCAAAAGATCTTATAAAATATAAAAAAAATGTTACAGATATAACAAGAGAAAATGAAATTTTAGCTAAAATAGAATCTGAGTATATTAAAAATATTTATAAAACTATTTTTGAAAACTCTAAAAAAGTGCAGAGAAAAAACTTATGATCTTTGAGATGTTAATGCTAATTTGCTTTGGAGCAGCTTGGCCTTTTTCTGTTTATAAATCGTATAAGACTAAATCTATAAAAGGTAAAAGCATAATATTTTTATATGTAATTTTTTTGGGATATATTGCAGGAATTTTACATAAAACATTTTACCACTTTGATTTGGTGATTTATCTATATATTTTTAATTCTTTGATGGTTTTGGTAGATATATTATTGTATCACAAAAATAAAAGATTAATTACATCTTAAATATTGTCTTTAAGAAAATTAGTTAGATGGATTTTTTAAAAAATCTTCTATTGAATCCGTTGCTTTATTAACATATTTTCCGATAAAGGTGTGAGCTGCATGTTTAAATCTTATAGCTTTTGCATTGGGCATTAATTTAACAAAATATTCATAAGATGCGGGATGGATTATCCGATCTTTTTGACCAATGAGTAGAAGTGATTTAGTTTTTATATTTGGCAAAATATCATCCAAAGTTTTTGTGGTGGTTATCATTTCTTTGAAAGCTCTTTTAAAAAAGAAATAATTTTTTATCATTTGAGAGAGAGCATATTTTTTAAAATAAGCACTTAAAGCTAAAGGTTTACCTGAGATAAAAATCGCCATTTCATCAAACTCTTCTAAGTTTTTAGGGAAAAGTAGATTTTTTCCTCTTTCCATTAAAATTTGAAGATCGCTTTTTAGTTTTTGATCTATACCGAGAGGATTGATCAAAACAAGACTTTTCACTTTATCAGGATTATTATGGGCATAAATAGTAGCAATACCACCTCCCATAGAAGTGCCTATTAAATGAAAATTTTTCAGATCTTTTTCATTTATAAAAAATTCTAAAGATTTAGTAATTGATTGAAGATCATATTTTTGATCTTTAGGTCTTGAGCTATTACCGTGGCCTGGAAGATCTAAAGCTACAATATTATACTTTTTATGAAATCTCTTAAAATATGGAAGCCAATAATTTTTTGTCGATTGAAAGCCATGAACAAAGACTAGAGTCTCTCCCTGACCTCCTTCGACATATTCGATATGATCATTTTCGTATTTCAAATTTTTGACATCTAAATTGAGATTTTTAAAAGATTTATAGCTATGGTATTTTGCAATAATGTGGGGAAGAAAAGCATAAGTTGCAAAAACTAAAACAATAAAACTTACTAAAAAATAGATCGGTTTTTTTTTCACGACTCTGCCCTGTATAATATTTGTTATTTCCAGTATAATAAATGCTTAAAAAAAATTGAATGAAAAGATGCAAAAACATCAAAGTTTTAATGAATACCTAAGGAATTTATATGGCTGCAAGGTCTTTAAAGTGTCAATTGATGCTAACTTTACATGTCCAAATAGAGATGGCACTAAATCTTTTGGGGGCTGCATATTTTGTGATGAGAGGGGCTCTTCTACTAGAGTACATAAAAAAAAAACCCCTATAAAAGAGCAAACCTTAGAAAACATAAAAATTAGAAAGACTAGATATAAAGCTAAAAAATTTATAGCTTACTTTCAATCTTTTTCAAATACTTACGATAGTGTAGAAAATCTCAAATTTTTATATGACAGTGCAATTAGAGTACATCCTGATATTGTAGGTCTTTCAATATCGACAAGATCAGATTGTATCGATGAAGAAAAGCTAAAATTAATAGCATCATATAGAAAATTTCTACCATTTGTATCAATAGAGCTCGGGCTTCAAAGTATGCATGATAGAACGCTCAAATTAATTAATAGACAAGAGGGTTTAGATGATTTCATAAAAGCATATCATTTGATTAAAAAGTATAATCTTCACTTATGTACACATATAATGCTCGGGCTTCCAAATGAGACCAAAGAAGATATGCTACAGACTGCAAAATTCTTATCTAAATTAAACATCGATGGAGTAAAACTACATAATTTAATTGTTTTAAAAAATACTGAGCTTGAAAAGATCTATTTGGACAAAAAATTCAAACCTCTTTCATATGATGAATATATAGATATAGCAAAAGATTTTATAAATATTTTACCAAATAGCTGTATTATCCATAAAATGGCCGGAAGCGCTCATCCAGAAGACATAGTTGATTCAAATTATTGGATATATAAAAAAAAGCAAGAGATTGAAAATATTTTAAGCAAAAAAAATCAATAGACAACTATATACTTTGTTTGTTAACTAGAAATTAACAGGAGATATTTTATGGGCAAACAAACAAAAGCTATAATAAAAATGGATGTAAAAACTGTCATAAAAGAGTTAAATAAAGCTTTAGCTGATGAATTTTTAGCAGCTTATCAATATTGGATAGGCTCAAAAGTTGTTAAAGGTTTTTTTAGAAAGACAGTTCAAGAAGAGTTAGCTGAGCACGCAAATGATGAATTTAGACATGCTCAAATGCTAACAGACAGAATAATTCAATTAGATGGCACACCAATTTTAGATCCAAAAGATTGGTATAAATTAACTACATGTGGATTTATACCACCGAAAGATCCAAATTCCATAAAAATACTAAATCAAAATCTTAAAGGCGAGAGATGTGCAATTGGAATCTACAACAATCTTTTAAAAAAATTAAAAGACAAAGATGGTGAGACATTTCATATAGTCTGTCATATTTTAAGAGAAGAGCTTAAGCACGAAAATGATTTAGAAGCAATATTAGAAGATATAGAGCTTTCTAAAAAGTAGCTTCAAGCAGCTTAAAGCAGTCTTAGGCTGCTTTTTTTACCCATTTTCCTTTATCATCTTTTCTATATTGGTGTTTTACAGCTGCCCAAGCAACTCTACAAGCTGATTCTTCTTGAGAAGTTCCAGGCCTTCTTTTTTCAGGATCTGAATATTCTTCCCAAGCATTGTTAAATACTTTCATGTAAATCTCTTGCGCTTTTGTAGGAAGATTATTTCGAACACCTTTAGGAAGCTGAGAAATATATCTATATGGCATAATACCTCCAAAAATCTTTCATTGAATTTTTCTTCAACTTAATATTTACTTATTTATATATCAATACTGTTGAGAAAAAAATTTTAAATATAAGACCCATAAGGACTTTTAATGAAACTTGTAGCTTTAAAAGAAGAGAATCAAGAGAAAAGAGCTGCTATAGTTCCTAAATTCGTTCAAAAATTCAAAGAATTAGGTTTTGATGTAGAGGTGGAAGCTGGTATTGGCGAAAATATCGATATCTCAGATCAGATGTATATTGATACTGGAGCTAAAGTACAAAAGAGAAAAGAGCTTTTAAAAGATGCAGATATCATTTTAAAAGTTAATAGACCCTCTATTAAAGATATCGATTTATTTAAACCTAAAACTATTTACATATCTTTTTTAGATCCTTTTTTTGAAAAAGATCTTATAGATAAATTTTCACAAAAAGATATTACTACTATCTCAATGCATTTAATTGTGAGAACTACTCTAGCTCAAAAGATGGATGCCTTAAGCTCTCAAGCGAATTTAGCTGGATATGCTGCTGTTATTTTAGGAGCTAAGTATTTAAATAAAATTCTGCCAATGATGACGACACCTGCAGGGACAATATCACCTGCAAAAGTATTTGTAATTGGAGCTGGAGTTGCAGGTCTTCAAGCAATTGCAACAGCGAGAAGACTCGGAGCAAAAGTAGAAGCCTTCGATACTAGAAAAGAGACTGAAGAGCAGATAAAATCACTCGGGGCAAAATTTATAAAGGTAGATATTGGCGAGGCAGAAGCTACAAAAGCTGGATATGCAAAAGAGCTTACAAAAGAGCAATTAGATCTACAAAGAGAGGCCATGAAAAAAGCGATTGCAACATCTGATATTGTTGTAACAACAGCACAAGTATTTGGAAGAAAAGCTCCAATAATAATTACAAAAGATATGATAAAAGATATTGAAAAAAGCGTAGTGATTGTTGATATGGCAATAACAACTGGTGGAAATGTCGAAGGAGCTGTAGCTGATGAAATAACAAAAATAGGAAATATTACTATTTTAGCACCATCTAATCTGACAAATGAAGTAGCTTTAGATGCTAGTTCAATGTACAGCTCAAATTTATATAATTTTATAGAACATTTCTATGACAAAGAGAAAAAGACTTTTCATCTAAATTTTGAAGATGAAATCTTAAAAACGGCATGTATATGTCATGACAAAAAATTAATAAGTCCAATTTTAAATAAAGGTAAATAAAAATGGATCCACAAACACTAGTTTTTCTATCTTTTATTTTAATCCTATCAATATTTTTAGGATTTGAGCTTATCTCAAAAGTCCCCTCTCAGTTGCATACTCCATTGATGAGTGGATCGAATGCAATATCTGGAATTACAATAGTCGGAGCTTTAATTACTTGTGGGATGTCCTCTAATAAAATATTAATAACTATTTTAGGAACTCTAGCAGTTACACTTGCTATGATAAATGTTGTTGGTGGATATCTTGTTACAAACAGAATGTTAAAAATGTTCAAACCTAAAGATAAAAAAGAGATTAAAAAATGATTTTAGATTTAAGTATTAATTTTTCTTATTTAATATCTGCAATTTTTTTTGTATTTGGCTTAAAACTACTCGGCTCTCCGAAAAGCGCAGCTAGGGGAAATCTCATCTCAGCTATAGGTATGTTAATTGCAATTGTAGCAACACTCATTAGCAAACAGATAATTGATTATACTTGGATCATTATCGGAATCATCATAGGTTCTGTAATAGGAATTATCGCCGCTAAAAAAGTTTTAATGACCTCCATGCCTCAAATGGTAGCTCTCTTAAATGGTTTTGGAGGGCTCGCATCACTTCTTGTAGGCTGGGCTATTTTTTATAATAATTTTCAAATAGATAGTTTTACAGCGACTACAATATTTTTATCTATTCTAATCGGTGGAGTTACCTTTACAGGTTCAATGATCGCTTGGGCAAAACTATCCGCTGTTATTCGATCAAAAGCTATTTTATATTCCGGTCAAATGATTATAAACTCAGCTCTTTTATTAGCTTTAATTGTGTTTGGTATTATTTTTGCAATATATCCAGAAACCTCTTATAGCTATTTGATCTATATCATTATTGGCTCACTTCTTTTAGGAATACTCAGTGTTATTCCAATTGGTGGCGCTGATATGCCAGTTGTCATCTCTTTATTAAACAGCTATTCAGGAATAGCTGCCTGCGCAAGTGGATTTGTTATTAAAAACAATGTTCTAATCGTCTCAGGAGCTCTCGTTGGCGCTAGTGGTATTATTTTAACAACTATTATGTGCAAAGCTATGAATAGATCTTTAGCTAACGTCTTATTTAGTGGATTCGGAGCTGTGAAAACTAGAGCTAAAACTGATGAGAAAAAAGAAGTCAAAGCAATATCAGCTAAAGATGCATATTTTGTTTTAGAAGCCGCAAAATCTGTAGTGATTGTTCCTGGATATGGCCTCGCTGTTGCAAATGCCCAACATGTCGTAAAAGAGCTAGCAGATCTTTTAGAAGAAAATGGAGCAGATGTAAAATTTGCTATTCATCCAGTCGCAGGTAGAATGCCTGGACATATGAATGTTCTTTTAGCAGAAGCAGATGTCTCATATGACAAACTAATTGAGATGGATGATATCAATAGAATAATAGATACTATAGATGTCTGTTTAGTAATTGGAGCTAATGATGTTGTCAATACCTCTGCTAGAGACGATGAGTCTTCTCCTATGTATGGTATGCCTATTATAGAAGTTGACAAAGCCAAAAATGTATTCATCTTAAAAAGATCAATGGCCTCTGGTTTTGCTGGAATTGCCAATCCCCTCTTTTACAAAGAAAATAGCTCTATGATCTTTTCAGATGCTAAAAAAACTCTATCAGAGATTATCGAAGAGTTTTAAGAAAGTCTTATAGAAGTGTTATCAGAACTTGAAATGAGTAATCGCCAAATAGCATTAGTAACATCTGAAACTTTATCAGCTACTTCCATCGCTCCAATACCTAATAAAGCTCCTATAGCTAACTCTAAAGGTTTTGTAGAAAGACTTACATTTTCAGATAATAAATATGCAGTAACTGACCTAATAAACAATGCCGTATAAGCCTTATAAGGCTCATTTGACATTTTGATTTCCGCCTTTTTATATCTTTTGTCATATACCTGTCTTTTATATAAAGCATGTAAAAAAACACCACCAATAGCTCCATATAATGAACAATTTGAACTCATTTCTACCGTCCTTTTATTAAATTTTCTAAAAAAGTGATTATTTTAATAAAAATCAAAATAATAATCAATTGCATTCATTTTTTTATATTATTTAAAAAAAACAGCTTTATGTCCTACTTTTGATACCTGGAATGTATGAGTGAAATATCTCCATAGCTGAATAGCTCGTTAGAACCCCTAATGAAAATATAAAAAGACCATCTATGGCTATATGAGTATTTGTTTGAAAATAAGGGTTTTTATCACATACAAAATTATTTACATTTTCACACAGATGAAAAAAAGAGCATAAACTATTTGAAGGAATTTTCTCACAGTTTTTTAAATTTGATGAGAGCATATAAATATCTACTGCGCAACTTATAGTTACGACTAAAATAGCAGAGGCAAATAATTTATCTTCAAAAATATAATTTATTCTCATAAAAAGTCCTTTGAGGAATTTAAAAAAAATACAGATTTTATAAAAAAGTAAAATCTGATGCAATAATTTTAAAATCTTTAGAAAAAAATGATGAAAAATATATCTGATAAAAGCTAATATACTTACTATAGAAAGTTACTAATCAAAAGGATTACCATGTTGAATTTATATATTCTTCCAATAGTCTGCTCACTTGTAGCTATTATCTATGGCTGCTTTTTGATCTATCTGGTGTTATCTAAACCTACAGGAACAGATAAGATGCAAAAAATAGCTTCAGCTATACAACAAGGGGCTAATGCATATTTAAATAGGCAGTACAAAATGATCACTCTAGTGGGTGTATTTGTATTTTTATTACTATCCTGGCAATTGGGTATTTTAGTTGGAATTGGGTTTTTAATCGGAGCTGTGCTTTCTGGAACTACAGGCTACATAGGTATGAACGTTTCTGTTAGAAGTAATGTAAGAGTTGCTCATGCTGCAAAAAAAGGAATTGGTCCTGCTTTAACTATTGCTTTTAGATCAGGCTCAATTACAGGGATGCTAGTTGTTGGCTTAGCACTTTTAGGACTTACTATTTATTATGTAATCTTGCAAGCAATAGATCTTCCTCAAAAATCTATTTTAGAAGCCCTAATAGCGCTTAGTTTCGGAGCTTCTTTAATATCGATATTTGCAAGACTCGGTGGAGGAATTTTCACAAAAGGAGCAGATGTTGGAGCTGATTTAGTTGGAAAAATAGAAGCGGGAATTCCAGAAGATGATCCTAGAAATCCAGCAGTTATAGCAGATAATGTTGGAGATAATGTTGGAGATTGTGCAGGAATGGCAGCTGATCTTTTTGAAACATATCTTGTAACGATCGTTGGAACAATTTTGCTCGGTTCAATATTTTTCAAAGACCCAGCTACTTCTAGTAAAATGATGTACTATCCATTAGCTATTGGAGCTGTTAGTATTATTACTTCTATAATTGGAACTTTTTTTGTAAAACTAGGCAAAAACCAAAATATTATGGGAGCATTATATAAGGGTTTTGTAACAACCGCTATATTATCTGTGATAGCAATTGGTATTGTTACATATTTCCTTTTAGGATTTAAAAGTACCTATCATGTAATAGATGAAATCTCTTTTTCTGGATTAAATCTATTTTATTGTGCGATTACAGGACTTGTTGTAACAGGTCTTTTGATGTGGTTAACTGAATATTATACTTCAACAAAATATTCTCCAGTAAAAAGTATAGCTCAAGCATCTACAACTGGACATGCTACAAATATTATTCAAGGTTTAGCTGTATCTATGAAAGCAACAGTTTTACCTGTAATAGTAATTTCCGCAGGTATACTGATCTCATATTTAAATGCTGAACTATATGGCGTTGGTGTAGCTGCGAGCGCGATGCTATCGCTCGCTGGAATGATTGTAGCTTTAGACTCATATGGTCCTGTGACGGATAATGCTGGTGGAATTGCACAAATGGCAGGCTTAGATAAAGATGTAAGAAAAATAACAGATGCTTTAGATGCTGTTGGAAATACTACAAAAGCTGTAACTAAAGGTTATGCGATTGCATCTGCAGGATTTGGAGCTCTGGTTCTTTTTTCTGCATTTGTTGAAGATGTGAGTAACTATTTCCCTGATATTGCATGTAAATTCTCACTGCAAGATCCCTATGTTATAATAGGTCTTTTCATGGGAGGTCTACTTCCTTATCTTTTTGGAGCGCTTGGTATGACAGCCGTTGGAAGAGCAGCAGCCGCTATTGTTACAGAAGTGAGAAGACAGTTTAAAGAAATTCCAGGTATCATGAAGGGAACTGAGCTACCTGAGTATGGAACAGCAGTAGATATTTTAACAAAATCTGCTATTAAAGAGATGATAGTTCCATCACTATTGCCGGTACTCGCTCCTATTGTAGTATTTTTTGTTATCTATTTTATAGTTGATATTACTGCTGCTTTCGTTACGATGGGCTCTCTTCTTTTAGGAACAGTTGTGACAGGTCTTTTCCTTGCGCTTTCAATGACAAGTGGTGGTGGAGCTTGGGATAACGCTAAAAAATATATTGAAGATGGACATCTAGGCGGAAAAGGCTCTGACGCACACAAAGCTGCAATTACAGGAGATACTGTAGGCGATCCTTACAAAGATACTGTAGGACCTGCTATTAATCCAATGATTAAGATTGTCACAATCGCATCACTTCTAATACTTGCAATTCTTTCAAAGACATTTTAATTAAAATAAAAAACTCCCGAGAATTCGGGAGTTTTTTTTATATAAGATTTAGATAGAAAAACATTAGTTATAATTTTTTCTAAATTTATAAATTTTTCCATTATAATTTATAGTCATAAGATCGATAATATTATCGTTTTCTTTATTTAAATCGAAATTTATCTGAGCAGGTTTTACCTTCATAAAAAAATCTTTTTCTGTAGAAGGATATAAAGGAATTTGAGGATAGTAGCTCCATTTAAGCATTAACATACTCATATGACCTTGCGATTTCATAAGAATCTTGCATTTAGAGCCATCTTGAATATTTGTATAATCACCAATAAATTTATATAACATCATAGGAACAATAATCGCTTGTTGACGAAACTCTTTTAAATACCATTTTTTATTTAAAATATTTTTGCCAATATCATAAATCCAAGCGCATGAATTTGAACAAACGACTACACCTTTTTTTGTTTCAGGACAAAATCCGATAAAAACTTGATGTCCACCTGTAGCGCCACCATGGAAAACGATCTCAGGTTTATATTGATAAGAGATATTCCACTCATGACCAACATCAAGATATGGGATCTCTTGAGGATGTCTAGATTTCAAAGCATCTTGAAGCACTGGATAGACATCTGTTTTATAAAACCCTAAATTAGCTTCAATAAATCTCGCCAAATCTTTAGCAGAAGAACGCAAAGCTCCGGCTCCTTCAAATTCTTTGCATCCCCAATGAGGGACTTTTCTATCTCTAATATGAGCCGCTGCAAATCTATTTTTCATCTCATCTGTAAGATGTACTTTTGAACTCTCCATCCCCATAGGTTTGAATAATCTTTCAGTTGCTAAATCTTCAAATTCTTGATTAGTTATTAAAGATATAATATGGCAAAGCAGACTTATACCAATATTTGAATAGCGATATTGGGACCCTGGTTCATAATCAAGTTTTAGATTTGATAAATAATCATATACATATTCGACAGAATACTCTGAGAAAGGATTATACATATCACTCATGATAAAATTTTCAGGCATATAATCAAATCCAGCTCTATGCGAAGCCAAATGACCTAAAGTGATTTTTTTACCATTATACTCTGGTAATTTCAGATGTTTCGGAAGATACATCTCTATTGGATCGTCGAGTTTTACATCTCCATTTTTTACCATCTCAGTTAAAAGAAGCGATGTAAATATTTTAGTAATCGATCCTGTTTCAAAAACAGCATTTTCATCGATAGGAGTTGGATCATCTACAGCCATCTGTCCATACTTATAAAATTGAGTTCCATTTTCATCGATTACAGCTATAACCATTCCTTGGCTATGGCCTTCATCCACACATTTTTTCATAATATTTTTTATCTCTTGGCTAGTCATAGCAAAGCAAATAAAGGGAGCTAGAATAATCGAAAATATAATCTTTTTAAAAAAATTCATAATATACATCCTAGTTTTGTTTATTTTAAAAGTGAAAAGATACTACAAATTTTTATAAAAAATGACCAGCAAAATGCGCTTTTTTAAATCAAAAAGAGAATAAAAAATACTAAAAAGAATTTTAAAGTTTATTTAAATAAGCTTTAAAATATTTGGTGTTAAGTGCCATTTCAAAATATTTTTATCTTTTTCAATATCCAATTTAGTACACCCTCCATTTTGGATATCAATCTCTATGGATGCTGTTGGATATAAAAGGTAAGAGATTATCTCTTTTATAGAAGGAAGATGACCTACTAAGAAAACTCTTTCATATTCAGATATAAAATCTAAACTCTCTTCTGCGGGAGACAGCGGTTTTACTTTTTCAGTCTCTATTATTTTATTTTCAGGAAATTTAAAAATATCTGCTACTATCATCGCTGTTTCATAAGATCTTTTTTTAGGGCTACAAATTATTACATCAAAACTAATATTTATTTTTTTTAATCCTTTTGCGCTAGATTTTATAATATCTTTTCCCTTATCAGATAAAGACTCTTCTATATCTATCTCTTTTGGATTTGCGATACCATGTTGCATAAGATATAAATTCATAAAACCTCTTTTTTTCTTCTAAAATCCAAATTACAATTTTTACTTTTTTAAAAAAATGAATCTTTTTATGTATGATAGATCTTTAGAAAAATTTTAGGATCATTTTGTATGAAAAAATATCTTTTTTACTTCTCAATAACAGTTTTATCTTTTTTATGTTCATATTATTTTTTTTCCACTCCAAAAC
>SDBU01003691.1_pt1 | contig 19331 bp, 17 predicted proteins | sample 2277071 | NCBI WGS metagenome assembly SDBU01 (sample SAMN10397929, study PRJNA504765) | marine sediment metagenome | isolation source: marine sediment core GS08_GC12, 126 cmbsf | place: Arctic Ocean: Gakkel Ridge, Loki's castle | collected 2008 | reverse complement strand
TTAAGGCGAAAAGGTTTTTCTTCAATGATAAGAGACTCCTGGGAGCTATTGGACAAAGACGACAACCTAATAGGAAAAGTCGAAGAGGATTCAATGGCCTTGGCGTTAGTTCGTCGTTTATTGAGCAACCTTGTGCCGCAGAATTACAATTTTACGGCCGGAGGTAACTCTGTAGCTAGCTTAAAGCAGCGCTTTAATCCATTTATTTTTAAGGCTGATTTTTAAGTGCATAACGGCGGAGGCGGCATCGATCCCCGGTTGGCTTTGGCTGGTGCTGTGCTTCTGATGACCATAGAAGGAAGACAAGAATAAATCATATCTCAATAAATCTTTAATAGTTGGTTTTTAAAAGGGGCGCTTAGCCCCTTTTTTAATTGAGCAAACTTAAGGGAATTACTATATACATGGATATAAATATTACTGATAAAGGATTTCAACCAAACAATATAGTTATTGAACCATCTGAGCATGTTATCTGGCATAACAATGATAACAGGCCACATACGGTTAGTGCCTCAGACGGGCATTCTTTTGATTCGGCTGAAATTGCGCCGGGAACATCTTTTGAGCTTGATCTTCGGCAAAAGGGGATCTACGGATATTATGACAGGCTGAATCCCGAGTTGCAGGGCGAGTTAAGTATCGCGAATATTCCGGCAACTGATTAGCGTGGATAATGACCGTAGATTAATATTGCCTTGGAGGGTCTTTGCGAATAGCAGTAGTTCACGGATATTTTCTCAATGATTCAGGAAGCGGTACTTACGCGCGCGAGCTAAGCAGGGCATTAGTAAACGAAGGTCACGATGTGACTTTAATATGCCAAGAGCGAAGGCCCTCAGATTTTGATTTCATTAATAGTTTTTTCGAGTTTAGCAAAGACAACGAAGAATTAAAAAAAGTTTTTTCAAGAGAGACAAAGTACAAAGGGTTTTGTAGGTTAGTGCGCCCAAGCTTAGATGGTGAGCTGCTAACTTTTGTTGCCGGAGACTTTGAAGGTTTTACTTCTAAAACATTTCAGGAAGCGTCGAAAAGTGAAATCGACGATTACATTCAAGCAAATATTAAAGGCGTTGCAAAGATATTTGAAAAATGGCCTCAAGACTTGGTGCAGGCAAACCATGTGATTATGCAACCCTATATTGCGATTAGAGCGCTCAGTAAAGGAACTCCTGTTGTAGTCTCTATTCAGGGCAGTGCTCTCAATTTTAGCGTTAAAAAGGATCCTAGATTAGTGCCATACGCACTTAAAGGGCTTTCCGAATCCAGCGCAATAGCGGTACAGAGTAGCTTAAGCTATAAAGATATTGTTGGTTTTGCAAAAATATATGGTCTGGATGTTTCTCGAAAAACTCAGAAGATAATGCCCGGTGTAGACGGTAATATTTTTTATCCGTCCCCTAAGCCAAGGCAAAAGATAGTTAATATTGACGATTTCCGTGTCGAGAAACAAGATAATGTATTGGTTTATGCAGGTGCCTTGATCTGGACCAAAGGCATACATTATTTAATAGCCTCACTTCCGCTGATGCTTCGCGAGCGGCCAAATATAAAGCTGATCATAGCCGGGAGCGGTTTCCAGGAAAATGCTTTAAAGAAATTAATATCGGCATTGGATAATGGCCGCTTTGAGGATGCAAACAGGCTAATTGAACAAGAAAAATATCTGGGTAGCTCTAAAGACTACGGACCGGTCATCCCCAAGATGAATGATATTAAAAGAAAAAATTATATTGAAGCGGCAACAAATAATTTAAAGAAAAGAATATATTTTGCAGGCCATGTAAGCCATAGTCGGTTAGCTGAATTACAAAGACCGGCTGATCTGCAAGTAGTGACTTCAATAGCTCCTGAAGCGTTTGGCTTGGTAAGCACTGAAGCTCTGTCATCCGGATTACTGCCGGTTGTAACTTATCAGAGTGGTCTTCGCTCGGTAATAGATGCTATTGAAGGCTCTTTTGATGAACCTCTGCTAAAAGCACTTGTTCCGGGCGTTAATCTCACTGAAAAACTTGCTGATGTTTGTTTGAAGCTCCTTGCCAAATATAAGACAAAAGACCCGCGTTTTAAGAACGAACTTCACAAGATAGCCAAAAAAAATTTTTCGTGGAGTTATGCTGCACAGATGATTGCGCGGATTAATCAGTCGAAAGCAGCCTAAAGATTTTGCTGATTTGGACATTTGGCCAATAAAATGGCTATTTATTTGCACAAATGTACAAATCTACTCTTTCTATCTTATATTCAGATCTTTATTTAAGATGTAGACTTAAATCATGAGGTTATCGGGTCTACATCTATTGTTAACGTATAAATGCAATTCCGAATGCGCGCACTGTTTTTTGTCATGCGGGCCGCATCACGATAGTTTTATATCTTTTTCTGACGCCAAGAAGTATGTAGACGAAGCCAAAGATGTCCCCGGAATAAATTATTTCTTTATTGAAGGTGGCGAACCTTTTCTGGATAGTGAACTTGCCCGAAAAATCATCCAGCATACAACTGATAATGGTTATTGGATAGGTATTTTAGGCAATGGTTATTGGGCAAAGACGGTTGAAAAAGGCAAAGAGATACTCCGGCCTTTAAAAGAAGCCGGGCTGGGCGCAATCGGTATTAGCACAGACAGATATCACCAAGAGAAAGTTCCACTGGCAACAGCATTAAATGCTGTACAAGCAGCAAAAGAATTAGAAATTGATGTTGACATAATGGTGACGAGTGACGACAAAAGTGAAGGCGACGAGATCAAATCAAGTTTGCGAGTGAGAAATCTCGACGTACCTGTTTCTATTTCTAAAGTGCGAGGAAAAGGAAGAGGATCCCTGATATGCAGTGGTAAAGCCAGGCCTTGGCAAGAACTTTCAGACTGTAATGAGGCGCTTAAAGATCCCGGACGCGTTCATATCGGCCCCGAAGGGGCAATACATTTGTGCCAAGGAGTGTTGATTGGCCAAGATGCTAGAAAGAAGCAGATGAAAGAGATATTTGAAGAGCATTTGAAAGCGCCGAATGTAATAGTTGAACAAATAGCACAAGGCGGACCGGCTAAGCTCGCGGAATTTGCTATAAAGTATGGTTTTAAACCAAAAGATACCTATCTTCAAGATTGTCAACTTTGTTTTGAGGTGCGAAAGTTTTTGCGAGATAATTATCCGGAAATTTTAGGCCCTAAAGAAGTCTATGATATAGACTCAAGAAGCAAATAATCGTTAGCAATAAAATGAGCGTGGAATATCATAGAACAGTCCTTTAGAATAAAGGCACAATTAATATGACTGAAAATAAGAAAATAGCGGTTATAACAAGCGGGGGAGATGCGCCGGGCATGAATGCGGCCGTAAGGTCGGTAGTGCGCACAGCTATTGACCTCGGCGCCGAAGTCTATGGCGTAAAAAGAGGTTACGCAGGCCTTATCGAAAGCGACCTGACTTTGCTCAAAGAGCGCGACGTTAGCGGCACAATTCAGCTTGGCGGGACTTTCTTGGGAACGGCAAGAAGTGAAGAGTTCAAAAAATCGGCTAATCAAAAACAAAGTGTTGAAAATCTGAAAAAGCAGGGAATCAACGGCATCATAGTAATCGGCGGTAACGGTTCGCAGGCAGGCGCGCACGCTCTAAATGAACTCGGGCTGGATGTGATGGGTGTTGCCTCTACCGTTGATAATGATTTATTTGGTACCGATATTTCGATTGGTACCGATACGGCTTTAAATACGATAGTCGAGTCGATTGACAAAATTAAGACAACAGCCAGGTCACACCAAAGGGCTTTTCTAGTCGAGGTAATGGGCAGACGCTACGGTTATCTTGCGCTTATGGCCGGAATTGCAGGCGGAGCAGAGTTGGTTGTAACGCCGGAGTTCGAGATCGAGCCGGCTGATGTCGCAAAAGGACTACTAGATGCTTATGAAAAAGGAAAGCAGTTTGCGATAGTCCTGGTAACCGATGGTGCAAAGAACAATGCGGAAAAAATCGCGGCATATTTTAAAAAACATCAAAAAGAAATAGGTTATGAGCTAAGGATAACTATTTTGGGCCATGTTCAGCGTGGCGGCTCGCCAACTGTTTTTGACAGGATTTTAGCTACAAGGCTCGGCGCGGAAGCTACAAAAGCGCTTATTGCAGGTGAGAGTGGCAAGCTGGCTGGTTGGTGTAAAGGAGAAATTTGTTTAACTCCTCTAAAAGAAATAGTCGGCAAAAGTAAAGAACTTGATATGGGCATGTGGGAGCTGGGAAAAATACTCGCCAAATAAGCTAGGGTTTTATCTGTTTGGCTACAACTAGATGGCGCGCTTTAGTTATTGCAGAAGGATAAACGCAGGTATAGAGTGTCAGCAACCGCTCGTTTTTCTTACCATAGTCCTTGACTACATTTAAAGCATTCTCGTTAACAACCTCAGTTTTAATAACCTTGTACTTAAAGTTGCCAATCGGTGTTTTAAGCTCTATCTCATTGTCTTTTTTTAAGGTATTCAAATACTTAAACGTATAAGATATATAATGCCCGCCGATTATGACGTTGCCTATCTGTCCGGGCAATGCTGTGCCTCCGTAATGCGTTGGACCTTTCCTTAGAGCTTGCATCTGAGCTTGCATATCGCTACTAGCGTAGACGATACTTTGATTGAACTTCATCTTTGGGATGACCAACTTTGTAGGCATCGGTTTGACAAGATACTTCTTTGGAAATCTAGTCTTTGGTTCATAGCTGGTGAATTTGGCGTTTAATTTATTCTGATTGAATAAGTAAGAAAAATAAGGAAAGTTTTGATAGGCTACGTAACCCAAAATGGCTACGCCGCTAAGTAATAATATAAGGCTTAACGCTTTTCTCTTTTTCATTTGTAGTCCTCGAAGATTAAAACCCTACGTATATATTGGCATAAAGGTGGATTCTTATCGACAAGCAAGCATCTTCTTTATGACTGATTTCTCCGGTATTCATAGATACATTGAATAATGCTCGATGTAAAGATATTCGTTTTATAGTAAAGTTCTCCATATGAAAAATATTCTAGTCGTCGGGGGAGCCGGTTATATAGGCTCTCATACTGTAAAGGCGCTTAGCAAAGCGGGTTTTCAGCCAATAGTATATGATGACCTGTCCAGCGGCCATAAAGAAGCTGTCTTAGAAGCCAAACTTATTATCGGTGACCTAGCCGATCGGAAGCTGCTTAGCAAAATAATCAGAGAAGAGAAGATTCAAGCTGTAATGCATTTTGCCGGCAAAATCGAAGTTGGCGAATCTGTTGAAAATCCGGCAAAATATCTAAAGAATAATTGTGCCGATGGCGTGAACCTTATTGAGGCGATGCTCGAAAATGACGTCAACAATTTCATTTTTTCATCGACCGCGGCTGTGTATGGAGAACCGGATGAGGTTCCAATACCCGAAACGTCTCCTACTCGACCTACAAATCCTTATGGGCTGAGCAAATTATTGTTTGAAGAAACACTTAAATATTACGATGAGCAATCAGGTCTAAATTACATATCCCTGCGTTACTTCAATGCGGCGGGCGCCGATGTTGAAGGTATGCTAGGAATCGATCATGCTAAAAAAACTCACTTGATTACTCTCGCAGTTATGACAGCGCTCGGACAAAGAGATAGATTTGAACTTTACGGTACTGATTATGAAACTCCCGACGGTACGTGCATCAGAGACTACATCCATGTTGATGACTTAGCGGATGCTCACGTATTGGCTTTAAATAAATTGCTGGAGAACGGTCAATCTAGCTTTATTAATCTGGGAACCGGAAGAGGTCATTCGAACAAGGAAGTTATCGATGAAGTCAAAAACATTTCAGGTTCGGATTTCCAGGTAATAAAAACTGCCAGAAGAGAGGGCGACCCCTCTGTCTTAGTTGCTTCTTCTGAAAAAGCTAAAAAGACTCTCGGATGGCAACCCAAATACAGTGATTTGGAGACAATCGTACGTACTGCTTATGATTGGCACAAATCCCATCCAAATGGCTACAAACGCTAAATTCTACTAGAATGCTATAAGTAAAGCTATACTTTCTTTAAGTACTCCCATTTGATAAAAACAAGAGCTTGCAGTATACTTATAGATTCCGCTAATAATTGAAAATTCTTCAGAAAAAAAAGAAATTTCGAGATGGAAAAAATAAATGTTTGCTATTGAAGCTGAAAAGTTAACAAAAAAATATATGCCGTCTAAAGGCATTAAAGCCTTAGTACTTAAGTCAGCATCAAAAGAGGAAATCACCGCCGTTGACAACGCTAGCTTGCAAGTCAAGAAAGGCGAAGTTTTCGGCTTCCTAGGTCCAAACGGAGCAGGAAAAACAACATTAATAAAGATGCTCACGACGCTACTTAGGCCCACATCCGGAACAGCCCATGTAAACGGCTATGACGTTGTAAAAGAAGAGGATAAAGTGAAATCTTCTATTGGATTTGTGACCAGCGAAGAAAGAAGTTTTTACTGGCGGCTTACAGGCAGGCAAAACCTGTCTTTTTTTGCCGCGATGTACGGCCTTAATTCCGCTGACGCAAGCCAAACGATTGACTCTATTTTAACTCAACTTAATCTTGAAAATGTCGCTGATAATATGTTTTACAGTTATTCAAGCGGTATGAAACAAAAGTTATCTATAGCCAGAGGGCTTATTTGTGACCCGGAAGTCTTATTTTTGGATGAGCCGACTAAAAGCGTTGATGTTATGACGGGGCAAGACCTGAAAAATTTCATCAAGAATAAGTTGGTCGGTCAAGATAAAAAAACTATATTTTTGACGACTCATCGGCTTGAAGAAGCAGAAGACCTTTGTGACAGCTTAGCGATTATCAATAAAGGCAAGATTCAGTTCACCGGCACTATTGCCGAACTTCGCAAAAAGAGATACTTGCAAAACAAGTTTGCAATTTCAGTTAAAGGTATTAGCAGAGTCAATGTTGCAAAAATCTGTGATCATCCCAGTTTAGACAACTTAAGTATTGATACATCGAACAATGCTGATTTGCATCATAATGTTAATTTTAATGTTGTAAACGGCCATAATCCCGTTTCCAATATCGTTGAAAAAATTATCGCCGGTGGCGGAACACTTGTTGCTTGCAATAAAGTAGAGCCTCGGCTGGAAGAGCTGTTTACGGACTTGCTAAGAGAGGGATCAAATGTGGTTTCGTAAACTCGCCGCTTTTATTAAAAGGGATTTTCAAACGGAAAAAAGCTATAGACTAGCCTTTGTCATGCGTTTTGCGACTGTATTTTTTACTGTTGCTACGTTCTTCTTCATAGCTAAGCTATTTGGAAAAAACATTAGTCCCATGCTGAAAGATTACGGGGGAGACTATTTTTCCTTTGTCTTGATCGGGATCGCTTTATCGGCTTTCTTGACCGTTGGCTTAAACTCTTTTTCAAGAAGCATAAGCACCGCGCAGGCTCAAGGAACTTTAGAAGCAATACTTGTTACGCCCACCCGGCTAATCGGTATTGTTCTATATTCTTCCATTTGGAGTTTTTTGTTTACCTCCATTACTGCAATCACTTACTTGGTATTAGGATCTGTTGTTTTCGGAGCTGATTTTTCAAAAGCTAATTTTTTGGGGGCTGTGGTAATCCTTGGTTTAACAATTTTGCTTTTTAGCGGAATTGGTGTATTGTCGGCAAGCTTTATTATGGTATTCAAAAAAGGAGATCCGGTAAATTGGTTGTTCAGTTCAGCTTCATCACTTGTCGGAGGCGCTTTCTTCCCCATCGCGGTACTGCCGGCTTGGCTTCAAAAAATATCATATTTTTTCCCGCTCTTCTACGCTTTGAAAGCAATGAGACAAGCGCTTTTACTGGGATATTCATTTAGGGCATTGTCTTCAGATATATTCATGCTTGCGTTGATGACGGTGGTTATTTTGCCGTTGTCGATATTGATTTTTAGCTATGCCGTCAAACAGGCAAAAATAGACGGCTCATTAGGAACCTATTAAAGGAAGGCTTATGGCTTTAACGAGCTTATTAAAAAAGAATACAAAAATTGCTCTGCAAAACGTAATAATCATTGGGGCGGGCGAAGCCGGCTACCTGCTTTATAAATCTATCCAAGAGGAACACGGACACATATATAAAGTAGTCGGGTTTCTAGATGATGATCCAACTAAAATCCAAAATAAAATTAACGGAACAAAAGTTATCGGGCGAATTTGCGATTTGGAAAGAGTAATATCAAAATATGATATTAAAGAGATATTTGTTGCTCTTCCATCAGGTAGTAGCTCGGTTATTTCGGGCATCCTTAAGAGATGTGAAGCAATTTGCGCTCCTGTCAGGATCATACCCTCTTCGTATGCCAAAACAAATAACAACACTGTTACATTAAAGAGTTTGAAAAAAGTCGAAGTTGAAGATCTTCTAGACAGAGATACATATTCACTGGATTTTGATGAGCAGAGAAAAATATATCAAGATAAGGTTGTACTGATCACAGGTGCCGCCGGCTCCGTGGGATCACAATTATGCAGAGACTTAGTAAAAATATCTCCAAAGAAAATCGTAATGCTTGATAACCGCGAAAGCGAGCTTTTTGATCTTTACAACGACTTGGTTTCAATGCACCATCGTTGCCCTATTGAATTGGTCATAGCGGATATTAGAGATCGGGGGCGAATGTTCTCTGTTTTTGACAAAGTAAAACCCGAAACGACCTTTCACGCTGCCGCATACAAGCATGTACCATTAATGGAGATTGCGCCGTGTGAATCGGTTAAAACAAACATTAGAGGTACAAGATTAGTTTTGGAAGCGGCGTCTGCTGCAGACTGTACAAATTTTGTTTTAGTTTCAACGGATAAAGCAATAGAGCCTATAAATGTAATGGGAGCAAGCAAACGTATGGCCGAGCAGCAAGCTTTAAATTTTGCTCGTGATCAGAAGATCAAATGCGCGGTAGTTCGCTTTGGCAATGTGCTGGGAAGCAGTGGAAGTGTCTTGCCGTTATTCGAAGAACAGATCCGCAAAGGCGGTCCGATAACAATTACGACTGAAGATGTTAATCGCTATTTCATATCAATAGAAGAAGCATCCGCTTTATTATTAAGCGTTCCTAACTTAACGAAAGCCGGTGATAAAACATTTCTCTTGGATATGGGCGAACCTGTGAAAATACTAGATCTGGCCCATAGAATTCTGGCCTTGAGGGGACTTGAGCCTAATGTAGATATCGATATTGAATTTTGCGGGTTAAGAACTGGAGAAAAAATTTCAGAGAAACTAACGGGACGGAATGAGAAATTATCAAAATCGGCAAACGATCGTATTTTTGTCGTCAATAAGTCTAATAATCATCCAAATCCGCTTGTAATCAATGATCAAACTATTGATGAAATAGAAAACGCCGCGATAGATAATAAGATCGACTCTTTATATCAAATATTTGCCGGATTATTTCCCAGTTTTGATGAAAATAATCTCGATGAAAAAAGTTTTGAACCGAAAGAAAAGAGGATTTCACCGTTTTCGATGAATAGTGAAATGGAAAGAAAATTCAGTTATTTATTTTCTTCCGATTTAGTTAACTCAAGAGAAGATGCATTCATACTGGCTTTGTTTAAAGCCGGACTTGAACCAATCAGTTATGAAACAGCGCTTTATTTGACATCTGCAAAGCTGGATTGGCAAGAAGTAATCCTTAAAGCCAAAAAACACAAGATAGGCGCATTGATATATTATCATTTGAAACCGCATTTAGAAGACCTACCTATTCCAAAAGAACAAATAGAAACTTTAAGAAAAATACATGACTGGACAGTTTCGTTCAATAAACATATGTATCGTGACATTAAAACGCTTGCTCAAGAATTAAATAAAAGAAAAATAAAATATATCTTACTTAAGGGGGCTCTTTTGGTAGCTACAGTGTACAACAATGAACCCCTGAGGCCGGTCGGAGATATCGACATATTAGTAAAAGACAAAGATATAGAATCAGTTCAGGAAATCATTAAGACATTAGGTTATCAACCAACCATTGAGGATGAAAAGATAAGAAAGCTATATCGCACAAGCCACCACCACCTGGTCCCGTATTACAAAAAACATGATTCCAAGAATACCGTAATCGAGATTCATCGCTCTCTTGTTCCATTACCGTCAGTTCTAGGTTTTGGCGAAGATGAAATTTGGGACAAGGCTATTCCTATAACTATCGATAATACGCAAGTAAACTCACTTTCTTATGAGCAAATGGTTAACTATCTCTGCATACATGGTTTATTTACCGATGCCAGCATAACGTTAAGGCAAATCCTCGATTTGAGTTTAGTAATAAGGCATTTTGCTGACGATATTGACTGGCAGAAACTAAGTGATATAGCCAAAAAAAGCGTTTTGTCTAAATCGGTATATATAGCACTTAATTTGGTAAAAGAAATGTGTTCAACGCCGGTTCAGCTGGATTATACGCCCAAATTTACTTTTATAGATAAAAAACTAATAAAGTCATTACGACGTGGGGTCTTTGGTGATGTTAAATTTTTACCGCCTGCTCTAGTGCAGTTACTACTCCTTGAAGGTTTCGGTAAAACCATAATGCTTAGGAAAATTATTTCGCCTCACCCATTTCATCAGGTTGATCCTGCTAATTATTCATCAAATAGATGGCGTCAAACTCAAAAATTGATTCGTTCTTCAATTTCGTCATTCGCTGGCTTATTAAAAAAGAAAGGGATTGAATGACGTCTACGGAGATGAGATCAAAGAGAATATTTGATTTGCTGTTTTTGGTTTTGCTAGCGCCTTTAGTAGTTTCTATTTGTTTTATCTTGGCTGTGATTATTAAGTTATCGGCTCCAAAAGACCCTATATTTTTCACACAGACGAGGGTGGGCAAAGACGGGAAGTTATTTAAGATGTTTAAATTCCGGTCCATGGTAGCGGGTGACCATACTTCATCTACTCCAATTAACGCCGACGGGTCGCTAAAAATTAATGCGGATGACAAAGTAACTCGTATTGGCCGGTTAATGCGACGGTTTAGCTTAGATGAGCTACCACAGCTAATAAATGTTGTCTTAGGTGAAATGAGTATAATCGGACCGCGTCCCGAGCTTCCATTCCAAGCAGATGAATACGATAAGGAAACGACAAAAAGATTGAGAGCAAAGCCGGGGCTAACAGGATGGGCCCAAGTAAACGGTCGTAACGAATTAAACTTTGAAGAACGCCATCGCTTAGACATAGATTATATTGATAATTATTCATTCATTTTAGATCTAAAAATCGTTCTTTCAACCATACTAATAATTTTTACAGGCAATGGCCTATACCAAAAAAGCAAGGGGCTATTTAGTTGAAAGTTGCTGTTTACGCAGGTAGTAAGCTAGGCCATGCTTGTTTATCAAAACTGATTTCGTTAGGTTCGCAGTTAGATCATCTTTTTATTATGAAGGACGATTCTCACGAAAAGCCTTGGCGCAAAAAAATAGAAAATGATTTTTCAGATAAAACCAAATCGATATTTATCGATCCTTCGTTAGAAGAACAAGAAAAGGTATTATCCAAACATGCGGTTGATATAATTTTGGTTTTTAATTGGCGAAAAGTTATCCCCCAGCGCATTCTAGATCTTTCAAAAAACGGAGCAGTCGGCTTACATGCCGCCAAATTACCAAGTTATCGCGGATTTGCTCCTCTTAACTGGGCGTTGGTCAATGGTGAAAGCGAGGTTGCTGCAAGCTTGTTATTTCTTGGAGATGAAATTGACAACGGCCCCTTAGTTGCACAAAAGTTAATAAAAATTAATAGTGATGACAACATAATTAGTCTTTCAGAGAAAGTTGAAAAAGCTTATCTGGAAATACTTGATGAAATCTTCTCTGAGCTAGAAGATGGAAAGATCAATAAAACGAATCAAAAAGGTAAGCCCAATTATACCTGTAAAAGATTACCAGAAGACGGGCTTATCGATTGGAAAAAAAGTGCTGCAGAAATTCATAACCTTGTGCGTGCCTTGAAGCCTCCGCTACCAGGGGCTTATACGTATTTAAACGGAAGAAAGTTATATATTTTTGACACTCTAATACCTGAAAAAGAAAAAGAATATATTGGCGCAATTCCCGGGCGAGTTATCGAATTCGGGAAAAACAGCGCCAAGGTCCTCGCCGGGGAAGGTATTTTGGAAATCAGAACGGTAGGTTATTCCATAAATGAGCTCGTTGCGGCGAGTAACGTATTATCTTCGATAAAACAGACATTAGGCATAAATTACGAAATTGAATTTAATCGATTAAATGAGCGGTTAAGAAAACTTGAGATTGATTTAGCAAGGTTGACTGAAATAAAAAAAGAGCTGCTAAATAGATGACCACAGTAAATAAAAATTACATTCCTTTTTGTAGACATAGTATAGGTGAAGAAGAAATAAGAAGCGTAGAAAGCGTGCTTAAAAGCGAGTGGTTAACCACGGGTCCCTTGACTCGGGATTTCGAAAATGCCTTTGCCGCATATGTGGGATCAAAGTATGCCGTAGCCGTAAATAGTTGTACGGCTGCTCTACACATCGCTCTTTTGGTTAACAAAATCGGTATAGGCGATGAAGTAATAGTTCCTTCATTTACTTTTGCGGCAACTGCAAATGTTGTAGTTAATGCAGGAGCAAAACCGGTATTTGCAGATATTGATGAAGCCAGCTTATGCATTGATCCCGAATCTGTGCTTAAAAAAATAAGCTCAAGGACAAAAGCAATAATTTTAGTGCATTATGGAGGCAGCTGCGCACAAGTTTCAAAGATCAAGAAAATTGCCAAACAAAGAAGTATCTTAATCATCGAAGATGCTGCTCATGCTTTAGGCGCTAAATATAAAGGTAAAATGGTTGGAAGCTTAGGTAACCCGACAGCTTTTAGCTTTTATGCAACCAAAAACCTTAGTACGGTTGAAGGCGGAATGCTAACTACTAATAATAGTAAGATTTTCAAGCAGGCCCAGATATTAAGATTGCACGGCTTAAGCCGGGAAGCATGGAAAAGATATTCCAAGGGACATAGCGCTAAATACGAGGTGCTAGCTGCCGGTTTCAAATACAATATGACAGATATTCAAGCTGCTATCGGCTTGGCTCAATTAGAAAGATTTCCATCTTTACAGCAAAGAAGAGAGGAAATCGTTCATTCGTATTTTGAAGGACTAGCCGGATTAGATGGTGTGATCTTTCCAGCGATTAATAGCTCAAACAACCAATCGGCTTGGCATCTATTCACTCTTCGCTTGGTTGCCGGTAAAGCTAAAATGAAACGAGATGATTTCATAGATAAACTTGCAGAAGAAGGAATCGGGACAAGCATCCATTTCTTGCCTCTACACTTGCAACCATTTTACCGCAAAAGCTATAATATAAAGGCTGGGATGTTGCCCGTAACAGAAAAAGTAGCTAAGGAAATTGTATCAATTCCCCTGTTTCCGGATTTAAAAGACAGAGAAATCAAAAAAGTAATAAATTCTGTTAGAAATTTATTGCAATAAATATTTAGGAGGAAAAACTTGGATAATAAAAAAATTATACAAAAAGACTATTTTTCAATTGTGTGGCAAGGTAAATGGTTAGCAGTTGCGGCTTCTTTGATCGCGATCGTTGTCATTTCCACAATAACGTTAATGTCACCGAGATCATTTCAGAGTTCATTCATTCTTACTTTGAAGGGCAGAAGCCTTATATCGGTGACAACTGCTAATATGAGGTCTCCTTATACCAATAGCGCATATATCGCTGATATTATAAATGAGCCCTATTTTTCTGCGCTAGTCTTTTCTGAAACAGGATCATCGAACAAACAAGGGTCAATTTTAGATATGTTAAGTGGAAAACAGATCAAAGCCAGAGCTGATACTGAAGCAAACATCGTTTATGGCTACACTTACGGGCGGACTGCCAAAGAAACAAAACAACTTGCCGACAAAACAATTGAAAAAATTACCGAGCAAATAATAACAGTTAATACCAATTCTTCTCAAAGTATTAGAAAAAATATTACTGATAATGTCGTTAAACCTTTGGTCAAGGAAATCGACGAGTTAGGTGCGAAAATTGAAAAAGAGCGGGCCAAAAAAACTGATAGGTCCAAAATTAACACTGAAGTTATGCGTTTACAAAGGGAAATAACCGCATTAGAAAATAAACGTGCGAAATTTGATGAGTATGTTATTGACATGGATCTATTTGATACGGCCCTGGGGCCACGTTTAAGTGTAGTCATGAGGCCCGTAGTATCCGGATTGCCGAAATCAAACCTTATAATGCAAATAATATCGTCAGCCTTGATAGGTCTAATGTTTGGAGTCTTTTTTGTTTTAATTAAAGATTACGTTAAAGATTCGCGAATACTTAAAGAAAATGACTAACCAGGCAAGCAATTATATCTCCACCCGCAAATACAATAAATTATCTTCTTTATCATTGCATTCATTAGCAGTTCTATGTTTCATTGTGTTCATTTTTCTGCCCTATAAACTTCAAAATGATTTATCAATTTCCTCCTGGGCAGTTGTTGGTATTTTTGCAATCGCCGCATTCATAATTTATTTATCCAGCGTCAAAGTCGAGTGGATCGCATTTTTAGCAATGGTTCTTTTGAGCTTTGTTCGGTGGGAGCCGGCGCCGGTAGATCTTATTATTGTGATGCTCTTAATAATCTCTTTGATAAAAAGAGAAAATATCGATAGGATCAAAAGTCCTTCAATAACACACCTATTCGTATTTCTCTTTTTGATTACAAATTTCACAGCTTTATATAATATTTTGGATTATAAGGAAGCTGTTACCTACAGTCTCATTTCTTTATACTTGGTGGGTTTTTTCTACTTTATAAAAATGTATTCTGTAAATGCAACGAGGATAGTATTCCTTCTCAGGGGATACGTTGTGGGCGCCTTAATCTCGATAATACTCAGCTTTGCGGGACTTATGGGAATCGGGACCGAAATAGTTCTTTTTGGGGGAAGATTATGGACAGATAATTTCTTTCGATTTCAGGGTTTCTTTAAAGACCCTAATGTTTTTGGCGCCTTCCTGGTCCCGGCTGTAATTATCTCTATCGAAAGTTTTTATAACAAAAACCTACTCAGACTGAATAATCCGATAAAAATGATTATTTTGTTAACATTGTTAAGCGGTGTAATATTGTCATTTTCTCGAGCAGCGTTATTGAATTTATTCTTAGCTCTAGTTGTTTATTTTGGAATAAAAGCCATCAAGAAAAAAATAACTAAAAAATTGGTCGTTACTTTTGTCGCTTCTATTATTTTTCTTTCCTTATCAATATTTGCCGTAAGCCAATTTATATCTCCTGCAACAAATTACAGCAATGATAGTGCATCGGTAACCGGCAGAGGTTACGATTCAGAACGCTTTAAATCTCAAGGCCAAGCATTAATGATCGCTATTGCTAATCCGCTCGGTGTGGGGCCAGGGCAATTTCCCATACACACCGAGATCGGCACTCACCAACTTTATTTTCGTCTTCTTTCTGAACAAAGCATATTCGGACTCATAGGTTTTGTAGGATTAATCAGTCTCATCATGACGAGACTGATTAAAGCTGATTTTAAAGACAATGCTTTTGCTTTTTCTTTAACACTAATAATAATAGGATCCTTGGTGGGCATAATTTTCAGTGGCCTCTTTATAGACACTCTTCATTGGCGGCACTTTTGGTTATTTTTAGCGCTCGGTTGGGCCGTATCTGAATTTACAAAACACAAAACATTGAAGTATTCTACGGCATGAAAGTACTACAAGTATTAGGCGACTCGGCTTTTGGCGGTGGCTCATATCAAGTTTTAGCACTATGCAAACACTTGAAGGAAAACGGATTTGATGTCTCGCTCCTAAGCACTCACGAATTTACAATAAAAAGATTTAGGGATGAAGGTATTGATGTTATTTCTCCCGCTTTTATTGACGCAACCGTAAGTCCTCTAAATGATTTTAAAGCCGTTCGTATACTAACTCGTTTTCTTCAAGAAAATAAATTTGATATTGTTCATACTCATACTTCTAAAGCGGGTTTTTTAGGACGCCTTAGCGCAAATAATGCGGATGTGCCCTTGATAATTCATACGGTTCACGGTTATGCATTTGATGATGGCTATGGTTTTCCAAAAAAACAGTTATTTAAATATCTTGAAAAGAAAGCCGGCAAATGGTCAGATTTATTAATAACTATTAGCAGCGAATTATTTAAAGTCACGAAAGAAGATATCGTCGGTGTGGATAAAAACGTAGAGCTTATAGAAAACGGGGTAGACTGGCAAAAATTTAAAATGGCTGCTCAAAGCAGAGACAAAGTCAGACGCGAACTCGGTATTGACCAAAAGCTATTGCTCGTCGGAATGATAAGTCGTCTTAGCCATCCAAAAATTCCGCAAGATTTAATTCGTGCCGCTAGTAATTTGAAAAAACAACAGATAAACGCAAAGTATTTAATTGTCGGCAATGGTCCTTTGGAATCAGATATTGACAAGTTGATTAAGGAGTTAGAGCTAGAGGATGATTTTATAAGATTGGGATTCAGGGAAGATATTCCCGAATTATTATCAGCAATAGATGTCTTTGTTCTTCCTACACTTTGGGAAGGTCGTTCAATGTCAATACTTGAAGCGATGGCAGCACGTAAAGCAATAATTACTACCGACATACCGGCTAACCGGGAGCTTCTTGAAAACAAAAAAGAAGCCTTTCTGGTTCCGGTAAGAAATGTTGAAGCTTTAACTGCAGCCATATTTACTTTAGCGAATAACCCAGAGCTACTTGCTGAAATGGGCGAAATAGTAAAGAAAAAAGTATTAAAGTACTACACGCTCGACGATTCTTTGAGAAAAACATTAGAAGCATATAAGCACTCAATAAATAACGTTGGTCTAAAGGATTAATATGAAACAAGTTCCCGAGACCAAGGTAACAAGACATATTTTCTCTAGTTTCATAGCCAACTTTATTGTAGGAGGTAGTGGTTTCTTATTATCGATTATTTTCGCCAGAGTCCTTGGGCCAGAAGGCAAAGGCTATATAACAGCAATTATTTTATGGCCGACCGTTTTAGTATCAATATTCTCATTTGGTTATCTGCATGCTAATATTTATCAATCGGCAAATAATCCTCTTTCTGCCTCCAAATTAGTAACTAATTCATTCTTGATGTTTCTATTAGTAACTCCATTGGCTCTTGTAATTGGATGGTTGGGCCTACCAATGTTCTTGAAAAGTACAAATACAGCTTTGCTACAAGCTGGAAAAATTGGCTTAATTGCAATTCCCATTTTGCTACTTCAAGGTTTTATGTTTGGTTTACTCAGAGGGTGGCGTAAAATTGACCACTTTAACTTTTTGAAAATTATAGAAAAGATGACTTTTTTACTAGTTCTACCCGCATTGATATTTTTGCAAAATATTTCATTAACAGTAATCACAGCATCCTGGGTAGCAATCTGTTTATTAGCAACAGTTACTGCGCTTTTCTTTGTTTTCAAAAACCGAACGATTAAGCTCACAGGCGACAGGAAAATGTTTATTGACACAATTAAGTATGGGCTTAAAAGTTATCTTGGGTCAATTAGTGAACTGGGTAACTTAAGGCTCGATCAATTAATGATTGCAGCCTTGTTTACTGCGTCAAGTCTCGGTATTTACTCTGTCGCAGTAGCGGTGACAGAATCACTTTTATTGGTTGCCTTTGCTTTTTCTATGGTAATTTTTCCGGTAACGTCAGCGTTAAATGAAACTGATGCAGTGCATTTGACTGCTAAAGCTTCAAGAATGACTTTTCTTGCATTATCTTTGTTAGGTATTATTGTTTTTTTGACTGCACCAATATTGGTTTCTTCAGTGTTTGGACCAAAGTTTCTAGCCGCTGAAATGTTAATAAAAATTCTTCTGCCCGGAGGTATTGCTTTTGGTGTAGGTCGAGTAATTGTGTCAGGTCTTATGGGAATCAACCAACCGCTTAAAGCCTCAATAGTCCAATTAGCTGCTTTGGTGTCAACAATTTTATTCGCGCCGCCTTTAATAATATTCCATGGTGCTATTGGAGCTGCAATAGCCTCTGATATAGCTTATGGAGTATTTTTACTAATAGGTCTCAAGTATTTTCTAAAAAACAGTCGTCTTTCACTTAAAGACGTTCTGATAGTGAGAAAAAGTGATTTCGCAGTGGTTAAAAGGATACTGCGATCCCCAAAAGCGAAGACCTTATGAATAATGAAAAAAGTAATCTTAGGAAAGTATTAATTAGATGAATGTTTCGGTAATAATTCCAACAAAACAACGACCTGAAAGTTTGCTTAGGTGTATCAAATCAATAGCCAGCCAATCTCGACTACCTAATGAAATCGTTGTCGTAGATGCAACTGATAAACATAATAGAGAGCTCGAAAAAAAACTTATTAGTGAATGCAAAAACATATCTTTAATTTACTTAAACACAAGTTCGGGAATAAACTATCAGCGAAATATTGGCGCAAGACGATCGAGCGGAGAAATATTAATCTATCTAGACGATGATGTGGTTTTAGATATTGATTATATCAAATTTATGTTAGAAATATTTGAGACGGATCCAATTGTAGGTGGCGTGACCGGAAAAATAAATAATTTTCAAGATAAGAAATTATTGGGTACAAGTTCAATAATTAGAAGAATGCTATGGTTATCCAAGTTTGGGAATGGCAGATTTACTTCTTATGGTTACGTACGCCGTCTTGATAAAAACGATGATATGTGTGTTGTTGAATTTATGCCTGGCGGGTGCATGGCTATTAAGAAAAATATTTGGAGGGCTATTTTATTTGATGAAAAACTAAAAGGGTATTCTCTTTGCGATGACGAAGATTTTTCCTATAGAGTTTCAAGAAAACACAAAATAATTTTTACGCCCTATGCAAAACTTGATCATCTCCAAGCAGGTATCGGACGACCAAACAAAAGAGGAATGGATACGTTGTTGTTAATAAATCGATATTATTTATTTAGAAAAAATTTCAATAATAATTTTAGATCAAAAGTTGGTTTTGCTGGATTAATTCTTGGGTTGTTTCTCCACAGACTTGTTAATAGAAATTGGCAAGGCCTATATGGGCTCGCGCAGGGATTTCGTGAAGCGATAATAAAACGCACAGGTTTAATTTCAAGCTTGAATAACGATGAAAAAAATATCGGCTAATCTAAATATATCAATCCAAGGATATTTCGGGTTTAAAGCCTAAACTTTCAGTAAATAGTTGTAGCAAAGGAAATATCTTAGGCAGAAAGTAATTAAATATGTATAAAAAAGTTCAGTTCAGATTTGTTTTATTGATAGTACTTGTTACCATGCTTACCT
>SDBU01003690.1_pt1 | contig 19334 bp, 16 predicted proteins | sample 2277071 | NCBI WGS metagenome assembly SDBU01 (sample SAMN10397929, study PRJNA504765) | marine sediment metagenome | isolation source: marine sediment core GS08_GC12, 126 cmbsf | place: Arctic Ocean: Gakkel Ridge, Loki's castle | collected 2008 | reverse complement strand
GACCCGACACCTGCATCCATTGATAGCTCAGGTTCCCGCCCCCGGCGGGGAAACTGGAACTGCCAATCAGCGCCCGGGTCTGCAGAAAATCCACGCTCAGATCCGGCGGTGGATCGATCACTGCCGTCGGCCGTGCGCCCTCGTCGACGGCGGTTCTCCCACCATCCTGGTGGACGCACCCTTCGACCTTGCCCCGCGACGGGATTACATCCTCGAGTCCCACGTCTCAGGCCCCGATTTCCGCCGGGGCGCGGAGATTACCCTGAAGATCTGGGCGGTCCAGCAGCCCGAGCCGACGGACCCGCAGTTGGGGGCGTTTGACGATACGTACATGACCGGGGCGCTGGGCCTGCTGGTAACGAACCCACCGGGCGGCCCGGGCGGCCGGATCTCCGCCCGCTTCGACATTGTATACTTTTACATACCGGAGCCGGCGACCCTGCTGTTCCTCACCTTGGGCGCCCTCGCCCTCGCTCGCCGCCGGTCCCTTTTCGTAACTCGTAACTCGTAACTCGTAACTCACCTTAGCAGCCGCCCCCCCGGATCCCCAGCCGACAGGTGATTACAATGGTCATAAACGGGGAACACATTCGCTGATCGCAATACTCTCACTCGTTGACGGGCCGGCCATGATCGGCATAACAACCTCCCTCCCTGGATTACCTCAGAGCCCGTTGATCGGACTGAGACCGACCGTCTCCGGATTACAGAACGTCATCCACTCCGCCAATGTCGGGCCGAGCCCGACCTACCCGGCTGTCTGAGCAGCCCGTTGGGTGAGATCTGCGGACGCCGGGAACGACCAAGCTCACCGATGGCTATGGAGCGTAGCGGAATAGCCATCCAGTGCAGCGCCTTGTTGCCTGTTACTGAATCTTTACATCTACTTCGATCTTGTTTGGATTCTCACGAATAGTAATGGGTAGTGTGCCTGGTCCCCATTCTTCAAGAAGCCCATTCTTGAAAGCTATATGCTCCTGATGATCGACATAAGGGACATCACCCTTGACGGAACTGAGATTGTAGACATTGTAAATCCACACCTCCCACAGATCATCACCCAACCGAAATCCTCTGGATGACGAGGGCGTTCCGCCGATAAAGTTTTCAGAATTGGCTTGCCAACCATTGAGAAACTGTTGCTTCGTCATTCCCCGCTGGAGAGTGTGAAAATTGGTTGCGACCATATAATGCGCGCACCCACTCAGGCACAGCAGACAAAGCAGCAGGCAACAACGAATTATTCTCATTCCATTTGTCCTTTCAGAACGTCATCCACTCCGCCAATGTCGGGCCGAGCCCGACCTACCCGGCTTGCTTCATCGTTGGATCGCTCGGATACGGGCCGCCCGCGGCTCGGAACACAGAAACGGGAAGAGCTCTAGAAACCGGATGGGAACCGAAGCTGTCGGTCCAACAGATACGGATCATCGTAGTCGTAGGCATCCATTCGGATCTTCATAGTACCCAGCTGGCGGGGCTGGCCGGCGCTTCGCATGCCGGTTGGCGCAAAAAGCCAGCCCTCAACTCGACCGGCGTTGTGTACAAGCCCGTCACTGCCGAACATGCTGGCCACGCCGTCTCCGAGCGGAAGCTGAGTCAGGGTCTCGTACCGCTTAAGAAGGTAGGTGCGCTCGGAGATTACCCTGGCCCCTTCCTTCCACACGCCTCCCGCCTCGATTCCCATGAGCATGTGATTACCGCCGCTCACGTAGGCGACCGGTCTGGTGGGGTGCGATCCATCGTCCGCAACGAGTGAGGGAATGAAAAGTTCACGCTTCGAGTCGGACTTTTGAAGAGCATACCTTTTGCCGGGCAGCGGCTCCCCGAACTGGCCCCTCGCGGCGGCCTCGACGAATTCTGCAATATAAAGCATGTGGTAGCACCCGCAGCTCCGAACGAACTCGTAAACCGCCGGTCGGTTGTGGCGTTCCAGTGTCACGCGGATCACCACGCCGTCGATCGAGCCCGCCTCACTGTCGCCGGACCTGACTGCGGGGCGACTGGGGTACCAAGCCGCGTAGACGATCTGCTTCCGCTTCTGCGCGCCGATCATCGCTGAAAAACGGTCGTATTTACTGCGGCCCGGGACAGGCTGGTCACGCTCTTGTGCGTTGAACTTAGCCTCTTGCATGGTCCAGTACACGGTTGGGCGCTCGATATCGATCTGGACCTCGATATGGTCCGGTGTGCCGGTGAGGTGGACTCTTCCAAACTGATCCTCGCTTGGCGGATACGGAGCCTCAAAGTCGTGCTGCTGGATGAACACAGGGGCGAACCATCGGGCGAGCTGCTCGTCATTAGCAAAGGCCAGTTGTTCTGCGGTGCGGGCCCCCACCGTGTCCGATGGACGATAGATGAACACGTGATCAAAACTCGCGTCGATGACCTGCTGGGTCGCCATTGCGTCTACAATCTCCGCGCCGATTACGGCCGGAAGAAACAGTGGGGCAGTGAGTAAGACTCTTGCGACCCTCCCGCGGTCAGCGACCGAAGCCTCGATCCCCTTTTCGATGTCGCTGAGCATCCGTCTGGCAATGCGCAGATCGGTGGAAGCTTGCAGATGCGCTAGGTCGGTCTGCAGCGCGGCCCACGACTCGTCGGAAAACCGTTCCCGAAGGGCCTCGCGCTGCTCGCCCGGCTCCCCGGCACTAACGCCTTGGGGATAACGCCTGGCCAAAAGCGCGATTCCCTCGGGCGACATGCGGGCGATCTCACCGCCGGCGGCAGTGACAGCGAGCGCTTGGGCGGCGGTAAGTACGTGTGTCCCCTCGCGTTTCAGCTCTTTGAGGTCGGTGAGGCCCATCAGGTCCTCGAGGTCACTGCGCAGGCGTGTGTCAAAGCGGTAGTGCGGGCGATGTTTGACGCTAAGGGCGGCAGCATCACGCGAGTGATACCTCTTTGCGGCGTAGCTGACGCCCGCGCAAAACCCCGCCGGCCCGCAGCCGGTAAGGCAGCCGGCGACGGCGATCAAGACTACGATCAACGGCGCACGCAGCCCTTTCTTTCCCTCTGCGTTTCTGCGTTGCCGCGTTTCTGCGTTTCTCCATTTGCTCGAGCGTTTCATATCGGATCCCTGCAACAAAAGATGTCAAAGGTATAGCGACCACGGCCGCGATTGGCCCATGCTGGGTATCTGTCAATCCCGGACTATGTCGCGGGAGGGCGAAGATCCTCGTAATCGTTCACGGGAGAGCGACCCTTCTCTCGTTGGCTCTGCCAATCCCCTGTCCCGTAGGGACTTCGTGATAATAGCCCGGTCCCGGCGCGCCGGGGCTGGGAAACCGGGGCTCATGGCGCCCTATAGCCCCGTAGATTACCTGCGACACGTTTATTCACAACCCGCGCCGCCGAGTTACTCGCAGCCGAGCCTCGCCGAGCTCCTGCGGGCTGCTCGGCTCGTCTATGACTAACCTCGGGTGTGGTATCAGGGACGGCTGAATGCCGCGTTGTTTTCGGCCGTCCCTACGGGACTAATTGTAGGGGCGGTTGGGGTTTGAGCCCCGCAGTTCGTCTTCCGCGCGGAAGCACACCCCGCGTGAGCGGTTACAGATCCTCTTCGCACTCCGCTCCTACGGCGACTTGGTCTTGGAGAGTTCCGGCAGAGGAACATCCGCCGTTTCGGTTCGCCGCGGGGCGGTCTGTGGGGTGGCCAACCACCGTTGGAAGTCCATGAGCAGCGTGAAACAGGAGGGCACCACGACCAGGGTAAACACGGTGGAGACCAGCAGCCCGCCGAGCACGACGCTGCCCAGTCCACGATACAGCTCGCTGCCGGCCCCGGTCATGATCACCAGGGGGAACATTCCGAACACGCTGGTAAGGGCGCTCATGAAGATCGGACGGGTTCGGGTCCGCACCGAGCCCTCCACCGCCGCGTGCGGTTCCATGCCGTGCTCGCGCATGTTGGTCAGCGCCTGATGGACCAGAAGGATCGCGTTGTTGACCACGATCCCGATCAGAATCACGAACCCGAGCATGGTGAGCACGTCGAGCTGTTGGATCGGCGAGGTGATGTCGTAGAGGCTAACCTGATGCACGATGCGAAGGGCTGCGAAGCCACCCACCGCCGCCAGCGGGACCGAGAACATGATAACAAACGGATAGGCGAACGACTCGAACAGGGCAGCCATCAGCAGATACGTAACCACCAGGGCGAGGATCATGCGGGACTCGAACAGGGCCTGGGCAAACGTCGGGTTCAGCAGGAAGAAGCCGACAACCAGCAGGGCGGCTGCACCCAGCACCGCACGCACTGCCGCTCGCCTTCCGAAAACGGGTCCGACCGCCGCTACGACGATCAGCCCCATCCCTGCGAGGATGGCCATCGACGTTCCGACCGAACACCCCATAAGCTGCGGGCGCTGCACCGCACCACGGAAATCACCCAGCAGCGCCCGCTGAGTCTCGTTGAGTTTGCTGGCGGTGCCCGCCAAGGAAGTGATGATCGACGAGGGAATCCCGCTGCCGCTGCCGCCGGTGGGAGAGTCGCTGGTGGGAGAATCGCTAGTGGGAGAATCCTCTCTTGCACCTGACGGTCGCGTCTCGGATCGCAGCCCGGCGATCATCTCCTCCAACTCCTGCATGGTCGCCTGAAGAGGTACCCCGGTCTTGGACTTTACCGACAACGTCACCGCGCTCATCTCCTCGATGTGATTGATCTGCTGCGGGGCGGTGGTGCGGCGGACATCGACGATCGACGACATCGGCACGACATGGCCCGAGGGGGTGTAGAGAGGAAGCTGGGCGAGCTCCTGCAGGCTGGCCTCGTCCGCCCCGGCGACCTTGATGCGCATGTCGATCTTGTCGCCCTTGTCGTTAAACTCCCCGACGAACGCTCCGTTAATGCAGGCTTCGGCGATGAAGCCCACCGCTCGAACATTGATCCCCAGATCGGCAGCCTGGGTGCGCTTGGGGATGATCTGCAGCTCCGGTCGACCGAGGGCGAAATTGGCCGGGCTCGGCGAAGGATACTGGTATCCCGCCTCCATGACCTTGTCCATAATCAAACTGGCGGACGCCACCACCTCGTCCAGATCGTCGCCGCGGATCTCCACGTCCACGGAGCTGCCTCCCCCACGCCCGCTGCGAAACAGCGACATCTGCTCAAAGAAGGCGAACACCCCCGGGACCCGATCGCCGGCGCGCGCCATGACGAACTCCAGCGGCTTGACGTTGGTCGGCTCCTTCGACGTGCAACCCATAAAGGCTGAGCCGCCATAGGCGACGTAGAAGAAGTTCTCCATCGGCGGGGGTACCACGGTTTTGGTGCTCTCGTTGTTGGGCCCAAACGGGATGGTCACCGCGGGCAGTCGCGAGGCCTGTTCACTGTCCAACTCGGCCTCCCAGAAGGGCCGAACGCCGTCAAAGGGATCGTCGGGATCACCCTCCTCGATAATCAGGCCCATCCGCTGAAACTCGTCGATCGAGTACCCCGGCGGGGAGAAGATAAACCCGAAGACGAGATTCTGGTTGCCTGCGGGAAGGTACTCGGTGGCGGGCATAAGCGCCCAACTGCCCACGACTGCCAACCCCGACATCCCCGCGACGACCGCGATCCTGGCTGCCACGCTTCGGTTGACCACCGAGATCAGCGAGGCCACCAGAATCGCGAAACGCCAGGTGGATTGCGGATTGTCGATTGCGGATTGCGGATTGCGGATTGTGGATTGTGGATTGCCGCTGGTGCGAGAATCCTTTCTCGCACCTACCGTCGCGTCTCGGTCTGCACGCTTCCTTACGGTCGCGTCTCGGTTAGGCGCCCGAAAGAACTTCGCGCTTAGCGGTGGAATGACCAGCACCGCAACTATCAGCGATAGCCCGACGGCTGAGGTGATCGCGATGGCGATGTCGCGAAACAACTGCCCGGCCTCTTCCTCGATGAAGATCACCGGCAAGAACACCGCCATGGTGGTCAGCGTGCTGGCCAGAACCGCCCCCCATACCTCGCGTGCACCGTCCAGGGCAGCCTCGACCTTGCTCTTTCCCATGGAGCGGTGACGGTAAATGTTCTCCAAAACGACGATGGCGTTGTCCACCACCATCCCCACGGCGAAGGCCATCCCCGCCAGCATGACCACGTTGAAGGAACGCCCCAGCAGGTAGATCACCAGGAAACTCCCGATCACCGAGATCGGAATGGCCACCGCGACGATGCCGGTCGCGCTGCCGCTGCGCAGAAATGCCATCAACACGGCAATCGCCAGCAGCCCCCCGAACATGATGTTGGTGGTGACCAGGCCAATCGCGCTGGTGATGTACTTGGTCTCGTCGTAGACCTGAGTCAGTTCCAGGCCCATACCTCTCGGCCCAAGGACCTCGCGGTTGACCAGGTCGATCTGCCGCCTGAGGTTCTCCATCGCCTGGATCACGTTGGCCCCGGTTTCGCGGCGGGCGGGCATGGCGATGACCTGCCGCCCCTTGCTGCGGACGAAGGCGTACCGCTTGGCCAGCCCGTCGACCACCTCAGCCACGTCGCGGATGAACACCGGCCCGCCGTCGCGGTACGCGACCACCGTATCCTCGACCTCCTCGATGGTGCGGTACTCGCCGATCGTGCGGTAGGCGTAGTCGCGTTTCCCCTGGGAGATCGTTCCCGCGGATATGTTCTTGTTCTGCCCCCGCAAAGCCTGTTCGATATCCCCGAAGCCAAGCTGCCTGGCCGCCAGCCTGTAGGGATCGACGACTATCTGAATCTCCCTATCAAGCCCCCCGAAGACCCGTACGTCGGCGATACCCTCGGCACGTTCCAAAAGCGGCTTGACCTTGTCCTCGATGAAGGACTTCTGGTCAGCCACGTCCTCCCCTTCCTTGCCGTACAGGATCAACCAGGCGATGGTCTTCTCCATCCCCGTGTCGGTGGCGGAGATGACCGGCTCGTCCACCTCCTCGGGGTACCCGGTAACCTGCCGGAGCTTGTCCGACACGTCGCGGTAGGCGATGTCCTTATCCACCCCGACGGGGAACTCCAGCCTGATGGACGCGTTGTTCTGACTCGCGCTGGAGGTCATTTTCTTGAGGCTGGTGACGCTCTTGAGCTTGTCCTCCTGGCGGTCGACGATCTCACTTTCGATCTCCTGCGGGCTGGCCCCGCGCCAGAACGTCTCGACGGTAATGACCGGGCGATCCACGTCCGGGGTGAGTTGAATCGGAATCCGCAGCAGGCTCAACAGCCCGAACAGAACCGTCAGGATAACCCCCACAGCCACTTTGACGGGATTCTCGATGGCGAAGCGAATGAGGCCCATCAGGCTTCCTTCTGCAGAGAAGTTACGAGTTAGAAGTTACGAGTTACAGAGAATCCAACGGGCCCCGCCTCGTAACTTGTAACTCGTAACTTGTAACTCGTAACTCGTAACTGGTTACTCTGGCTCACTCCCAATCTTCGATCCGGTCGGGTCCACTATCTCCACCGGCGTGGGAAACGGGAGTATGTGTTCGTTTCCGTGGGTGATTACCTGCATTCCGGGAGCGACGTTGCCCGAGGTGATCGCGATCATATCGCCAACCTCCGCTCCCACGGTCACCGGAAGGAGTACGCCCGCTTTTCCGCCGGACTGGTCGGGGATAACCGTAGCTACGTAAGCCACGCCGGCCCGCTCGACGATCGCGTCCAGAGGTACAGCCACGACCGGCTCGGCTGCCCCGCCGGTCAGAGTCACCCGGGCGAACATCCCCGCAGCCAGCAGGCGCTCGCCATTATCGACTTCGACCTCGACCGGGAAGGTGCGGGCCCGCGGGTCCGCCTGAGGAATGATGTGCTTTATGCGTCCCTCGAAGGATCGCTTCAGGGCATCGATCTGAATCCGCGCGGGGTTACCGACCGTTAGATAAGGCATGGCTGACTCCGGGGCATCAACGCGCAGCAGCACCGTGCTCAACTCGATCAGCTCAGCCACCTTGCCTCCCTGCGCAACCCACTCCCCGACCTCCACCGTCCGCTGCACGACGTACCCCGCAAACGGAGCTCGAATCGTGGCATTTGAAAGATCAGCTTTCGCGCTCGCCACCACCGCCCGCTGCTCGGCCACGGCGTGCTCAGCCTCGCTGATCACCTCCCGGCGAGGCCCGTTCACCCCGAGCTCATGGTCAGCCCGAGCGGCTTCCTTGCGGCCCCGGGCGACCAGGTACGCCGCTTTGGCATCGACGAATTCCTTCTCGTTCGAGTCGCGCCCGTCGTAGAGGTGCTCGACGCGTTCCATCTCGAACTTCCAGCGATCGAACTGAGCCGAGGCTTCATCGAAGCGGGCCTTGAGTTTGTCCAGCGCCTCTGGCCGCGTGCCGTTCTTTAGCTCCTCATGGCGGGCCTGCAGGGCGGCCAGCTTCGCCTCGGCCTGCAACACGCCAAGTTGGAGCGTTTCCGGGTCAAGCCTGCAGAGGATGCCGTCAGCCGGGACCTCATCGCCCTGACGGGCGGGCATCTCGACCACCAGCCCGGCGATCTCCGCCGCCACCTGGCTGCGACGGGCGGGATCAACGGTTCCCACCAGCGTGATCGTGGCGGGGGCCTCGATCATCTGGGCCTGACCTACAACTACTTTGGCCACCGGCATTTGCGCTCCGGTCGAAGCGGTCCAAAGCGCCGCAGTAAGCAGCGGCGAGGCGGCGAGAGTTCGGCTTAGCATGGGTCTTGGCATGGGTCTTAGCATGGGTCTCACGACAGAACCTGGGGAACTGTCCAATGGGGCGAGCAAAAACCGTTTCAATCCTGCTATTATACCCATCGGACTATTATTGGGAAGTGGAAAGGATTCCTCGACTTGAACTTATCGGGTGTTCAATAAGCTCGCGCACCGTTGTGGATACGGCGTAATGGAACCACGTTGAGCTGTCAGCCGTCAGCCGGAATATGGGTTGATGCCACGCAACGCATTGCCAGGAGAGAGGTTACACTCCGTGTTTGTTGTGGGCGTTGGCGGTCGGAAGTCTCTGGGTGATAGCTGATGGCTGATGGCTTCTTGAACACGCTCTTATCGGCCTCTGTTCGAGGGATGTTGCCGGGGCTGTGCCGGTTCGCCCGGGCGTCGCGCGAACTGGTCTTTCCACAGCGTTGCCCGCTGTGCGCCGATGGGCTCCCCCCCGGGGCTGCGCGGTTCTGCTCCTGCTGCGCCGATCTGCTGGCCGATGAGCGGGCGGAGTCCGCGTGCCCGCGTTGCGCCGCCACGGTCGGGCCTTACGAAGTTTCCGGCGGAAGGTGCCGGCAGTGCCGTCATCGGCGTCTGAATGCGAAGGCTACCGTCCGAGTTGCGGAGTACCGTGCCTGCCTCGGCCAACTGATCCGGTCTTACAAGTACCACGGGCGGGAGGAGCTGGAACCGGTTCTGATCCGTTGGCTGATCGAGGTGGTCGCGGATGCACCATGGCTGGACCGCGTCGAAGCCGTCGTCTCGGTTCCGACCCATTGGAAGCACCGTCTCGGACGTCCGCTCTATCCGGCCGAGATCCTCGCCGCCCGCGTCGCCCGAGAGACGGGTCTGCCACATGTGCCGATCCTTCGCCGCCTGCGCGCCGGACCGCACCAGGTTGGACTAAGCTATGATTTGCGGACCGCCAATGTTCGCGGGGCGTTCGACACGCGCCCTGGTGTGAAACTGCGCGACGCCCGCCTGCTGCTGATTGATGACGTAAGAACAACCGGGGCCACCATCGAGGAGTGCGCGAAAGTCCTGCGCCATGCCGGAGCCAGCGAAGTGTACGCCGCCGTCCTGGTCCGGGTAGTGTTCACCCCCGGCGTCGGCAGATTCCCCAGGACCATCTGACTCCGCCCACGCAACTCGCCAGAATCCCTCCCTGTCGAACCGCGCCCGTAAGGAAGCGGCCAATCCTCGCTGGTGCGAGAATCCCTTCTCGCACCTCCGCAAAGCGCAACGACCGAGACGAGAGCGTGTAGCGGCCGCCCCCCCGTGGCGGCCGGAGCGCGCGTGCGCGTGCTTCACTTCGGGGTGGAACCAGGCGCACGCCCGCGCCCGTCGTTGGAGGACTTGGGCATGGCACGCCGGCACGCCTCCTTGACGCCTGTGGCACCGGGGCGTAGTGTGCGGTGCCGCATGGAGACCTTGGTTTTCGGGTGCCGCGTGCGGCGGACAGGTCATGCGGCGTGGGTTTTTCACCCTCGACGGTCGGCGCGGGTTCTTGAATCGCGCTTGCCGGCCGGCACTTTGAAACCGATAACACGATGGCACCGCGTCCGCTTCCGACCGGTCGTATGCCGGTTGAGCACGGGTAGGAGCGGGCGCCATGGGGTTGAAATGTGTTTCAACGGGGCGGCTCGCGGGCCTTGGGCCTTTAGAGCCAAATCTGGAGACAGGCAGAGATGGCAGTCAAAGTTGGAATCAACGGTTTTGGCAGGATCGGACGGTTGGTGTTTCGGGCCATGGCCGGTCGGACCAGCGAGTTCGACGTGGTGGCGATCAACGACCTGAGCACGCCGGCTACGCTCAAACAGCTTCTCAAATACGACTCGGTCCACGGCAGGTTCGCCGGGACCGTCGAAGCTGCGGAAAACGCCCTGATCGTGAATGGCGGCGAGATCAAGGTGCTCCGCGAGCGGGCTCCCGCCAAGCTTCCCTGGAGCGAGCTTGGGGTGGAGGTGGTTCTCGAATCGACCGGGGTGTTTACCAGGCGTTCCAGCGAGAAGGGCGGGTATGGCGACCACCTCACCGCGGGTGCCAGGAAAGTGATCTTGAGCGCTCCAGCCAAGGACGAACCGGACCTGACCGTGGTCCTGGGGGTCAACGACGATCAGCTTAACGCCGGCCATCAGTGCATCTCCAACGCGAGCTGCACGACCAACTGCCTCGCCCCGGTCGCCATGGTGCTCGATAAGACTTTCGGCATCGTGGAAGGCCTGATGACTACGGTGCACGCCTACACCAACGATCAACGCATCGCCGACCTGGTGCACAGCGATCCACGCCGCGCCCGGGCGGCGGCGATGAACATCATCCCCACCACCACCGGGGCCGCCCGTGCGGTCGGCAAGGTCTACCCGGCGCTTGCCGGGCGGCTCAACGGCTTTGCTTTGCGTGTTCCCGTCCCGGACGGGTCGGTGGTTGACCTGGTAGTTACGCTGAAGAAACGAGTCACAGCCCAAGAGGTCAACGCAGCCCTGAAGTCGGCGGCGGAGAGCAACCTGAAAGGAATTCTCCAGTACAACGAGGATCCCCTGGTCAGCTCCGACGTCATCGGGAACCCGCACAGCTCCGTGCTCGACGCCCTCAGCACCATGACCATGCCCGCCGACGGTGGTAACATGGTCAAGGTGGTTTCCTGGTACGACAACGAGTGGGCCTACTCGGTCCGCACGGCCGATCTGATCGCCCGGTTGGCCGCGTTGTAGTCGCCATGAAGAAGAAAAACGTAGAAGCAATAGACGTCCGCGGTAAGCGCGTGCTCGTCCGGCTGGACCTTAACGTCCCGCTCGACGCCGAGCGGCGAATCACTAACGACCGGCGCATTCGCGCCGCATTGCCCACCGTCAAGCGTCTGATTGAAGAGGGCGGGCGGTTGACGTTGATGAGCCACCTGGGCCGGCCCAGGGGCGACCCGGGCGATCGCACGAAGTTCTCGCTAAAACCGGTCGCGGTCCGCATGGGAGAGCTGCTCGGTAAACCGGTAGTTCTCATAAAAGAGACCGAGCCCGGCGCAATGGCTGTCGCCACCGGGCGGCTTGGTGACGGTGACGTCTGCCTGCTGGAAAACCTGCGGTTTCACGCCGGGGAAACGATCAAGGACAAACAAGCCGCCAAGGACAACGCCCTCCGGCGGAAGAAGGACGACTTCGCTCGCGGGCTTGCTCGATTGGCGGACGTGTACGTCAACGATGCCTTCGGCACCTGCCACCGGGACAACGCCAGCATGCTCACCGTGCCGCAGATGATGGAAGGCAAGCCGCGCGTGATCGGATACCTCGTCGAGCGCGAGCTGAAGTTTCTCGGCACGGCGGTGGCAGACCCCGCTCGTCCTTTCGTGTGCGTACTCGGCGGAGCCAAGGTATCCGACAAGATCGCGGTGATCCGCTCGCTGATGACCAAGTGCGACACCATCCTGATCGGCGGGGCGATGGCCTACACCTTCTTCGCCGCCGAGGGGTCGAACGTTGGCCGCAGCCTGGTGGAACCAGATCGGTTCGAGGTGGCCAGAGACCTTCGGGCGAACGCCGGCGATCGGCTCAGACTTCCCGTCGATTCGGTAGTGGCCTGCGAGATCGCCGAAGGGGTCGCGACCGAGGTCTGCGAAGGGTCCATCCCGCCGGATATGATGGGCCTGGACATCGGTCCCAAGGCGATCGCGGAGTTCAAGGACGTGATTGCTACGGCCAAGACCATCGTATGGAACGGACCGATGGGCGTGTTTGAAACGCCTCCGTTCGATCGAGGCACCATAGCCATCGCGGAGGCCCTGGCCGATGCAACCACTCGGGGAGCGACCACTATCGTCGGCGGGGGCGACAGCGCCGCCGCCCTCGAAAAAGCGGGCCTAGCCGACCGCATGACCCACGTTTCCACCGGCGGCGGAGCCTCACTGGAATTCCTGGAGGGCAAGCCTTTCCAAGCCATCGAGGTTCTGGATAATGCATAGCATGGACAGCGCATAGACCAACCGCCCCTTTTCCCGGCAGGGAGGACACGCCGTGCTCAAGACCCTTCGCCTCCACAACTTCCGAACGTTCCTGAACGCGGAGATCAACTTCACCCAGCGCCACCTGCTGATCGGGGCCAACAACAGCGGGAAGACGAACCTCTGCGCAGGACTTTTCCTTCTCCGGATGACGTCCTCGACCGATCTTCCGGTGGCTGGGCAAGCGGTCCCGGGCGGGGTCCCGGAAATCAAGAACCGGGGGTTGGATAGCGGGACCGTTGAGCTCTCCTGCACGTGTGAGCTACCGTACGAGGGGCACCCACACTTGTATGTCTACGACCTGAAACTGAGCATCGAGAGCTCTGGGTTGCCATCCCAGGAGGGGCAGGTTGTCCTTCGCGTCGCGCACGAAAAGCTCGTCGTCAACGGCCCTGGATTCAACGATGTTACCCTACTGGAGAATGACGGTCGCGAGGCACACATGCGTCATGAAGGTTCAGACGAGGGGTACACCGCCAAGACGCTTGTACCTTCAGACGCCACGATGCTCTCCAAGCTGTATGAGCTGGAAACCAATCGCCGCGCGATATCATTTCGGCGCTATCTCTCCGGTTGGCGGTACTTTGCGCTTAGCCCGGAGCACATGAGGTACGAGTGGCGTAAGCCCGCATCGGGATTAATTGGGCTCGTCCCGCGGGGGGACAACCTGGCGATGGTCCTCTTCCAGCTCAAGAACATCGACGAACGGCGGTACCGACGCGTAATAGACCACGTCCGCCTCATTGAACCCGACCTGGAGTACATCAACTTCATCCCTGCTCCAGATCAGGCAGCGGTTCCGCTGGTTGCGATGCGCAATCAACCGCGGGCGTCGTGGGCGGGCCTTTCAGACGGCACGTTGCGCTGCCTCGCGCTCGCTTTCATCGCCGAAACGGCGATCGGTCCCCTGACAATGATCGAGGAGCCGGAGAACGGGATCTACCCTGGGCAGTTGCGAGCGTTCTTCGATTTGTTCGAAGAACGAACCGCCGACGCGCAGGTTGTTTTCACATCTCACTCACCGTACTTCATCAACCTTTTCGATGGGTACCGCGATTCCGTAACGCTGCTCCGCCGAAACAGGGAGCGTACGGAGATCATCCCTGTCCCGCCCGCAGAAGATGACCCGGAGCGCGAGCTTCTTGCCGAGCAGTACTCGATGGAGCTGTTCTAGTGTTGACCAGGATCGGGATCATCTACCAGGACAGCACCAGCCTCGGCTTCCTCCGCGGTTTGCGTGACCGCTTGGACTGTAAGGCCGAGCTCATAGGGCCACCGACAGCGATGGGAAAAAACCGGCGTCTTCCCTGGAAGAGCGCGAAACTTGCCTGGCGGAGCTTTCAGAAGAAGAATGTGGATCTTGTCGTCAGATTCACCGACGCCGACCGATCACGGTGGCAGCAGGTGAGACGCCAGGAGCTCAAGATCGTCCCACCCGAAGCGGGATCGTTGTGGGTGTGCGGGGTGGCCGTCAACAACCCCGAAGAATGGCTGGCCCTGGATCTCGACTACCTCGCCCGGGTGCTGGAGGTACCCAGGGCGGACCTGGACAACTCAGTACAGCGCACAGGGCGCATTAAGCATGCGATCAGCCGGCTAGGACGGGCCGGCGATGGCGTTAGTAATCTGGTCGCCGGGATCGTCCGCGACGCCCCGCCGGAGGTGTTCCGAAGGTGGCTTGAGGACGAGTCGCTCCAGACGTTCTATGAGGATTGTCGGGCAGCAGCCAAGAGAGCGAATTGCGAGACCCCCAACGAGTTGGAAGCCCCGGGATGAGATCCTTCCCCCACGAGCCTGGAATCCGCATGGCCCTGTCGCTTCTGGCGGCGGATTTTGGCCGGCTCGAGGAGGGTGTTTCCGCCGTCGAAGCAGCCGGGGCTCAGATTCTGCACCTGGACGTGATGGACGGGCATTTTGTGCCCAACATCAGCTTCGGGCCCCCGGTCATCGCCTCGCTTCGCAAGTGCACCAGGCTCTTCTTCGACGCCCACCTGATGATCGCCGAGCCCAAGCGATACGCCGAGGCATTCGTCAAAGCCGGCTGCGACCTGGTTACGTTCCATATTGAAGTGACGGACGAACCGGAGGCGGTGGTCGAACATGTCCGGAAACTGGGCGCCTCGGTGGGGGTCGCTTTGAATCCTACTACACCGCTCAGTGCCATCAATCCGATTATCAATGCTGTGGACATGGTCGTCATTATGAGCGTTTGGCCGGGCTTTGGCGGACAGAAGTTCATTCAAGACGTGTTGCCCAAGGTGGCTGAGCTTCGCGGCCTGCTGGAGGACCACCAGCGCTTGCAGATCGACGGCGGCGTTGACCCGCAAACGATAGGGCCGGCTGCCGCAGCAGGCGCGGACACCTTCGTCGCCGGGACTGCGATCTTCGGTGAGCCCGATCCACCGGCGGCGATGATCCGGCTTGGGCAGTTGGCCCAGGAGGCTGTAGCGGTCCGGGGAGCCGGCTAGCGCTCTGCCACCCGGATAATCCCAGACGTGAGGTTCCACCGGTGAGTTCATTGATCCTAATCCCCTGGCCGATGACCCGATGGAGCGAAGCCGGCCGGATCGCCAGCCGGACCCCGCTCCCTCTGAGCGAGACCGGCAGAGATCAGGCTCGAAGCTGGGCGGAGGACCTGGCTCGGGGGGGCCTCAGCATGGTCTATTCGAGCAAGGAGCTCGTGTCCGTCGAAACCGCCCGAATCGTGGCTGATCGCGCCGGGGCAAAGCGCAAGACTCTGCCGCAGCTCGCCGAAGTCGACGCCGGGCTGTGGGACGGGCTGACCAATGAAGAGCTCGAACGCAGACACGCGAAGATCTTCAAGCGGTGGTGCGACGATCCAGCCAGCGTCCGCCCTCCGGGGGGGGAAGACGTAGCCGAAGCATTTGACCGCCTGCGAGAACCGGTCGAGCGCGTCACCCGTAAGAAGGTTGACCGATCGGTGGGCATGGTGCTCGGTCCGCTTGCGTTCGCCCTCGTAAGGTGCATGATTGAGTCCGAGGAGCCTGCCCGCGTGCGTGCGATGATGCACGATGGCCCATTGCGTTACGATCTTACGGAGGGGTTAGAAGGTCTGGAGGCTTGAGAATTGGAGGTTTGAAGGTTGGGAAGAGGGCGTCAAGGTTGGGACTCGGGAACCTTCTGACCTTGGACCCTCAGACCTTCCAACCCCCCGGTCATACAGAGGGAACGAAGCCATGGCTCAACATAGGGTAGACGTCCCCGCAGGCTTGTGGACCCGGTGTGACAGTTGCGGTCATATCGTCTACGAGAAGGAGGTGGCGGAGGCGCTCTGCGTCTGTCCGGAATGCGGTCATCATCGCCGCATCGACGCCCGCACGCGCATCGAACAGCTCGTCGATCCCGGCACGTTCGAGGAATTCGCCGCCGATCTGCGCTCAACCGACCCGCTCAAGTTCAAGGACCGCATTACCTACAAGGATCGCCTCAAACGCGAGCGTTCCAAGACCGGTGAGGTCGAAGCCATCGTTGTGGGCAGGGCGTTCATCCGCGGCCGAGGCGTGATCCTCGGGGTGATGAACCCGAATTTCATCATGGCTTCGATGGGAGCGGTGGTCGGAGAGAAGGTCACCCTCGCGGTGGAGCGGGCCATCGAGGATAATCTGCCCCTGGTGATCGTGACCGCTTCGGGTGGGGCCCGCATGCAGGAGGGGATGATCTCGCTGATGCAGATGGCCAAGACCGCCGCCGCCGTCGGGCGCCTGGACGAGGCTGGCGGGCTCTACATCGTGGTCAACACCGACCCCACCACCGCGGGGGTTTCCGCGAGCTTCGCCAGCCTGGGCGACGTCGTCCTGGCAGAGCCCCGGGCGATGATCGGCTTCGCCGGTCCGCGGGTGATCGCTAATACGATCAACGCGGAGCTGCCCGAAGGTTTCCAGACCGCGGAGTTCATGCGTGACCACGGCTTCATCGACCGCATCATCGACCGCAAGGACCTCCGCCGGGAGATCGCCCGCATCATCGACTATTGCGGTAAGTAACCCGCGGATCGCCGGCCTCGCCACATTCAACTCGGTGCCCGGCACGGGGGGCGGCGAGCCCCCGCAAAAAAAATGGAGAAAGTGCTTGACGTTCGGCTTGCGTTAGGTTACTCTTAATACCGAACAGATGTTGAACAGGTGATGGCCTATGGCATTGGAGGCGCCGGTGCGAACAGGGAGGTTCCACGATGGCCATCCGCGCCGCGTGGCTCGCGTCGCGGACGGCGAACCGCCTTTGTGTGTTTTCGGCCCCGGGGGTGAGTATCGGACCGCGTGGCCCCCGGGGCCGCTCCCTTCTCCTCCCGTGAATCGGCCTGCGGCGCTTCGCCGAGGCCCGCTCTCGTGCGAGTTCGTGAGCCCTACGCGGCTTGAGAGTGCGGTGCCTTCGTCGGGGTGGCGTCCACTCCCTGACGGTCGCGTTACGGAATGTGGATTGCGGTTTCAAGATTGCGGATTGAGAATTGACGCTTCCGCAATGAAGCGGGGGGCTCTGCCGCTGGTGGCTCTCGGCCCGGAAGGGCTGCGTTGTTTTCTGGAGATTGATTATGGCACGGACAAAGAGGAGCGAGACCGACGAGGCCCGCTGTCTGACTCCCCGGCAGCTGGAGGTTCTGGCACTCGTGCGCGACGGGCGGAGGATCAATGGCTATTCCCCAACCTTGCAGGAGATCGCCGACGAGTTGGGCATCAGCAAGATCACCGTGTTCGAGCACGTCGAAGCCCTCATCGGAAAAAGGCTGCTCACCCGGCGCTCAAACAAAGCTCGCTCTTTGGAGCTGACCTCCTTGGCCCAGCTGCCGGATGAGCGCCCCACCCTGATCCCGCTCGTCGGACGCATCGCGGCCGGGCAGTTCGTTGAGGCCATCGAGCTTCCGGATTCCGTTGATCTGGAGCAGCTGTTCGCCAGCCGCCATCCCGTCCGCATGCTCACCGTCGTGGGCGACAGCATGATCGACGATCAGATATGCGAGGGTGACATGGTCGTATACGAGGAGCGGCCGACCGCGCGCAACGGAGAAACCGTCGTCGCCCTGGTTGACGGTGAGGCCACCTTGAAGCGGTTCTACAAGGAGAAGAATCGCATTCGTCTGCAGCCGGCCAACAAGAAGTACAAGCCGATCTACGTGCGTAACCTGGACATTCAAGGCGTCGTGATCGGCGTCGTCCGGCGGTACTAGTCTAGAGTTTTGCACTCTTGCGGATGCGAGAAGTATCCGTTTTTCTGGGACTTCGGAACACCCCGCGCTCTTTCGCGACCTCGGTTGATAACCGCCCTCTGCAATAGAACGGCGGGATCATTGGTGTACCTGGATAGCCCACGTCCAAAAAGTGCAAGACTGTAGACTGGTGCAGCCCGCCATAATAACATTTCTAGTTATTGAATGCCGATTAGATCCAAGGAAAAGAGCGCATCGATCGGATCATGTCGGGTTGGTCGGCAAGCTTGTTCCAGGCTTCGCCTCCGGCTTGCAAGAGGGCGTGGTGATCGCGGTAGCGACGGTTGCTCAGGTAGTGCTGACGCAAGTATCGCCAGATCAGTTCCACCGGGTTCAGCTCGGGAGAATAGGGCGCTATCCCATGTTTGCCAGTATGAGGTGTGGTTCCGGGGTGGAGTCGCCGTTCTTGGGGTCGTGAGGGCGGTTTTTGGCGCCCGGGCGGCCCTGGTGTAGTAACAACATGTTCTGCGTAGCTCCTCTTTTTGTCTTGACTATGAATTGGAATAGCGCATACGTGAGAGGTGAGCAGTGATAACAATGCGTTCCGCCTACCCAAAGCATGGAAGCCTCGGGCATGTTCCCTCGCATCGCCACAGTCAATCGCGGAAGCCAGACGTACAAGTCCCTTCAGATCGTCGAGGCTTATCGAGTCGATGGCCGCACCACACAACGCGTCGTGGCCAACCTCGGACGACTCGATCAACTCGACGGCAAGCTCGATGACCTGCTGGTCACGTTAAGCAAGTATGCCAAACAGCTATTCGTTCGAGACGATCAGATCGGTTGCCGTCAGGCGCTGCCCTGGGGTGCCGTGCTGCTGACACGTGTGTAATACAGCGGAGGATGCGCGTTCCGGATAATATGACCACACTTTTCCGGAAACTCTGACCACATTGGCAGGGCTGAGCCAACGGGCTATTCGTTCCGCCCTTCGGGCGGGAGTTTTTTGAGGCATGAGCGGACAGTAACGGCGGATGGATGGGGGTTGGGGAGGCCCGAAGACCTCCCCTGGCGTATGATCCGTCACCGCCCGGCTCGGATATCCCTCGGCGAGTTGCTCTCCAGCAGAGCTCGCCTCCGTTTCTCCGAGCGATGCACAAGCAAAGATGATCCTTGTCCGGGTGATCGCGTACCAGTAGCTGATCCCACGTTGCCCATCGAAGCCCTGAGCGCGAAAGAGCGCCGCCGGTACCACACCTGCCGACGCCGCAAGGACCCGCTGGGTGAAGGTCACATCGCCACCTGGCGCACGATGCTGATCAAAGTGGCTGGTGAAGTGACCCAATCTGCCCGTCGAATCCTTGTGGAGATCCCCGCCCACTGGCCGCATCTGGATTGGTTCCAACGCGTCTGCGAGGCCATCGCCTCACATCGCTCTAGTGCACAAGCCCCGACGTGACCCTCGGACAACCCGGCTTTTCAATGGGGGTAAGGGGGTCTTCTGCGCCCGCCCTGGCCATCTAGTGCACAAGACGCCGCGCCCACCCCTGCGCCG
>SDBU01003689.1_pt1 | contig 19342 bp, 13 predicted proteins | sample 2277071 | NCBI WGS metagenome assembly SDBU01 (sample SAMN10397929, study PRJNA504765) | marine sediment metagenome | isolation source: marine sediment core GS08_GC12, 126 cmbsf | place: Arctic Ocean: Gakkel Ridge, Loki's castle | collected 2008 | reverse complement strand
GTATTTTTCGGTCGAAGCGCGCCGCTCATAGTGTCCAAGCAGGATGGCGCGGCTAAGATATTCCTCGTTATCCGTCACGAACAGCCCGCCTTCGCCGCCGGGCAAAAGTTTACCCACTTGCATGCTGAAGGCGCCGGTGTCTCCTATACTGCCTACCTTTTTGCCCTTATATGTAGCGCCATGTGCCACACACGCATCCTCCACGACTGCCAGTCCATGTTCCCTGGCGATTTCCATGATTTCATCCATCGCGCACGGAATTCCACCAAGATGCACCGGCAGGATGGCTTTCGTCTTTGAAGTGATGCGTTTTTTGACGTCATCGGGGTCAGTACACATCGTTTCCGAATCGACGTCGCAGAAAACCGGAATCGCATTGCACGCCAGGATTGGCGCCACACTAAAGGGGTGCGTATAAGATTGGACAATGACCTCATCGCCTGGTTCGACACCCACAGCATAGAGAGCCGCATGCAGTGCAGCGGTGCCGTTGGTATGCGCCAATGCATACTTCACACCGCACCACTGAGCAAATTCCTCCTCAAACTTTTGTGTATTTTCAGAAAAAGACAGCTCGGCTCGCCGGAGCATGTCTGTGACAACTCTCTCCTCTTCATCCGTGAAAATCGGCCAGCGCAGAGCTTCTTTTTGTTCTAATGTAATTGTCTTTAAGCCGCCTTTAATAGCTAGTTCCGCCATCTTGCTCCTCCTTGAGTATGGTTGAATCCATCAAAGCATATATTTATTGTCGTACTCAGGAGTATAGTAAAATCCGGGATTTTTGTCAATCTAAAAGAAAGTGCATAAGTGTAAAAAATATGGTATACTTATTTGAATTACGAATTACGAGTTACGAGTTACGAATTGGGAAAAGCATCTGTTCTCATAGGTTTGCGGAATTCGAAATGTAAAGCTTTCTTTCGTGGCTAAAGCTTAATATTGAAAAATACCTAATCTCTGCGTTTGGAGTTTATCCCGCCTTAACGAGGCGTCTCTGAGAAACCGTCCGCTGCGCGGTGTCCGCGAGGCGGGCTTCGCTTTGCCTCCATTCGCCGCTTCACTGCGTTCAGCGCGGTTTTGTTTTTCGCAAAAATATATTACGATAATATGAGTGATTCTTTTTATCCGTAGAACGCGCCTCCCAAAAGGGACGGGCAGCTTTTATACTTGTGGCTGATATGAGGTGGAGCGTGCAATGAAATTTGCTTTCTATATAACGTTTTGGGCGATTTTGATGTTATCATCGTTTTCAGGATACACTGACACAGAAATACAAGGTAAAATCGCCAAAGATGCTGTTTTATATTTTTTGGCGAGTCCATACATCATTACGGAGAACATTACGATAAATGAATCCGCAACTCTAACGATTGAACCGGGGGTGCAGGTGCGGTTTGATGGAAATTATGAATTGGTGATTGAAGGTGCTTTAAATGCAAGAGGCACACCTGCGGAACCGATTATTTTTACTTCGGATAAGGCGACTCCGGCCAGGGGCGACTGGCAACAGATATACTTTACGGATTCCAGCCGCGATGACGTGTGTATTCTGGAACATTGTATCATTGAATATGCTGATGTTGGCGTTCGATGCCGAGATGCATCGCCCACGATTATCAACAGTATTATCAAAGATAATCTCCAATACGGCGTACGCTGTGAGGATAGCAGCCCTACTGTAATACACAATATCATTTCAGAAAACGGAAAGGAGAATACCAGCGCGGGTATCTCGTTGTATGGCCCTAAAACTGTGCCCGTTATTTCATATAATATCATCTCACACAACAAAGGCGCGGGTATTCATGCACGATTGCAGACATCTCCAAAGGCTGTCAGTTTCAATACTATCATCAACAATTCGGCGCAGGGAATCTACTGCATTGACCGTAATCGTTGGAGCGATGTGAATAACAATAATATTTATGGGAATGGAGAATATGACATTTACAATCGGCAATCGACGCACTTACGCGCGCCATCTAATTATTGGGGATTTGACACCACGCGTGAGTTAATTACCGGCGGTTTGGACGCCAATATCACAAGACTATACGATTTTTACGAACAGGATAGATTTGGCAGAATATTTTATGAAGACTGGCGCTCTGAATATATCAATATTGAACAAGCATACAAAAAGTACGAACAGGAACGTGGGAATTCATCATCGGGTAATTCTACCTTGACTAAACCAATCTCGCGTGATAAAATATACTCCGCACATTCGCGTGGGTATATTGTGTATGTCTATTCCGAGGGCGATAGAGCGCTCATAGATTATAACGTTGCCGACAATATTGAAAAAGGGATGACTTTCGAGGTGCAACGGGATGGAATACACATCGGCAGCGTAACAGTCGTTAAAGTGAGTCAAAAAACGTCTGAAGCAAAGATTATAGATGCGCTCAAACCTCCACTCCGAGGGGATAGAATTGTGTCATCTCCTATCATCGTTGTCAGCGACGATACGTGGCTCGCGTCGCAACACTCGACGGATGACTGGAAGGCATACCAACTACTTTCTTCAGAGAGACGCCATTGGTCGGAGAGTGAAATACTAACGAATGCCGAAGCCAAACCGACGGAAGCGATGCGTGCGTTCATGGAGGAGAGCGCCGCTAGAGTTATATGGAGCCATGCCACGATTGTCAGAGGCAAGGTGTATTTTCGTAAGCGTTTTGATATCGCCGGCAAACCATCAGATGCAACATTTAAGGTTATCGCCGCGAATCCGTGTGATATCTATCTGAATGAACAGTGGATTGGCCGAGCTACGAATAAAAACGCTGTGACAGAATTTAATGTGATAACCCGGCTCAAATCTGGCAGCAATGTGATTGCTATTATGGTTGAACGCAACACCGCGCCGAATACTCCAGTTGGGATACTGTGTGAATTAATTATCTTTCGACGGATGGCAGTGGTGCAATAACCTAACAGCTTTTAATTCTAAGTTAAATCGTTGCTATTTGAAAACAACTGACCCAGAAAACTTGGTAGCAGAAGGACATCCGTTCGGTTGGGTGCTACGCGTTCTCCAGAAAGAAGCTGCTAAGAAAGAGGAATTTGCCGAAGCATTGAAATTAGCAGTTTCTAATCTGGACAAGTTGCCAGAGCCAGAAAGAAACCAGTGGGAAAAGTTGATGTATTACCTTGTGTTGCTCATCTTTCATCGTCGTGATGCAGAAGAACAGCCGGAGTTGCTTTCCCTTGTAAACGAAACGGTGACAGACAAAAGAAGGCGAGAGGAGGTAAGTAAAATGGGAAAAACAGGCGCACAAGCATTGATGGAAGAAGGTGCACTTCGAGCAAGTCAAGAGGCTTTGCTTAAATTTATGCAAGCTAGATTTAGTCACGTTCCAAGTTCCGCAGAACAAAAAATTCTGTCAATTCAGGACATGGATAGATTGAACACGCTCATTGAGCGCGTTGCCCGCGCCGATAGTCTTAACGAGATAAGCGTCGAATAAAGTAGTAGACGATGGGGAATTTTGAAGCAAGTCATAAATGTTGGTTGTAAAGTAGCGAAACTTATGATAAACTATTAAACATTCGCTTGATGTCATTTGTCCTATGTCCAATTTGCTATGCAGTCTTACATGATTCTATCAAGTTTTACAAGAGGCCATAACTCGGGAGGAATTATTGTGATTATTGATGTAAACGCGTATCTCGGTCACTGGCCGTTTCGTCAATTGCGACATAACACTACTGAAGGTTTGCTTGAGATAATGGAACGCTATAGCATTGACAAAGCTTTAGTTTCCTCAATTAATGCCATTTTTTACAAAAATTGTCATTCGGGCAATGAAGAACTATTTGCGCAAACGAAAGCACACCGCAACCATTTAATTCCACTAGCGACACTAAATCCAATGTATCCAGGGTCAGCAGATGATTTTGCGCAGTGTGTAGAGGAATTCGACATGAAGGGGTTGCGGCTGTTTCCACATTATCACAACTACAAGTTGACGGATGATGTTAGCTTGAACTTGATTCATGAAGCAACGCGGCGCGGCATGCTAGTTGCGATTCCGATGCGGGTGGTTGACCGCCGACAGCGGCATTGGCTCGATAACGTCCGCGATTTAACGCTGGCTGAAATGGAGGAAATCGTCCGACGGTGTCCGGATACCACTTTCATTTTTACTAACGGCAGCGGTTGGGAAAACAGTCAATTAGTGAAAGACGAATTCTTCGCTTCATGCAATTTCCTCATCGAAATCTCCCGGTTGACCTCAGTGTTGCAGAGTAGTATTCCCAGGTTGGTCGATAGCCTCGGACCAACGAAATTAGCTTTTGGTACGGGCATGCCATTCAAATATCCGAAACCTGTTTTGCTCAAGATGGAATTGCTGGAGGCTACGGAGAATGTTAAAGAACGCATTTACTGGCGTAATATTGCGGAAAGTATAGGGCAAGAGGGCTAGAGGGTAAAAGGGCAAGAGGGCTAGAGGGCTAGAGGGTAAAAGGGCTAGAGGGTAAAAGGGCAAAAGGGCTAGAGGGTAAAAAGGCAAAAGGGCTAGAGGGTAAAAGGGCAAGAAGGCTAGAGGGCAAGAGGGCTAGAGGGCAAAGGTGCTAAGGAGTGCAAAAATCAACAAAGTGTATTTTTGCAGTAGCGCGAGAGGGCAAGAATGATTAAGCTTGGACTCAGTATGTTGTTACAAAATCAAGCGCATCTTATTGAGGGTCGGTCTATTGGGCTCATCACCAACGCCGCGGGCGTTGATGAACAACTGCGGGATAATGTATCATTATTTGCTAACGATAGCCGATTTCAATTGGCTGCTCTTTTTGCCCCGGAACATGGATTGTGGGCTACTGTTCAGGATGGTGCGCATATTTCGCATACCATGGATGGACAGGTGCCTATATATAGTTTATATGGTGATACACGCAAGCCGACGGCGGAGATGTTAAAAGATATTGATGTTTTACTTTTTGACCTTCAAGGCGTTGGCGTTCGATTTTACACATACGTCTCGACGCTTGTGCTGGCAATGGAAGCCGCCGCGGCACAGGGAATTCCCTTTTTGGTTTTAGATAGACCAAATCCGATAAATGGCCTTGCTGTCGAAGGCAATGTATTGGATTCTCGATTTACATCCTTCGTCGGCATACATCCTATGCCTATCCGGCACGGTATGACTGTTGGAGAGCTAGCACGACTCTTGAAAACTGATTTGCAGCTTGATATCCGTTTGGACGTAGTGACGATGCAAGGCTGGCGTCGAGGGATGTGGTATGATGATACTGAGCTTTTTTGGGTGCCGCCTTCGCCCAATATGCCAACGTTGACAACAGCGATATTATATCCTGGGACATGCTTTATTGAAGGCGTTAATCTCTCCGAAGGACGAGGCACAACGAAACCCTTCGAATTGATTGGCGCACCGTGGATTGATGCTTATAAATTGGCGGATGCTCTAAATAGTTTAGAACTCGCAGGTGTCTATTTTCGTCCAGTCCGTTTTACACCTGCATCATCGAAATATTCCAGCGAATTGTGTCAGGGCGTCCAAGCGCATGTCCTAGATAGAAACCGGCTCAAACCTATAGAAATAGGACTGCAACTCATTCGTACTACACTTAAGCTGTATCCTGATGAGTTTCAATGGCGTCGGTCTGGCACTCGGTACTTTTTTGACCTGCTGGCAGGGACGGATGAAATACGCAAGCGTCTATCGGCTGGAGATGATATCTCGGAATTGATGGTTTCATGGGAACCAGCAAGAACAGCATACCAGCAAAAGAGAGCAGGATTTTTGTTATATGACTGAAGCCTTAACGTCACAAAAATTTATAGCCCGAAGATGAACGGTGATTGTTTCACGCAACACGCAACACATATAAGAACTCAATAATCGATGATAAAATCTTTACCTACTTGGGAGGAAACTGTTAAGTGTCGGTTGAAGTTCACCCACAAAATGTGGTAAAATTATTTGGCGATGTACGGGCGGTAGATGACGTGACATTGGACGTTCAAAGAGGCGAATTGTTTTTTCTACTCGGACCGTCGGGATGTGGAAAAAGCACTTTTCTGCGGATAGTCGCGGGATTCTATCGGCCGGATGTTGGGAATTTGTATTTTGATGACCGACTAATGAACGATATCCCGCCGCATAAACGCAATACGGGTATGGTGTTCCAAAATTATGCCTTGTGGCCGCACATGACGGTGTATGAAAATGTGGAATATGGACTCAATGTCCGCAAGTTGCCCAAGGATGTCAAGCGTAAGAAAGTCGCTGACGTTCTTGATATTGTCCACATGGCGGAATATGCCGATAGGACGGCAAATCAGTTGTCCGGCGGACAACAGCAACGGGTTGCATTAGCACGAGCTTTAGTTATTGAGCCTGATGTACTTCTATTGGATGAGCCGCTTAGCAACCTTGATGCCAAACTTAGGTTGGAGATGCGTCAGGAAATCAAACGCATCCACACAGATTTATGTATCACTGCTATTTACGTCACCCATGACCAAAAAGAGGCGTTATCTCTGGCAGACCGATTGGCTATTATGAAGGACGGAAAAATCGTACAAGTTGGCACTCCGCGTGAAATATACAATACGCCCGTTAACCGATTTGTCGCGGATTTCATCGGCGAAACCAATTTTATCAATGGACGCTTGATAGCGAAAGATAACAATTTAGTGCGTGTCGAAAGCATCATTGGGGAAATTCAGTCCAACAGTCGTTATCACAATATTTCCGTAGGTGACCCGATTACGTGTTCCATCCGTCCGGAATCTATCACCATTCCCAGTATGCCAGCGCCCGATACTGTAAATCAATTCCACGCACAGATTTCGCACATGGCATACCTTGGTAATGTCGAAGAATATAGACTACTCATTGAAAAACAGGTAGAAATACAAGCTGTGGTGCATAATCCCGGAGGCGTGGAGCGACACTTGGGAGATGATATTATAGTGCATTTTGAACCAAAAGATGTGGTAATTTTACCAAAAGACGACGAAAGTATATAAAAGAAAGGATGTGAATGCCGTGTCGCGTGATTGTCGTGTGCGACCATACGTGACAATGTTCGCACGCGGCTTCAACGTAGAACCGGTATGAATATGCGATTAAATTTTCGCTATGAAGATTTATTAAAATTAGGTGAAGAATTTAAAGCCGCGTTTGAAGGGCGAATGCGTTGGGGTGATACCCTCTTCCTCACGTTAGGGGGAAATGAAAGTAAATATCTGGTCGTGTGGACGCCCAAGGAAAGTTCTGAAAGTGAACATTTGCCGGGATTTTACACGGAAGACGGTAAGTTTTTCATGAAAATCAAGCCCAAGCCTGGTGCCTGGATAACATACGCAGATTTAGGGAATATACGACAGGGGATTGCAGCAGGACAACAACGTGAACAAGCGGGCGAAACAACGCTACGCGAATCCGAAGATACTGAAGAGCCAACAGACGAATCTACCCAAAAAGTGGACGAATCCAGCCCAAGCGCTGAGGATAGAAAATCCGTGGAACAAGAAATATTACTGGGCGTCAGAGAACTGGAACGCAATACCAAAAATATTGTGGATTTCGCCGATGGTGTTGTAACAAACTTTACTGTTATGCATCGCGGCAAACCCATTAGTCTCACTGATTTGTTACGACGTGACAATGAATTAAATATTGAATTGCGGTTGCTACGCGGTTTTAAATCCGGCGCGTATTTGCTAATTACTGACCCAGTTGATGCTATCATCCCTGAGAAAACCATCAGCGCGGGTGTACATTTAAATGCAGACGCCTTAATTGAAGGTCTTAGCCAGTTGTCCGAGGACAGCGAACGTTCCGTGATTGTCCTCTACAGTTCATATCTGAAGCGATATCCGGATTTTCAAGATTTCCAGCATTACTTGCACCTACAGGAACAATTAGCAGAGGCTCAACAAACAGCCAACGTATTCATTGGAGCTGCTATGCATGACCCGATGAATAGAAACATTGTTATACCACGAGTATTCACCTTTGCCGCGGATAACCAACAGCTCGAACAATTAATACACGATTCTGAAGCTCCTCTTAGTGCATGTTTTGAGCAAGTAAACGCAAAGATAGCGGACATCTCGACGAACCACCAGGGACGAGTGCGCGAGCGTGTAGGACTATGGAATGTGGGGCGTAGTATTATTAGTTCAATTCTTGATGAAGAACTATCGGAAGCCGAACAGGCAAATCCGCAGGGAGCAGCCGTTCAGCGTATCATTAGCGAGGAAACATCCTCGGCGCTCACTGATTTTTTGGATTTTAGCGTTCAATTGTTCCAGCAACATTTTCAACAGAACACGGCTGAAGAATTAATAAATGAACTCCAAACATACTATGAACACATTAACACGATAGTGGGAGAACGCGGATATATTGCCTCCGGCGACTTAAATAATTTCATTGGGAAATCTACTGCTCTCATCCATGATGGCATTATAATAGAATGCTTTGTCCAAAAGGATATATTGACATTGTGCGATATCGAAATGTTTGAGGGTGGCAACGCTATCTCTCACATTGATTTTCCCATCACTGCCAGTTGGGAAATCAACGAGATGCCAGAAGCATTAGGGCTGACACCTACGCAAAAAAACAGGCATGCTGAATTACTCTCACAAACATTAGATATCGAAAATATGGCACGCAGGTCCGGGTATGGTATCCGAGATGTGTTAAATCCGCTCTACGACATTTTACTTGCTGTCAATGGCCCAAAGCCGCCCGCGCGAAGTCATTCCGGGAATCGAGACCGAGAATCTGGGAAATCTGGAGATTTTGAAATAAATTCGGAAATGTTTGGACATACGCTAGAGAGTATTAAGCGATATGAGGGGGATATTCGGAAATGTATTTTGCACGCTCCTGCAGAACCGCATGATTACTACACAAAGCTCTCCGCCATTATCTCTCAGGGACAAATGAAGGAGATTGTATGTGAGCAAGTAGGCTACTTTGAAGGGTTATCGTTGAATAATCCTGACGACGTCCATGAATTACTCGAACAACTCCGAGATAAACAATTAATCGAACTGGAGAACAGGGAGCGTAATCAATTATTCAAGAATTTAGAGGGTGAATTGGAAGAACGCACTGGACGGAAACTATCCAGCTTGAAAAAAAACGACAAATTATTCACAATTCACTGTGATGATGTGTTTAGCACTATCAACTTTGCACTGAAAGAATGTTTGAATGCATTAGATGAATCTGCAAGTGATTTAGCCGAAATGATGAACTTCGATGATAAACAGTTGGCGAACAAAATAAAACGGCGGCATAGCAGAAGTCGTAGAAAAGGGAAAAATAATAAATCCGCAGCAATATCTTTGGATGATATATATGCCGAACGCAAACGGATCAATGAATCGTTAGAACGTATTATTGATAGTAAGACGTCAATTCGAGAAGTGTTCCTTCCCCGATTTCATCAGGCGGAGTTAAGCTCTGCCGAGGACAACTTACAGTTGGAACAATGGCCATCACCTGTAGATGCCGTTCCAGAATTACTCCGCCGTCTCCGCGAGCAACCCGACCTCCCTATTATGGCATGGCCTGTAGAAGAAGAACCGGAGGAGCTGACGAAAGAGGAAGTAAAAGAAGAACCAGAGGCGCCAACGGAAGTGGAAGTAAAAGAGGAACCAGAGGTACAACCAGCAGAACCGGAAGAGATTGTTGAAGCCGCCGCTGAAGAAATTCCTGTAGTAGCTGAAGAGACCGTTGAGCCACTCGTTGCAGAGGTCACCGCCGCGCTGGAAGAGGAGGAGGCTGTCATAGAAGTACCCTCGGTCATAGAAGAACCTACGCAGGCAGAAATTGTAGAAGCCGAAGCTCCCCCGACTTTGGTTGAAACTGTGACACCCGAAATCGATGTCACAATTGTCAAGGAAGTGCCTCCCACGCTAGTCGAGGAAGTGATTCCAGAAGTTGCTGACACCGAAATCAAAACTGTGACACCTGAAGTCGATGTCACAATTGTCGAGGAAGCCCCCCCTGCGCCAGTCGAGGAAGTGATTTCAGAAGTTATTGATGCAACACCCGAGACAGATGTCGCGCCTCCGATAATCAAAGAAGAGGTAGAGGAGATTCCCTCCGCGCCGGAAATAATAGAAACGCCTGAGATGGTCGAGGAAGAGATAGAAGCAGAAAAGAAAACAGCCGAAGTAGCTCAAGAGGAGCCTGTGTCCGTGGTTGAAGAGGAACCGATTCCAGAAGCTGTGGAAACTGCCGCTCCCGAAGTTGTTGTGGCAGAAGCAGAAGAATTACCATTGACAGAGGAAATAGCTGAAACCGTTACGCCTGAAGCTACAGAGGCCGTGGTAATAGAAGAAGCTATAGAAACCGCAGAAGAGGTAGAGGTGAAGGAAACCATAGAGAGCGCCATTGCAGAGGTCACAGAACCTACTGTGGAAGAAATTATTACTCCAGAGGTCAAAATACCTGCCCCTATATCCGTAGAAGCGAAAAAACCAGTAGAGGTGCCAGAGGAACCGGTGGAAGAAGTCGAGGTTATCCCCTCTGCCGAAGAACTACATCAAGAATTTTCGCTCTTGAGTCGTGAGGAAATCCTCGAAGCGCTTGATGCCAACCTGCCAGTTGCGGAATTACGAGATTACCTGAGTGTACGAGAGGAAGCTGTATTACAAGAGGTTTCTCCGCCTCAAGAACTTCCTCCTTCCAACCCCGAAGCGTGGTTGAAACGTATAGATATCGAACAATATTCCAATACTCGTGAATTTTTACAAACCAATCAATTGCGTCTCACAACGACAGGGCGCCAGTTATCTAATTTAAGGCGCGTTTCTGAAGAAGCCGCGCAAGAAGGAATGTTGCTCCTCGCTGAAATCGTGGAACTGCGTAAAAACTACTACTCACAAACCGTTACAACACCCCTGATATCATATCTCACACATGAATTGGAACAATGGAAGTCTATCGAACAAGCTGAAGATACGTTAGATACGCAACAGTTGCTGCAAATAGTCCGACAACGTGTAATTAGTATGTACGTTTGCGATGAACAAGACATTCCTGAATTCCTAGATATCGCGATAGAATATGAAGGCTTCGTTGGTGATGAATCGCCTTTGACGCCAGAGCAACAGGAAGCTTATGAAGATATCGAGTCGCGATATTTGGAGTTGTTGGATACTCTCACTTAAAAACGGAAAACGGAAAACGGAAAAATCTGCCTGTGCGACCTGCCTGTGCAGACCTGCCCGCGCCAAAGGCAGGCGGGAGGCAGGCGCACAGGCAGAAGGCAGACAGGGAAAGATCTAAAGATTTCGATACTTGGGTTCGATACGTCACTGCGTTCCTACTCAACCCAAGTCGGTGGTTTCGATACGGCTTTGCCTACTCAACCCAAGCCTCAATCCAGCGGAACTTTCCTTTTCAGACGCTTGCGAGGAATCGAAGCAGATTGCCGCGCTACGCTCGCAACGGCGTCTGAGCCTTGCGAAGCAAACAGGACTTCTGCGACGAAAAGAGCTAAAGGGGTAATTTGTCTATCGCTTTTCATATTCAAATGGGAATGTGACTGCTTCTCCCTGGTTGGACCACGAACGCGCCATGCCCACATCGACCTCGCGGTCTTTTCGCCCGTTGTACCAACCGTACTCGGGTTCGGTGTCATTTCTCACCGCGTTTGCGATGCTCATCAGTTCTGAGGCGACGCTAATCTGTCCATCGTTAAGCGGATAATTACGGAGGGGGTTTTCCCACACCACTTCCGGATTTGTGTCAGCGACGAGAGCCGCTACGACTTCAACACCATCAACGGTTTTGGTTTTGCGCGTGATAGTGATGGGCCGCCCGGCGTCTTTAGCATCATTCAGGATAATGCCTTCTTCACGGAAATATATGCCGCGTCCGCCGTAGAACTTCGTGCCTGTGAACCCTCTCAGTGGAGAGCCATAGCCAGTAAAGTTAAAGATTCCCGTTGCGCCATCCGCGAATTCGATAATCGCGTGCTGCCAGTTTTCCTTATCTACCTCTCGCTCACGCCAGATATGTTTTTCGACTTCATAATTTTTGGTCACCGCAATCACCCGAACAGGCTCATTGTCAAATCCGACGTAGCTGCGGATTAACCCAATTCCATGATACCCATGCCCGCGGAAATCGTTGAAGGCGATTTGAATCTTGCCAAAGATTCCCGCGAGAATCATCTCGCGCTTGATACGTTCAGACGGCACGCGATAGTAATTCTCCGCCACCTCGATTTTCGTGCCGTTTTCTTGGGCAGCCTCAATCATTTTATCCGCCCATCCCAGGTCTGTGTCGATGGGTGTTTCGGTGACGTAGCTGACGCCATGTTCTGAACACAGAATACCCGGAATATGGTTGTTGCTCGGCGTAATGATAATCGCGCAGACGTCCGGCTTTACAGTTTCCAGCATCTGCACTGTGTCTGTGAAGTGTGGAACATTATATTTGGTGCCCTGTTCTGCCACCGCGTCCTCCCGAGGGTCACAGACAGCCACCAATTCTAAGTCATCCTTGAGAATGCTAATAATGGGCAAATAGGTGCCCGAGCCTCGATTCCCCGTACCGATTAAAGCTATTTTGACTTTGTTCATTTTTTTCCTCCATTAACCGACGCGTATGTTACTACACGAGCCGGGAGATATTCGCTTTTTGCAGAAAACTGAAACAATTACGCTTTACGTTTTACGCTTTACGCCTCACATATACGGGACTTACTAAATTTACCTTGTCCCTTGAATCCACCTGGAGTCTAATTCCGCGCAGGTTCTTCAGCAATTACTTCAGGAACAATCGTTTTCACTGACGGCTCAAGTTGTTTTTGCGGTATTTCCATCGCCGTTTCAGTGATAGCAATAGGTTGTTTTATCGGCACAATATTCCTACCTTTTTTCTCATATTCTTCCATCTCCTCGCGTGTATATTCAACTTCAGTATAGGGGTCATAAGATTTGATGAACGCACCATAGCGAAAGAGTGTGACTTTACTGGTTTCTTCACTAATAACGATAGTGGCCATAACCTCATTGAGAGATGAAGCATAGATAGCAGCATTGTGTTTCGCGTTGCCCTCTAAAAGCGATTCGACTTTGTCATAAACCTTATGAGTGCGCACACCCTCTACCATTATGCATGAACGAGAGGCAAGACCATTGAGATTTATCAAGAAAGAGCCATCTCGTTCATCATACCCTATGATTTCCCCATTTTCATTGAGTCTATCTAGCTTCTCTCCCATATATTCAAAAATCTCAGCAATTTGGGGAGAAAAGATATGGGGCGCATTTTCTATCCCAATATAGCGCTCTTGATCTAGATATTCCTCTTGTCCTTCATAAAAGATAGAGAAGTTATCATCAACAAGATTTCTCTCATCAATCAATATGATAAACAAACCTCGGTTTTCACGGTCTTTTTTGTTTTCTATCGCGAAATTGCGCGCCAAGTAGTATAATTGGTCAATATATAGTTCGATGAGTTCCTCACGGTCAGCTATTAATTGTTCATATTTTTTTGTATCAATCCCGAGGTCTTTCATGCGCTTTTCCACCTCGCGATTGAGTGTCACCTCTGTCTTCTCCTTGAGCTTATCATATTCTGTTTTGAGTGTTTCGAAATCTTCTTTATATTTTTCTAATTGTTTTACTTTTTCCTTTAAATCGTTATTTTCCAACTCAAGCGCATTATTCTCTTCGTAGTACTGTCTTTCTTTATCTCGTGCTTTATTACGCTCCGATTCTAGAAGAGAATTGTGTTTTCTTCTACTAACAAATGGCATTTTCCGCCCACCTTTCAGATTGACTTGTTGATAGCATGTAGTATAATAATAATACAATAATTTTGTCAGATGCTCAAGAATTATTTTAGTTTTTCTGAACTACCTGAAGGATATTGCTTCTAGAAAACGCAGTAATGAGTCAATTCGTTACGAAAATTTAGATTTTAGCATTGAGAAAGGATTTTACCATTATGACCGATATCAATACATTCATCGGACATTGGCCGTTTCGTCATTTGCCCGCTGCCACACCCGATGAATTATGGACGTTGTTGAATAATTTTGACATTGACCGCGCGCTGGTGTCGCCTATCAAAGGCATTTTTTACGAAGACCCGCAGATAGCCAACGAAGCGTTGGCATCACAACTGAATAATCACTCTGGATTGCTACACGCGGCAGTTTTGAATCCAACATTAGCCAATTGGCAACGAAGCCTGCGTCAGTGCTGCGAATACTATCACATCCGCGCGGTGAAACTGCATCCTAATTATCACACTTATAAACTTGAAGATACAGCGGCGCGCGAGCTAATTGCAGCCGTTGGCTCCGAGAATTTACCTGTAATCATACAGTTACGAGTACAAGATGTACGCAGCCATCACCCTCTGATGCAGGTACCTGATGTTAAGGTCGCTGACGCCATCGCAGTCGCGAGCGCGCTACCGAAGGTCAACATTGTTCTAGGGGGCATTAAATGGGGCGAAGCAAATACTGCAGAAATCAAAACACTACCGAACTTGTGGCTGGATATCTCACAGATGGAAACAATGGATGGGCTGCGACGCATTATAGATTCTTGCGGTCCGGAACGCCTACTCTTTGGCACACACGCGCCCTTTTTCTACATTCGCTCAACAATTATCAAATTGGATGAAGCGCAACTCTCTGATGAGGAACGCGAGTGTATTACCCGGCGCAATGCTGAACAGTTGTTCAATTGATAGACGTGATATGAATGTTTTTTGGTTTACGCAAATTTCATGCTTATTCTTCAATTTAGAAATTTAGAACTCAAAATCCATAAGTAAGTTTCAAGAAAGATTTTCAATTTTTGGATGGTGGAAACGTAGTATCCACCTGAGTATTTCAATCTAAAATTCAGAATTTATATTTTTTACGTTTCAAGTTTCACACAACATTTATGATACGAGTTTTTCAATTTCGATAATCGAATACTTTTAATCTTCGATAATCGAATATATTCCCAATATTTTATCAAAATAGGGGACGAGTATCCAGATAATGTTTTCAAAACCTCACATTAGGTAGTAAAAATCATGACTGTGAAGTCGTGTGCGATTGCACGCGAATTGTGAGGTGCTGATTATCACGTGTTCCTCTACTCCGGCATACTTTTTGCTTTTTGTATAAGGAGCCAACAATGTTAGATTTCCTTATAAACCAGGGCTTGTTTTGAGCGTAGCCGAAACATCTCTTGAGCAGACAGATCGATTTGGAAATTTTATATGAGTAGGAGTTAGAATTAATGATGTGCAACCATCTTTTCTAATTGCCGTTGTGTACCAATAACATCAGGACTTATAATTCGAGCATCAACATTATTATATAGCTGAAGAGGAAGGAGATTATCAATGCGGAAAATTTTCACGCGTAGCATCAGAGACGATAACGGAAACAAACGCATCCAGCGTATTAGATATGAAGTGGTGTACGATGCCAAATTTGGATGCTATTGTTGGCAGAAAATGTTGGAGAAAACAGAATTAGCGCCACGTCAGATGGATATGGTATCATCAATATCAGCAGATTAGAGCTTTTTTGAATAATCTGTTGTTGTCCTGCATATCTTTTTGGTGGACTCGATTTGACCGACCATAAGACTAAATGTTCGGTGACTGCGTAATTATATTATCATTATACCATTTTTAAAAGACGATCGAAAAATCATAGATGAAGGTTTCGCAGATTTTTTTTGCGAAACCTTTTTGGTTTTTAGGCAGATTATCCATGACATGAAACCGCTTAAGGCAAATTCACAATAAAATTCCTGGTGAATTCTCCACGATAATATCCTTACCGAATATCCTGCGATATACTTACTCCCAAATTTATCAACTACCCCGCCTGCTTTTAGCCAGTTTAGCTTGACAATCTCATGTGGAAATGTTATCATATTTTTTAATATTGATATATGTCAATGTATTCATATAAGAGGATGGCGTAAAATGCAGGAGATTGTCAACGTTTTCAAAGCTTTTTCTGACCCAACTCGGCTGCGCATCCTGCTGTTGTTGCTGGATGGTGAGCTATGCGTCTGCGAGGTGGAAGAGGTTTTGGGAATGAAGCAATCGCGCATCTCCCGGCATTTGAATATTCTCAGAAACGCTGGTTTGACGGAAGCGCGATTTGTTGGGCGTTGGGTGTTTTATTCGTTGTCGAATCCAAAGACGAACCCATATCATAGAGAGGTAATTGATACGCTTGCAAAATGGGCGCAGGATTCTGACCAGGTACTTCTTGACCGAAAAAAGCTGGAAGAGTGCATTCAAAAACGCGGACAGGAGGGACATTGCCCCATTCCTGAGATTTAGAATAGAACATGAACTACTGCCTAGCCTGTTGTTCGCTGAACTTAGGTCGTTAGCCCGCTAATGAAGTGTACGAAGGCTCTCCATTCGAGCTTCAAAAGAACATTAGACAAAGGAGACAACACGATGAGTAAATTTGAAAAGTATCTGGCTTTATGGGTCGCGCTTTGCATGGTTATCGGAGTCGTACTTTCCCAAATAGTACCTAGCATCAGTGAGACTATCGACTCTTGGCAAATCCGTGGGATTTCAATCCCCATTGGCATCTGCCTGTTTTTTATGATGTACCCGGCTCTGCTCAATCTGCAAGTATCCGAATTGAAAAAGTTGAAGAATAACCCAAAACCTATCATAATGACTCTGTTTTCCAATTGGATAATTGCGCCCTTGGTTGCAGCAGGATTGGCATATCTGTTTTTGCAGGGAAACGAACAGCTTATCATCGCCGTTATTTTGCTAGGGTCGAGCCCATGCACTGCGATGGTTCTAGTTTGGGGCAAGCTATCCGAAGGGAACCAGGAGCAGAACGTAGTCAACACGAGTCTGAATACTATCACCATTGTGGTGCTTTACGTGCCGGTCGTTTCACTGTTGACAGGCATTCAAAACATTCCCATAGATAGAGGGTTGCTGGCTATCTCAGCGTTCGTCTTTATCGGAATTCCACTAATCTTTGGAATCATAAGCAAGAAGGTTCTCATCAAGACCAAAGGGGAACCGTGGTTCGAGAATACATATCGTCCTACTGTCGGCAAGGTCGCTATCACGGCCCTCTTGATGACGCTCATCGTGCTCTTTTCGCTGAATGGGAAAGTTTTGCTAGATAACTTCAATCTACTGTTGTTGGTCTCTGCCCCACTGCTACTTGGTTTCATCATCGTGGTCGGGTTTAATCTTCTGACCACCAGAGCCTTTGGGCTGAAATACAGGGAGGCAATAACCACTGTCATTATTGGCTCCTCTAGCCACTTTGAAATCGCCATTGCCGCCGCGGTAGCGATGTACGGTGTCGGTTCGTATGCAGCACTGGGAACCACGATGGGCCTGTTTTGGGAAGTGCCGATTATGTTGGGACTGGTCTTCCTAGGTAAAGTCCTGCGGAAAAGACACATTTGGAATGGACAAGAAGGAGTAGGGCAATACGTCAATCCCCTGGATACAGAATAACCTTGCCGCAATTGCCTGTAATCTGCAGTTCCCACGCCTCCTGCACTTGGCTCATGGGAAAGGTATGAGTGATGAGTTTATCGAGCAAGGCAGATGAGTTCTTGATAACTTCCATGATTCGGGGCGTATCAGCAAGATTATAATGCCACGAACCATGCAGAGTTAGTCCTTTCCCAAGCATGTCCTGTCCACCGTGGATTGTCACCTCGCCAACACCACCAACGAAGCAGACATGCCCTTTCCGTCGTGTGGCGTCAATGAGCAGGCGAACAGCAGACGCCTGGGCAGAACAATCAATCGCCTTATCTACGCCTACGCCACCCATGAGTTCCATGATTTGCTCTAGCGCATTTTCGTCATGTGGGTTAATGACCGTCTCAGCGCCCAATTCCCTTGCAAGATCAGCTCGGTAAGGATGCATCTCCACCGCGATGACGCTAGCCCCCCTGTAAACGCAGTTAATCACACCTCCCAAGCCTACTGGTCCCATCCCAGTAATCAACACCGTATCAAAGACGCCGACGTTCATTATTTGAGCCGCGCCAAACGTGGGCCCCAATCCACAACACGCCATGCTGGCATGCTCATAGGAGATTTCATCCGGGATTGGCACCAGCAACCAGTCTTGCTTGATGACATACTGGGCGTAGGTGGCCGTACCGGTTGTATTGCCAGTGGCTTCTTCAACATTCAAATTGTGTTGGCAGCGTATATAGTCTCCAGCCAGACAGAGCGGGCATTTTCCGCACGGATACTGAGGCATTACCACCACGCGGTCTCCCACTTTGACCTTGCCAGGCTGTGCCGCTTCCACCACTTCGCCGGCAGCTTCATGACCGAGAGAGTTGGATTCACGCCCTGCTTTGAATGCATGGTATTCAGTACACATGGGTGTTACGAGAATTTTAACAACGACAAACTCCTCTTTCGCCTTCGGGTCTGGCTGTTCCACCAAACCAGCTTTTCCTTCTCCGAACATGGCTGCTACTTTCATTTTTTCTCCTTTCCTGAGAAATTCTCAAAGGCCAGATACTAGATGTAATATCTTGTTACTATTTTATCTGTTATCATTTAACAATTGTTAAAGTCAATTTCCCTTGCCAATCTTTCCCTTATTTGCTAATCTTCGTCGCGGTGCTCTGCGCCGAAGTCGAAGCCTTGTGGTGCTCTGCGCCGAAGTCGAAGCCTTGTGGTGCTCTGCGCCGAAGTCGAAGCCTTGTGGTGCTCTGCGCCGAAGTCGGAAACCTTGTGCATCGTTGCCTTAGTCAGACAAGAGGGATAGGATATGGCATATAAAATAGAAAAACTGAGATTAGGCAAATTTATCAGGCATATCAGCCAGGTCTATGATTTCCTCAAGACAATCGGTTCTCAAAAGGATACAAGGAAGTATTATGATGTTTCCATGCAGAATATCTTTGTGGGTGTCTTTGTATGCTTGCTACTGCGTTGGGGTAGTTTTCGTCGCTTGTCTCGTGAAGTCATTCGAAAACAACTATGGAAATTCATGCCCGAAAAAATGAGAACCTTTTGCGCTAATACCATTGGTTACGGTTTGGAACAGATAGATATTGCTGTTCTTGAGCATGAATTGACCATTGCTCCAAAGAAACTGAAAGAAAATAAAGCCTACCGGGACACAATAGGTGGTTTGCATATTGTCGCCCTTGATGGTACTGAATACTTCCGCGCAGCTACGACACTTCCTAAATGGAAGGCATCGGCTGATGTTGTGAGAAAGATAGTCCATGCTAAATGGGGGATAGAAAATAATGGTATAAAAGACTTAAAAGACAATTGGTATATGACACATAACTTCCATCATCACCCAACTGCGACATTTGCTTTAT
>SDBU01003688.1_pt1 | contig 19343 bp, 8 predicted proteins | sample 2277071 | NCBI WGS metagenome assembly SDBU01 (sample SAMN10397929, study PRJNA504765) | marine sediment metagenome | isolation source: marine sediment core GS08_GC12, 126 cmbsf | place: Arctic Ocean: Gakkel Ridge, Loki's castle | collected 2008 | reverse complement strand
TTGACGTGGCCGTGGGGGATGGATCGTTCGATGGCAAACGCCTGGTCGCAGGAGACCAGCTTCTCTCCCCGCAGGGTCCGCTTGATGGCCTCGACGGCCTCTGGGGGAAGGCATGTCAGGTTGGCCAGGGTTCGTTTGCGTACCCTCTTGCCCTCCCGATAGGATTGGCGTAACAGGATGGTCGGATGCGACCCTCGGTTTGGCACGTCCTCTATGTGCATGACTACAGTATACCACATACTAGCGCTTTGTCAATAGTGCACTATAGAATTTTCCCCGTTTTATACATGACTACGTTTTGAACAGCGAAACCCAGCCGAATTGCCCACTCACGCCCTCGAAGCGGCGATTTCAACCGCAAAAACCGCCAGTCAATCCACGGAACTTCGGCCTAAGCCGGATTATTCACCGCATCTCATCTCAGCGCCCCCTGCGTTCTCTGCGGAGAATCATCCGGAGCAAACCGCGCGGGTGTCAGTCGCGCCAGAGCCGGTTGAGTCGTTCGTCGACGTCCCACTTCACCACGGAATCCACGGGTAATTGCATATCTTCATCGACAGTTCCGGCGGTGCGCTTCTCGAAGAGTGCTTGCACCCGGTCGGTGAGGAACCGGCTTCTCTGGGCGTAGGTGTGAGAGTCTCCGAAGCGCTGCTTGCGGTGGTAGTAACGAAGTGGAACGTGCACATAGAGATGATCTTTCGCCCGGGTCATTGCCACGTAGAGCAGACGTCGCTCCTCCTCCAGACCGGCTTCGTCCCCCAGAGCCATATCCGACGGAATCATTCCGTCGGCGGCGTGGATTATGTGCACGACGGTCCATTCGCACCCCTTGGCGGAATGGATGGTGCTGAGCACCAGGAAGTCCTCTTCCAAAAACGGTGACTGGGCCAGGTCGGCGGTCGAGGTAGGGGGATCGAGAGTAAGATCGGTTATGAACCGGTTGCGCGAACGGTAGGCTGCAGCGATCTGCTCCAACTGCTCGATGTCCCGCAGGCGCACCAGGGGATTCTCATAGCGCTCTTTGCAGATCGGCTCGTAGAACTTGCGAATGAGCTCGATCTGCCCGCTTAGCGGCGGTTCCTTCGCCCTTTGAACCTTCAGCGGTCTGGGGGATTTCGATGACGCCTCGATCGTCACGCCGCAGCACCGGGAAAACGCTTGGCGAAGTTCTGTGAAAAGCTCTCGCGCCGCCGGTGGAACCGCCGGCGGGGCAGTGAACAGACTTGCCAGGGGAGAGGCGCGCGGCGAAGCGTCTTCACCGTCGTCCTTTCCAGGGGTGGGCGGCGGTGGCGGGTTGGCCAGGGCGTCGATGATCCGCCGGGCGGATTTCGGGCCGACACCGGGCAGCAGTTGCAAGACCCTAAACCAACTGAGCTGATCGAACGGGTTTTCCAGGATGCGCAGAAACGCCAGCATGTCCTTGATGTGGGCAGCCTCGATGAACTTGAGGCCACCGTACTTGTGGAACGGGATGTTCCGGCTGGAAAGCTCGACTTCCAGTTGAGCGCTGTGATAGCTTGCCCGAAAGAGCACCGCCTGATGCATCAGGGGCGTTCCCCCCTCGAGATGCTCGATTATCTGATCGCAAACCACATGTGACTGCTCCGACTCATCAAGACAGGTAACCAATACGGGTTTCTGCTCAGAGCCCCGATTGGACCACAGCTCCTTCGTATAGCGCTGAGAGGCCTGCTCCATCACCGCGTTGGAGGCAGCCAGGATGGGTGTCGTCGAGCGGTAATTCTCCTCCAACGTCACCACCCGAGTACCCGGAAAGTGCTTGGGAAAATCGAGGATGTTCTGCACCGTAGCCGCCCGGAAGGAATAGATGGACTGGGCATCGTCGCCCACGACCATGATCTCTTTGCGGTTTGTTCGTAGTCCTTGCAGAATCTCCGCCTGGAGCGCATTGGTATCCTGGTACTCGTCGACCAGGACGTGTTCGAACCGCCCCCCCACTGCCTCCCCGACCCTCGGGGCTGCACAAAGGGCGCTCCAATGGAGCAGCAAGTCGTCGTAGTCCAGCACGCTCTGCTCGCGTTTGCCCAGGGTGTACTGCTCGAAGATCGCTTTGATCCCCTCGATGTCGTCGGCGCACCAGGGAAAGTGTTTGTCCAGCACATCGCCCAAGTGCGTCTGGGCGTTGACCGTATGGGAGTGGATCTTGACCAGGGTGGTCTTCCTCGGAAAGCGGCGGTCCCCCTTGGCAACGCCCAGGTCGCTACGGATCAGGTTCATCATGTCGGCGGCGTCGGACTGATCCATCACCGTAAACTCGGGCGACAGGTTCACCGCCCGGCCATAGATGCGCAGCAGCCGGTTGGCGACCGCGTGGAACGTCCCTCCCCAGACCTTGCTGCTCGCCTCCGCCGGGCAGAGCTGCCCGGCCCGGCGGATCATCTCCGCCGCCGCCCGCCGGGTGAAGGTGAGCAGCAGGATGCGCTCGGGCGAAACGTCCTGAGCGATCAGGTAGGCGACGCGGCAGGCCAGCGTCTTGGTCTTGCCGGTCCCCGCCCCGGCGACGACCAGCAAAGGCCCCTCGCCGTGGGTGACCGCCTCGCGCTGGGCGGGGTTGAGCTCATCAAGCCAGGACAACGACATCGACACCCCCCGGATCACCGCCTGCTTCCGCGGCCCAGGATCACGAACCCTGTCCGCGCCCGTAGCCTACCGCAACGAGCACGACGATGACAGGCGGCCACAGCCTCCCGCGGTGGATCCCAAAAAAGGTGGCGATTTCCGCCTGGGGTGCCATGGCCAAGCGCAGCGCGGCCATGCTGAATGCCGATTCCGCAAACATGCCCGCGCCTCCGGCTTGGGCATGCCACCCAGAATGGGATGCACCCTTCCGGGCGGCCGGCCACCCTCCCACCACGCAGCATATTCCGGCGGCCAAGGCGAAAAACGCACCCGACACGTGAATCGCGGCTATAGTCAGATAGGCCCGGCGAAACCGAAACGTCCCCGGCACGGTGAGCCGACATGATCCGCAAGCTGATCATCGCCGTGTTTGTACTTGCCGCTACGGCTTCGGCCGTGCTGTGGGGGCTGAGTTGTACGACCCAATGGCCCAACGGTTTTCACGGCTCCGTCTTCCGTTGGGAGTGGGGTGAGCCCGACGCGGGCAATTACGGATCGGTGGGGCTGACAGCGGTACGGGGGACCCTCAAAGTCTCTGTGTACTGGGCGGTGCACGCCAAAAGGAACCCACGGAAAACGCGACACGAGTTGGGGAACTTTGCCGTCGGGCAAGATCCGTGGCGAGGTCCCGGATCCGTAACCCTTAAGTCAGCCGACTTGTCCGCCCCGGCGTGGTTCCTTCTTGTTCTTTTCGGCTCCTATCCAGCCGTCAGACTCCGCCGGGGGGTGCGGCGGTGGCGGCGGGGCAAGCGCGGGCTCTGCTGGAACTGCGGGTATAGCCTGTATGGGCTTATGGTGCCGAGGTGCCCGGAATGCGGCCGCGGGATACGTCCGGGTCTTGCGGCAGCCATCGATACTCCACCGGCGGACCTGGATGGAGAATGGTCGGGTCGCGAAAAGTGGTTGGGGCGGGGCGTCGCAGTGATCTTCACGCTGGTCCTGATTGCAGCGGTGGCGGTGGCCGCACCTTCCATCCTCAAGCACCGCACGACCCCACAAGTTCCGGATGACCCGGGCCGGCGGGCGTACCGTTTGTCCCTCTCGGCGCACCGACTTTGCACCGCTTGTGGAATTGGCGATCCGGGCACCATTGACTCACTGATCGACGGGGTGGTACGCGGTGGGCCTCCCCCAAATCCGGGTTTCTTCCTCGAAATGATCGACGCGCTGTGGGACCCCCAGAGGAGCGAAGACCAGGCAAGTGCATGTGGTCAGTGCGCGGGCGCCATCCTGGCTGCCGCCGCAGCTAGCCCGCTGCCCTCGGACGTGCCGGTCTGGTTCAATCCTCAAATGTACTCCAGTCCCCCATCCGCCGACTATCTGCTTATTGACGGTTTCCGGTCGCCGGATGGCCTGCTTATTGACGGTTTCCGGTCGCCGGATGGCCGAGTGGTCCCTGATGACGTTCTTTGGGAGGTCTATGGACCTTTTCCATCTTCTGACCAGGCCGTGGGCCCGGAACCGGACGGGTAGCGTGCACGCTCCCTCACGGTCGCGTCTCCGTTTGTACTCTTCCCTACGGTCGCTTTTCGGCTCTCCCGCTGGTGCGAGCATCCGCTGGTGCGAGAATCCTCTCTCGCACCTCCCGTCGCGGTTCGGTCGAAGCACGCTCGGCGGTTTTGCGCTATAATCATTACGGAAAGCCGATGGCGAGGGTGAACCACATAGCTTTTCGAATCATCGACGCGAACCTCAACCGCGCCCGGGAGGCCTTGCGCGTTATGGAGGAGTACACCCGGTTCGGGCTTGATGACGCCGGGTTGACAGCGGCGCTCAAGGAGACGCGGCACGAGCTGAGAGGCTGCGCTGACGACTTCGAGGCACGTTGCGGAGGGCAAACTTCGCGAACCGTCCGGGGCGATGAACCCGCGCACAGCGATGGTCGCGGTTCGGACGGGCAGTTCGCGCGGACCGAAGCCCGCGGCTCGGTGGTTGGGCATCGTGAGATCGTCGGCGACGTCGGGCGGGAGGTGGGCACGGAGTCGGAGTACCGCCGGGCCGACGCGGCGGACGTGGCCTTGGCGGCGGGTAAGCGGCTCAGCGAAGCCCTGCGGGCGATCGAGGAATACGGCAAGGTAATCGACCCGACGTTCGCCGCCGGCATCGAGCGGATTCGCTATCGCGGGTACGAGCTGGAGCGACGCCTTACGCTCACCGCGACGGCCCGCAACCGGTTCGGCCACGCTCGGCTCTACGTCATTGTAACCGAGTCGCTGTGCAAGGGGGATTGGTTCAAAGCGGCAGAGGCTGCCCTTTGCGGCGGGGCGGATTGCCTACAGCTTCGCGAGAAGGCCCTTGCGGATGGCGAGCTGCTCGGTCGCGCCGCCCGTCTGGCTGATCTCTGCCGCAAACGCGGCGTACTCTTCATCGTCAATGACCGTCCTGACGTAGCCGTGGCGGTGGGTGCCGACGGCGTTCACCTGGGTCAGGATGATCTCACTGTGGTTGCCGCCCGCCGGATTCTTCCCTCAACCGCCCTCGTTGGGCTAAGCACTCACACGGTCGAGCAGGTAGCGGCGGCGGCTGAGCAAGCTCCGGACTACATCGCGGTAGGTCCGATGTTCGCGACCGCCACAAAGCCCCAGGAGCACGTCGCCGGCCCGGCTACTCTGGCTGCCGCGAGGGCCCTTACGTCCCTGCCGCTGGTAGCCGTCGGCGGGATCAACGCACAGAACGCCCTCGAGGTGCTGGCCGGTGATCCGTGCTGCATTTGTGTCTGCTCGGCTGTGATTGCTCAGGCCGACGTCGAGGCGGCGGCTGCGCGGCTGCGGACGTTGATTGCCGGATCGGCGGACGGGCCTTTGTGATCCGCAGCCGCACACGCGGCTGAGCGGGCAAAGGCCCGGCAAGCCGTCGGCGTCGCCCCCGGGGCCCACGGTGCGGTCTGGCGGGCGAATCCCGGGCATGGCGGCGAATAGCGAATGGTGAACTAAACGTCCAAAAGTCAAAAAGTCGAAACGTCAAAACCTAATCGTTTCGACGTTTCGACGTTTCGACGTCTTGACGTTTCCGTCGCTATTCCTGCCCGGCCACCATCACCGCCTGGAAGTCGCTGGCGGTAAGACCGCTGAAGATCAGATCGACGATCTTATCGCCGTTGGCGTCGGCGAAGGCGCAGCCACCGACTTTGTAGAGGATCGCCGTCTGGGTGATTGCCCCCGCGACCGAAGTAGGCTCGTTCAAGAACGGGTCGTCGCTGTGGTGGATCAGCGTTACGTCGAAGGGGAGCGCTGCTTGCGGGAAACTCGGTGCCCCGAAGACGACGAAGACGCGCTGGTTGACGTCATCGACGGACGGTGCGGTGATCAGGATGTCGTCGAAGCCGTCGCGGTTAAAGTCACCGAGCGCGATGCTGGCGCCCAAGTTGTGATTATGAGCCCCGCCGCCCGGGACGTCGGCTCCAACCATATGCGGAAGCTCAGCCAGATCGGCATCGCTGGCGGTGCCCGCGGGGATCACGTACACGGCCCCCTGGGCGGTCGTGTGGCCCTGCCCCACCAGATCCGTGTTGTTGGCGGCGGAGGCGACGATGTCCGGCAGGCTCGCGCCGGTGACGTGACCACTCAGAACGCGGCGCCCAATTGCCAGGCCGGCCGAGTCACCCTCAAACTGCAACGCGGGTTCGGTGAGCAGTATTACCACGGACGTATCGAGTGTCGATCCACCGTCCAGGGTAAACACCGCTCCGGCGTCCGTTCCACCGCCCGCGATATCTCGCCCCGGGGCGCCCAGGACGATACGCGACGGGCTCGCCCCGGGATCGACGGCCACGGAAGCGCCGACGAAGTCCCCGTCGTCACTGCCCGACGGGATGAACCAGAAGAACCGGCCGTCAACCTCGTCCGCCAACTCATCGAAGTCCTCGACGGTGATCTCGGTCCCGGACGTCATCGGCCCGATGAATCCGAAGACCGCTCCGGTCGCTTCGAAACGCTGGACGGAATCGCCCACGCTGGCGTCGTGCCCGCTGGTGGTGATCCGGTCGAAGCCGGGGGGATCATCCCGAGAGAAGCCCAAGACCATGGTCCGCATGGCAGAGTCCTCACCGCGGTCAATCACGATCCGATCACCTGCCGCAAGGTCCTGGTCCTCCTCCAACCGTGTCACCAGCAGGTCATCCGGGTGTTCGTCGTCGAGCGCCAGGACGGTAGTCACCAGCCCGCTGGCGCGCTCAGCCCGCGGCGCGCCCACCAGCACATCGTCGATCCCGTCACCGGTCACGTCGGCGCTGGCCACGCTGTAGCCGAACAGGTCATCATCGCCGCCCTCGGCTCCGAATTCATCCAGCCACCGTTCGGTGGCCGGGCGCGTGAGCCTGATATCCGGCAACGAGCCGTACGGCGACCGACCGAAGGTCAAGTCGCCGCTGTGCAGGTAGATGTCGACCCGGCCTTCGGACCCGGAGGGAGTCGAATGGAACGATCCACGCCCAACGATCAGGTCGACAAACCCGTCGCCGTTGACATCGCCGAAGCATACATCAGTGATCGTGCCGTCGCTCACCGTCACCAACGGAGTCGGGTCATGGGCCAGGACGCCGCTGTTGTTTTTGCTGTTGTCGATGGGGGAGGCGGAGACTGCCACCGTGCTGGTGTACCCCTGCACCACCGCTCCGGCCGAATGCGCGGCAGAAAGGGCGGTGACCTCGACCTGCGCTGAATCGGAGGCATTCGCCGTGACGGTCACGACCTCGGCGTTGTCGTTATCGGCGTCGATAGTGAGCGGATCGCCGACGGCAAGATCAACCGCCGCTAAGAGAGTCGCGCTGTACCGGTGCTCCGGGAAGTCAACGCTGTCGATGTTGACGAACTCCCCCGTCAGGGTGCGGTCCACCCATGCGCCAACATTGTAGGTAGCCAGTTGGGCAGCGGGCAGGCCGTCCTCGTTGCTGTAGAAAATGATCCTGAAATCGTCGGCTGCCGGCGTGCACGGGCCGTCGGCGCCTTCGTAGATGCCCCACCAACTAATCGTCTTGACCGACGAGTTTTCGTCCATGCTGAAGTTATCCGCCGTCATCAGATTCGAAGAGAAGTAATCGTCGTCGGTGCCGTGGGGACCATGGTCCGGTTCCTGGCAGATGATCTCGCCGGCACCCGGGTTCAGGCAGAACGCGACGTCGTAATCGACGGACTCGTAGGGAACCCCCACAGCCCCGGTTCCGTCACCGGGTGCGGTCTGCCATCGCCAAGCACAGCCGGTCCCCGCCGCGGCGTTGGTGATCTCGATCCAATAAGTTTCAGTTACCTCGGGAGCAAACGGGGCCCAAAGTGTCAACTGAGTTGCGCCCGCCGCCGCAGGGGCGGTCAGGGTGCTGGTGACGTCATACGGGCTGTCATCGAGCCCGCTGAACATGCTGATCTGGTTGTCGCGCACCACGATCACTTCGGGGAACCCGTTGCGGTCGAGGTCTTGCGAGATGATCTTTTCGCCGGTCCACATCGGGGCGCCCCCCGACGTCCTGGCACCATGGACCGCCACCGGCGGGACCGTCGTGCTCGTTTGGGGAGTAACGCTGTTGATCAGGCCGATGTGCGCGAAGGGCGTGTTTTCAAACGCTTCGGTGACCGCCATCACACTGGGGAGGTTCTGTTGCACGTGCAGGACTGCCCCGGTATCCTCGGGGAACCGCTCCGTGCCGGGCGTATCGACCCACGCGCCGTCACTCAGGTGGGCGCGGATCAGGTACGTGCCGCGGGAATCGGCGGTGACCGGCAGGTCGATCGGCCGGATCGACGGGGGTTCGACGGGGGTGGCGGCAGTTCCGGGGGTCAGCTCGAAGGAGGCCAGGTCGCTGACGCAACCGCCCGCGCCGCTGCACCACGGCTCGTTGAAAAACTGGGGATCATACGAACCGTTTTCGTTCTCCATGCTGCCGTCGTCGAAAAGATCGAAGGAAAGAGCGGCGGTTTGGCGGGTGAAAACCGTAAACTCGAGCAATTGCGAGTCCGGCCCGATCACCCGGTGCATCGGGAAACCGGTGCGGATCGCGACACCCTCGAACGCCTGGTCGAACACCCCGCGCGTAAGCACCTCAAAGCCCGGGGTGATGGTCCGCTGGACGGTATCATCCTCCACGTTCTCGCTGTCCGGTCCGATAGGGTTGGTAACCGTGAGGAGGAAGGTGTACTCACCGGGCACGACCCGGTTGTAGTACACGCCGGCAAGTCCGCTGGACCGCAGGGCGATCTGCTTGGGCACGGTGCGAATGTGGAAGTCGGTGGTGGGCGAATCGGGGGTGAGAATCAGCACGTCGGGCGGCGAGGAATCATCGCCTGCAACCGGGGCTGGAACCGCAAACGGCGTCCAACTGAAGGTCGCGTCGCTGACGCTGTGCGCCGGATCCGACCCCGCGCCGCTCAGGCCTTCTATGAGCCCGCCCGCCTGTCCGGAGGTGAGCAACGCCCCGTCAGCAAAGGGAACGTCGTCCATGAAATCCTCGGTGGTGGGGATCGCCCGGATATCATCACCCGCCTCGACAACCAGGGAGCCGGCGCGATCCGCAACCGTGAATGTGATGGAACCCGAACCGGGTTGACCAGCCGTGTCCTCCAACACGCAACTGGCGACGTAGCTTCCGGGCACGGAGGTATCCACCGCCGTTACCGGATCGTCAACAGGATCCAACAACTCCGTCGCGTCGTCACCGTCCAGGGTCAGGGACCAGGCTATCGATCCGATCTGCCCGCCCACGATCGAGGCGGTCAGCGTCAGCGTATCGTCGGTCTGGAGGTCGCCGGCCGGATCGCGCGCAATCTGGACAACCAGCTCGGTTCCAACGGTGACCTGCACGGTCGGATGGCACGGATCAGGGTCAACCGGTATAATGCTCATGCAGTCGTCGTGGGTGATCATGACCGTCGCAGTTCCGAGGCCGATGGCCTCCACCAGACCGGAACTGCTCACCGTAACGATCCCCGTTTGCTCGGAGGTGTAGGTCAGCTGGGAATCACCGGTCAGATCCTCGGTGAACGGTGCAACCGTGTAGTTCCCGGTGACCGTAAGCTCCTGGGTTTCACCGATGGCGCCCAGGGCGATCTGGGGAGGTGTCACGGTGATGCCCGTAAGTGTCCTCTCTCCCCCGGCCGGGTTCACCTGGATCACGAGGGTCTCGGTGTCCGAACCACCGCCATCGTCAACCACCGTAAGCTGCACCAGGAAGGAACCCGAATCCTCGTAGGTGTGGGTCACGATGGCGTCGATGCCCAGAGCCTGCTCGCCGTCGCCGAAGTCCCAGTTGTACTCGACGATCTCGCTCTCGGCGGTACCAGCCGCGCTCTCGCTCCCGTCGAAAGTGACCGTCAGCGGAGCCGTTCCGCTGACGGGGTCAGCCTCGATGTCCGTGGTCGGCGGGGGGACTGCCGGGGTCCGGGCGTCAATGACCACCGTAGCCGTGTCCTCGTCGCCCGCATCGTTGGTCACCGTCAACGTGACCGAGTAGGTTCCGACGTCCTCGTAAACGTGGGTGGGCGCGGCGGTGTTATCCTCCGGTGAGCCGTCTCCGAAGTTCCACACATAGTCGAGCTGCCCGCCGGCCCCTCCGGGATCGCTTGCGGCAGCATCGAAGTTGACCGTGAGCGGGGCCTCACCCACGGTCGGGAGGGCGCCAACGACCGCGATGGGGGAAACCGGCAGCGGCTCGGAAACCTCGATGTCCCGAACGGCCTGGGAAGTCTGCCCCTCCTCGTCCTCCAAAGTTAGCGTCACGGTGTAAGCCCCGGCGGCGGGGTAGGTGTGATCCACAAACGGATCGGACCGAACGACGACGTCGCTTCCGTCACCGAAGTCCCAGGTATATGTCTTGATAGGGATGGGGATGGCGGCGCCGACGTCGCTTATCGAAGAGCCCTCCACACTCTCCGTGGCGTTGAAGAGCACCGTTGAGGGCGCACCTACGGGATCGACCACCGAGTGGCTGAACGCCGCCGTCGGCCCGGTGGGGAGCGGTTGATGCGCCCCGTTATCATTCGGTGAGTCGGGCCCGCCGGTTGGCGTCGGGCATCCGGTCATCAGGCCCACGCCGAGAAGAGCCAGCCACAAAGAGCACGTCCTGACAACGCACGACGTCAACCCGTCTTGCCACCGGCTGGCCGGCTCGCCAACCCCAGGCCAGGGTAGGTCGGGCGCCACCCGACGCCCTTTGCGAATGTCGGGCAAAGCCCGACCTACCGGGAACGAACACCCCACTTCATCACCGGCTCGCCTCATCGCCTTCTCCTTTGCCTTTGAGAGAGCCCGATACATCGGGCTCCGCCCGACACCGCATCCCAATGGCGGGCAAAGCCCGACCTACCCGGCTCCGACTTTTCTTTCGCTATTCGCTATCCGCCATGTCCTGATAACGTACTGTGACGGTAATTCCCGTATTCACATACAGTTATGTACATTTGTACCAGGATGTACGATGTCCGTCAAGGTTTTGCGTGGGTGGCTCGCAAACCGCGAAGTTCTCGGACCGACCGGTGATCGCCCGGCCCGGTTGACCGGCGCTCTATCGCGCGAGCCCGGTAGGACCAGCTTCCCGCCCGGCAGTCGGGCTGCCCCCGACACCGCATCCCAATGTCGGGCAAAGCCCGACCCCGGCCATCCGCTTGAACTTGCTCGGCTCGCGTGGTGAGTAAAGGGCCGCGCCGCATCCGCCCGGGGGGAGCGGATACGGCGCTGTGGTCGTCCGCGTCACAAAAAGGGGCGGTGTGACGCGCAAGGGGGATAGAGAGAGCCTGGGCAGTCGCTACGGCGCGGGGCTCTGCGCCAGCAAAGCGGTACCCACGCGGCCGGAAGGGAAAGATCATCTTTGCCCTCCCACCGCTGCGCCGCGTACAATGCGACTGCGCTATGTTTTCTTGCTAGCGAACTTCCTTACCGTCGTTCTCAGTTCCAACATGCAGCGGTCGAATGCCGCCCGGCGCGCGAACGAAAGTATGAATGAACTCGATCCTCTCATATGACTTATAGGCCCGTGTTTCACCGAAGGCAAGGGAGGACATGATTTCCGACAAACGCCGCCGCCCGCAAGCGGTGGAAGAGAGCGAAGCAAGGTCGGCGCGGGCTCACCGCAGCCTCTTGGAAAGGGCCCAGGGGAAGTCCGTTACTGGCGACTATTCCCGGAGCCGGCCGGTACAAACCCGTTACGGGTACGGATGTTTTCAGGATCAAGCCATTCAACAAGGGCGGCCCTATAGCGGAATTCGGCCATCTGCGTCGCGAGTTGCTCTCGGAATTCAGCGAACTCGTCGATGCGACCACGTTGCGTCTCGACCCACTCGACGACCAGCACCGCCGCCCGGTCATCGAGATTCATGACCGCAACCCGCTCATTGGACTCTTCGAGGACGAAGCACTGATCGACAATCTCGTTGGGAAGCCTTCCCAGACCACCCGACACGTATGTGCCCAGCTCCGGTCGACCTCGCGCCGCCGTATACCGTGAGACCCGGGCGAAAGGCGCGGGCGTTAGATGACCGGACGTGGGTTGCTCGCCCTCCTCCAACAAGTCAACCAGCTCCTGGTCTTCATCGTACGCCCCCTTGAGGCCCAGCGAGATCGCGTTGATCTGCAACATCTCGGCATGCTCCCTGGCTGCTTCGAACCCCCGAAGCAAGCGCAGATCATCGACTACCCGATCTCGGACCTCGTCGACCGACTCGGGCCGGTGGCTCTCGCGCGCGTCAATTACCCGGAACAAAAACGTGCTACCTGCGGCGCCGGTCAGCGGGTACTGGGAGGGCTGAAACATGGCAGTGTAATCCGCTCTGGTGACTCCCTCGCCGGACGGAATCTCGGGGACCAGACCCTTGGTAAGGAAGGCAAGCGTCCGGAGCGACTTGGATAGGCCCTGCTTCGGGCGGAACAGGGCAGCCCCGATTCCGGGAAGTTCGCCGACGTCATCCGCGGAGAAAAACTCCGTGGTAACCGTGGAAAGCGCCCCCGGATAGTCGATGTTGCCTCGAAGACGTTCTATGACGACGTCGAAGTAGTCCAGTTTGGCGCACTCTGCGGGGGCTACCCTGTAGCCGTCCGGGCCGCGCTGGGCCTGGGCCCAGGTCTCGCCGGTGTAGTGAAGGGTCCGTTCGGCAATGCGGTTCACCGCCTCCTTGGCGTGCTTGTTCTTCACCGATCGGATGGCGATCTCCCTGGCATCCTCCCACTTCATGAACGGTGAGTCGTCCTCCAACTCTTGCTCGAGTGTGGGAGGTCCGACAAACTCCTCGTCGTCGGCATCCTCATCACCCTCGTCTTTCGGCGGCTTTTGGAACAGGCGGTTCGTTGTCCGGTTCTGGTCGAAGAACGCTCTTGCCTTGCGGTCCAGGCCGGCGACGACGATGGTCTCCGAGATCGCCTCCGGGTCTATGTGGACGTACTGCACCCGAACCGTCGGTGGGACGTGGTATCCGAAATCCATACCCTCTCCCGCTTCCTTGCCCGCGTAGGCGGCGAAGTGAGATTCAGTCTCCGCGTCCGAGAACTCCGCGTCTTCACTGGCAAATACCGATGCCGGCAGGAGCACGGCATTGATCTTCACCTTGTCGAGGGCGTCACGTGCGACCGCACGGATCTCCGCCTCACTGGGGCTGGCGGCCCCCGCGACGGATCTAGCCGTGGACCGGATGGCCTGCAGGTCCGCCAGGGCCTCAAGTACGCGCGCGGATTTCATTCGCCGCCGGTGGGCGACGAGCTTGATGCTTGCGCCATATGGGGAGGCGAGGAGGTTTCTTGCCGAAGCGGCCGGCGGGGGGGTGCCGAGCTTCTCCGCCTCCCGGATCAACAGGACCCAGTCGGTCTCAGTTATCGGCGTGGACGCGACTCCGGCGGGCTGGCGCCAGTTCTGGTTGAGGGCCTCGAGAATTCCGGTCGTCTCCTGGGCGTAACCCTGGTCGAACAGGCTGATCGGTCCCAGGGCGCTATCCGCTACCACCTGGTTGCGCCCGGGGGTGAGCATACGCTCCAAGCCAACGCCACCCACGAAAACGATCATGAGCAGCGACATGAAAATCGCGATGAGTTTCTTGTTGTGCTTGCGAAAGAATTTCATCATGGCCCGTAAGTCCTTGATCTAGCGTAACTTATGTTTCCAGAGGTAGAACTCAACCACTATAAGTTATGCGCCCGCGAAATCAACCCCAAAACCCGCAGGCAGCCACCGGAGGTTTGACAGCCCGGCCCCGGCCTGCTAAATCCCCCGGCTTCACACATGCGGGGGAACGGGCATCGTTGGAGTTATTTGGGTCCGTTGACGATACTAACGACCGCCGCATCGTTGGAGTAATCGGCGGCTGGTCGACTTGAGAGGTGTCCGTTGTGGCAAAAAAGGGGGTCCGTCCTGTGAAATCACTGGTTATCGTCGAGTCACCAACCAAGGCGAAGACGATCAACCGGTATCTGGGGGCCGGCTACACCGTCATGGCGAGTATGGGGCACGTCCGTGACCTGCCTCCCCACGACCTGGGTATCGACCTGGACGGCGGCTTTGAGCCGGTGTACCAAAATCTGGACAGCAAGCGGAAGGTAATCGCAGATCTCAAGAAGGCTGCCGCCAAGTCCCCGACGGTCTACCTGGCGACCGACCTCGACCGCGAGGGCGAGGCCATCGCCTGGCACCTCATCCACGCCCTTGGGTTGTCCGCGGACCGGGCGCGACGGGTGGTGTTCAACGAAATCACCAAGAACGCGGTCCGGGAGGCCTTCGAGAATGCCCACAAGGTGGACATGGACAAAGTCAACGCTCAGCAGGCCCGGAGGCTGCTCGACCGGATCGTCGGGTATCAGCTAAGCCCGCTGCTTCAGACGAAGATCGCCCGAGGGTTATCGGCCGGCAGGGTTCAGTCGGTGGCGGTTCGGCTGATCGTCGAGCGCGAGCAGGAGATCCGGGCGTTTACCCCGGAAGAGTCCTGGCGCATTTCCGCCTGCTTCACCACTGACCCGACCGATGCGCCCCTCCGAGCTGCGGCATGGGAGAAGTTCCTCGCCGGCGGGCGGGGGGACCAAAACGGCCCGACCGTCAAGCAGCGCAACGCCTGGCTCTCCGAGCACGGCTGTCTCTATGCCGAGCTGGTGACACTGGGCGGAAAGCAGTTCCGTCCGACCGATGTTGCAGCCGCCCGGAAAGCCGCCGAGGCCCTCGGGTTTTTGACCGAAGAGGTCGACGAGCGCGAGTGGGAAGCGTATGCCGACAAGGGGCTGAAAACCGTCGCCTTGAAGGGCAGGACCGAGCTTTCCCGGCCCCCGCGGTTTGTGATCAAGGATATTCAGAAGCGTCGCACGACCAGCAGGCCCAATCCCCCCTTCACCACCGCCGTCCTGCAACAGGCTGGCTCCTCCGCCCTGGGGTTTGGACCGTCCAGGACGATGCGCATCGCCCAGCAGTTGTACGAGGGTGTCGATCTCGGTGGCCGGGACGGGCAGGTCGGGCTGATAACCTACATGCGTACCGATTCGACCAACCTCAGCAAGGAATCGATCACCGGGGTACGAACCCTTATCGCCAGCGAGTTTGGTGACAAGTATCTCCCGGCCAAACCCAACGCTTTCAGCAGCGGCAAGCGGGCCCAGGAGGCCCACGAGGCCATTCGCCCGTCTGATGTGACCCGCGCGCCGGAAACGGTCAAGGGCCATCTGAGTTCGGAGCAGTTCAAGCTCTATGACTTGATCTGGCGGCGTTTCACCGCCTGCCAGATGACCCCGGCCCAGTGGGACAGCACCACGATCCTGCTCGCCGCGGACACTCCGCAGGGCGAGGTGGTCTTCAAGACAAGCGGTCGTCGCCTGGTGTTCGATGGGTTCCTGCGGGTTACGGGAATCCCCGACAACGGCGACGTGGTGCTGCCCGCCATCGAAGCCGGAGCGGACGCTGCCCTCCTGCAGCTCGACCCGCAGCAGCAGTACACGTCTCCCTCTCCCCGGTACTCGGAGGCCACCCTGGTCAAGAGAATGGAGGCGGAGGGCATCGGTCGGCCGAGCACCTACGCCGCGGTGATCCAGACCATCCAGGACCGGGGCTACGTCGAGCTTGTGGAGAAGCGCTTTGGGCCGACGTCGCTGGGTGAGGTCGTCACCGGACAGCTCGTGGAGCACTTCCCGCAAATCATGGACATCAAGTTCACCTCCCACATGGAGGACGAGCTGGACAAGATCGAAGACGCCCATCTTGACTGGGTTCACGTGCTGAGCGAGTTCTACGAGCCCTTCAAGGAATCACTGGAGAACGCCCGGGTGGCGATGCAGCCGGTCCGTTCCGAGCCGAGTGAGTACAAATGCCCCGAGTGTGACAAAGAGATGGTCTATCGACACGGCAGGAACGGCCGATTCCTGGCCTGCTCGGGGTACCCGGAATGCAAGGTATCGCGGAACATCGACGCCGCCGGTAAGCCGATCGACGAAATCGTCTCCGAGGAGCCCTGTCCCGTATGCGGCAAGGCCATGATCCTGCGCCAAAGCCGTAGGGGCCCCTTCCTGGGCTGCAGCGGCTATCCGGAGTGCACCCACACCCTGCCTTCCGATGAGAACGGCGTGCCGCTCAGAAAGGTCGACGCCCGGGACATCAAGGAAAAGTGCGAAGAATGCGGCTCGTTAATGGCGGTCAAGTTCGCCAGAGGCAAGTCGTTCTTGGGATGCACCGCCTATCCGAAGTGCAAGGCTACTCAGTCGCTTCCTCCAGGCATCTACGTGGAGAAGCCCAAGCCGGAAGACGCCGGGGTGCGCTGCGACAAGTGTGGTCGGCCCATGGTCATACGAAGTGGCCGGCGCGGTCCGTTCCTGAGCTGCAACGGCTTCCCGCGCTGCCGCAACGCCATGCCTACGGACAAGAAAGAGCACCTGCGGGCCCTCGAGGCGGAGGGCAAGATTCCCGATCCACCACCGGAGGGCAACGGCAAGAGTGGCGCTAAGAAAAGCGGCAAGACTCTCCCCAAAAAGGGCGGCAAGGTAGACATCGCCGCATTGGGCCCCCCGCCGCCGGGATTCGCCTGGACGCGAACGGGCAGGCCGGTCGTCGAAACCTGGCCCGAAGAACCGCTTAACTGTCCGGACTGCGGCCGGGAATGCGCCATGAAGACCGGTCGGTTCGGGCCCTACTTCGGATGCACCGCATACCCGAAATGCTCGTTCGTCGCCAACCTGCGCGGCTCCGCCAAGAAACGGGCCGAGGCAGAGATGCCCGGGGCCGCAAAGCCCAAGCCGATCCCCACGAACATTCCGTGTGACGAGTGCGGAGAACTGATGGTGATCCGCACCGGCAGATCCGGACAATTCCTCGGATGCAGCAAGTACCCCAAGTGCAAGACCACCAAACCTCTGCCCGAAGGCAAGACCGCGGATAGCCTCGCAGCCGCGGCGAAATAGAGCCGCCGCTTGCTGCAAGTCGCGTAGGGGCGAGTGACAACGGCGGTTGGTCAGTCCAGCAGGCGGAAGTCTTTCATCACCCTATTCATGATCGTACGGCCGGTTCCTTCCGTCCCGGTCACGATCAGCGCGTAGATGGTACGCTGGCGCACGGCTACAGCCGTGTGAACGCTCTCGCCGCCCTTGCGCCAAGTCTCCAGCTGCCATGAGATCCCGGCAAAGGGTGCCTGATTCGTCGTCGGTTTTGCGGACATGAACCGCGAGAAGTTCACCGCCCACATGTTTTTGATGGTGTCAGCAGCCCAGGAAACGTCCTGGCCGGGCTCGAACGACGCTAGGGCGATGACGAGAATCCCCTGGTTCCTGCGTTGGAACTGGAGCATGGAGCCGATCGCCTGGAACTCCGGCCTGAGGTTATCTCGCACTGTCCATCCTGAACCGGGCAGACGAAGCGAAAACCCGGCACGGTTGTCTCGGTAGGTGGGTGGCGCGTTGATGACTTCGATGAGTTTGCTTCCGGGAAAGGCAAATCCGGTTAAGGCCTGATCAATCTGCTGCCTTCCTCGCTTCATGTTCTCGGGCAAGCCCCACACGAGCATCTGATGGGCGCGGCGGTTGGCGATGGCGGTGGCCACTCGATAGACGATCACGAGATTGCCGGTCCGCACTTCGGCTTCACTCACCAGCGCCGTCGCGCCTGTCAGGGCGAGAGACTCCGGCACTCGGTTGACGATCGGGTGGTCCTCGCCAAAAGTACTGGCCAACACGACCCGGTGAAAGGTCGCGGCATTGAAGTCACCAGCTTCCTCGACGATCCATTGCACGTATAGACCCGACTGCGGCTCTTCCGCAAGAAGCGAGCAAGAATCATTACGCGCGCGGGCGTCGTCACCAACGGCCGCGCGCCAAAACCCGGTCGGTTTGGTCCATGTGACGCCGTGTTCAAAGTTGCGGTAGACGCCATTGCGCAGGCAATAGCCCGGCCCGATCGTGTTCTCCGGGTCCGGTCTGGCACGCATCTCCTTTTTGAGTTGGGCGGTGTGTTGATCGTCGAGGAACCGGATTGACTTCACCGCGGCGGCCAGCTCCTTCTCCGGCGGGCTGTCGTTGCTTTCCAAATGCCAGGCAAGGATCTGGTAACAGCAGGTGTCCACGAAGTGGACGCCCAAATAGTACCGAAACGCCATGCCGGCCTCGGTCACATAACGCCGAAAGTCGACGGAAACCCCGCAAACGGCCATCGACAACGGATCGAGTACGCGTCCGCCGCCGGCGCCGATTCCCAACCCAGCCTCGGCGTTGGCCAGCAGCAGTTGGCGGTGGGCTTCTTGGTCTGCATTCCCGATATACTCAGGAATCACCACGAGATAGGTGCCAAGCGACGCATTGGACAAGCCGATTTCGGCATCCTCGCTTGCTTCGCGAAGCGATGCACCAACCATCAACTGCCAACCTCTGGGCGGATCAACGGTGAGCTTGTAGACGGCGCTTTCGAACCGCCCGTCAACCACCCGCTGACCGACGCCCTCGAAGTCGGCGATGGGCAACGTGCTCGAACGGGCACGCACCTTGCCGTCCGTCAAATGAAATGCGTCAAAAAACGCCTGGATATCGCCGTCTGAAAACTGCTTCGCCACACTCCACGCGACAAGCTGGTAGCCGAAGCCCTGATGGAGGAAGACCTGATACTCGTACCGGAAGTCAACCCCGCTGACGGTCCCCGACTGGCCAAACCGCATCGCCGGCCTGGCGTGAAACGCCGTCGCTCGAGTCGGAGTCAGCTCACCGCCGGGAATCCGATTGCCGTCGCGGATCAAACTGACGTACGCCGCCAGATCATTATCAACCAGCGGTTCGACGAGCACCACCCCGTAGCAACCACCGACACTGACCGCCCCCGCCACCGCGTCGGGTAGAATCCGCATGACTTCCTTTTCCGGCAAGAGCTTCCAGCGGTCGCCGGGCGACTCGATGCGAAAACAGTAGTCCGGATCAACGATTGCCGCCTGCGGCTCGTCAACCGCCACAAGGTCGTTCTTGCCCGGGCCCTTCCCGCGGTTTTGAGTAGACGACCTCTCGCATCCACAGATGACCAGGACCAACAGCAAACAGCAACAACGGGTCGGTTTGACAAGAGACGATGGCATCCACATAGCATTACACTAGCAGGGAGAAGGGAGGAAAGACAAGCTCCTCCAATACCACAAAGATCCTCGGGCGCGGATGGCTGAGAGCTAACCTGACCCCATCCACCGCCCGACCGTCGCCTTTTTTTCAAGTGGCTGGAAGGGCCCGAGCAGTTCGGCGAGATGGGACGCGTACCCTTCGCGGTCGGGATCGCCATGACCTGCGCAATCCTGGTGTCGGGT
>SDBU01003687.1_pt1 | contig 19344 bp, 18 predicted proteins | sample 2277071 | NCBI WGS metagenome assembly SDBU01 (sample SAMN10397929, study PRJNA504765) | marine sediment metagenome | isolation source: marine sediment core GS08_GC12, 126 cmbsf | place: Arctic Ocean: Gakkel Ridge, Loki's castle | collected 2008 | reverse complement strand
ATATTTATTTTATGTGATCTCCTTTGGAAGAATTCAAAACCCATCGATTATAAAAAATCGCCAAAAGTGAGTAGGGCATAAAATTCTAACTAAATTCTTAAGTTCCGATAATCTTCAAACTAGCTATAATATGAGAAACAGAGCAATTGTAACTAGTGCGTTACCCTACTCCAATGGTGAAATACACATTGGTCATGTGGCCTCTACCTACCTACCAGCAGATGTTACAACTCGCTTCTTGAAGCAAAAGGGAGTAGATGTCTACTACATCTGTGCATCCGACGACTATGGGACTCCTATTTTGGTTCAATCCGAAAAGGAAGGAAAAAGCCCAAAAGATTTTGTCGCATTCTGGAACAAAAGAGATTATGAAGATTTTTCCGCATTTAACATTGATTTTGACTTCTTTTACAAAACCAGTTCGCCTGAAAATAATGAATTTGTTCAATATGTGTTCAAGAAACTACAAGATGCTGGACACATCTATGAATCTGAAATAATCCAGTTCTATTGCAAAAATGACAAAAAATTTCTTCCTGATAGATATGTAAAAGGAACCTGTCCCTACTGCAAGGCTGAAGATCAATACTCTGATCTTTGCGAACAATGTGGACGAGTTCCAGAAGAGATTGATAATCCAAAATGTTCTATCTGTGGACAAACCCCAGTTAAGGAAAAAACAAAACACTATTTCTTCAAACTCAAAAATTTTTCAGACAAATTAAACAAATGGCTTGATGAAAACCAAAACTTACAAAAAGATGTCAAAAAATATGTTCAAAATTGGATCAAATCAGGTCTTATAGATTGGGATATTACTCGTGATATCTCATGGGGTGTTCCAATACCAATTGATGAAGCAAAGGGGAAGGTCTTCTATGGATGGTTCGATAATCATCTTGCTTACATTTCGAGCGCAATTAAATTTCTAAATGATAAAGGAATTGACGGGAAGGAATTTTGGAATTCTGCTGACATATATCATTTCATTGGGAAAGACATCGTATACCATCACTTTTTGTTTTTGCCTGCAATGCGATTAGGAATTGGCGAGGAATACAAACTACCAGATTATATCCCAACACGAGGGCATTTAACATTAGAATCCAAAAAAATCTCCAAGAGTAGAAACTGGTACATTGGACTCAAGGAATTTTTGGACTACTATCCTGCTGACTATCTGAGATTTTATCTTATTTCTATTAATCCATATTCACAAGATGATCTTAATTTTGATTGGGACCAATTTGCGACAAAAATTAACTCTGAACTAATTGGAAATCTTGGAAATTTTGTTAATCGTGCACTAGGATTTACACAGAAATCCTTTGATGGAAAGATTCCAAACCCTGATGCGTTTGATGATGCCGATAAAGAATCTGAACAAAAAATCAAAACACTTGCTGATGACGTCGGTAAATTAATGGAACAAAATCATTTGGATAGGGCATTAAAGAAAATTCTCGAGTTTACGGCTCATTTTAACCAGTATTTTCAGCACAAGGAGCCTTGGAAGATTAATCCAGGTACAAATTCCTGCGTATTTCTTTCTGTTAGTGCCGTTAGAAGTTTGGCTATAGCACTATACTCATTTCTTCCAGAATCTTCACAAAAAATTTGGTCCCAGCTTGGTTTAGACGGAAATGTTTCAGAACAGTCATGGGATTCTATTTCAGAAATTGTTCTTGATGAGAATCACAAGCTTGGCTCTTCGTCACCACTTTTCGCCAAAGTTGAAGACGCTGATATTAAAAAATACAAACAAAAACTAGGAACAAAAAATTAAGTTGCAAAAACAAATACCACGAATTACAACAAGAGGTTATTACGATTTAACAAATGGTTCAACACTGAAATCAAACCCGTACTATTTGTATCCAAAAAAATCATTCGAAAAACTTCGTAGAAAAAAAGAGATCACCATAATGATCCACGGCCTACAAAACAACAAGGCTGGAGCAGTTGCAAAATTCAAGATTGCACAACGGAGGTTGAGGGCTTTGGGCTATCGATATCCAGTTGTTGGATACAGTTATGATGCTAACACAAAAGGTGCACATCTTAAAAAATCTGAATTACACGCTATACGAGTTGGCCAAAAAATTGCTAAAAAAAATGGCAGAAACTTGGCTAAATTCATTTTAGATTTTAAAAAACAAAATCCCGTTACGAAAATCCGCTTAATGGGTCATTCCCTTGGATCCGAAGTAATCCTTAGTACTTTGCAAAATTTATACTCAAAATCAAAGAAACCTCAAATTGAAACGGTTCATTTTTTTGGTGCGTCGTTACCCAGCAACTTTCAAAAATCAAATTACAAGATTTTAAAAAATACTGTTAACTCCAAAATTGTAAACTGTTATAGCCCCACGGACGAAGTGTTACTATATTCACACGAAAAGAATTACGTAAAAAACCCCTTAGGATTCTGTGGCGCATCAGGAAAAACCATTTCTAAATATGTTCAGAAAAAGTTGAAGCCAAAAAATCATAGATTTGTGAGCTATGCCAAAGTACTCAAATCATTTCCTTGAGATTAGATTTAATTAATAGGTGAAAAGTTTGATATTAGTTACGAATTTTGTTAATGTTTTTCTGGATTTTGTCAATCTTTTTGAATTTTAAAAATTCATGCACTAGACCTGATTCAGTTTGGTAACATTCAGAGGGAAAATAGCCTCGTTCAGTAGTTTTTCAAGTTCTTACAGCTTTTTCAATTTTTTTGGAAACAAACTATAATATTTTGTTCATATCAATTGAATAAGTTTAATTATATTACATACTTTCTTATCGTATGAGAATATGATCGTCATAAGATTTGGATAAGTTTAACTATAATACTTGCATTTTTGCCTGTAAGATGAAAACACACACAGTCTTGGCATTGGGAATGATTGTTTTAATTGCATTTATCTTCATGCCAATGTCAGAAGTAACAGCCGTACCAGATGAAGAGAAAAAAATGTGGGTCTGTCATAATGGACATTCCATAAATATCAGCGTAAGTGCTGGAGAAAAACACATGGCAAATCACGACGGCGATACACTTGGTCAGTGTCAAGAATAATAATTAAGACCTAACCATTTTTTTTTAATTGATTTTTTGTGTATGACCCAGAAATTACCGATTTTCATTTGTCAACGTAATTTAATAAAACATGGTGTCTAAATTCAAGATAGTTATAAAATAGATTTAATTAATTCGTGATAAACAAGGAAATCATGCGTGGATTGATGATGGGTAGGTTTCAGCCCTTTCATCTTGGCCATTTAGATTTAGTAAAACAAATTCTTTCAGAGTGTGATGAAGTCATAATCGCTATCACAAGTTCACAATTCAATTATCTGGAGAAGGATCCATTTACTGCTGGTGAAAGAATAGAAATGATTCACCAGTCTTTGAAGGAGGCCTCTGTTGATTTATCAAGATGCTTCATCATTGCAATTGAAAACCAATTCAATATTGCTACTTGGAGTTCATATCTGAAAGTATCTCTACCAAAATTTGACAAAGTTTACAGTGGAAATGATTATGTTACAATGTTATTGGCAGATTCAGGATGTGATGTAATAACTCCAAAGTTTTTAGAGAGAGGAAAATTCAATGCCAGTAAAATTAGAAAACTGATGATAGAAAATAAAGAATGGAAGGATTATGTTCCGCCTGCCATAGCTTCAATAATTGAAAAAATTAATGGGATTAAACGATTACAAACTATTTCAAGCTCTGACACTAAACCAACAGAATACTAAAATGAAGAAACTACGTGCGTGTCCAATTTGTCCTAAATGCGGGTCCAAAAAATTTGAACGACTAAAAAGCGGACAAACTAACGTTAGATGCTTGTCTTGCAACAAAATTATTACTATTTGAAAAGCTGATTATAATTCAAATTTTATAGTTAATATTTGCAAGATTTTGAGTCTTATTTATGGCAAAAATATGGAAAGATGATGAGGTAAGCTTAGAACTTATCAAAAACGAAACAATAGCAGTACTTGGATATGGAATTCAAGGAAACGCCCAATCCAACAACATGAGGGATTCCGGCTTGAATGTAATTATTGGAGTAAAGGAGGGCGGATCCAGCTGGGAAAAGGCAAAAGCTGATGGCCATGAAGTTATGTCAATTTCTGAAGCATGCAAAGCAGCTGATATAATTCAAGTTCTAATTCCTGACATGGTACAAGCTAAGGTGTACAAAGAAGAGATTGAACCTAATCTTTCAGAAGGAAACGCATTATACTTTTCACACGCAGCAGCAATTCACTGGAAATGGATTGAGGCTCCAAAAAATGTCGATATCATTATGGTAGCGCCTAAAGGGCCAGGTACCAAAGTTCGTGAAACATATCAACAAGGATTTGGAACACCATCAATTGTTGCAGTACATCAAGATTACACTAAAAAAGCGTGGGATAGAACACTTGGAATTGCAAAAGCAATTGGAAGTACACGAGCTGGAGTAATCAAGACAACATTTCAAGAAGAGGTAGAAACAGATTGGTTTGGAGAACAAGTTGATCTTTGTGGAGGTTCTGCATCTATGGTGATTAATGCATTTGAAACACTTGTTGAATCTGGATATCAACCAGAAATTGCATACTTTGAGGTTTTACACGAATTAAAATTAATTGTAGATTTGATTCAAAGATACGGAATCAATGGAATGTGGAGACGTGTCAGTGAAACAGCAAGATATGGCGGACTAACTCGTGGCCCAATGGTTATGAATCAAGACAATAAAGAACAAATGAAAAAGATTCTAAAAGAAATTCAAAACGGAACATTCAACGAAGAATGGATTAGCGAGTATAAGAAGAATGGTAAAAACGCATTTGATAGATACATGAAAGAGATGGATGCACATCAAATTGAACAAGTTGGAAAACAAATGCGCAAAATGATGTGGCCGAATTCTACTGAATAAACTAAATCTTTCTTAACTTTGAAACGCCTTTTGTAATATGATCAATAATCGATGGCAGTGGGGTTCCAGGACCAAACACTCCATTCACTCCAGCCTTTTCTAGGCCTTTTTTATCAACATCAGGAATAACACCACCCCCGATCACAAGAACATCTTTGAGTCCTTTTTTTTTCACAGCCTTTACAACTCTAGGAAAGATAGTGTTGTGTGTTCCATTGAGTAGGCTCATTGCAATGGCATCGACATCTTCATCTTCTGCAATTCGAGCAATTCTTTCTGGTGTGGCAAAAAGTCCTGAATAAATTACCTCCATTCCAGCATCTCGAAAGGCCTTACAAAGGACTAGAGCGCCTCTATCATGACCATCTAAGCCTAGTTTGGCTACTAGAATTTTGATTCGACGGGAGGCAATCTTTTGTTTCATATCTTTTAGAGATCATTTTTCTATTTTAAAGGCTTTTTTTAATTTCTAGAATCGTACACTAAATCTACATAAAGGCCTACAAAAGAACCTCTGACGTGAAATCTGTTATCCCAATTCATTATGATTTAGAGTTTGAACCAAATTTTAGAAATTTTACATTTAACGGCAAGGAACAGATTCAAATCAATTGTAAAAAACCAACAAACAAAATTATTCTAAATTCTGCAGAGCTAAAAATTAAAAGTTGCAACATCAGAACAAAAAATGATTTATTAAAAGTAAAAACAAAACTTGATAAAAAAAATGAAGAATTACAAATCTCATTTACTAAAAAAATTAAAGGGAATGCTGTACTAGAAATCGATTTCGTTGGAATGTTAAACGATAAGCTATTAGGATTCTATCGAAGTAAATACAAAGAAAAAGGAAAAACAAAATATCTAGCTACAACACAATTTGAGGCCGCAGATGCAAGAAGAGCATTCCCTTGTTGGGACGAACCTGAAGCAAAAGCAACATTTGGGATCTCAATAATTGCCGACAAAAACTTTACAGCATTATCAAATATGCCTGAAGTTTCACATAAGAAAATTGGTAAAAAAACTCTTCACAAGTTTGCAAAAACTCCAATCATGTCAACATATCTGATTTACCTTGGAGTTGGTGAATTTGAATTCCTAAAAGGAAAAGCAGGGAGAATTCAAGTTAGGATAGTCACAACAAAAGGAAACAAATCCAAAGCAAAATTTTCTCTAGATCTTACCAAAAAGTTTCTGCTTGACTATGAAAAATATTTTGGAATCAAATACCCATTGCCAAAACTTGACATGGTTGCCGTTCCAGACTTTGCAGCAGGCGCAATGGAGAACTGGGGGGCAATTACTTTTAGAGAAACAATTCTACTTTATGATCCAAAAACCTCCTCAATTCAGACAAAACAGCGAATCTCTGAAGTGATTTCACACGAACTAGCTCATCAGTGGTTTGGAAATCTAGTCACGATGAAGTGGTGGAATGACTTGTGGCTCAATGAGAGCTTTGCCACATTCATGGCAACAAAATTTGTTGATAGATTATTCCCAGAATGGGAGTTTTGGGATCAATTCCTAGAAGACGCAATGAATGTTGCAATGGGACTTGATGCCCTCAAATCATCACATCCAATTGACGTCAAGGTTAGAAAACCATCAGAGATCAGAGAAATTTTTGATGCCATATCATACGATAAGGGTGGATGCGTTCTCAGAATGGTGGAGCACTATGTTGGTGAGAGTAATTTCAGAAAGGGTTTGAGGAATTATCTTACCAAATTCAAATATCAAAATGCTAATGGTGATGACCTTTGGACTGCAATTGGAACAGTTGCAAAAAAGCCAGTCCAAAAAATAGTAAAAACTTGGGTTAACCAAATTGGATTCCCAATCGTTCAAGTAAAACAAGTTGATTCCAAGCTAGAGCTAGAGCAGAAAAGATTCATGATGATACAACCCGAAAAACCAAAAGGATTATGGCATATCCCTGTCTCTATAAACTCTAAAAAAACTCCGTTAAAGCTTGTAACAAAAAAATCGGATAAAATATCGATAAGCTCTGACATTATACCAGTAGTAAATTCAGGCCGACATGGATTTTACCGTGTGAAATATGATGATGAACTACTTGATGTTCTGAAACAACAAATCGAAAACAAAACCATTTCATCTGTAGATAGGTGGTCAATTCAAAATGATCTTTTTGCGTTGTGTGTTTCTGGTGTTTATGACATTCAAGATTACCTTGATTTTTCAGAGGCATATGAAGATGAAGATAATTATCTTGCCGCACATAACGTCGCAAACAATCTAAATTGGTTGTTCCTACATACATACTGGGAGGACTTTTCTGACCAAATTAGTTCTCACGCATCAAAACATCTGAGAAATATTCTTGAAAACTTGGGGTGGGATAAAACAAAAAATGAAAAACACACAACTGCCTTTCTTCGTAGCTTTGTGATTTTAGCCTTGGGAAAGATGGATGATGAAGAGGTTCAGAGTATAGCAAGTGAAAAATTCAATAAATTTCTAAAAAATCCAGATTCTTTGAATCCTGACATTAGACAATCTGTGTTTACAGTAGTTGCATGGCAAGGCGATGCTAAAACACACAAGCTGTTTATCACACTATACAAAAAAGCAAAAACAATTGAAGAAAAACTCCGTTACCTTACTGCATTATGTTATTTCAAAGATGAAAAATTACTATTAAAGTCACTAGACTTTTCTCAAACATCAGAGGTTCGTTCACAAAACATGCAGTTGCCAATAATGACTACGTCTGCTAACCCTTATGGCAAAAAAATTCTTTGGCCTTGGCTGAAAAAGAACTGGAAAAAACTTAGCAAAAAGGCTGGTCACGGAAATCCACTATTTAACAGAATTGTTGCCAGCATTGCTTTGGTTGCTGATGAATCTATGAAAAATGATATTAAACAATTCTTCAAGAAGAATCCTACACCTGGTACGGAGAGAACACTGGAACAGACTCTTGAAAAAATCACAATCAATTCCAGATTTTTAGAAAGAATGAGAAAGGAGTTTAATAATTAAAACTCGTCCAGAAATGAATCATGGGTAAAATAATACCAATAATATCGGTTATAGTAATAACAATTCTAGCTGGATTATTTTTCTATGATTCTGGATCTGTTGATAAAGAATTACTCAACAGAACATTTTCTGTCGATGCAGTTTATCTGGGTAGTGAGGGTGTGGTTGAAATCTCGTTTGTAGATAACACACAAAAAACAGATACTATAATCTTGGAAGTTTTGGGATTACAACCATCCTTTCAAAAAACTTATTCTGGTTCATCATTTACAGAAAGAATTTCGTTCAATCCACCAGACAAATTTGGGTGGGAGATTCATCCCGTAATAATTTTGGTAGAAAATCAAGACCTTGGTCTAATTGAGATAAAAACAGAAATTCACGAAGAAAACGAGCTTGAAAAGCCTGTCATTTTCAGCAAACAGTGAGATAACTACAAGAATTTATTGTGGAAAAAGGAACCTGATATACTTGACACTTATTTCTGATTTAAAAAAAGGCAAACGAGGTTCTATTGCAAAAGCAATCTCTATCATGGAAAATGATCCAAAAGAAAGTCGAAAACTTTTAAAAAAAATTTTTAAGACATCTGGAAAATCAATAGTAATTGGAATTACCGGTCCTACGGGAGCAGGTAAGAGCTCTCTAATCAACAAAACTGTTGAACAGCTAAAAAAACTCAAAACAAAACCTGCTGTGCTAGCAATTGATCCAACAAGTCATGTAACTGGTGGCGCAATATTGGGTGACAGAGTTAGGATGACTGAAACAACAGATTCTGGGACATACATCAGAAGCATTGCATCAAGAGGTGCAACAGGTGCACTAGCTCATTCCATTAGGAACAGCATCCGCATTTTGGAGTATGCGGGATTTAATCCAATCATAATAGAGAGTGTTGGTGCAGGACAAACCGAGGTTGAAATCTCTAAAGTATCAGACATTACAGTTGTTGTGTTTAATCCATATACCGGTGACAGCATTCAAACAATCAAGGCAGGTCTGACAGAGATTGGTGATGTTTACCTGGTAAACAAAAGCGATTTGGATGGAGCGACACAACTCTATGATTCAGTATGTGACTTTATTGGCGCTAACGAAAAAAATCCGATAATTCTACTCACATCTACAAAGAAAAACAAAGGCATTGTAGAGTTTGCAAAAAAACTAAAAGAGTTAATGGTAAAAAAGAAAAAGACAAAAAAAGAACAGGATAAAGCTCATTTGGAATCGGAACTGAAAGATATTATTTTAAATAACATAAAGAGCAAAATTGATTCCATGCCCGATTCTGATAAGGCATTTTCTAATTATCTGAAAAAGGTTCAATCAAAGCAGATGAACCCATATGACGCTGCTGACAAGATTTCAAAATTGTTGATAAGGTGATATATGATGGCCGCAAAACAAAAAACAAAACCCAAAGAACACGTCACCGATTCTAATATTCCAGTAAAACAGTTCTATCAAAAATCTTCAAAAAAATCAAACAACGAAGAACCAGGCAAGTTTCCATTTACTAGGGGCATTCATGCAGAAATGTATCGCGAAAGATTTTGGACGATGCGTCAGTATTCTGGATTTGGTGATGCCAAACTTACAAACAAGCGTTTCAAATTCATGCTAGAAAAAGGTCAGACAGGTCTTAGCATGGCGTTTGATTTGCCAACTCAAATTGGTTATGATCCTGACGCGTCACAGGCCGAAGGTGAGGTTGGTAAGGTTGGTGTTTCTATAGCATCATTGAAGGACATGCAAACTGCATTTGATGGTATTCCACTTGGTAAGGTCAGTACATCGATGACGATAAACTCTACTGCATCTACACTACTTGCGTATTATATTGTAGTTGGACAGTCACAAGGATTTTCAAGCGAACAGCTTCGTGGAACTACACAGAATGATATCCTTAAGGAGTATATCGCAAGAAACACGTACATCTATCCGCCACAACCATCGATGAGATTAATTGGTGACATGATTGGTTATTGTGTAAAAAAGGTTCCACAGTGGCATCCAGTTTCAATTTCTGGTTACCACATGAGAGAGGCTGGTGCCACTGCAACACAAGAGGTTGCGTTTACACTTGCAAACGCAATTGAATACATCCAAACATGTTTAGATCGTGGTTTAAAGATTGATGACTTTGCACCACGGTTGTCATTTTTCTTTTGTTGTACCATAGAATTTTTGGAAGAGATTGCAAAGTTCCGAGTTGCGAGAAAGGTTTACTCTAAAATTCTCAAAGAAAAATTCCACGCAAAAGATCCGAAATCCCTTCAATTAAAATTCCATACACAGACCAGTGGTGAATCACTTACAGCACAGCAACCAGACAACAACATCGTTCGAGTTACTATACAATCTATGGCGGCAGTTCTTGGCGGAACCCAATCTCTTCACACAAACTCTAGGGATGAAGCACTCGCATTACCCACACAGGAATCTGCAAAAATTGCTCTCAGAACGCAGCAAATTGTAGCACATGAGAGTGGTATAACAAAAACTGTTGATCCTATGGCTGGTTCGTACTATTTGGAGTATCTTTGTGATGAGATAGAGGATGGCGTATGGAAGTACCTTAGCAAGGTTGAAAAAATGGGCGGTTCCATCAAGGCAATCGAAAAGGCATTTTTTCAGTCAGAAATTAGACAGAATGCATATCGTCTCAAAAAGGAGATTGATCAAGATCAACGAGTAATTGTCGGTGTAAACAAGTTCCAAGAGACCAATGAAAAACAAGGGGAGCTTTTGCGAATTGATGATTCTGTTGAGATTCAGCAAAAAAAGGCGATGAAAAAACTTCGTAGCTCACGAAATAACAAAAAAGTAGAGAATGCACTTTCTGCAATGCAAAGTGCAGCAGAAACTGACAAAAACCTAATGCCGTTTATCCTAGACTCTGTTAAAGCATATGCTACTACAGGTGAAATCAGTAATACATTTCGCGAAGTCTTTGGTGAGTATAGGCCAAAAGAGGTATTCTGATGAAGATTGATCACATTGCAATTGCAGTGAATGATCTAGAGTCCGCAATGAAACAGTACCAAGAAGCACTTGGTGTTAAAGATGTTGAATTTGAAACTGTAGAAACAGAAGGAGTCAAGGTTGGCATTCTTCATTTGGAAAATGGAAGAATCGAATTGATGGAGCCAACAAATGATTCCAGTCCGATCAAAAAGTTTCTTGATAAGAAGGGCGAGGGCCTGCATCACATGGCATTGGAGACTGATAACATCGAAGGTGAAGTAACAAGAATGGAAGGATGTGGAATACAATTTCTTGGAAAGGTACGGTCCGGTTCTGCTGGCACCAAAGTTATATTCATTCATCCAAAATCATTACGTGGTGTTTTGGCAGAACTTTGCTCACATCCGAAATAATTCTCTTAGTTTTTCCTTTGTTTTTCTTTTAAAACTACACATGTGCCAGATGCCTTTGCGACAAGAATTGGTGGGTCTAAAACATCACACGCACTTTCATGAGCCACATTTGTGGTTGAAGTAATTACCTTGTAAGCTTCAAATCTAATCTTTCTACTGGTATTTCCAACCTCAGTAATTCTGCCAGTAACCTCAATGAAATCACCACCGTGAACTGGTTCTAAAAACTCTACACTATCATAAGCTCGAAGAAGACCCTCATCCCCATCATAACGAATGGTTAGCTCTGTAGCTAAATCCCCAAACAGATTAAGAATACGTGCACCGTCAACTAGGTTTCCAGCATAATGTGCATCATGAGAGCTCATACGTACTCGCAGTTTTGCTTCTGGAAACGATTTTGCCATATAAACAAATTTAATTTGGTAAAATGAAAGCTTTTTGTTTTATATTTAATGGCATTATTCTATCATCTTTAGAGCGTCTGTTGCTGTTATAATTCCATAAATCTTTGATTTTTTTGAAACCAAAATACACTTTGAAAATCTAATTAAAGGGACTAGAATATTTGCTGGTGTATCAAAGTCAACTACTGGGGGAACAGGTTCCATAACATACTCTAGTTTGGCGTTTTTCAATTCAGATTCACCAACATCTGAAATATGTTTAACAATGCTATCTTCTGTTACTAATCCAACAGGATCACTTCCAACAAAGACTGGTATCTGACTGATTGAAAGTTTTCGCATTTTTTTAATTGCATCATGAAGTGTGTTTGATGGTTTGAGTTTAACAATGTCTTTACTGCAAAAGCCACCAGCTTTATGAGATGAAGATTTCACTTCCAGTGTTGCCAAACTATCAAAGATTCGTTTCGCGGTTTCGTAGCTAGGCTGACTTCGACCTGATTCTATTTGGTTAATCATAGATGTGCTGACCCCCGTCATTGAGGCTAACTTCTTCTGAGTTATGCCAATCTTTAGTCTAAGCTGTTTGATGGAATCAATTCTTGGAAACAAGATGGATGTTTATCGTCTCTTTGATTTCTTTTTTGTCTTTTTCTTTGATTTTGTTGAGTTTCTAGGCTTCTCAAGTGCTGCCTGGGCGGCTGCAATTATGGCTATTGGAATTCTGTGAGGCGAGGCACTCACATAGCTAAGATTGGATTTGTAACAAAATTTGATAGAACTTGGGTCACCACCATGTTCTCCACAAATACCAATCTCTAATTTTGGTTTGATCTTTCTACCGTTTGTTATTCCAATTTTCATTAGGCTACCAACTCCTTTCTCATCAATCGATTGGAATGGACTTTTTTCAAGTAATTCCTTATCCAAATACTCTGGGAGGAATTTTCCTTCCGCATCCTCTCTACTAAAACTAAATGTTGCTTGTGTTAAATCATTAGTACCAAAGCTAAAGAATTCTGCGGTTTTTGCAAGCTCAGCTGATGTAAGACACGCACGAACTACTTCAAGCATTGTTCCAAAGTTAATCTTTAGTTTAGTTTTGTATTTTTGTTCCATTTCAGCTTTAATCGTTTCAAAGATTTTTTTGATATGATTCAATTCTGCTATGCTACTAATTTGTGGAATCATGATTTGTGGTCGTGCATCAACTTTTTGTCTAGCAAGTTCTGCAGCAGCTTCAAAAACTGCTCTTATCTGCATCGTGTAAATTTCAGGGTAGGTAATGCCGACTCTAACTCCTCTATGGCCCATCATTGGATTAATTTCAGCCAAATCTCTTGCTCTTTCAAGTAGAATCTTTGCTTCCTCTAAACCATCAGTAGAGTTCTGTTGTTCCATCTTGTGTATTTTATTTGTCAACTCTTCAGGATTGGGTAGGAATTCATGTAATGGAGGATCTAGTAATCTGATTGTGACGGTGTATCCTTCCATGGCTTTTAAAATTTCGATAAAATCACTTTTTTGTAATTGTTTTAATTTTTCTAAAACCACATTTCGTTCTTGAATTGTTTTTGCCATAATCATTTCAACAAACAATCCGATTCGATCTCTTGCGTTGAACATTCTTTCCGTTCTACAAAGTCCAATTCCTTTTGCACCATATTTTCTGGCAAGTTTTGCTGCATCGGGCGTATCAGCATTGGCACGAACTCCAATTTTCTTGGTTTTTTGTGCCCAACCTAGCACAGTCTTAAAGTCTTCAGTAATTTGTGGTTCTATGGTCGGAATCTCGCCTAGAAATATTCCGCCACTACTTCCATCAATTGTTATTGAATCTCCTTCGTTGATAATTTTGTTATCTGCAAAACACTTTTTGTTATCATAATCAATCTTTAATTCAGAACATCCCACAATGCATGGTTTACCCATTCCTCTTGCTACTACTGCTGCATGAGATGTTTTTCCACCCCTGCTGGTAAGAATCCCAACAGATGTAAAAAATGCTGGAACATCCTCAGGTTTTGTCTCCTCTCTTACCAGAACTACTCTGGCCCCATTTTCGCCCATGGCAGTTGCTCTTTTAACATCAAACACAGCAACACCGCTTGCAGCGCCAGGCGATGCAGCAATTCCTTTTGCCACTCTAGTGTATCCTTTAACTTTGTTTTGATCAATCATCCTGTGCAGTAGTTGTTCAAGTTGTTCTGGCTGTAGTCTAAGAAGGGCCTGTTCCTTTTTGATCAGCTTTTCCTTTACCATATCAACAGAGGTTTTTATCATTGCTACAGCATTCATTTTGGCATTTCTAGTTTGGAGAAGATAGAAGGTGCCCTGCTCTGTTGTAAACTCGATATCTTGTGGCTCTTTGTAGTGCTTTTCTAGTTTAGTACAAGTATCAGCTAATTGTTTGTATGATTCTGGAAATTCAAACTTCATACTCTCAACTAGTTTTGGAGTACGTACTCCAGCAACAACATCTTCACCTTGTGCATTAACCAAATATTCTCCAAAAATTTGATTAGTACCATCACCAGGATTTCTTGTAAATACAACACCCGTAGCACTGTTGTTTCCCATGTTTCCAAATACCATTGCTACAACATTTACTGCTGTGCCGTCTGCAACATCTTTCGTAATGTTATTTTTTTCTCGGTAAACAAGTGCTCGTTCTCCCATCCAACTTGAAAAAACTGCCTTAATTGCAAGTTTTAACTGTTCAAAAGGATCTGTTGGAAATGGTCTACCAGCATGTTTCTCACAAATTTTTTTGTAATCTGATACTACACCACGAAGGGATTTTTCATTTAGTGCGCTATCTGATTGCACTGCTTGGTTTTTCTTTGCATTTTCTAAAATCTCTTCAAATTTTCTATCATCGATTCCAAATACAACCTTACCAAACAATTGAATGAATCTACGATAAGAATCCCAAGCAAAGCGTGGATTATTGCTTTTTTCTGCTAATCCTTGTATTGTAATATCATTAATCCCAAGGTTCAAAATTGTGTCCATCATGCCTGGCATTGATATGGCTGCACCAGATCTTACCGAGACTAAAAGTGGGTTTTCTTTAGAATTCCATTTTTTACCTGTTTTCTTTTCAATTTTAAAAATATTTCTTTTAACTTCTGATAGAAGTGATTTCGGCAATTTCTTTTTATTTTCATAGTATTTTTTGCAAACTTCAGTTGTAATGACAAATCCTGGTGGAACAGGAAATTTTAGTCTGGTCATTTCACAAAGACCAGCTCCTTTGCCTCCTAGGAGCTTTTTGTTTTTTCCATCGCCTTCATTAAAAAAATAAATTGATTTCATTTTAATTTCCTAGGTATTCAACTCGAAAACTGGGTGTTTTAAAGCATTTGTTTTGCAAACTCTTCAATGACTTTGTTCCAGTTTTTAGCTTTAACAATTCCACTAGCGACAAGAATGCCTTTTGATCCAAGCTGAATTGCCTTCCCAACATCTGCACCAGAAACAATTCCCGCTCCGCAAAGGAGTTTCGTCCTGCGTTTAGAACTGTGTACTGCTTTGACAGAGTTTGTAATTAATTCTGGTCTTTCTTTAGACACTGCTCGACCAGAACCAATCAGCTCCGGAGGCTCAATAGCAATATAATTAGGATTTAATTTTGCATATTTTTTTGCTTCAGCAACATTTTTGACACAAACGACTGAAATCATTTTTAATTTTTTTAATCTAGCAACTAATGTAGAAATTTCCTTACTAGAAATTCTATGTTCGCTATGGTTTATTAGAGAACCTTGAATCTTGGACTTTTTGACTATTTCAGGAACCATAAATCCAGTTGTGCTGCCAACCTTGGCAGTATCTAGATGCTGTGCTAGAATGGGGAGTGAGCTGTCTGAAATCTGTCCTAAAAGATGTTGTGGTGGAGCGATTGCAATTTTTACTTTGTATTTTTTCGAAATTTTTTCTGCAATTTTGACAAATTTTGTAATTTTGGAACCTGAAATCTCTTCGTAATTTTTACAATTTATTATAAACAATATGTTTCCTTCAGTGAAAAATCGAGTCTACTATTTATTATTTGATTGAATTATTTCCCATTCTTTTCATATCTGAATTTCATGGCCAAAACAGTAAGTGTGAGACCAATCGCTGCTACATTGACTCCAATAATGAAGATATCATCTTTTTCAAACCCATACCACATCCACAACGTTGCTCCAATTGCCACCAGAGCCATCAGGTATTTTGAAATATCCTTGAGTTTTTTTGTTCGATACCCCTTGACGATTTGAGGAACCCAGCCAGATAAAATTAGAACACTTGCAGCAATAGCTAAAACTGATATTGAAATCTCATCGAGCGCCATTTTAATTCCAGAAAAATTGGTCTAGTCCTGTTTGTTTTGGTTTTCCAAGAATTGTGTCAAAGTCAAGTCCCATCGATGATGTGATTTGATCCAATGTAGATTCCATGAACTCCATGTATTTTTTAGAATCAATCTCGTCCTTTCTTGCCATTTCGACAGGTCTCACTCCAGGTTTGTTTAAAATCTTGACATATGATATGATATCACCTTTCTTGATTTCTCGAATCGTTTCCAAAAGTTTTGCAGCACGAATATGTTGTGGGACAGTTTTGACATATTCCGATGGTTCCTTGCTAAGCATAACATTGAACGCTAAATCAGTAAGTGGTATTTCTTTTGCTTCAACCTTTTTTGCCCATTCCACAATTTTTTGACTGATACTCTTTTTTGCTAACTCGAAGTTTTCTATGCTTTCAACTTTAGAAAGAATATCTACCAATTCGTAAAATAGAGTTTTGATAAATGGAGGCGTATGTGATTTTTTGCCTGTAAGTCCTTTAACATCAACTCTACCATCTTTCATAACGCCAAGATAGTTTTTCTTTCTAGTACTAAGAACAACATATCGATATTCCTTTTCTACCTCTAAATCAACACCAAATCTTTTCTTTGCGTCATAAATTACCTTTTGAGTTTGTTCTGAGGTCGGATTTTTTATAAAAAGAGAATCTGTATCCCCATAGAGTACTTGGATGCCTGCCTCTGCGCATTTTTTGATTGTCTCTAAAATTATGTGTCTTCCGATTGCTGTTGTGGCGTCTGCTGCAGGAAGGAAATAAAGAGGAAATATCTCTGCACCCATAACACCATAGCTTGCATTAAGAATTACCTTCAGCGCTTGACTAACAACGGTATAGTGCTGTCTTTGTTCTTCTGTCAGTGTTTTACTTTTTGAGAGACCTTTGTAATAATACACTCTCAAATCTCGTAGTGACCCAATCAGTAGTGATGTCATGCCATTTTTTCTTGTACAGACCCAATGATTTGTCTGTGGAATAGTATTTTTTTTACATTCATCATGTGGGCATCTTACAGTTTCATAAGATATGTTTCTAACTTTGATAATACTAGGATACAGACTTGCAAAGTCCATTACAGTGACATTAAAGTGAATTCCTTCAACAGGATCAACAACCAATCCACCACGATATTTTTTATCTTTAATTATAGCATCAGTTACAACTCCAGCTGAATGTCTTTCTAGCTCCTCTCTTTTGGGAATTAACGAGTTTTGTTGTCTATGCTGATAGTATAATAGACTACGTATCCATTGTGAGACACCAACTCTTGCTATATCATCAATTGGCATTCTCGCGATTCTTGCAATAACTACCAGTAAATCCATCAAAACGTCATTGTTAAAACTTGTAAGTTTTTGAGTAAGACGTGCGTCATTAAAACAATAGTTTGCTGTTTGATAGAGAGTCAAATCATTAAGATCTATCCCATAATCGATCTTCTCTTCATTTAGAAGCGCCTTTGATACACTGTTTAAGGAAAAGTCAGTGTACTTGTGACTGAACGCATAGATTTGAAAACTACGATTTGATAAAGTACGATAAAGGTCTAGATGAACCCCGTGTTTTAATGTGGCAGAATTTCTCATCATGTAAAGCGGGTTATCTTTATTTTTGATACCTAATCTTTCTGCACGATTGTAAAGATACGGCATATCAAATTCATCACCATTATACGTGAGAACAAAAGGATAGCTGGCAATCAGTTCAAAGGCATCAAAAATCATGTCCTTTTCTTTATCTTCATCATAAAATACGACCTTGACATCCGCTGGTAACTCATTCGTGCCTTCTTCCACGCCTGCCCTTTTTAGAACAAAAATCTGTTTTAGACCGTCTGACCCCACAAAACTAATTGCAGTGACGATTTTTTCTGCAATTTTTGGGTCTGGAATTCGATCAATCTCTGATTCAACCTCGATATCAAAGCTGAGGCGTTTGATTTTTGGAATTGGTTGATTAAGAAGTTTAGCCCATTCTGAAATGTGTTCTTGGAATTGTTTTGAATCAACCATACTATCATTAGAGATTTTATCCCAGAGTAAGCTTTTTAATGCAAGTCGTACTTCATCAGAAATTTCCAAATCATGTGGAATTATTTTTCCATCCTTGACTTCATAATATTTTCCAACAATAAATGAACGGTCATAAAGATAATTCTCATAATATTTGATGTCAGACTCCCAAGTTTCTATTATATTTCTAATACTTTTTTCTGTAGACGTGCCTCCAATTGCTAATGGATCCTCGACAATAATTTTCGAAACGTTAATTTCTTGATCATTTAACATATCATGTCGTTTTACTGTTTCAATTTTTATCACATCTGTTCTTTCATTAAGAAAATCTAATTCTTCTGGATTTAATTTTGAATAACAATATGGCTTGTGATTAATCTCATCTATCCACAAAATTATTTTCTGTGACTTTGGATCATAGAATTTTAACACAGCACTTTTTTTCTGACTATCATATGCAGCCGATACCAACATGGATGGTGACATTGATTTTATTTGTTCAGAGCTTGCAGTTTGAACTTGCATAAAATCACTTGCTTTGATCGTAGCTGTTAACTAATTCTTTTGCCCAACGGTATATCTTTGCTTTATCAAGTTGAATTACATCTACGCCTGCTTCTTTAAGTAAGCCAAAATCTGTTTCTGGATAGGAACCCAGACTGAATATTTTTTTTATGCCGATTGTGATTGCCATCTTTGTACATTCAAGACAAGGAACAAACGTTGTATACAGAATTGCTCCCTCAGCACCTGCCTCAATACCCAAAATTGCACAATGCATTATGGCGTTTGCTTCAGCATGATTACAAAGGCATCTATCTAGGGATCCACCTGATTCAATTTTTCCTTCCATTCTGAGCTGGCATCTCTTACAACCCCCCTCATAGCAGTTTTTCACGCCTGGGGGAGTTCCATTATACCCAGTGGCTAGTTGCCTATGATTTCTAACAATTACTGCTCCCACTTGTCTTGTCATGCAATTTGAGCGAAGTTTTGCCAATTCTGCCTGTAACATGAAATATTCATCCCAACCGGGCCTTTCAAAAGAACTGTTCACACTAAAGATCTCGATTCCCGCAATATATGGATTGACTGAACAGCATTTCTTACAATTTTATTTTAATCAGATCTTAACCCTGAAAATTCTTAATTCGTTTAATAGCCATCTATGGTTCTTTCATCGCTTTCCAATAGCCACGAAGTATGCTACGCCACGTCGACGGTTTACGTTCAG
>SDBU01003686.1_pt1 | contig 19345 bp, 33 predicted proteins | sample 2277071 | NCBI WGS metagenome assembly SDBU01 (sample SAMN10397929, study PRJNA504765) | marine sediment metagenome | isolation source: marine sediment core GS08_GC12, 126 cmbsf | place: Arctic Ocean: Gakkel Ridge, Loki's castle | collected 2008 | reverse complement strand
CCTGTATGAGAGCCACTTGGGCTTCTTTGAGGGTGACATAGGTACCTACCTCTTCGAGGTCTCGAGTGTACACTCCGTATCTCAAGTCTAACCCCTTCTTCTTGTCTCTCGAGGTAAATAACCCTAGACTCTATGCGCGTTCGATGCATGACGTCGCTTGAGGGCCTCTCTAGCGAGCTGACGTCCTATATGTCCACCCCAAGTTACGTTGGCTGCGATCTCCAGGTCGTTGCGGTTATAGATATCGAGTATATAAGCCAGCCCGTGAGACTCCTCTGCTGCCACTCGAGCATCTGCTAGGTCTTCGAACACGAGATCTACCTCACCTTCTGTCAGGGTGTAGTCGTCAATTACCAGATATCTCATAACATCTCCTCTTTTCAGGTACGTGTATCTAGAGTCTAGAGACCATGATCGGAGGGATCGTAGGGTGCGATGTCGTCGGGAAGGAGCTCTTGAGCCTCTGCGGGAGTGATCCGTCTCTCGGGAGACCTCTTTGCTCCACCCAGGTCCAGCTTGTACCAGTACTTTATGCCTCCACTGACATAGTACTGGTAGGACTCCTCTCGCTCGGAGTCGTAGACATAACCTTCGAGGTAGTCTCCGTCGAGAGCTTCCTTAGCTTCCCTCAGAGTGTCGAACTCCTCTTCTACATTGCCTTGCTTGTCGGCGGTCTTGAATCTCATCTTACTCCCCTGTTTCTGGAGAACCACTCTGCCATTTCGTCTGAGTAGGAGTCACCTTCGAGGGGTCGAGAGGGCTCTCTGGTCCTGAGATAGTGTTCCCTGCCTCCAAGACCGAAATGCTCTCTCGCCCGTTGTGCATTCATGAGAGGTATGACGTCGGCTGCATGGGGGTCTGCAGACCAAGTCGCTCCGTCAAAGTAGTACGCTATCATACTCTCGGAGTCGAGCACGTTGAGATGCTCTTCGGGGAGCATATCGAGAGCAAAGGCCCTGGCCTCAGCTAGAGTGTCGAAGCTTTCGATCTCCTCGAAAGGCTGACGTCCTGTGCTCTCGGGATCGTACACTACGTATCTCACTTCCGCCTCCTAGTACTATCCACCCTCTAGGGTTAGAGTGTCGGACATCCTCCCCTTTTGCCAGCGGGGTCTCTCTGCCCGCCAAGGAGGAGGACCACGTCCACCTGCTACTACATAGACGATGTCCTCTTCCATGTCAAGGATGAAGGGGCGTTTTTCTCCTCCACGGAGCTGTGACTCAGAGCCCTCGTCGATGAGAGTATCGAGGAGAAATTCCTTCGCATCCTTTAGGGACTCGAACTCTGCAACCTCTTCAGTGTCTGGCAGACCATAATAGTCCGAGTATACTACGTACCTCACTTCCGCCTCCTAATAAAGTTCGATAACGTCGTCGCTTGGCGTGAAGTCTACGGTTAGAGTATCGAGGTTCAGACCTCCCTCTGCGAGAGCACTTTCGATGAAGGTCTCCATGTCGACATCCGTTAGACGATATTTGAAACGCTCGTGGCCCGACATCCACAAGAATAGCTTACGTGCAGCCTCCTCCTCGTTTCGGGCCCGAATTGAGGCTATCTGCTTCCCTTGGTACGCGTAGCCAGATATATCATACACGAATGTGAAGTGATAGAGCATTGATTGGCACTCCTACATGAAGGGATCGTCTTCGTGGGGGAATCCACGCATTTCGGCCTGTTTGCGAGCTCGCACTTGTTGTATTGACTCTCGAACGGCCGTCATTGTGCTATCGGAGGGCAAGACCTCCTCGGTCTCGAAGTCAAATATGTAACCGTCGGGATCGTCTATCTCGTCAAGGATTCGCTCTGCGCCTACCAGGGTGTCCGAGAAGCCTACGGCTTCATTATCGGAGTCGTGTATTGCATACCTTAGCATGTCCTCTTTCCTTCCCTGCGTCGATCTCGATCAGCTCTACGGACAAGCCGCTACTGTACTGAATGCTTCCGTGCGAGAGCATATGGTCTACGAAGAGCTCTACATCGAGACCCTCTAGGTGCTCTCGATATGGATGCACTCTACTCATCCACCGGAATAGTGTGCGAGCTGCAGCTTCTTCGTCATCTGAACTGATTAGGACCTCGCGGAATCCAGATCCATTGTCCTTACCACTGACAGGGACCAGATATCTCACTAGACTGTCTCCCTGATTGCTCCCTAAATGTGCACCCAGGATATCCCCTGGTCTGGAGTGTATATATAGGCCCACGTGTCGACATCACGAATCGCAAGTCCTTCCCCTCGAGACCCTCCTCCTTGAAGCTCGAGAACGTATCTCTTGGCCTCGACTAGCGTTTCGAAGGGGGTCACTTCATCGTTTTCATAGTCGATAACTTGAAATCTCATGCTGTCTCCCAGGTTGCGCCTTCATCGAGAGTGTAGAAGATCGCATTGCCCTCTTCCTCAAGTATGACGAATGCACGAGAGTCGTCAGCGTTTTCGAGAACGCATTGCTTGGCCTCCGATAGAGTGCCGAAGGTCCCTACCTCACTCTCATCGTCGTCGAGGACTAGGTAACTTATTGGGTTAGAGGTTCCTACCACCAGGTCCTCCCATGTTAAGCCAAGTGAGTCCCTCATCGGGAGTGTAATACCTGATACGGCCATCGACGTCGTGTATCTCGAAGTCACCGAGGCCTTCGGACCCGAAATCGACAGCGCATTCCGTGGCCTCAGCTAGCGTTTCGAAAGAGGCCATAACTTCGCCTGTGTGGTCGACAACCAGGTACAGCGCGCGTCCTATGTTCGTCCTCCTAGAAAGATCGAGTCCTATATCAGATTTGCTTCACTGGTTGACACCCAACTGAGCCCCTCGTCATAGGTGTGATACTGTATAGAGAGGTCGGTATCGACTATCCCGTAATCGGAGGGGTTGGTTACCTCTTCGAGAACGAATATTTTGGCCTCTCCTAGCGTGTCGAACGTGATGACATCCTCACCCTCAACGTCGTAGACTAGGAATCTCATCGTATTTTCCTCCAAGTGACGCCTGCATCGGATGTGTAGTTGAGCTCCCCTTTGTCTACATCATAGATGCTGAGATAGCGCCAGGGTTCGCCTCTTTCCCGATCTGGATACTCAAGGATGAAGCGTCGCGCATCCGCTAGGGAGTCGAAGGACTCGAGCACGTCTGGGCTATCGGCTTCGAATACCTGATATCTCATTCAGGTTTCTTCTTTCGTTAACTACTAGAGCTACGAGCTCGGAATCACTTTTGCGACCTGGCCTCGTAGCGTGCTCGCCTTTTCTCTATCGCATCCGATTCTGCTTCCGAGAGGCTGCCGTAGTCATTCTTGACTCTCAGCCATGTTTTGCCTGCGGTGTGTGTAATCCACGAGTACTCTTCGACGTCATCGTCCTTGAGAATGATAGCGTTGGGGAGGAGTTTCTCTCTTTCCCACCCCTCTGCAACGAAGTTCTTAGCTTCTGCTAGGGTGCGAAAGGTCTCTTGCTCATCCCACGAGCCCTCATCGGCTACGGTATCGAGTATCACAGTGTAGCTCACTATCTTCTCCTCTTTCTTCAACTGTTCTGCACGCCTGCAAATTAGATTCTAGCCTCTGTTAGTGTCTCGGATGGCTAGGGAAATGGAGATCGCCGTCATCGCCTAGGGTATAGAAGTTGTGAGATACATCACTGGGATCGGCTTCGGTGTCGAACACATGGTAGTCATTGGGGTCATCCACTTCTGTGAGGAGGAACCTTCGGGCCTCTGCTAGTGTCTCGAAGTCTTCGACTACGGTGGCGTCGTCGCTGGCGATGACTAGGTAACTCACGGGACTCTCCTCTTTCGTCAATTGTTCTGCGTGCCTACAAACAAACAGCCCACCCGCCTTAAGCATGTGAGCTATTAGAAGCCCGGTTCCATCTCCCAGATACCACGCTCTTGTGTCCAGTATATGGCATGAGTCTCTGTATCAACTACGACGTAGGCATTCGGGAGTCCCTGATCGGGACCCCACTCCTGGGCGTATCCCTTTGCCTCTTCTAGGGAATCGAATGCTGCAATCTCTTCCCCATCGTTATCGACAACTTGGAATCTCACTGCTGATCTCCTCTCGGACTAGACAAGCTTGTCTGCACTCAGATAACGAAGTGACTTGGGTCAAACCTACACTCTCATACTACAATTATATAGCAGACTAGTCCCGAAGTCAAGGGGGTTAGTCTGCTACTTTGAGGAAAGCGCTACACTTCTTGTACACCCCGGATCAGTGTGTGTAAGATGTGTGATCTTCTCAGCTGTCGGGTCCTTTGATTAGATCAGATATCCCAGGGTCCCTAGGTCTCTCCACTGTCGTCGGTGTACTTGCTCTCGAGGGTGTGGAGGTCCTGAATGTAGATCATGTTGCCTGGGCTGTATTCTCTTATGTAGTCTTGAGCGAACCTCTCGGTCTCTCTCAGAGAGCCGAACGTGGCTACTTGTCTGACTTTCTTACCCGAGTCGACTACGAACTGGTATCTCATTGTCGCTCCCTCTAGTGTCAGTATCTCATCCTCATACTACTATTATATAGCGGGCCAATCTGCCCTTCAAGGGGTTAGTCTGCTACTTAAAGAGAGCTACAGTCATCTACTTCTAGGCTTTAGAGGAGCGGATTATCGTACCCTTACTCCTCAGCCTCTTTGCAGCCTCCTCAGAGCTGCGGGCCTTCGTGTAGAAAGTCCTGATCTTGCCGTTGACTTTGAACCTGACCTTGAATGTACGCCTTTTCTTGGACACAACACCTCCTAGAGTGGTGACGACTTCGACAGAATGCCTCCGACTGCAAAGATCACAATCCACGTAGGTACCAAAACCAATAACTTTCGCCCAGGTGTACGTTGCTTTGAGGAGAAGTAGCCGCCGATCAGCCCAATGAGTATTAGGTTAGCGAAGAACAGTACTGTCTTGTTGGATATGATTACACTAGCCCACCTCTCAAATTCGATTGACGATGTGGTTATCTCTCTTAGGGAGTGGAAGAAATAGAGACCCACAAGACCAGATGCTAGTGACGCAATTGGGAGAAGGCTCTTCCTCATTGGCTATACCTCGCAGAGTTGGGATATAGTAGATCTGCTACCTCGCTACGACTTTTGGGCTTCCAGGGTACGATAGCCGACCCCTTAGTTTCAGGCTCTACAAGCTCTGAACGGTAAAGCCTATCGAGAGAGAGAGCGAGGAAGACCTCGGATACTCTAGACTCCCTGTCTTTGTTACTTAGCCAGTTTGCTTGTACCGACTGAATGGAGGTACTATTGTCACGATTGAAGAGCCAGATCACTCCTCTCTCCCAGCCTCTATTGGAGGTAAAGATCAAGCTATCATTGGGTATCTGTTCAAGCTGCTGCCGGAATCCTGTAGCCGACAAATCTGGGTCCAAGGACACCCCGATGTCGTATAGGGATACGTTAAGAAAGATGAGGACTATAGTGCAGATGGTTACAATGTGCGTAAGAGTTCTTCCTAGACTCTTGCATAGCAAGATTGCCCCGAAAGCGAATGTAGGCATCATAAACACATACGCTGCAGCACCCAACGTCGTAAGGTAATATAACGTAGGGACTGCTACAAGAACAGCTAAGAGATATTGGTGCCTATGTACTTCAGCCCAGCCTGCTCTGAGTACGAGCGGAAGACCTGCAGCAAATCCACCTACAAGCAGTATGCCTATGCAACGGAGGCGCTCTGATAGGTCGTCGATTGGAAAGACAGCGAGACCTCCTATAAGGCCTCCTTGTCCGCTGAAGTAACTTAGGTAGTCTTTGAAGCCTTCTCCCCTAGTCCAGATGTAAGGTTCGCTGTTGAAGAGAGGTATATAGAGATAGAAGGGAAGAGCAAGTAGGACTAGTGCTATATTTCTTACATTACGACCGTTCGTAAGATCGCTAACGGCAAGGGGCACTAAGACAAGAAGAGGTAGATGATGTATTGCAAGACCGAGAGCGAGTACTAGATACTTTAGGGCATGTCGCTCTTTCGTGTGTAGATGAAATGATAGAACCATGATAAGGGTTATGACGGCATATGTCTCAACGATAGTTGACTGAGAGACAACTAGACCCGAGGCTAGGAATACTAGTGGGGCGATAGGATTCCGTGTCATTGTAAAGAGGAGTGTTGCTGTTCCAGCTGAAGCAACCGCAGACCAGACAGCCAGCCTCCAGAACTCCGTTCCCCCAAGGGGCAGACGCAGTAGGACCCAGTTCACCATGTTGTATAGAGGAGCACCTGTGGGGTGTGTTAGAGTAAGGTACTTAGCACCCATTAGGTAGTCACTACCATCAACCTCTGCATTCACCCACGTGTTGTCGGGTGCTGTAAGAAGAAGGAAGTATCCTAAAGAGAGAGTAAAGACCAGGGCAGTAAGAAGCCTATACTTCATAGTAGACCTTCCTTCTCGTAGTACTCTACGGTGGCTCTGAGCCCTATCGCGAGTTCCGTGGGCCTTACTCTGACGTCCCAAATTCTGGTTGTGGTAAAGAAGTCTTTCTTGATAACAGGAGGTATGTGTATTATTGGTCGACCTACGCCCAGAGCGTCTGCAATCGCGATAACGAACCCGTTCATAGTAACTGCACGTCCAGATACATGGTAGGTCCCTTCTCTATAATGTAGTATAGAGGTTACAACATCCGAGACAAACGTAGGGCAGACAAGATTTTTTCCGTCTCCAGGTATGGGAAAGAGTCTCCTCAGACGTTTTATCCACCTGAACAAGGGTAGGTGGTGCATGTCTCCCGGACCGTAGACAAACCCAGGGCGTATAATCATATGAGGTATGCCCGAGAGCTCTACGACCTTCTCACCCGAGATCTTTGTCCTCTCGTAAGTCTTCTGGGGGTATGTCACCCACCCTGTGCTCGTGTATACAAATTTCTGTCCCTCGCACATTCGCATGAGGAGTCTTTGAGGCAGTCGTACATGGGCCTCAAAGTAGTCTGTAGACGGAATGCCTCTTTGGCCTAGAACCCCTGCATTGTGATAAACAACACTAGCATCCTCAACACCCTTGAATATTGGAGATGCGTTCATCTCGACACCAAGTACTCTGAGAGCGGTAGTATCGCTTCCAGGGCGTATGAGGCAGGTGACTTGATCTCCTCTTTCGACTAGAGCCCGAACGAGATGCTTACCTATGAAGCCCGTGGCTCCCGTTACATATGCTCTCATGTCTGGTCTCCTACCCCTTTCTTGTGGCATGCTATCTTAGGGGGCACGTATAAGACTCCACCTAACCTGATGTACAGCGGAAGAAGCACTCTTACGTGGAGAGGAAGGATTCTTGGCTCAACATGATAGTGGTAAAGGCGGTGAAGCCTCAGAAACCACTGCATGCTAGTGAGTCGCTTCATGGTAGTACCAGTCTCCATAACACACGGGCTATAGACTGTGGGTGTAGTAGCATGTTTGTGTAGGACACATTTGCAAGAGGGCAGTGGCAGTCACCCCTTTTTATCGACCTTCGAACGTCTTGTACCCTTTGCCGACCCCAAAGCTTCTTCAGGTCGAATCCTACATTCCTTAGATTTCCAAGGGACCTGCCTTCTATGCAGCAAGCCCAGACAATGCCGTCAGACATTATTTGGACTGATGCGACTCCCGCGTAGCAGGGTATCGGTTGCTTTGCAAGCGTAAGACCTTTGAGGACGTTATGGTAGTACTGTAGGCGGAAGGCTCTAGTAAGTCTAGAAAGCCCTTTCCAGCTTCCTTTCCTCATTCTCTGTGTAAGGTGCTTTATTGCCCGAGAGTAGGCACACAACTCAGGAGTGATTAACGACGACGTGTTTTTGAGCTCAGCCCTCAGCTCTGCGATCTCGGTGATGTATTGATGGGGACTAAGTGCCATCAACGTATCGCAGATCTCAGGGAAGTCGTCAACATTGAGCGACGAAATCACGGTGTGTACTCCAACTGTCAGATTTGGGAGACCAAGACTCACAAGCTCTCTGCGTGTTCTTAGAGCCTTCCTAAGATCGCCAGGAATACCACGTATCCCGTCGTTCTTTTCGGCATCCATATGGTCCACTGAGATGTTGACTACTAGCTTAACATCCTTAGAGGCATAAGCCATCTGACCTACTCGTTCCACAATTCTATCTGTGAGAAGGCCATTGGTGGGTATGTTCACTATTGCAGGGCGGCAGATCCTGCATAGCTCACTGTAGAGCCACACTAAGTCCTCTCGGAGGAAGGGCTCTCCTCCACTGAGGGTGACCCAGTAAGGAGAGTGGCCTAGACCCTGGAAGACGCGGACCCACTCTTTGTAAGTGAGCTCCGCTCTATCAGGCTTTCGCCAAATGTTGCATGTCTTGCATCTCGAGTTACAGCGGTCCAGTATGCTGAATGTGTAGTTCATAGGTAGAGGAGGGACCTTGTTCATCTTCCTGGCTATGAAGTACTGAGGTAATTTAGTCAACATATTATGTTGTCACCCTGTGGGTCTCAGTAAAGGACTTCATAGTGCTCGCTACGTATAGGTGGTGTGCAAAAGTACTCCTGAACCAGTCTGGGAGATCTCTTTCCCAGCTTAGGAGCATCCGAACAAGCCCGTTTGTCTGGCATTCGGGATTGGCAGAACACCAGATCCACCTGCTCTTGACTGCGTCGGGAAATGCATCGAAGTACGTCATACTCTCGCCCATCTTTGCATCGACAGTGTCCATCCACGGAGGGCAATCACAGCCTCCACTCTCTACGAAGGAGAGTCTCGCCTGTTTGTGAGCCTTCTTCATCGCCCGTGTCATGGAGTTCCGGAGGGAGCCGTGATCCCACTTCTTCCCCTGAAGCTTGTGGGTTATCCAGTGTATTGGGACTCCGGGGTTCCAGGGACTTAGTGTCAGATTCATTACGACATCTTTTGAGACCCTCTTCATCTCTTCGATAAGAGGGGCCGGATTTTCATAGTGCTCGAAGGCTAGGTGGTTCCAGACAAAGTCGAACTCGCCGTCTCTGAACTCGGTATGGAAATCGTTATTCCATTCCAGGATCCTCACCCTATCAGCAAGTCCAAGGAGATCCCAAGCGTGTTTCGTATCCTCGTAGTCGCGGGTGTGAACAGTTACAGTCACATCGTAGCCAGCCTGCACAAGGAGGCACGAGTTGAAGCCCGGTATTCCAGCTATGTAGGTAGCATTGAGTTCTAGAAAGCTTCTTGAGCCCCTCAGATCTGCGAGCCTCTTCATAACATTAGAATAGGCGAAGCGCTCGTAAGCGCCACCCAAACCTTCGTCCAATCTCGTGTACACGTCTTGGCTTACCATAGTTGCTCTCCTTATTCTGCCCACACTCGATAGAGTGCTGACTGAGCTTGAATCTCCCAGACAATCTCACCTACATCCTCATCGACTTCAATCGCACGATTGTTGAAGCTGTCAGTGATCAACAAGTTCCCATTCTGCAGTCGTCTTACATCTCCGAACATTGGGGCTAGCAGTCCACGTATCTCTAGGACGATCTTCCCAGTACTTCTATCTACCTTCACCACGCGTCCGTTACCGTTATCAAGCACGTACATGAAGTTCTCGTAGACAACAGGAGTGTGTTGATGTTTGATGATCCCAGGACCCCAACTCCAAAGGATCTCGCCGTCTGTTCCACTTATCTCTACTACCAGATCTTGGTTCCTAAGAGAGACTATGAAGTTCCCGTTAGGTAGCTTTTGGGCGTAGTTTAAGTGTGTCCATTCGGGCCAAATAGCATTCCACGCACTACGGTTGTAGAAGGTGAAGTTGGGAAATCTGTTGTGTATTATATCTAGACCCTCAAAGTTGCTTGGACTGTAGGGAGCAATGTGGTCTTTTGCGTACCACTCAAATATAGTTTCGCCACTACGTGTGATCTCCTTGAACCCGTCCAAGCGGGCCATTACCACTAGAAGGTTCCCATCTTTTAGAGGAGTCACCTGGTGACTAAGGCCAGGGATCTCTAACTCCCAAACTACGTCTCCTAAGGGATCGACCTCTAAGACTCTTTGGTCTACGTCCCCCATTAAGTAGTTGCCATTTGATAGTACTATACCTGTACCCCAGTCCCAATCAAACCGAAAGGAGTTCAGCATCTCTCCATCCGGTGCAATCTGAAGTAAGCGCTTCACACCCTCATGGATGACTACTACGAGAGCGTCTCCGGTATGGCTGCCTTGAGAGTTCCTGGTCACATGATATAGGGCACCTTCAAGATCTACTGCTTGATAGGGAAGATTTATGATGCGATAGCCAGCTTCCCCGGATGCAGATTTGGGGGTTTCTCCTAGTTGGTAGGCAACGAATCCTACAACTATAACGAGGAGGACTATAACCATGCTGTACGTCGTAAAGAAGGAGCATGTACTCCTAAGCATGTGTCTTTCTCCTTGGTAGTAGAATACTCACTAGTGCTAGTGCCATGAAGACCTTACTCGATTTGTATAGAACCAATGAAGGGTAGTTAGAGGGAGACATGCTCCACTCGTAGAGACTCCAGTTGTAGACCTTCTCAATCCAAAAGTCACCGAAAATCCACACTATAGTGGTTCCAACGTACAAACTAGCCAGCAGCAGAAACCACCTGTTGAAGGAAGCCAACTCTCTATATCTATAGCAGTAGAATGCAAGCGTCATTAGCCCCCCTAATACAAGAGGCGCAACTATCGTCAGCTCGCTGCGGAACATCTCCCACACTACCGTCGAGGATAGCTGTGGTAGGTCGTAGAAGTACTTCTGCCCAGCTTGGAATGGTATCTCCCAGAGACCTCTCCATAGAGATGCGATTGCGATACCGATAATAACAGCCTCACCTGCGGCTACACGCTTCTCTAGTACTATGACTACCAACATTACCATTACAGCAAGTAAACCGAGACTAAGCCAGGTCCATAAAACAATGTAAACTCTACCAACCGCCATCTGGAGGCAGACTGCCAATAGTGAGTATCCGGCTACGATAACCATTTCTCTATGGCAGAGAGCATTCCACAATCTTGTCGGCCAAGAAAGGGGTACTATACTTGTTAGCGCTATCAATAACATGAAGTACATTGGAACCCACAGAGCTTGCTCGTGGAATACGGAAACCAGATTTGAGGGACCTTCATCCCAGTTCCATAGCTCTCTTCTGTAGGGTAGAAAAACTGTTGCTGCGGCATAGAGCAGGCTGACTACCAGTACTACCCGGTTGCTTGTTAGCCGGACTATCATGCTACCATGAACCTACCGCCCAGGCTCTATAGGGAATGTAATCAACTTGTAGCTCCCAAACAACAACGCCCTCAGGCTCTGTAACCTCTATCACCCTCTTGTTGAAGGAGTCCGTAATAAGAAGGTTACCGTTAGCTAGTCGTCGTACGTCTCCCATCACTGGAGCGAAGAGACCCTCGAACTCCCACACTATCTTCCCAGTGGCTCGGTCCACTTTAACTACACGCCCATTTCCGTTATCGAACACATACATGTAGTTATCGTACACGATTGGTGTGTGCTGATGCTTTACCATTAGAGAGCCCCAGGTCCAGACTATCTCACCCGTCCTGCCATCCACCTCTAGTACTAGAGATAGGTTCCTTAGGCTTACGATGTAGTTCCCGTTCTCTAGCTTCTGGACAAAGTTTAGATGTGTCCATCCATTGAGTCTATATGAGTATATGTCTCGAATCTCTACATAATAGATATCAAGCAGGTCGTACCCGCTATAGTTATCGGGGGAATAGGCTCGTATGTGGTCCTCAGCTTTCCACTCGAAGTAGACCTCCCCACTCCAATCAATCTCTACAAAGCTGTCTAGAGTAGTTCGAGGAACTAACAGACGCCCGCTCTCTAACTCGACAATCTGATGTGAGGCTCCCCACAGCTTCAACTCCCTAACTACATTACCCTTACTATCTACTTCAAGTATGGCCTCGCCTAGTCTAGTTACAGCATAGTTACCGTTCTTCAGCAGTCTGACGTTACCTGCAGTAGCCTCCTCAATTACGATCCTCTCTTTAAGACGGCCCTCAGGGTCGATCCTGTAGATCACAACAGCAGTCGTCTGGCCTGTCAGATAGCCGAACTCCGCAAGCACGATATCTTCAGTGTGACTCTCGGCGGTGTACTTCGTAAGAACATACTTACCCTCGATTACAGAGAGGGGCAGGTCCACTCTTGTAGTCCCTACGTCCAAAGTGCAGTTAATTAGGAAAGGTAGGAGCACGAAGAGTAATACCACCCCGAAGGAGTTCTTCACTAGCATGCTCCTACCCCCTGATGCTGATGGTTGAACGGTCTACTCGAGATAGGTCCATACAGTGTTGTCTGTGTACCACCATGTCCTGTAGAGCCGGAATCCCGGCAGCTTAGTCTTTGGAACGGCAATCGTAGCTCCTGATTTGGCCTTGAGGATCATCTCCCAGACGACTTTGCCATCAGGGGTTACCTCCCAGGCTGCGCTTCTGAACCAGTCGTTTATGACGGTGTTACCATTCGGCTTCCTTTGCGCTAGCCCTGCAACTGGGGATACCATCCCTTCTTTATACTCCCAGATTATTCTCTGGTCGGGGTCTATTTCAATCACCCTATTGTTCCCAGTGTCGTGGATTAGTGTGTTACCGTTGTCGAGCCTGGTCGGAAGATGTTGCTTCCTCAGGATGAGAGGCCCGAACGTCCATAGTATGTTGTTGTTACTGTCTACCTCTACTACCAGGTCCATGTTCTTGAAGGATAGGAGGTAGTTACCGTTATTGAGCTTTTGGACATGATTGATGTGTGTCCAGGTTTTACCCTGTCTGTACTCGAAGTACATGTTGCGGTAGTGAGAAGCTCTGTCCCAGAACTGGTAGGTAGAGGAGTTATAGGGCTTGATGTAGTCGCTTGAGTCCCACTCCCAGATGATTTCGCCTTCCCAGGTGGTCTCATATGCTCGGTCCTTGGCGTAGGCAGCTATGAGGAGGTTTCCGTTATCTAGTAGCTCTGCATTATGCACGACGCCATTGTCCTCGAAGAAGCGAACTATCTTCCCTGTTATAGGCTCAATCTCGTAAACGCCTGTGCCAAATCTGACGAATAGGTAGTTTCCGCTATCCAGTTTTCGGGTATCGGTGATAGCTATCGTACTCTGGTCTTCTGGGATAGTTACCACGGCTCGGTCGTCATACAGTTCGACGACTCTTGGGAGCCAGTCTTCGGGAAACATCCCCGTGTGGCGTAGATTGAATACAATGCTGCCGTCTAGCTCGCCCCTCAACTCGACGAAGAAGGACTCATCTCCGTCTATGATTCGGGGTTCAGTATCGGGCATCAGCGTACCAAAGTCGAATACTGTTGGGTCGTTCCAGTAACCCTCTAGTCCTGCTATGTCACCCAGTCCCTGAGTATCTGTGTGTGCTGTACCCGTTGTCTGAGAGGTGTACCACTTCCACTCTTCGGGATCCGGTACGGGACGCTCAGGGGTCACTGTTGCGGGAATCGCAGTCGGAACTGCGGTTGCCTCTTCACGGAACGCAAAGTATGCGGTCCCTACAAGGATCATTATGACACCTAGGAGCCCGATTGCACTACTCGTATAGATCGCAGTACGTTTCACTGTCATCCTCCTTTTCACTCTTCAGTGAATATGCTTCTTGCCGTGAAGTAGGGCTTACTTGCACGACTCTTCCGTAACTTGGTCATCAAAACCTGCAACAGCATGATGCCTGTTGTACCTACAAAACAGGCGAGCCAGATAGCCAGAGTCAAGTAACTACGAAGGATTCTCATCGACAGCACCTCCTTGTGCAAAGAGACCTATAACAGTTAGCGCTAACCAAACCTTGGAGCTACGGTATATAGCCATCTGGACGTAGTTCGCTTCTGAGTACTTCCAAACACCTTCGCTCCAATCGTATACTATATCGCACCAGAACCCCAATGCGAGCCACAAAGCCCACGAGAGACAGGTGAGTAGAAGAAAGAATGCCGTAAGGCGACTCATAGAAAGCCTAAGCTTATGTACTATGATATAGTACACTAGACTAGCTAGGCCTCCAATAACTAAAGGTAGGATAAATCTGATCTGGCCGTACAGGTGGGAGGCGTCTATGTCCCAGGCTGCGTCTATAAAGTAGCGGTATGCAATATGGTAGAGAATCTCCCACGCCCCTGCACTTAGGGCAGCTATACTTGCTCCCAAGAGAACGGACCTCATTAGACCGATAATCCGGTATAGGAGGTTGGCTACAAGTGTAACGGTAGCGACGTGTATTCCTAGTGTGAGCCAGGTCCACCATACTCCAGGAATTCCCAGGAAGGTTAACGCCAGAAAGGAGAGTAATACTACTATGGATATGATGTTAACAAATTCTACTCTAACAGCGGAGTCAACCCACCTTCTGGGTCTGGGGAACATATCAAATACTAGCACGAAAAGAAGAACCATGACTGAGAGCCATACGTGATAGGTGAACAGAAGGGAGAGAAGGGTGTCTTCTCCAAAGGAGCTTGTGTCCCTCCACATAACCCTTCGGATAGGAAGTGTAAATGATAACACTAGGTAGCCGATAAGAATACCTACTACCATTTTATTACAACGTAACATCAGACCTCGACCTCTCAAGGAACAGCACTGCAAACGACAGTGCCAAGACTGACTTGGAGCCTTTATAGATGAACATCTGAAGGCTGTTCAATTGTGTATAGTGCCACTGGCTATCATTAGCATCGTAGATGATATCGACCCAGAAGCCCAGTACCCACCATAGTACTAGAGATGTAATAAAGAGGAGAGCTAGACTGTGCACCTTCCAGCCCACTTTCAGGATAGAGGGCTTCTGGTGGAGGTAGAAGACTATAACAACTAGCCCCAAGACTAGAAGTGGAGTTACAAATAGAACTGGACCTACAACGGATGAGAATGGAAGAACTTCGTGTCCATAACGGAAGTAGTAACCTACTTGGTACATTATCTCCCACGAAGAGGCAGCAACGGACACACAACCGATGCCGAGGAATAAGGCCTGCGAGGGCCTGAGTCTACCCCTTAGGAAGTTAGCTATAAGCCCTATTCCTGTTAAGTGTACTCCTACAGTCATCCACGACCACCACAGTCCGGGAATACCTACTATAGTAAGGAAGGTAGCACCCGCTAAGAGTACATATGTAACAGGGTTAATGATTCGGATGTCCGAAACCCTGTCAAGAAGGTGCGCAAACAAAGACTTAGGGTGCCTCTCCGAGTTGAGAATCAGTGGCAAGAGGAGTAGAGGAAGCCACACATGGTAGTTGAAGAAGCTGTTGTAGAGTAAGAGTCGCTCTACAGGCCAGGAATAGAGTTCCTTGCGAAAGGGGGAGATCGCCGCCAGAACTAGAAAGATCAGATAGGGGGCGTACCTCAAGATCCTAACTCCTTAGTGGACTTAGCTGTCTCCCAGATCGTTTGCTCTGTTCTGTTCTTCTTCCACTCGCTCCCAGCTCTCAATCTTACATAGGCCTCTACTACTACAAAGGTAGCTAGGACCGCAAACCCTCCTGGAGTCCAATTTGCAGCCTTGAGGACAGCTCTGAGGGAACTGATTCTATTCATCGAAGCGACTTTATGCCCTGCCATCATAAGGTTGATGTGTCCAAGGTGGATACGCTTTCTCTGTAGTATCCAGTCGTGCATGTTTTCGGGCCCTTTGTTACGAACAATAGCTAACGGCTGGTAGACAAGTCTGAGTCCTCTAGCCACAATCAAGCTCTCGATAGAAGCCTCGTCGACAGAGCTCGCTTGGGGTATGGAATCAAAGACCCTACGAAAGGCTACAAGCTCTCCTAGTTTCGGACTCCTTAGCGAGAGCTGATGGATTGAGTTCCACAGTAGGCTTGACATGCCTCCCATAAAGCTCCATGTCTTTATAGGTACGGATCGTGCTCCCACCATCCCTACGTTGGGGTCCCTGAAGCAGGCAATCATATTTGGGATGCAGAAGATGCGTGGTATTGTGTCTGCGCTTTCCATTATTACGATGTCGGCGTGTGTACTTTGGAGGAAGAGATTGATAGCAGAGGATTTGCCCTCTCTCGTCTTTTGTACCATTACTCTGACTCTTGGCTCAAAGCTCCTAGCGATTTCTACAGTACGATCAGTACAGCCGGAAGCAACTACTACAATCTCGTCTAGTTGCTTCTCAACAACGAGTCTCGTTAGAAGCCCTTCGAGATTACCTTCCTCGTTGTAGGCAGGTACTAGAGCACTTATCATCTTGTCTCCTCATTCCAGACCCAGACTTTGCACGCAAGGTAATTAGGTATAAGTAGAGTAACTACCACCAAAAGAGAGGAGGTTAGATAGAACAATCCAACCCTCTCAGTGAGTAGGTAAAGGGATCCGAAGTACACTACATGGTAGAGAGCGAGAACTAGCGTGAACTTCATGAGGGAGGGTACATGATGCCAGCCAGCTCTCTTCCGGTCTCCAAAGCTCCAGCGATTGTTGTGGAGATATCTGTAGACCAGAACTATGGTTGTTGCTATAGCACCGCTAAACATGTATGGAATGTGAAGGAGAGTTGTGAGCAGAAAGAGACTGAGGGTGTTGAGGCCTATACCGATTCCGCCCACAGTCGCAAATCTTACTAGGCGTGTAGTCTCGACCATGCTTGCTTGAAAACCTCCCATAGTTCTCTGGCAGAGGCCTTTGAGCTCCCGCCGCTTCTTTTTGCGAAGTTGATGGGGATCTCCAATGGTTCTAGATCGTGGTGTATGAGAATGTCGTAGAGTATCTTGAACCCGTTTACTCTTGTACTGAGGATAACGTCCTTCTGCGTGAGAAAGAGGCCCGACATCGGGTCGCTTGCTTTGGTCTTCAAGGTGAACTGAAGTCCCGTGACTAGTAGCAGGCTACTTAGTTTCCTCCACAAAGGCAATCCATCCAAGCAAGCTCCCTCGCTGAAGCGCGTACCAACAACAAGATCTACACCAGGCCCCCAAGCCTCTATCAGTTTAGAGGCGTCTTCTGGAGTATGTTGGCCATCGCTGTCCATTACAAGAATGCTCTGGGTCGTAGCCCTTCTTGTACCATACCTGATAGCTGAAGCAAGACCTCTCTCATTGCCTCTGATATATACAGTTACGCTCTGTAGCCTCAAGCGCTGAGCAGCTCTAGCTGTCCCGTCAGGACTGTTGTCATCAACGACGATTACCTCCTTCACACCCTCTAAAGCTGCAAGTGCAGGGAGCAGAGTAATAACAGACTCGGACTCGTTGTAGGTTGGAGTTACAATGGTTATCATAGCTCTACACTAAGCTCCGCCACAATCGAGTTTCATACTGTCATACTCTAATTATAACACAGTCAAACACACAAATCACACGGATGCCCGCACCACCCATATAGTGCTGGCTCCTAGCTGAATCGCAGTAGGATCGTTGTTTCGATATCGTCTAGAATATCGCTAAGGGTATCGATAACCGGATCTAGATTAGTGTAATCCAGCCCTTCGAGGAAGAGACGTACACGAGTCTCGTAGCCGGTTATAGATGCGCTGATGTTCACCTGTACTAAGACAGATAGTAGAGTACCTCCATCGCTGATCCCTACAGTCACTTTCTCTATGACCGGATCTCTTAGGGTCACAAGAGATTCACTAATAGCTGCGGCTGCTTGATCTACGGCTCCCTTGAGGTAGACATCTGCAGGGAGCTTAGTACTTCCGTAGAGTGCTAGGTCTACATTAGGAACTACAACTCTCTGCTCGCGTAAAAGCTTGAGTGTTGAGGGGTCTCGCAGCCTAAGTACTGTAGCAATATCTACAGTCGTACTAGCTATCGAGACCTTAATAGGGAGCACTATTACTGACTCAATAACAACAGGTGTTGTAGGGACTGCTGTGGGCTCTGAGATGGGAGTACTAATGGGCACAACGTCTTGAGAGATGGCTGCAGCTGTAGGAGTTGGAGTCACTATAGCAGTAGACGTCGGCCTTGCTTGCACAGAAGGGATACGAATCCTAGACGCAGGCGAGATTGCAGCAGGTATGTATGTCGACAGAACTATAGTAGGAGTAGACACAAGTACTTGAGGTACACTCACAGTAGGGGTTGCAGTGCTCAGAGGGGTGACTACAACTGTACTGCTATCTGCGACATCTATGGGAGGAGGACCCACAACAGCATCAACTACAGTAGCGGTAACTATGACTGCGAAGAACAGTCCGAATGCAATCAGGGCCAGTGCGAATATCGACCTCATTTTAGCACCTCTTTCTTACGAATGACGATGATAACGGCTCCAAGAAATACGAGGAACGCACTCAACTCACTTAACGACAGACCGAACCACAGAGAGTCTTGTACAAGCGAGTCTGAAGAGGGCGATCCCCAGTTATCGAAGCTGATTCTCTTTCCATTGAATTCCACAAACTCTTCAGTGACGACGAACACTGGCTGGCACTCCTCCGGCATTGTGTCTGTGACAATGCCGGTCTCGAAACAATCGCCATTAGCAAAGGCGATTCCCTTAGGATAGCCTTCGTATTTCTCGGCCTCCAATGTCCGCCACCCGTTCAGGTAAGCGTAGTCAGAGCCGTTTACCAGGTCGGCCCACAAATTGGCCCACTGAGCAGTGGTCTGTACACCAAGGTCGCGAGTGCCGTTGCCGTCAGGAACAATGTTGCCGGATGCTATGATGCTGGTAATCACTGCACCAGATTCAGTAATCCGGATGCCCTCAACACCACCAGCAATGAGGGATAGTCTATCAGCTCCGTCCTGACCGAGTCCTGTATTAGTATCTGTGACATCGGGAACAAAGGTCGGATTGGTATCAGACGCTGTCTCATTCAACATCCCAGGTCCGTTATTAGAGTTAGAGCGAAATTGTGTGGTACTCCACCTGAACTGCGACGCACCAGCAATACTTATCCAAATTTGGTTGTCCTGTTGTTGGAAGAAGCCTGTATCACCATCTCCAAACGCCCACGTTGGAGTTACTGCATCGTCCTCTTGGGGCAACGTCAGCTTTGTGCCCAAAACTGAAGCAATACCTATGCCTACTCCGCCTGTCCCACCGTCTACATACAAAACCGTCACATCGTCGCCGATTAGAACATCACTACCAGCCGATGCCGACAGAGTGAGGTTATCGTCAAAAGTCATACTAGGATCATTTGCACCAGAATCGAAGATCCAGGTCGACGGCGTGCCGCCGCCCCAGGTCGTTGTAGCGATCTCTGTCAGGTCGAGTGAGATATTTACCTCGCCAACTGGCCCGTCCGAGACATCAAATGGGTCCTGGAAGTCCATCACACTGATAGTTGACGTAACTACTATGTCGTTCTCCTCGATAGCGATCGAGCCGCCGCCGCCGCTGGCATCTGTCCCGCACGACAAGAGTCCAGAGCCGTCCGTGTCTATCGTGTCACAGTCGGTGAGACTGCTCAGCGTGATCGCGCCTCCAATG
>SDBU01003685.1_pt1 | contig 19346 bp, 14 predicted proteins | sample 2277071 | NCBI WGS metagenome assembly SDBU01 (sample SAMN10397929, study PRJNA504765) | marine sediment metagenome | isolation source: marine sediment core GS08_GC12, 126 cmbsf | place: Arctic Ocean: Gakkel Ridge, Loki's castle | collected 2008 | reverse complement strand
CCCAGGCCGATGGTGCCGATCATGTCGATAAGCTCGCCTAGCTGGCGCTTGTCAAGCGTGGGCCGAGCGTAGTTCTTGGGCAATACTCCCTTGAGCGTGGGGTTGTCGCGCTCGATGGCTTCCATGGCCTCGTCGATCAGCTTGCCGATCTCCGCCTGCTTGGCGTTGTCCCGCAGAAGCTCCCAACGAGCCTCTTTCGGCACCCAGAACACGTTCTTGGACGCGTACTCGTCACGATCCTCGAACACCTCGTAGCGAACCTTCGACTCCTTGATGTACCATTTGCCGTCGGGATCCGAAACGGCCTCTGAGATTTGATTCCGGCATTCCTCGAACGCGTCGGAGATGTACTTGAGGAAAATCAAGCCCAGGACCACGTGCTTGTACTCGGCAGCATCCATGTGTCCACGGAGCTTATCGGCTGCCGCCCATAGCGTAGCCTCGAAGCCCAGGTTGGCGCCGTTGTTGCTTGTGTTGTACTTTGTCTTTCGTCTTGCCAACGGACTCCTCCAATCAGCATTGAGTGCTAGCCGGTTGAAAAGTTATGTAAGTGTGAGGACTTCTTCTCCGCTAGCCTATCACAGCACTTGTCGCCTGTCAATATGTTATCAAAGAGGGAATTGGTTCTGCCCTCCCCGCTTCGCTATAATCCCCTCTAACCTCATCCCGGGAGAGGCTTGTCTTGATATCCGGCGCATCTTCGAGGATTCGCAGCGTTCATCCCGCCACCCTGCTGGTAGCCGCCCTCATCGTCCTATACGTGGCCTGCTTCGGCACGCTCTCCGTCCTGCGTCACGCCTCTTTCAACTCCCATGCCTACGACCTGGGAAACGTGGATCAGGCGGTATGGAACACCATCCAGGGACGCATCCTACACTTCACCAACTGGCCCGGCGGGGGGCTGGCGCTGGCCGCCAACAACCGATTGGCCATGCACGTGGAGCCCATCCTGTTTCCCATCTCTCTGCTCTACTTCATCTACAGTCATCCCGCCACCCTCCTGGTCGTCCAGACCGTCGTCATGGCTCTGGGAGCCCTTCCCGCTTACTGGCTGGCGCGGGAGAGGCTGGGGGAAAGATGGGTCGCCTTGGTCTTTCCGCTGGCATATCTGATGTTCCCAGCTCTTCAGGCAGCCAACATGTGGGAATTTCACGCCGTCTCCATGACATCGGCGTTTCTCCTCTTCGCCTTCTATTACCTGCAGCGGGAGAACGACCTCGGATTCTTCCTCTTTGCCATCTTAGCTATGAGCTGCAAGGAGGAGGTGCCCTTGATCATCCTCCTCATGGGGCTCTACATCCTGGCCGCTCAGCGCCGGTGGCGACAGGGGTTGATCACCGTCGGCCTCAGCGCTGTCTGGTTCTACTTGGCAGTGTATGTGATCGTGCCCCTCTTCGGCGGGGCCAGGTCGCCTTATCTGGAATACTTCGCCCCCCTGGGGGACGAGCCCGTGAGCATCCTGGGCGCGGCGTTCAACAAAACGGGCCAGGTGGCGAGCCTCCTTTTCACCTCGGACAATCTGGCTTACCTGCGCGATCTATTCACCCCCTTGGCTTTCACCTCCCTTCTGAGCCCCGCCACCTTGATATTCATGCTGCCCACCTTGGCCATCAACCTGCTGAGCAACCATCTGCCCATGCACTTCCTGGAGATGTATCACTATCCAGCGCCCCTGGTGCCGTTCGTCATCATCTCCAGCATCTATGGCACAGGCTGGCTGACGGATAAGCTGGGGGCTCGATGGCCGAAGCTGAGGCGCCCCGCCCTCTACGGGCTGGCCGCGCTCATCCTGATTTGCACCAGCTACTATCACCACAATCACGGCCTGACCCCAATCGCCCGCACCTTCCAGGGCTATGCGGTAACCGAACACCACCGACTGGCACAGCGGTTCATCGCCCGGATCCCGCGGGACGCCTCGGTTTCCGCGCAGAGCAACTTGAACCCCCACGTCAGCCAGCGGCAGTGGCTTTATCGCTTCCCAGCCCTGGAAGACGCGCAGTATCTCTTCCTGGATGTATCGTCCCTATCGAACAAGGAGAACCTCCATGCGCGGGCGCTCGAGCTCCTGTCCCTCGGGGAGTACGCGGTCGTGGATGCGGACGACGGCTACATGCTCCTGGAAAAGGGTGGACAACCCCAGCCCATCCCCGAGGAGTTCTATCGCTTCGCCATCGTGGAGAGCCCACACATACAGTACCCTGTGGACGTGCGGTTTGGCGACGCGTTGCGCCTGGTGGGATTCGATGTGGTACGCGCCAGGAACACCGATAACGCCCGCTCGCCTCTCTATTACAACCTTTATTGGCAGACCACAGCCGAGGTGGATCGAGACTACCGGGTGGTGCTCTACCTGACCGACGCCGACGGGATGCCTGTGGGAAGCACCAACCATCCCCTGCCCGCCATGGTCTGGTATCCCACCAGCCGCTGGGAGCCCGGGCAGACCATCCTCACCACCGCCTTCGACCTTCCGTGGTGGACGGGAGACCGAGAGCGATTCGGGGTGGGCCTGGCGGTGATGGAGGGGGAAGATCCTTGGGACGTCAGCCGGCGGTTTCATCCCTATATCGAGGCATCCGAGATCGTGCTGCCCATCCTGTCCGATGGAACCATAGTGGAGCTGATGAGGTTCCGCAGCGATGGTGTCCTGGCCCAGCCCCTGCCGGAGCCCAGGCGCTACCAACAACCTGCCATGAGCCGTCCCCAGTCGACGGATTTCGGCGGGAAGGTGATCCTTCTGGGCTACGATCAGGCATCGGATACCATCTCCCCCGGGGGCATGCTGGAGCTGACCCTTCACTGGCAGGCACAAGAGCGCATGGAAGCCAGTTACTCGGCGTTCGTCCACCTTCTCGATGCCAGCGGTGTCGTTTGGGCCCAGCAGGACGGCATCCCCCGCGGTGGGACCCTGCCCACGACCGCCTGGATGCCGGGAGAGGCAATAGCCGATGTTTACCAGCTGGCCGTTCCATCGGATGCTCCGCCGGGAAACTATATAGTCGAGGTGGGAATGTACGACCCCGCCACGGGCCAACGCCTGATCGCGCTGGACCCTGTGCGCCAGTTCACCGGTGATCACGTGCTTCTGGGAAGCGTGGAGGTCAAGCCCTAGGCAACCGGTCGCCCCCGGAGGAGCAGGGCTACGAGGAACGCTTCAGGGATCGGCGAATCATCAGGCCCAGAGAGGCGATCTCGGGGGAACGCAGCGCCAGGGTGCCCACGAGATAGGTCGCCCCACCCGCCAGGACCGCTCCTCCCGTCAGCAGAACGATATTGGAAGCCGGGAGCCTGTGGGTCACCCAGATGGTCACCACCCCCATGATCCCCGCCGCCAACACCATTCGAAGCGCCGAGATCAAGACCTCTCGGCCTCGAATTCCATCCAGGCGACGTCCCAGGATCCATCCCAGCCCTATCAGCTCCAGTATCGCGGCGATGGCATTGGCCAGCGCCAGCCCTCCGAAGCCCAGGGGGGCGATCAGGACCAGGCTCAGGATCACATTGAGGACCATGGCAGCCACCGCCACACTCACCGGCGTCCTGGTATCGTGGAGGGCATAGAAGCCGCGCGTGAGGATTTCGATGGATGCATGGGCGAAGAGACCCATGGCGTAGAACTGAAGGGCCCATGCCACCGCACCTGTGGAGGCAGCATCGAAGCGGCCCCGCTGCAGGAGCAACTGAACGATGGGTTCCCTCAGGACCACCAAGCCCACTGTGGCAGGAATCGTCAGGAAGAGAATCATCCGCAGGGCTCCCGACAGCGTGACCCGAAAGCGCTCCATATCCCCAGTAGCGGCGAGTTCCGACAAGGTGGGAAAGGCAACGGTGGAAATCGCCATGGCGAAGATGCCCTGAGGCAACATCATCAGAAGCCAGGCGTAATTCAGGGCGGACAGGCTCCCGCTCGACAATCCCGATGCCAGGATGGTGCTGACCAAGAAATTGACCTGCACCGCGGCCAGGCCCACCACCCGCGGCAGCATCAGGCGCCCTATCTCCCGCACCCCGGGATGGGAAACGCCCAGGACGAATCGATACCGAGAGGCCAAGCCCCGCCGCACCAACTCCGGAACCTGAATCGCCAAGTGGAGGAAGATCCCGACCACCACTCCGATGGCCAGACCGGTAACTCCCATCGACGGACCCAAGAGGATCGCCCCACCGATTATCCCCAAATTGTAGAAGGCCGGCGCCAGCGCCGGCAGGGTGAAATGCTGATAGGAGTTGAGGATTCCCATCACGATGCCGCTCAAGCCCGCCAGGATCGGGGACAATAGCATGATCCTGGTGAGCTGTACCGCGAGGGCATGAGTCGCCGGATCGAAGCCGGGAGCGATGAGGCCGACCAGGGGATCAGCGAAGAGCGCGAAACCGATGGCTAGAGCCGTGAGGATCACCAGGGCCAAGTTGAAGACCGCACTGGCTACCCGCCAGGCCTGATCCTCATCGCCACGGGCCAGGTAACCGTTGAAGATGGGGATGAAAGCGGAGCCCAGAGCTCCCCCGGCCACCAGCTGGAAGATCAGATCGGGGATGCGAAAGGCGGCCAGGTAGGCGTCCAGCTCGCGGCTGGTCCCGAACTGGCTCCCGATTATCATCTCCCGGGCAAGGCCCAGCGCCCGACTGAGAATGAAAGCCACCATCACTATGGTGGCGGACCGGGCCATTTGTCGCTGTCGATCAGTCAGTGGATTTCTCCCTAGATAAGATTGGTGGTATTATAAGGCAGCCAATGAGGAGGAAAAGCACTAAAAGCCAAGAGACCCAATGACTACGTTCTGTCTAGCGCTGCCCATCACTCAAGACTAACAAGAATAGCTGGAGGGCCAGAACTATGAATCGTGTCTATTTCAGTGACAACTTGCCCATTCTCCAGGAAATACCGGATGACTCGGTCGCGCTTATCTACATAGACCCACCATTCAACACCGGTCAAACCAGGGTCAAGACTCAACTGAGAACTATCCGAAGCGAGAAGGGAGACCGAGTAGGGTTCCAAGGCAAACAGTATCGCAGTCTCTGTGTTGGCTCTAAGGCATTCGAGGATAAATTTGAAGACTACTTGGCCTTCCTCGAGCCAAGACTGAAAGAAGCACATCGCATCCTCACGCCCAATGGTACGTTCTACTTTCATGTGGACTACAGGGAAGTGCATTATTGCAAGGTCTTGCTAGATTCCATTTTTAGCCGCCAGAACTTCGTCAACGAGATCATCTGGGCTTACGACTATGGGGGAAAGACCAAGAAAAGATGGCCACCCAAGCACGACAACATCCTAGTATACGCGAAAGACAACCAAAGGTACATCTTCAACTCCGACGCGGTGGATCGCATCCCCTACATGGCGCCAGGATTGGTGGGAAAAGAGAAGGCTGCTCGAGGGAAGTTGCCTACTGATGTTTGGTGGCATACGATAGTAAGTCCAACAGGGAGAGAGAAGAACGGTTATCCCGCTCAGAAGCCACTGGGGATACTAAGCCGGATCATCAAAGCCTCCTCGAATCCGGGCGATACAGTATTGGACTTCTTCGCGGGAAGCGGAAGCACAGGGGAGGCAGCAGCTAGTCTAGAGAGACGATTCATAATGGTTGATAACAACCCAGAAGCAATAAGAGTGATGGCCCAACGCCTGGCGGCAATGAATGTGGAATTCATTGGAGCAAACGACATTTTGACCGGGCTGCAGCCGCCAGTTCAGGAAGCAATGCTATAAAGTCTGTAACCTTAGCAAATCTCGGAAATATGGCCTACTGCATTATTTCGGATTCAACAAGCTCCCTCTCTAAACCTGAAAGTACCAGTGTGACGCTGGGACCGACTTTCTCGGAGGTCTAGTAGATTTGAGGACATGGGACGAATTTGCGGGATTCTGTTCGGAGCTTGGAGTATCGAAGGGGAAAGGTAGGAAGTCCCTTAGGCGTCGATGGACTCATCTTCGCGCACTGGCAGAGCACGTGATAGTTCGCCTTCCTCCCAAGCAGGTGCTTAGCTTAGTTGGAAAAACGGTGGATCAACTTGATCCAGAGGAGAACGATCTCAAGGCTATCGTAGCTTATGGTATAGGTGCAGGAATGCTTGAAGCGCCCAGACTCTTAGAAGCCCTTGAAGAGGATACCAGGGAAAGCCCTCTTTGGTTTCTTGCTGATTTGAGCGGCAAAGCATTTGGAGAGACGATTGCACCTAAAATTTGCGAATTCTGGCTACGAGACGAGGATGATGCTTGGGAGAAACAACCCGCAAAAGGATACTTTGACATTCTCTGGCAACCCAACGAGCTACCCAAGGACATCCGACTTGAACTCAAGGCTAGTTCAGAGTTTCCTGCCTTCAGGTTCCAGCAAGTACGCGACCCAAGAATGAGCGGGAATCCCTCCGGTGACTATGATGGTCTTCTTTGCTTAGGTGTCACTTCCTCAAGCATTGAGCTCTGGCTCATCCCTAGGGATGTTCTGGAAGGCTTGATAGACGATGGAACTTTGACCAACCAGCACGGTGGACAGAAGATAGACAGCAACACGTACTGGTTTGTCACTGATGAGGATCGGCGAGCTCGCCTGAGCAAGTTCGGATGCTCGCTTGAGGACCTGAGAGACTTCGCGCTCAAGGTATTCCGCGATCTGATCTAGGGCTTCGTTTGAAAACGGTAGCCCCCTCCCCGAATGGTGAGGATGCGGGATGGATTGCTCGGGTCCTTCTCGATCTTCCTTCGCAGATAGCAGATGTGCACGTACAATGTCTGAATGTCACCCATGTAGTCGGTATCCCATACCTCCCTCATGATATCTTCCCGGGATAGGACCTTGCCTCCATTGGACATGAGGGCTCCCAGAAGCCTACACTCCTTGGGAGTCAACTTGATTTGCCCATCTCTGCAGGAGACCACACGTCTTGCCAGATCGAGGACCATATCTCCGGCCTCGATTGGGTCCTGTCGCTTCGCGCTAAGCCCAGTTCTAGTTGATGACGACGTCCGGCGGGGAGACCTGCGACGCTCCAGGGCGAGGGACCTCTTCCTCATCGAATCTCCTCCCCTCCTCCCAGCTAAAACCCTTCGGGGCACCGGAACAGGAGTGCCCAAACGACAGGCCCAAAGCAGTCGAGACAAGGGAATCGTCACGACCGATCACATTATACCACAGCCCCCAACCCAGCGTCAATTCACAGGACAAAACCGGGCGCCAACCTCTCGCCCCAAGCCACTACCTATAGTGGTCTTCGTCCATCCACACCACAAGATAGCCTCGAACCGAAAGTCGCTGAAAAATCTTTATCTTTTCGCGATCCAAACCGGCCCCTGCTTGGCCCTGCAGAAAACCTCACGCTATAATCTCCGCAAGCGAGAGCCGGGAGGGAAAACGGTGGCCAAGATCGGAAGGAACGACCCGTGTCCATGCGGCAGCGGCAAGAAGTATAAGCTCTGCTGCCTGAAGAAACGCCAAAAGGAGACATCGGACACCAAACAGCAAGAGGTTGAAGCGAACCATCTGTTCGGGCGAATCGTGGAGATGGTTCAGAGCTCCCAGGCTGTGGATTTCACCTCGGCTCTCGATCTCTACTGGGACGGCAAATTCTCTCCCCACGACCTGCAGGAAATGGACCGGGAAGATACGCTGCGGTTCATCGATTGGTATGCCTTCGACTATCGCATGTCCACGGGGCGCGCCAGGATGATAGATTTGCTGGGCGAGCAGAGCTTGACCGAAACCCAGCGGCCGCTATGGGAGCGCTGGCGAGCGATCCCCATCAACCTCTACCGCGTGGAGGACCGGGCAGCCACCGTCCGAGTGACCCTGCGCGACCTTCTGAGGGAGGCTGAACCCCCGGTCAAGGATCTGATGGTCAGTCGCGAGATCGATGTCGGCGATGTGCTGGCAGCCCGCGTGCTGCCGACGGGAACCAGCCATGTCCTCCTCGCCCCTCCCACTGTGCTGCCCGGGGACTCTGAGGCGGAGATCGTCAGCCTGGCCCACGAACGATACAACAACTACCGCCAGGCTCACCCCGAAGCGTCCATGGACGAATTCCTGCGGGAGAACTCGTACATGTTCAACCACTACGCGCTCCGGCTCTCGGGCTGGCAGCCCACCCCCAAGCTCCATCTGCCAGGAGAGAAACAGCCAAGGGTCAAGGTGGATTCATCCGGCCTGATAACCCTCGCCGAGGATGACCAACAGAGGCCACAGACCGCCGGAAAGGTCAGCCCCTCCGGCATCATTCTTCCTGCCCATTACCAGGAACACGAGTAGCGGTGACCGCATCGGTGTCAAGGGGACGGTGCAAGTTCCTCTTCGAGGACTACCACCGAGGTAAGAACGCGCGGCGATGCCGCTTGCCCCAGGCACCGAGCCAGAAGGAGCCCTGGACCATCGACGTCTGCGGGAGATGTTCCGTGCCAGAATTGCTCCGGAGGAATCCTTGCGCCCACCTCGCTCTCGAGGGTCGCATCGATCGGAGATGGCGGCTGTTTCTCAGGATGCGCCTGTACGCCGTATGCACCGCCCGGCTGCAGGAAATCAGCCAGCCAGCAGACTGCAAGGCGGATTGTCCCCACTATCGACCCTTCAACTAGCCGTCTCCGACGCACGCCCTAGTCCGAGTCTTCCGCCTGGTCTGACGCCCGGCGCAACTCGAACACCACAGGATTGAGAGGGTCGGGGCAACACAACTCCACGGAATCGGGATCGGGCGACCAGAAAAGGCTCCCCCCCGAGGCCAGGATGCAGGCGGCAGGATACAGACTATTGTAGGCCCAATGGCACATGGGAGCCATCTCGCCGAAGAAATCAACCTCATCTCCCACCTCGAAGCCGCCCATCGGACAATATCCTCGCCCCAAGATTCGCATGACCTTCGCCACTACGCGGAACTGCGCCACATTCTCCTCCCTCGTTGCCCCGCCGAGGCATCATGGACGCGAAACAGAACCCAGGGACCTATGAACCCGCCCCACAGCCCGATGATGGCATAGCGAGCGAACCGGAAACCATCCCCCGCCGGCAGCAAAGCCTTGAGGCCGACGTAAATGACCGCTGTCAGCATCGCCGCCAAGATGATCCGCCAAGGCTGTCTCCTCACCGCGTCCGGCTGAAAGTTCACCCAGCGAGCCTCCAGGACGAACCCCGTCCCCAGACCCGCGAGGGCTCCCATAGCAGCCACCACGTTGGGCTGAGGGACAGCCACCGCCAGGAGGACAGGGGGTGTCGCCGCAAGGGCCAGCCGCGCCTCCCAAGGCTGGCGGGCCATGATCTCCTCCAGGCGGGGAGCAAGCGAAATGAAGAGGATCAGCAGGGCCAAGCCCACGCCGATCCCTCCCAGAACATCCAGAGGATAATGAACGCCCAGATAGACCCGAGAGACCGCCACCAGGATCACAACGGCCGCAGCCGTCGCCCGCATCCTCCAGGAGCGAAAATGCCAGGCTAGGTATCCCCAAGCCACCGTCACTCCCTGAGCATGGCCGCTGGGAAACCCAAAAGCCCCAGGCGATTCGACAAGAATGCGAATGCCCGATTCGAAGGGGCGTGGGTGGTGGAAGAAAACCTTTAGCGCCTCATTGATGAAAACCGAGCCGAGATACAGGACGCCCATCCGGGCACCTGTGCGCTTGTCAACGCACCAGAAAATGAGCGGAATCAGCAGGAGAAAGAATTCCTCCCCGCCCAGGAGGGTTATCCCCCGGAAGAATTGGTCCAAGAGAGGATGCGACCAGCTTTGCACCCACAAGACACCTCGGAAACTCAAGTCCAAAGGAAGGCGCTCCTCCCCGACCTCAGCCGCTGGCAGCCGTCGCCAACGCGACCAGCAGCCGAGCGCCCATGGCCAAGTCGTCCACAGCTATATGTTCATTCAAGGAGTGGGCATCCTCCATACCGGTTCCGCTCACCACGGCAGGGATGCCGCTTGAGTTGAAGATGTTGCCATCGGTCCCACCTCCGCTCCCCACCAGAGCGGGCTCCAAGCCCAGCGAGCCGATGGCGGCCGCCAGCCTGCGCACGACTTCATCCTCCGGTTGGCGCTCGTACGCGGTGTAACTCCGCATCACTTCCAGGCCCATCTCGGCCCCGTGGCGAGCCACGGCATCCCTCAAAGCTCCGGTCATACCCTCCACCTGGGCCTTCAGCTTGGCCTCATCCCGGCTTCGCGCCTCACCCTCGAGCTCAACCTCGGCTGGGATGATGTTGGTAGCCGTGCCTCCATGGATGACCCCGATGTTGGCCGTGGTCTCCTCATCGATCCGTCCCAACTTCATGGATGCGACGGCCTCCGCCGCCACCCGGATGGCACTGATACCATCCTCAGGTCGCGCCCCCGCATGAGCAGCCCTCCCGCGAATGACCGCCCGAAGGCAGTCGTGAGAGGGAGCACGAACTACGATCTCGCCGACCTTATTGTGGTCCAGAACGACCGCCCACTCGGCTTCGAGGCCACCAGTGTCCAGCCCCTTGGCCCCGATCAATCCCACCTCCTCGCCCACCGTGAAGACCACCTCCACCGAGCGATGGGCCAAGCCCTGCGCCTCCACGGCCGCGATCATCTCCAGGATCTGAGCGATGCCCGACTTATCGTCGGCTCCAAGGATAGTATCACCACTTGGCCGGATGATGCCTCCCTCGACCACAGGCTCTACCCCCCGGCAGGGGGTCACCGTGTCCATGTGGGCGGTCAACAGGAATGGAACCCCCTCTCCCTCCCACCGGCCGATCACGTTTCCCGTCCCATCCCTCGCCGCCTCAACCCCCAAGGCCGCCAACCTGTCCATGAGGTGGCCAGCGATCTCGTCCTCGCTCCCCGACGGGCTCTCGACCCGCACCAGAGCGAGAAAAGCCTCCAGTAATCTTTCCGAATCTATCATCATGCGCATCCTAGTTATCGCCCTCCGTAGCCAGGACAACAAGCACTCGGGTCGCCCTCACCATGTCCGCCACAGCGATGTGTTCGTCCATGGCATGGGGCTTTCGCATGCCGGTCCCCATGACCACGGCAGGGATTCCCTTGACGTTTAACACGTTGGCGTCCGTCCCGCCCATGCTCCCCGCCAGGATGGGCTTCAACCCAGCAGCCCGCATGGCGCTGGCCAGGCGCTTCACAGGGAGGTCGTCCGCCGACCACCGATACCCTTCATGACTGTAAGCCAGATTCAATTCCAGCTCGGCCCCATGACGATCGACGGCCTCCTCCAGAGCGCGCACCATGTCGGCGTTCTGCGCCTGAACTTTGGCCTCATCGTGGCTCCTCGTTTCCCATCGCAGCTCCACCAACGGAGTGACGACATTAGTTGCCTCTCCACCGTGAAAATAGCCGACATTGGCCGTGGTCTCCTCATCGATGCGCCCCAGCTTCATGGCCGAAACCGCCTCTGCCGCCACCTGAATCGCGCTGATCCCTTCCTCTGGGGAAAGGCCGGCATGAGCGGGCTTTCCATGCACTTTAGCGTGCATCAGGACGTGGTAGGGAGCCGAAGTCACTATCTGGTTCTCAAGCTCGTCATCCAAGACCACTCCCCACCTCGCCCGGAGTGAGCCGCCGTCCAGCCCGTTGGCTCCGCGGAGACCTGTCTCTTCCCCCACGGTGAAAATGATCTCCAAAGGAATGTGGGCGATGCCCCTCTCGCCGACGGCCGCCACCATCTCCAAGATCTCGGCGATCGCCGATTTATCGTCGGCCCCCAGGATCGTGGTGCCGTCGGAGCGAACGACCCCATCTTCCACCACCGGCTTGATGCCCCGCACCGGCCTGACCGTGTCCATATGGGCCAGCAGGGCGACGGGAGCCCCTTTCCCCGGCCAGCGTCCGATGACGTTGCCCGCCCGGTCGCGGTTGGCCTTCACGCCCAGTTCCTCCAGCCGATTCAGAAGATAACGGGCGATCTCGTCCTCCTGACCTGAAGGGCTCTCGATGCTGACCAGCGACAGAAAAGTGTCCAATAGCCTCTTCTCGTTCACCAAACCTTCCTCGGTCATTGCCCCCTCCTCCACCCGCGATGACGATCAACCGGGGTTCACCTGCTCCTGTGCCTTTCTAAGCATCTCATAGGCGGTTCGCTGGGATGCCTCATCCAGCGAACCCATCATCTGGGCCAGCTCCTGGATCCGTTCCTCCCCTAGCCGCTCGGCCCGGACGACGGTGCGCCGCCCCACAACTTCCTTGCGAACGCGATAATGATCGTCGGCGAAGCTGGCGATCTGGGGAAGGTGGGTGACGCACAGGACCTGATGGCGCTTCGATAACTCGCGAAGCTTCCGTCCCACCACGCCCCCCACGCGCCCGCCGATTCCCACGTCGATCTCGTCGAAAATCAGGGTGGGCGTTCGATCAGCATCGGAGAGGATAGATTTCAGGGCCAACATGAGGCGCGACGTCTCGCCTCCGGAGGCTATCCTGGCCAGGGGTTTGAGCGGCTCCCCCACGTTGGGAGAGACCAAAAACTCCACCCTATCTATCCCGGTCTCATCGAACGCATATCTCTGCCCCCGCACTTCCACTCCCTGCTCCGGCGACGGCTGGCTGCTCATATTCACTGCGAATCGAGCTCCCGGCATGCCCAGCTGTTCCAACTCCTCCTCCACCGCTTTCGCCAGGCGCCCCACGGCCTCCTGCCGAGCCGTTGACAGGGCCTCCGCCTGTTCGCCGATCTCCTGCAGCAACGAGGCTTCTCTCTCCTCCAGTTGGACGATCCGCTCCTCGGCGTGGGAGATGCTCTCCAACTCCTTAGCCGCTCGCTGGCCGAAGGCCAAGATCTCCTCTACCGTATTCCCGTACTTCCTCCCGAGGTCCCGAACCAGCTGCAGGCGCTCTTCCACCTGCTCGAGCCGCCCGGCGCTGAAGTCGACCTCCTCTCGATAGCTCCGGATCGATCGAGCCGCCTCCTCCAGAGCATCGCTCAGGCTCTCAATCTCGGCGGCCTGAGCGGACCTCGCAGGATCCAGTTTCGCGAGCGCGTAGAGGCTGGCCACCGCGCGGCCCACGAGGTCCCGGGCATTTTCCTGTCCCTCGAATTCCCCCCTTAGCGCCTGATGCGCCTCCTCCGCCAGCGCGGCTCGCTCCTCCGCGTTGGCCAGCAGGCGGCTCTCTTCCTCCAGCTCCTCTATCTCGCCAGACCTCAGCTGGGCCGCTTCTATCTCCCCGCATTGATAGGTCAGCAGGTCAACTCGACGAGCTCGCTCTCTCTCATCCTGCCTCAGCTTGGCCAGATCCTCCCGCACCGCCCGCAGGTCGCGCACCTCCCGTCTCAACCCAACGCGAGTGTCCAACAGGTCGGCGTATCCGTCCAGCAAGTCAACGTGCTGCCTCGGCCGCAAGAGCGAGAGATGATCTCCTTGCCCATGAATGTCGATGAGCCCTCGAGCGACCTCCTGGACCACCCTCAGGGGCATGACCCTGCCGTTGATCCGGCAGACGTTCCGCCCCCCTTGTCTGAGCTCCCGGCTCACTATGAGCTGTCCTTCCTCCAGCCCCAATCCATGGGCGCGCAGGAGGGTCGTCAGTTCCTCCTCGGGGCCAGCCAGGAAGAGGAAAATGCCTTCCACTGTCGCCACCTCGGCCTCCGATCGAATCAGATTGGCCTCGGCACGCTCTCCCAACAACAGATGTACGGCATCTATGATGATGGACTTACCGGCCCCCGTCTCTCCCGTCAGCACGGTGAATCCGGGCCCCAGGTCCAGCTTCAAGTCCTCGATGATGGCGAAGTTGGTGATCCCCAGGTGGCTAAGCAAGAGTCCCTCCCCTTTGGAGCCACATTGTAGCACCAGTGACCCTCGCCCAGCAACGGCCGATTCCACATCGCACGAGCGCTATCCCAGAGGAAACGAAAGGACTTCCGCGAAGATCCCGGAAGTCCCGATGAGACATCATACCCCAGCTATCGCAGGCGAATGACGGCGAAGACGGACGCCAGCACAATGTAGAAAAGGTTAAGCCCATATCCTCCCAGAAGCATGTTGCCGAGCCACGTGCCCAGGACCACGCCCACGACGGCGATGACCTGCAAAGCCCGCCCGCGCTTGTGATTCACGGCTAGGCTGATCGCCTCGCCTATGGCCAAGCCGGCCACCGGAGACAACCACAGCGAGAAGCCCCTCAGAATGGGAATGGCTCCCAACAGCAGGCTTGCGGCGACGGCGGCCGCCATGCCTGCTCCGAATCCACGCAGGGCGATCAGAGAGGATATCTGAAAAGTTGGCAACCGCTGCACTGCGGCGCACTCCCTGCATCGAATGCCCACCGGGGTTCGAACGCCGCACTGTGGACAGATGGGCTGGCCGCACTTGCTACACTTGAGAAGGGTTTCCCTATCCGGGTGGTTGGCACAATACAGGATCCCAGGCAAGGCTTATTCCCCCCTTAGGCGGCGTTCCAGGTTGCCGTAGAAGTAGTCACGTGGTTGCATGCGAACGAAGTGACACTCTCGTTCGGAGGCGGCCACCGAGACTACATCGCCGTCAGCCATATCCACCGCCACTTGCCCGTCCATGGTGAGGACAGCTTGGTGATGTGTAGACAGCTCAACCCGGACACGAACACCTTCGGACAGCACCAGGGGCCCAAGCAAACCGAGGCAGGGCGCGATGGGCACGACGATGATGGTGCGAGCCTCGGGAGGCAGCATAGGGCCTCCAGCCGCCAAACAATAACCTGTAGATCCAGTCGCGGTCGACAGGATGACACCATCGGCAAGGTAGCTGGTCAGATGCGCTCCATCCACCCTGATCCCCAAGCGCACGACGCGCGCTACCGCTCCCCGGCCCACCACCACATCGTTCAATGCCTCGTGAGCCCCAAGCGATCGCCCCCCCCTAAACAGTTCAGCCCGGAGCATCATGCGTTTCTCCAGCCAGAAGCAGCCCTCCAGGACGCCGGGAAGCTTGTCCAGCACCTGGTCGGGCGCCAACTCGGTCAGGAAGCCCAGGCGTCCCATGTTGACCCCCAAGATAGGGACCTGGAAAGGGGCGCTGGCCCGAGCGGCCCGCATGATGGTGCCGTCGCCCCCGAAGGTGATCAACAGATCCAGCTCCGGCATCTCCCGGTCCAAAGCCTCGCGATCCCAAGAAGAGCCAGTCCACACTGTGAGGCCGTTATCCTCGATCTCGAGCCTCAGCTCCTCCACTAGGTGGAGAGAGTTGGACAACTTGGGATGATAGAGCAGTCCGATGCGTCTCATTGGAGTAAGACCTTCGATAGCTCAATTCAGCCGTTGACGAAGCCATGACGCGACTTCAGCCATCGGCACTTCCTCCTGCTCGCCGCGAGCCAAGGCTCGAACGACCACCTTATTCACCTGAAGTTCCGCGTCCCCCATGATTAGAGCATACGACGCGCCGAACTTATTGGCTTGACGAAGCTGAGCTTTCAACCCCCTCCTGCCGAACGAGCTCCGAACCCCAATGCCCTCCTTCCGCAGAGCATGGGCCAGCTTCAGGCCCGCATCGCGAGCTTCCGGCCCCAATGTGGCCAGAAACACCGGCGGGCGAAGAGGCGACGGCGCCACCAGCCCCTGTTTCCTCATGGCCAGAATGGTCCGCTCCATGCCCAGAGCGAACCCGATGCCCGGAGTGGGCTTTCCGCCCAACTCCTCAGCTAATCCGTCGTAACGCCCTCCGCCACAGACCGCGCTCTGGGCGCCAATGCCCTCCGCCCACATCTCAAATACCGTCCGTGTGTAGTAATCCAATCCCCTGACCAGTCGGTGATTGAGAGCGTGAGGCACCTCCAGCATCTCGAGGCCGTGTCGGACCGCGTCGAAATGCTCCTGACACGAGTCGTCCAGGTAACTGCTGCTTCGGGGTGCATCCTCGATGAGAGGCTGACACCTGGGGTTCTTGCAATCCAGAAGCCGCAGCGGGTTCCTTTCCAAGCGCCTTTGACAATCCCCACACAGGGCTTCGTGGTGCTGGCCGTAATATTCCACCAATCTTTCCACATAGGAAGGGTGGCACTGCGGGCAGCCGATGCTATTAAGCTGCAGCTCGATCCCCCGAAATCCCAGGGATGAAAGAAGGTGCCAGGCCACCTGGATGATCTCAACGTCCACCCCAGGATCGGCTTCGCCGATGGCCTCCAGATTGAACTGGTGAAATTCGCGATAGCGCCCCGCTTGGGGGCGATCGTAACGGAAGATGGACCCAAAAGAGTAGACTTTGACCGGCCGTATCAGGGTATGCATCCCATGCTCCAGATAGGCTCGCACCACAGAGGCCGTCATCTCCGGCCTCAGGGTCAAAGAATTGCCTCCATTGTCCTCGAAAGTGTACATCTCCTTTTCGACGATATCGGTTCCCTCACCGATGCTGCGAGCGAAAAGGGCCGTATCCTCGAAAGTAGGCGTGTCTATGGGCTCGTAACCGTAAAGGGAGCACAAATGGACGATCCGTTCGCGCAGATGACGCCAGTATGGCTGGTCTTCTGGGAGAATGTCCTGGGTGCCCCGGGGGGCCTGAAAGGCTGCCATGCAGCTCCTGTTTCCTGCCCTTTGATTTCAGGATCGGGAGGATCCGTGGCACCAATTATACGGGAAAGGAAGGGCGCTGTCTACCGACGGGAGCGGATGTATCTCCCTCACGGACTCCGCTTGGGGCCGCCATAGGAGAGGACAGCCTTCTCCAGAAGTTGCAACAGCTCCCGGCGACCCTCGGGGGTGCGCGGATCCACCGACAAGTGAACTTTCTCGCGCCCCACGTAAACCAGCTCCCGAGGGAGAAGATGCCAAGCCGCACGAGCCCGACCATTCGATCGAACGACCACCCGCTGGCCCTCCAACGAGATGGATCGCAACCCCCCTCGGGCAGCTAGAGCCCGGAGATGGAGCACGTAGAGAAGGTTCTCCACAGGGGAAGGGAACTCTCCGAAGCGGTCCCTTATCTCCTCAGCGATGTTCGCCACGCCTTCCACGGTATCCTGCTGCGCCATCCGACGGTACAGTTTGAGACGCGCTGGACCATCCGGAACGTAGGTCTCCGGCAGATGAGCTTCCAAAGGCAGCTCCACCGCTGGGAGCGACGGCGCCACCTCCTCCGGCGCACCCACCTTCTTCCCTTCCTGGCGCTCCTGGATCGCCCGTGCCAGCAACCGGCAATACAGATCGAACCCTATGGCACTGATTTGGCCGTGCTGGCGCGAGCCAAGGATATCCCCCACGCCCCGAATCTCCATATCATGCATGGCCACGCGAAATCCGGAGCCCAACTCATCGGCCTCGAAGATGGCCTGGAGGCGCCTACGAGCCACATCGCTGAGACCGCCGGAGGGGCTGTACATCAGGTAGGCATAGGCACGGTTGGCGCCTCTCCCCACCCGTCCCCGAAGCTGATAGAGCTGAGCCAGGCCAAACCGGTCGGCCCGGTTGATGATGATCGTGTTCGCATTGGGGATATCGAGGCCGCTCTCGATGATCGAGGTGCAGACCAGCACATCCACCCGCTGGGAGACGAAATCTCGCATGACTTCAGCGAGCTGCAGCTCCGGCATCTGCCCGTGACCGATGGCCAACCTGGCCTCCGGCACGATTCGGCTCAGGCGCCTGGTCATCTGCTCGATACCCCGCACCCGATTGTGGACGAAGTACACCTGCCCTCCTCGTTCCATCTCCCGGAGGACCGCCCGGCGGATCGCCTCCTCATCATAGGGCAAGACCGCCGTCCGGATGGGCAACCGCTCCTCAGGCGGAGTGTCGATGGTGCTCATATCGTGCGCGCCCATCAGCGCCAGGTGGAGGGTGCGAGGAATCGGGGTAGCGGTGAGCGTCAGAACATCCACCTCCTTGCGCATCTGTTTGAGTCGTTCCTTGTGGGTGACGCCGAAGCGCTGCTCCTCATCGATGATGAGCAGGCCCAGATCCTTGAAAGCCACATCCTTCTGGAGGAGCCTGTGAGTCCCGATGACTATGTCCACCCGCCCCTCTCGCAGGCCTTCCAGTACCTCAGCCTGTTCGCTGCGCACCCGGAACCGGGAGAGCATCTCCACCTTCATGGGATAAGGCGCCAACCTCGAACTGAAGGTCTCCACATGTTGCTGCGCCAGCACGGTGGTAGGCACCAGCACCGCGACCTGCTTGCCATCCATCACCGCCTTGAACGCGGCCCTTAATGCCACCTCGGTCTTGCCATAGCCGACGTCGCCGCAGATGAGACGATCCATGGGAATCGACCGCTCCATATCGGACTTCACGGCCTCGATAGTCGCGACCTGATCCTCGGTCTCCATATAGGGGAAAGAGTCCTCCATCTCCCGCTGCCAGGGGGTATCAGAGCTGAAGGCATGGCCGGGAACCACCTGGCGCGCAGCGTACAGCTCCAACAGCTCATCCGCCAGGTCCTCCACGGCCCGGAGCGCCTGAGCCTTCGCTCGCTCCCAATCGGCGGCCCCCAACCGATGCAGGGTAGGGGACCCCCCTCTTCCACCCACGTAGCGGCTCACCCGATCGGCCTGCGAAGTGGGCACGTAGAGTTGATCATTGGTCGCGTACTCCAGCAACAGATACTCCCGCTCCAATCCCTCCACCGTTCGTTTGACCAGCCCCCGAAACAGAGCGATGCCGTGCTCGACATGAACCACGTAGTCCCCGAGCTTAAGCTCGGCGAAGAGGGCGTCGGCGGAAGGAGTTTCCCTTCGACGCACCCTGGGACGACGTCGGGCCCTGGTCCAGCCGAACATGTCTCCATCGGTGAGTATGGAAAGCCCCGGCATCCGCCATCCCTGGGGCAAAACTCCCCGAACCAGGATCAGGCTGCCGGGTGGAGAAGGTTCCAGTATGTCTTCCACCGGCCTGACGTGCACGTCCCGATCGCGCCAGAGATCTGACAGCCGGTCGGCCTGCCGGGTGATCATGACGATGCGATCGCCTTCCGCCTTCCACCCCGAAGCATCGTCCAAGACGCGTTTGAGTTGGCCGCCATAAGTGGGGCTAGCCACCAGCTGGGAGAAGCGAACGATGTCCTCCTCCAGCACGCCATCGTCGAACCGAACTTGGTGGCGATCCCTGAACTCCTCCGCCAAATCATCCCAGGTCAGATAAGGGATGGGAGCGTCGCGATCCATGCGGCCCTGCGACACCACCCCTTGGCGCAACTCCAACGCCTGGACCTCCAGAGCGCTCACCTCGTCTTCGAGTCGGCGAGGCTCCAGAAAGACCAGGCCACGGCGCGGAAAATACTCCCACAGGCCACAGCCGCCAGGGTAGAGCCACGGCAGGTAGAATTCGAGAGGAGGAGGCTTCATCTCCCCTCTCCGAGCCCTCTCGCGGTCCCGAAGGAGTTGGGGAGGCAAGGCAGCCTCGTCCCCCCGAGACAGCTGGAAGGCCTCGCTGGTGGGAGCGATGACCACCTGATCGGCCCGCTCCCTGGACT
>SDBU01003684.1_pt1 | contig 19347 bp, 21 predicted proteins | sample 2277071 | NCBI WGS metagenome assembly SDBU01 (sample SAMN10397929, study PRJNA504765) | marine sediment metagenome | isolation source: marine sediment core GS08_GC12, 126 cmbsf | place: Arctic Ocean: Gakkel Ridge, Loki's castle | collected 2008 | reverse complement strand
AATTCCACCTCAAAAAGTGACGAGGGTCAGCACAACAGGAAGCAAGGTTGTCAAAACTTTCTTGTGTAACGACATAACTCATATATGCACACACCACTCCGCCTTTTGTCGTGGCTGAATGGGCTTCAGGTGGTCGGAGGTTCAAATCCTCTCACCCCGATTTTCGGCATCTACTAATAAAGGCTGTTAACACTCAACCTGTTTAATCTGATAGCGCAACTTGCCCGCAGGTGCCGTTACCTCTATTACTTCTCCCTGACCGTGACCAATAATGGCTTTACCTATAGGTGAAACAATGGAAATTTTGCCTTTGGTCGGGTCTACCTCTCTGGGACTAACAAGGGTATAGCTCACTTCTTCACCAGAAGCAAGGTCACAGAGGATAACACTATCACCAATATTTACCTTGAGGGTGTCCTTCTGTTTCTCATCAATAACAACTGCTGACTTCAGAGCTTCCTCTAGCTCTCTAATCCGCCCCTCTAAGTGCCCGCGCTGCTCTCTCGCCGCTTCCAGAGGGGCATTCTCACGAAAGTCCTTATCCGCGGCTGCTCTGCGCATTTCATCAATAGCCTGAGGACGCTTACCCTTAAGGGCAACAAGCTCAGCTTCCAGTTCAACATACCCCTGCTGAGTTAAAGCGATAGTCTGTGGCAAACCCCGCTTGGACGAAGACTGGAATCTGGTTTTACCCCTCTTAGCCTTAAGGTGAGTGGCTAGATTACTCTTACTCCACCCTTCCTTGTTAGCATAAACCAGGAAGGCTCGTAGCAACTCAAGCTTTCTTAAGTAATCGGTATCTGCTAGCGATAACTGCTCAGCATAGTTAGCTACTTCGGGAGCAGTAAGTTCAGCAAAAGGTCGTTCCCCTCCGTACCAGCGAATAAATTTATATATCTCCTGCTGGCTCATTCCTCTTTCTTCGGGCAGTAAGTTAGCTAGAAAACGACTGGCTGCTTCACCCAGGCTCGGACTCTGACTACCACTATTCACCTCCAGGATACCCCCTATAGACACATTTAGATATGTTATGTCAACTTTACAGCCATCAATCTACACCAGCATTGACCTGTAGTAATCCACTGATTTCCTGACCCCCTCCTCAAGCCCCACCCGAGGTAACCACCCCAACTCTCTCGTCGCCTTGGTATAATCAAGGCATATCCGCTGAATTTCCCCCTTACGCACCGGGGCATAATGGGCAGTGCCTCCGTAACCTAATACCTCAGCCACAGTATCAAATATTTCTTGGTCTGAGGTTTGTTTACCAGTGCCTATATTATAAATTCCGTTTCTCCCCGACTCCATAGCCAGGATATTAGCTGCCACGACATCACTGACAAAGGTATAGTCCCTAGTCTTATCCCCTGAACCAAAGATAGTTGGTTGTTCACCCTTAAGCATCTTCCCGGCAAAAATAGCCACCACACCAGCCTCAGCCTCAGGGTTCTGTCTCGGTCCATAAACATTGGGGTACCTCAGCACCACATAATTCAGACCATCGAGCACACTATAGAGATAAAGGTAGTGCTCCACCGTATGTTTAGATATTCCGTATTGTGAGATAGGATTAATCGGGTGTTTTTCGTCCGCCGGCAGATACTGGGGCTCCCCATATATAGCTCCGCCCGATGAGGCATAGACAAGCTTATCCACACCAAACTTAAGGCAATTAAGGATGACATTTAGACTACCTAAAATACTCTGCTCAAATCCAGTAGACAAATTATCTACCACTACTACTTCGTGACCCAATTCAACCAGAGCATCCACCAGGTGAGAACCAATAAAGCCAGCACCTCCGGTAACCAGAACCTTCAAACTCCCCCTCCTAAATGAAAAGGAATCTTCATCGCCCCGATAGCCTTAGACACTACCCTGTGTCCTAGTAGCCTCAATACCACCTTGCCGTGCCAGTCAAAGGACAAATCGCCTGCTTTAAGCAAGGCTTCATCAATACCTTCAGATTTTATTATGTCAAATATCCTGTCAATCTGCCTGTCACTCAGGCGCTCATAGAATTTCCGAGCCCAGTAGCCTATCTTCAGCTCCTGCCCCAGCTTTCTCCTCCAGTCTCGCTCATAGTTAGCCAGACTCTTAGCCGACAGGTCATCACTTTTCAACGCCCGGTGCAAATTATTAGCTGCTATGTCAGCACTCAGCAGACCATAATAGATGCCACCACCGGTGGTTGGTTTGACCTGTCCTGCCGCATCACCTACCACCACTAGCCTGTTACCGTAGGTTCTAGGCAACGGCTTTAGCGGAATTCCCCTATAGCGTGGCTTAACCTCAGCCGAAGCTATCTTCCCTTGAGCCAGTAGGGATGACATTAGCTTCCTTAGATAAAGCCCTGGGCTGCGGCGAGATAGTAACCCCACTAGAGCTCTTTGCGGTGAGGTTGGCACCAGCCAGGCAAAAAAACCAGGAGCTATCTCATGACCAAAATAGACCTCTATCTCATCTACCCCTCTCGTTTCTACCTCAGCCTGGGCTCCCATAACAAAATCGATAAGCTTGCCCAAACCTAACCCATCCACCAATCTTGAGCCAAAGCCAGTGGCAATAACTGCTGCCCTTGCCTCAAAGTTTAGCCTTTCTCCTTGACGAGCTGCCTCAATTCTAACCCTATTATCCCTGGCCTCTATACCCCCGACCAGACTATTTAACACATATTCCGCTCCCCTACCCTGAGCTCGGCTGACCATAGCCATATCAAAAGCTGCCCGGTCTACATTACAGGCCTGAGTTTCCCCCTGCCATAGCCAAATGAGCGACCTCCCTGAAGGGGAAAATAACTTGGCACTGTTTACCTGCCTCAAAATAACATTGTCATCAATGGCAAAAGAGTTAACACACTCCTGGCTAATAATACCAGTGCAGCAAACCGGCTTCCCCAAGTTTTCCTTCTGCTCTACCACCGCCACCCCATACCCCATCCCAGCCAGCTTATAAGCTACATAGCTTCCCACTGGTCCACCACCTATAACTACCACATCATACAACTTCAGTCCTCCAGTCTGAAAAATAACCTAATACTACCTTATCATACACTATATTTACATCCAATTGAAGGATGTAGAAATTGTTTACCAACCTTACCAACCTTACCAACCTTAGTCCCCCTTCCCTTAATAAGGAAGGGGTCAGTGGGATAAGTTGCTAAACGACCTCAATAACGGAAGTGAATAAAATACCTAAAAATGGTAAAATTTCCTCAGCAGTTTTTAGCGAGTTGATATACCCCCACCGGGGTTAAAAGTGAGAAGATGACCATGATAGCTCAATGGACATTATGAAACAACAGGTAAAGAGTGGGTGGCAAAGGGTCTTGATGAGTTTAGTCCCAAGTATATTTTTGGGGCTAATACTATTAGTCTCTGGTTCCGGTAAGGTGCCAGGGCAGACTGAATTTATTGATGCTCTCCTCAAATCTTTCTGGACACCCTCATTAGCCTATCTTATCGGTTACTGCCTCCCTTGGGGAGAGATGGTGCTGGGGGTACTTTTACTTATAGGTGTGTTGCCTAGAATTGTGGCTGGTTTGTGCCTTCCGCTTATTGCTGGATTTATAGCTAATAATTCTTGGGCGTTAAGCCAGGGTATGGAGCAGTTCCCTCAATGTGGCCACTGTTTTGGAATATGGGAGGAATTTTTGGGCGCCATTTCACCACTGCAGGCCTTGTGTCTTGATATCGTGCTTTTTTGCTTAGCCTTAATTATATTATTGTTTCATCCAAGCAGCTTTTTGAGTTTTCGGCCGTGGTTCACTAAGCAGAAAGGAGACCATGAGTGAAATTAGTTTCTAGTCAGCCAAAGTGGCTAGCCGGTTTAATCATCTTGGTTATAGGTATCTTTCTTTTTGGCGGCTGTGCACCACCTAACGAGCCACCAGTCATCTCTAGCCTTACTGCCGATAAAAAATCGGTTACCGCTTTCAGGTAGCTGCCAAGTTAGGTGCATTGCCTCAGACCCAGATGGTGATAGCTTAAGCTATATCTGGTCAGCCAGTGAAGGTGATATTTCTACAGGAGAGTCTGTTGTTACCTGGATTGCTCCTGATGCACCTGGTGCTTATACCTTGACGGTTGAAGTAACCGATGGTAAGGGTGGTAAAGCGAAAACACAACTAACCCTTAATGTAGTAGTAATCAACCATCCTCCGGTTATTGAGAGTCTGGCTACAAGGTGGCAGAAACTGAAAAAAGCGGCAAGCTCCCCTATTGAGTGTGTTGCTTCAGACCCAGATGGGGATGAACTAAGCTATATCTGGTCAGTGGGCAGAGGGAGCATCTCCGGAGAAGGGCCTGTTGTCACCTGGGTGGCGCCTAATGCCTACGGATTCTATACTGTTACAGTTACCGTGACCGATGGTAGAGGTGGTGAAGCCAGTAAAAGCATAAGAATTGAAGTGTGCAATTGTCCTGGTGCTGCCTCATAGAAAGTGGCACGGCTGCAGGTGCTGAAGGCAATCTAACAAGAATAAGAGAGTTTTATATAGAGGACAATGAAAGCAGTGGGAAAGCTTATGAGTGTTATGGTGAAAGCATATAAGGTAAAAAACATTCCCTAAGTCTCTCTCAGTACACCAATAATATGAGGGTAAGCGATGATAACCCAGTTCTTCCTTGTATTTAAGGATTATCTCATTGAGGTATTGCCCTTCCTGGCTATAAGGAATTCGGCGGTAAAACCCTGCTCATTTACCTGACAGTTATCTGCCTAGCAGCTCTGGCTTTAGGCTATTGCTTTTCTATAATATAGGAGGAGATCTGAAAAGGGGAAGGTAATGGACAATGTAGAGAGGTTCCCCATACAGCGTGTTACTGAGGAAGGTAAAAAGGATACTGAGGACATAGTAACCAAGGAACTACCCCTCACCATCATCTTAAACAACCAGGAGTTGGTGACTCTACTCTGTTCTCCTACAGATTTAAAGTATCTGGCTATCGGTTTCCTTTCCTCTGAAGGGTTACTCAAGGGTAAAGATGAAATCCAGAAGATAATAGTTGATGACCGGAGAGGTGTAGTCCGAGTGGAAACCGAAGGAGATAAAGGGTTTATTAACGAGCTGGTATCCAAGCGGCTTATAACTTCAGGCTGTGGAAAAGGGGCCTCTTTTTATAGTGCTGTTGATGTCCAGGGACAGGTAAAAGTAGAATCTCAACTTAGAATATCAGCTCATGAAGTCTTTGGCCTTGTAAACGAGTTCCAGCATCGCTCCCAAGTTTACCGGGCAACCGGTGGTGTTCACTCTGCTGCCCTGTGTGATACCAAAAACATTCTGCTCTTCAGTGAGGATATAGGAAGGCATAACGCCATCGACAAAATCTTTGGGGAATGTATTTTGAACGATATACCGATGGATGGACGGATAATAACCACCAGTGGAAGAATCTCCTCGGAGATATTGCTCAAGGTAGCTAAAAGGGAAATCCCCATAATCATTTCCATATCTGCTCCTACTAACTTGGGGGTGAGGTTAGCTGATGATTTGGGTATAACCCTCATCGGTTTTGTCAGAGGAAAGAGGATGAATGTTTACACTAATGGATGGAGGGTAGTGACTAAATAGAAGCTCTGTCAAAAGAGGCGTTCTGGGACTAGACGAAGGCATGGAGTAAGAAGAAATGGAAGAGTTTAATTATACAGTCCTGCTTATTACTACAGCTAACACTGAGGAAGCACAGCGAATATCAAGCATGCTGCTTAATCAGAAGAAGGCTGCCTGTGTCAATATTGTGCCAAAGGTTAGCTCGCTCTTTTGGTGGCAGGATAAGCTTGATTCAGCTCAGGAAAGCCTTCTAATCGTCAAGACTAAAACATCATTATTAAACGAAATTGTTACATTAGTTAGAGAGATTCATAGCTACGATATTCCTGAGATAATCGCTTTGCCTATCGTGGGCGGCAATCAAGATTACCTGAATTGGATAGGTAAAGAGGTGAAGTAAAGGGCTAGGGGGTAATTAAGAGACATGCTTACCACAGACGAGCGGAAAAGGTATGACAGGCAAATAATGATAAGGGGACTCGGTGAGGATGGACAAGAAAAGCTTAAGCAGGCAAAGGTTATTATTGCCGGTAGTGGGGGGCTTGGCTCTGCGGCATCTACATATCTTGTGGCAGCTGGGGTAGGAACGATACGAATAGTTGACCACGATAGAGTAGAACTTAGTAACCTAAACAGGCAAGTTTTGCACTGGGATAATGATATAGGCAGGAACAAGGTTGATTCAGCTGCTGAGAAGTTGAGTCAGTTAAACCAAGGCGTGAAAATAGAACCTGTGGAAGAGACGATAAGCGAAGCTAACATCTCCCGACTTGTGGCTGGATTTGATTTAATAGTTGATGCCATGGATAATTTGCCAACTAGATATTTACTAAATAAGGCGGCCATAGAGAACCATATCCCATTCATTCATGGGGCAGTTTATGGCCTTGAGGGAAGGGCTATGACTATAATCCCGGGCAAAACAGCCTGTCTGAGATGCGTGTATCGGGGGCTTATCCCCCAGGAGAAATTCCCGGTGATTGGGGTTACTCCAGCCGTTATCGGCTGTATCCAGGCGACAGAAGTGATAAAATATATCGCCGGGATTGGCAAGCTACTAACTAATAGGCTATTAGTCTATGACGGGCTGAATATGAAATTCACCGAGCTTGTGGTCAAGAGGGACCCAAATTGTGAGCATTGTGGTCATTCAATAGAGAAGGAGTAGGAAATGAGCGTAAAGATAGATATTCCTTCGTATTTGCAGCCTTTTACCAATAACATGGAAGTAGTTGAAGTAAACGGAAGCACGGTTAGTGGGTGTCTCAGCCATTTGGTTAAACGGTTCCCAGGCATTGAGAAGATGTTATTTGCTAAAAATGGTAAATTGCACGGTTATGTTGGTATCTATATTAATGGAGAAGATGCCTACCCGGAGGAATTAACTAAACCGGTTAAGGACGGAGATGAGCTCGACATCCTATACATAATTGGTGGAGGGTGAGATAGAAGCCACAACATCTATAAAATTGAGAGCGCCGCTTTGGAATGCTCAAAGAGAGGATAGCATTGAGCTATACCATTACACAAGAGCGTTTTGACAGCATTGCTTCCTATTGGACTGACTCTGGGTACCGTTTGAGGTGGAATTCTATCTTCGTTTTGCCTGCTTGGTTGAAGACTTGGTGGCAGCGGAGGGATTTGAACCCACGACCAAAGGCTTATGAGTCCTCTGCTCTACCACTGAGCTACGCTGCCAGCGGGAATATAGCATAATCCAAATTGAACTGTCAACTCGCATGCTCGTTATTCTCTTTCAGAGGAGAGGGGACACAGAGTAAGGTTGATAAATCTCCCTTACTTTACCTTGACAGTAAGATAAGCCTACTGTTAAAATCTGAGTGGATATTCCTTTATTTTAGTTTAGCTATTGAAAAGCCTGCCTGAAAGGAGGTGATATCTTTCAATCGATTACAACTTAGCCAGAATCTTCAAGTTAATCCTCAAAAATCATAAAGGGAGGCCTACTTTTTTGGTTATTGACTACATAAAAGAGGGTAGAATTGCCATTTTTACCATTAATCGTCCACAGGCAATGAATGCCATGAATATGGAGGCTATCCGCGAGCTACATGAGGCAATGGTAGACTTCCGAGATGACCCTGACCTGTGGGTTGGTATCATTACCGGGGCTGGTGAAAAAGCCTTTTCTGCTGGCGCCGATGTAAAAGATACACTACCCTTTATGAAAGAGCATCGGGACAAGCTCTGGGCAGTGCCAGCTACTCACTTTCGCGGGCTTGAGCTATGGAAGCCACTTATTGCTGCCATCAATGGCTTGACACTGGGTGGTGGACTGGAAATAGCTTTGGCTTGCGATATAAGGATAGCCTCAGAGACGGCTCGCTTCGGCACCCCCGAGGTAACTTTAGGTCTAATACCCGGCTGGGGAGGCACACAGAGACTGCCCCGAATGCTACCCTGGTGTAAAGCAGCCGAGATACTACTTATGGGTAGACCTATAGATGCCGAGGAGGCATACCGCATAGGCTTGGTAAACAAGGTTGTGCCCCAAGATAAGCTTATGCCTACAGCCAGGGAATGGGCTGAGGTTATTTGTCAGGCAGGGCCTCTAGCAGTTAGAGCAGCCAAGGAGGCTATGATTAGAGGTTGCAGCATGACTCTGGAAGAGGGCTTACGACTAGAAAATTCTCTAGAGGCATACCTTTTGGGCACAGAGGACTTTACCGAGGGAACTAAGGCTTTCGTAGAAAAAAGGAAACCTGTCTACAAAGCAAAATAACTACATCCATAAAAAGAAGCGGAGAGGACCCATTATCCTGGTCAGAAGCTGATACGGACTCTTGACTAAGATGGGAGGTGAGTAGTGGTAAGATAAGGAGGTATAATTGGTCAGAAGGAAAACTGAAATTTTATAAGGGAGGTTACGATGATTACATCAAGCGAATATCGCAAAAGGTTAAGCAAGATGAGACGGAATGTCTATATGGATGGTCAACTCATAGATCGAGATGACCCCAGGTTGGAGGGAGCGGTCAATATAATTGCCAAGACCTATGATATGATAACTGACCCTGAATTTAAGGAATACGAGGATGTGCTGACAGCAACATCTCACCTCACAGGAGAGAAAATAAGCCGATTCTGCCATATTCATCAAAGTGTTACTGACCTGCTTGCCAAGCAGAAAATGACTAGGTTAATCTGTCAGCAGGTAGGCGGGTGTTGTGCCAGGTGCATGGGGATTGACGCTACTAATGCCAATTCTGTGATCAGCTATGAGGCAGACCAGAAATATGGGACTGAGTATCATAAGAGGTTTCTAAATTGGTTGAGGGACTTCCAGGATAACGACCGCACTGCCAGCTGTGCCCAGACCGATGTTAAGGGGAACCGACCATGGAGGCCACATGAGCAGTTAGACCCTGATTTATATGTCCATAAGGTGGAGACATTAAGTGATGGCATTGTTATCCGGGGAGCTAAGGTGCACAATTCGCATGCTTCAGATGAAGAATGGATTCCGGTAATACCCACTAGGGCACTAACAGAAGAGGAAAGGGACTGGGCGATTTCCTGTGTGGTCCCCTCTGATGCTGATGGTGTGAAGTTAATTGTTAGCTCCACCCAATGTAACACCCATAGGAACCTGGGGACACCCGGGCCTTATGGTGGTGCTGATTCATTGACGGTTTTTGACAATGTCTTTGTTCCCTGGGAGCATGTATTCCTGAATGGCGAATATGAGCTTGGGGGCAGGCTGGCTCTTATGTTTGCCCTATATCATCGGCACAGCTACACTGGCTGTAAGCCAGCGTTCACTGATGTGCTTATGGGAGCTACTGCCCTGATGGCTGAGTGCAATGGCATAGAGGGGAAGTCTCATGTTAGGGAAAAGCTAGCCGAAATGATCTGTGTTTCTGAGTTATGCTACGGGACAGGCATTGCCGCCGCTATCAATGGCGAGAAATCGGCTTCTGGAACCTATATTCCAGACATCGTCTACTGCAATGTTAGCCGGAGGCATGCCGGCATAAACATCTATCACGAGTACGATATTCTGGCGGATATCGCTGGAGGGATGCCGGCCACCCTACCACTTGAGGGTGATTGGGAGAACGAAGAGACTCGCCCATACGTGGAGAAATACATGATGCGGAATCCGAAGGTGTCAATTGAAAATCAGCACCGCGCCTTCCGCTGGGTTCAGGACATCTCATGCTCAGAGTATGCTGGCCTCAGGCAGTATGCTGGCGTTCACGGTGGCGGCTCCCCACGAATGGAGCAGATTGCCATCCTTGGCAGCTACGATATAGAAAAAACAAAGAAACTCGCCAAGCGCCTAGCGGGCATCCCCGTAGATGCGAAATACTCCTTCGATAGATTGGGAACCATTCCAAAATTATAGAGGACTCGTATAGTAGAAGAGGGAAAGGAGCGTCCATTATGGAAATTAAGAAGGTAGGCGTAGTTGGTTGCGGAACAATGGGCTCTGGCATTACTCAGGTCTGTGCTCAGTCAGGCTATCAGGTGGTAGTCTCAGAAATAAACGACGAACTGCTAAATAAAGGGCTGGCATCAATTAACAATTTTCTCACTAAAAGCGTGGAGAAGGGTAGGCTATCTCAACAGGATAAGGACTCTACCCTAGCCCGAATTAAAGGTACAACCAGTGCCAAGGACTTCTCTGACTGTGACCTGATGATAGAAGCTGCTATTGAGAATCTGGAGCTGAAGAAAAAAACATTTGCCGAGCTGGATAAAATCTGCCCTAAACATGTCATTCTGGCTACTAATACCTCTTGCCTATCTATTATTGATATGGCTATGGGAACCAGCAGGCCAGATAAGGTGCTGGGGCTGCACTTCATGAATCCGGTGCCAATTATGAAGCTACTGGAAATTGTCAAGACTATTGCTACCAGTGATGAGACCATTGAAATTGGCAAGACCCTTGGTAACTCCTTAGGCAAGACTATTGTCATCGCCCAGGATACCCCAGGCTTCATTGTAAATCGCTTGCTGATGCCTTACTTACTTGATGCTATCCGTATGCTAGAGACAGGTATTGCCAGTAGAGAGGACATTGATACTGCTATAAGCCTGGGTTTGGGTCACCCGATGGGGCCACTAACTCTACTAGACCTCATCGGTATTGACACTGCTCTCTTTGTCGTCAATGCCATGTATGAGGAATTCAAGGAAGCAAAGTTTGCTGCCCCTACCTTAATGAGAAAGATGGTTACTGCCGGCTGGCTAGGACGTAAGACAGGAAAAGGATTCTACGAGTATAAGTAACCCAGGTTACACCAGTAAACATGAGAGGAGTAGTATGGAAATCAAAAAGGTCGGTGTAGTCGGCATGACCGGATTCATGGGCACAGGTATCGCTCAAGCATGTGCTCAATCAGGCTACCAGGTGGTAGGCTTCTCAAGAAGCGAGGAGCGTGTGAATAAGGCACTGGCATCTATTAACTCCAGGCTAGCTAGAAGTGCGGACAAGGGTAAGCTCTCTCAACAGGATAAGGACTCGGCTATGGCTCGCATTAAAGGCACCACTAATATTAAGGACTTCTATGAGTGTGACCTAGTGATAGAGACTGTGGTTGAGAATATGGAGGTTAAGAAAGGAGTATTTGCTGAGCTGGATAAAATCTGTCCTAAGCATACTATCCTGACTACTAACACCTCCTCCTTATCCATCATCGACATAGCCATGGTAACCAGTAGACCTGATAAGGTGCTGGGGCTGCATTTTCTTATCCCCCCGCCAAGTAGTTTATTACTAGAAATCGCCAGGACCATTACTACCAGCGATGAGACGCTAGAGACTGGCAAATCTTTCGGTAAGTCCTTGGGAAAGACCATCGTCATCGCCCAAGATACCCCAGGCTTTATTGTAAACCGCCTTCAAATACCTCTTCGGCTTGATGCTATCCGCATGCTGGAGGCTGGTATTGCCACTAAGGAGGACATTGATACCGCTCTAACCTTAGGGCTTGGTCATAGTATAGGGCAACTCGCCCTGCAAGACCTTGTTGGCCTTGAAGTTACCTATGCCGTGGCAAACGCTATATATGAGCAAACTAAAGACCCTAAATTTGCCCTACCTACTCTACATAGGAAGATGGTTACTGCCGGCTGGCTGGGGCGTAAGACGGGAAAGGGGTTCTACGAGTATAAGTAAAAAGCTACATCACATAAGATATCATTAAAAGTAAGGAGTAAAGATTATGGCACTTAAAACTCCGCAACAGTATCTTGAAAGTCTGAGGGATGGCAGAGTAGTTTATTGTGAAGGGGAAAGGGTTGAGGATGTGACCAAGGATCCCCTATTGAGTATTGGCGTTAATAGGTCCGCCTGGGATTATGTCATGCCGCAAATGCCTGAGTACCACGATACTTTCGTAGCTCACGATGAAACAGGCGAGGAAGTCAGCTTTGTTTTCCTGCCGTCGAAGAGTGTTGAGGATCTCTTTCGGCGGCGAGAAATCATACAACTTCAGGCTCGTATGCTTGCAGGACCAGGGGGAGTTAAGTTCGTTGGCATTGATACTTTAAATTCGACAACAGTTAACTCCAGAATAGTAGACCAGGCAACAGGGAGCCATTATACCGCCAATGTCGAGGAATACCGGAAGTTCCTGTTCAAAAATGACCCAGGCATTGTCGGAGCTATGACCGATGCCAAAGGTGACAGGAGCCTTCGCCCCGGAAAACAGGTGCAACATAAAGATTTTTATGTCCATATTGTTGATGAAACTAAGGAACACGGGCAGGATGGTATCGTGGTGAGGGGGGCTAAGATGCATATTAGCGGTGCGCCTTGGGCTAATGAAGCGATCGTTATGCCCTGCCGAGCTATGCTTGAGGAAGATAAGGATTACGCAGTGGTCTTCGCCACCCCCTTAAATGCTAAAGGAATTACCATGATAGCCAGTGCTGAGGAGCCGCGTGAGCTAGACAATGATTTTGATTACCCAAAGAGTTCTACCCACTTTTCAGGTAGCTGCGCCATCATTTTCGAGGATGTCTTTGTTCCCATGGAGCGGGTCTTTCTCAAGCGTGAATGGCAGTACTCAGCTAATTTCACTTATGTCTTTGCTAATTTCCATCGCTTGAGTGCTGATGCTTACAAGTACCCAGAACTCGAGATATTTGTGGGATTGGGTGCTCTGCTTGCTGAATACAATGGCATAGATAGGGTCTCTCGTATTCGCGATAACCTCGCCTGGCTTATGATGTATGCTGAGACCGTTGAAGCACTGGGGAAGGCAGCATGTCAATTCTGTGTGACCCAGCCGGGGACAGACCTAGTTTATCCTAACCCGGTATATTCTAACGCAGCCAAGTTCATGTTCGCTGAGAATTGGCATCAAGCAACAAAAATAGTTCAGGATATAGCCGGTGGTCTTCCTTGCGACGTCTTTTCCCGCAACGATTACTTCAATCCTGAGACCCGTCCCCTGATTGATAAGTATTTTGCCGGTAAGGATGGAGTTGCCACTGAGCACCGACTTCGAGCCATGCACCTTGTGCAGGATTTGACCGGCGACTATCACGATATTGTTACTATTCATGCTGAGGGGTCTTTAGCCGCACAACGGCTGTCTATTTATATGCTGGGAGATTGGGAGAGATATAAGGCTGCTGCCAAAAGGGTTGCCCGGATTGAGGATGGGACCTCGCATCCTGTCTTCAGTAAGTTCCCCAAGTATCCCCCCAGTTGGAAGTAGTCCACGAAAGAGGCAGACGACATCTAATCAACCCAGCAAGGTTATGGGAGGATAGTCAGCGAGCTCTGGGAAAGCTAGCCTTGAAATATGGCCCGATAGAGCCTGTGCCCCAAGACAAGATAATCGTAGCCAAAGAGGGGATGTTGCTTAACTTGGGCGAAATGGAGATAGAGGTACTAAATACCCCAGGGCATGCATCACATCACCTAAGCTTTGTGGACAGGAAAGAGGGGAGGTTATTTGTTGAAGAGGCAGCCGGGGTCTACACTAGAGATTTAATTAGGCCAGCCGCAACCCCTCCCTTTAATCTCGAGCAGGCACTAACCTCGTTGGACAAGCTAATCCGTTATACCCCCTACGAGCTTGTGTTACGCTCATTTCGGCGCTGCTACGCAGGCGCTTGATAAACTCAGCTATTATAAACAGCAATTAATCTTATGGGGTGGCATAATCGCTGACTGTCTGGAGAAGAAAGCTGATTGGCAAGAGATGTATAACGAAATCTGTGAAAAAGACGATACATTAGTCCGAATTGAGATGCTCCCCTTGAACGAACGCTGTAGATAACTCTATTTTATAAAGAACGGTATTACGGGTTTTATTGGTTATTTCAAAAGATATGGCACTGAGTATATAAAACAGTGTAATAAAGAAACGGAGGAGCTTTTCTAACTAAAGTGTATCTATAACAAATAGAAATTCCCTTTTATAGGATTACCCCTTGCTCTTTAAGCTGGGCAATATCATCCCGGCTATAGCCCAAGTCTAAAAGGATCTCCTCAGTGTGTTGCCCTACCTCAGGAGCAAGGGCTCTCACTGAAGCAGGATTTTGGCGGAAATTAACCGGGGTAGTTACTATCTTCATCTGCCCCACAACAGGATGATCTATCTCAGCGAAGAAGCCATTGGCCACAGCTTGAGGGTCAGTAGTAACCTCAATAGGGCTTTGAACTCGCCCATAGACATAATTGTTCTCTCTAAAACGCCTCTCCCATTCCTCCATATTCCTAGAGGCAAAAACTTCATCCAGGATGCAAATCAATTCTTCGCAATTTTCCTCCCGTATCTCCATGGTGTTGAATCGGGGGTCATTTTCCAGTTCCGGCTTTTCTACTATAGCGCGACAAAAACTAGGCCAATAAGCGTCGGGCTGAAGTATTGCCAGAAAAAACCATCGATCATCCTTAGTACGGTAGGTGTTCCACATTGGATTTGGTGCAGCGGTACGGTCAGTTTTGGGCAACGGTGTGCCCATTAAAGCAGCTTGGATATCTGCATTCAGGAGCCATACACCTGTATGATATAGAGAGAGTTCCAACTCCTGCCCTTTGCCTGTCTTTTCTCGGTGTAGCAGGGCAGCCAGGATACCAGCAACAAGGTGGGCTCCAGCCGCCGTATCCATCATACCACCACGCTGCGGAGGTGGGGCACTCCCTGGTTCACCTATCAAATACTGAAATCCGGAGCGAGCCCATGACGCCGAATAATCAAAGCCCCGCTCATCTTTATCCGGTCCCACTGTCCCAAAACCAGTAATAACACCATAAACAAGCTTGGGATTAAGCTGGCTTAGGGTAGCATAATCCAACTTGAGCTTCTTGAGCGAACTTAATTCATAGTTGGATATGAAAACATCGGCTCTCTCAATAAGTTTATAAAAGATGTCTCTACCTGCCTCCTTTTTGAGGTCTACCGCCAGACCCTTCTTATTTCTATTCCGCACCTGGATCCTCCAATTCACCTCACCGCGGTCAAACTTTAACACCCCACCCACCCCGGAGGTTCTTACTAGCCCCCACCCCATTTCCCCAGAAAGGGGTTCTACTTTGATCACCTCAGCCCCCCAATCGGCCAACATGGCACCAGCAACTGGAACAGCCGCAACATGCCCCACGTCCACTACCCTTGTACCTTCAAGTATGCCTGCTATGACTCTACCTCCTTAATCCGACATTTCCCATTTCAACTCACGGTGAGGTAATCCTGACCCCTCATCGCTCTTGTCACCAATAATATGTCTATAGTATCTGGTTGTCAATCCCCCCTCGTAGCCCTGCAGTAGTCCTTGACATCCGAGCTGTGCACCAGGATTACCAGAGACTTCGACCACAGCAATTGCTTGTTGATGGAAGATTTCTTCCAATGTATCGATTGACACCTATGACACTCCTAATTGGCGGAAGGAAGTAAGGCTACTTTCCTCGTTTTTCATAGTCAGGGCACCAGGTAGCGTTAGGGCGCGCTGGGTTGTGACATGCCCCACGCCAATCCCATTTGCAACTATCACACAGGAATATGTTCATTCCTAGTGCCTTTTTAATCCTGAGGGTAATCTTGTGTTTCCAAGAGGGCTTCATCTTTAACCTAAAATAATATATCAGGGCTGGATGCTATTTAGCAATAATTGTGGTAAAATATAGCTAGGCTTTTTACAAAGATTTTTGGTAATGACCCAGCTATATTGAAAGGATAATCTACCATGGCTATCCCTGGGGTTAAAAAAGAAGAGGAGCAGCTAAATCTGGAGTCGCTTACCTGGGGTGACCTAACCTGGGTCAACATTGAAGGTCCGACGGAGCGGGAGACAGAGTATCTGGCTCAAAATTACCCCTTCCATCCCTTGGATTTGGACGACTGTCTCAGCCGAATACAGCGACCCAAAATAGATGAATATAAAGACTATCTGTTTTTAGTCTTCCACTTCCCTGTATACAGTAAAGAGGTACGGGTAACTACCTCCAGTCAGCTATCGGTATTTATTGGCAAAAATTACCTCATTACCCTGCACAAAGGGGAGCTTAAGCCACTGGTAAAGCTATTCAGGGAATGCCAGATTGATGAAGAATCACGGCAAGAGAACTTCAGTCAGGGCTCTGGTTATCTCCTCTACCGCATTGTTGATAGGCTAGTTGATTACTGCTTACCAATATTGAACAAGATTGTTGACAATATTGAGGATGTTGAGGACAACATTTTCTCCGACAGGAGGCGTGGCACAGTGAAGGAAATCTCCATACTCCGGCGAGACATTATCTCCTTTCGCCGCATCATCTGGCCGATGAGAGCTGTTATCGGCAGTCTGGAACCAAAGGTTCGCCGCTTTACCAAGATGGATATGGCAGTCTACTTCGGGGATATGGTTGACCATGTGGATAAGATTTGGGACGCTTTAGACGAATATAAAGAAGTAACTGAAGGGCTAAACGATACCTATGATTCGCTGGCGACTAATCGCACCAATGAGGTCATGCGAATGCTGACTATCATTGCTACCATCCTCCTACCTATTACTGTAATCGCCAGCATCTTTGGCATGAATATCCCATTGGGGCTTTTCGAGGTCTCTAGCTACTCCATCCTCTATGTGTCCCTTATTACGCTAGTCATAATTGGGGGCATGCTCTATTTCTTCCATCGCCAACATTGGATTTAGTAGTGGCAAGGTGTAGACGGCAAAGGCTTTAATAATGAATGTCTCTCACCGATTTGTGATTGTTACAGCCATTTTCGTTACCTGCCTCATCACTGCCAATATTATTGTCGTTAAGCCAACAAGCTTTGGTGGCATACCAGCAGCTATAGTTATCTTTCCCTTAAGCTACATTGTCGGTGATATTCTAACCGAGGTCTATGGCTATCGTCTGGCAAGAAGGGTAATCTGGCTTGGCTTCCTCTGCAACCTTATAGCTGTTTTCGCCATCTGGCTCGGTCAACTCCTACCACCAGCCTCGGCATGGGGAGGGCAGGAAGCCTACGAAAGCATTCTAGGCTATACCCCCCGAATACTATTTGCCTCTTTCTTAGCCTATTTAGTAGGTGAATTCAGCAACTCCTTTGTTCTAGCCAAGATGAAGATTAAGACAAAAGGACGCTGGCTATGGACAAGGACTATCGGCTCTACTATAGTAGCTCAAGCCTTAGATGCTGCCATATTTATTCCGATAGTCTATATTGGCCGATTCGATTTGTCCTTTATAGCCATGGCCAGTCTCACCCACTGGCTGGCAAAAGTAGGCTATGAGACAATTGCTACTCCGTTCACCTACACCGTGGTCAACTTCTTAAAGAAAAAGGAGGCAATTGACACCTATGACTACGAAACAAATTTTAATCCCTTCCTCGTCTCAGATTAGAAACGGAGGACTTTAAGAAAACGATGAATATTCAGGTCGTGGGGGCACACAACTGCGAATCACAAAACTCAAGGCTTATCAGCCTGTTAATTGATGATACCATAGCGATAGATGCCGGTAGTCTTACTTCTAGCCTATCCTTTCAGGCTCAGCAACAACTTAAGGCAATCCTGCTCACCCATCAACACTATGACCATATTAGAGATATCCCAGCTATAGCTATGAACTTTGCCCTCCACGGTTCTACCATCAATATCTATTCTATACAACCCGTATATGATGCCCTCTCCACCCACCTGTTGGATGGTAAACTCTACCCTAAATTTCTGGAACAGCCTCAAGGGAATCCAACAATTAGGTTTACCATAGTAGAACCATATAAACTCAAACAAATTGAGGGCTATAATATCCTAGCTGTCCCGGTAAATCACCTTGTTCCTACCGTTGGCTACCAGGTTACATCCCCCGATGGTAAAATAGCATTATATACTGGGGATACCGGTCCGGGCTTGACCGAGTGTTGGGAGCATGTATCACCCCAATTACTCATTATTGAGGTTACGGCACCAGATAGGTATGAGGAATTTGCCAAAGAGTCGGGGCATCTTACTCCCAATCTACTAAAGCAGGAGCTAACTATCTTCCAAGAGCTTAAGGGCTACCTGCCCCAGGTAGTTGTGGTTCATATGAATCCTAGATTAGAGAAGGAAATAGAATCAGAAATCGCGCCACTGGCTGGGGAATTGAATACTTCTATCACCTTGGCCTATGAAGGCCTATTGATTAATCTTTAAAACAGGAGGGGAATCGATGGATCAGGAGGCTTGGAAACTGATCGGTATCTGTGGGATTTACTGCGGTACATGCCCGAGCTACCTAGCCCCGCGGGAAAATGATGTCGAGCAATTAGAAAAACGTGCCCAAAGACACGGTTACTCTACTGAGGAAGCGCACTGTAATGGATGCTATTCGGATAAGGTAATGCCTTTGTGTGTTGAGTGTCGTCCCGGCTTCCGTAAGTGTGCTCGTGAGCATAAAGTGACCTGGTGCTTTGAGTGCACCGATTTTCCCTGCCAGCGGCTGAGAGACTTTAAAGATGTTCACATTGAGGAAGGCATTTCCCACCATGAGCATTTGATTGACGAACTACAGTACATAAAGGAACATGGCATTGAGGCATGGTTGGAAAAGAAAGAAAGAGAGGGGCGGTGTCCGCAGTGCGGGAAAAGGCTCTACTGGTTTACCCGAGTCTGCCCCAACTGCCAAACCCGAATCAGAGGAAATGAGTAGAATTGGAGATAGGGTTGGTCGATTATCTAAAATTCATAGTTGACAACAATGTGGGCAAGCTAGCCAAGTGGCTGAGGATAATGGGGTATGATACCCTCTTCTTCGATGGCAGTGATGACTCCGGTATGATAGCTACTGCTCTGGCTGAAGGCAGAGTAATACTAACCAGAGATACACAGATTATGAGACGACGGGTGATAACCAATGGGCAACTTAAAGCCATCCTTATCAAGGGTGACGACCCTGAGCCACAAATGTACCAGGTAATAAACACTCTAAATTTGGATTGCCAGTTTAGGCCGTTCGCTATCTGTCTGGAATGTAATCAGCCCCTGCTAGAGAGGAGTAAGCAGCAGGTAAAAGACCTAGTGCCACCCTATGTTTTCCAAACCCAGAGCCAATATATGGAGTGTCCTGCCTGCCACCGAATTTATTGGAGAGGAACACACTGGCAGGCAATGACCAAGAAACTGGAAAGTTTTATGAAAGGTTGACCATAGAGATTGTTTATTGACTCCATCCCCTTTATCCCCTCTCATTAAAAGGAGTGGGGGATAGGTTGCCAAATAATCCCTTGACCATAGTCTAGGATATTGCTACACTTCAAATTATAAATATCCCCCGAGGATTTTTGTGTGAAAATTTTAACTGTTAATCAGATGCGTCAGGTAGA
>SDBU01003683.1_pt1 | contig 19350 bp, 19 predicted proteins | sample 2277071 | NCBI WGS metagenome assembly SDBU01 (sample SAMN10397929, study PRJNA504765) | marine sediment metagenome | isolation source: marine sediment core GS08_GC12, 126 cmbsf | place: Arctic Ocean: Gakkel Ridge, Loki's castle | collected 2008 | reverse complement strand
ATGATCCACCCGGAGCTCTTTGAATAAGCATGGGAGACTCGAGCGCAAACGCATTGCCTGAATCCATGAAACCGCAGGGCTCCAGGCGTTATTCGCACTGGATATGGTCGGGATCAGCATTGATCGTCATGCTGTTCGTAAGTGTGGCCGTTGGCCCGATCTCGATCCCCTTGCCGGATCTTGTGCGGATGCTGCTTGACTTGCTCCCGGGAGTGCAATTGGAGGCGGACTGGTCGCGGACGTTCGCGACGATCGTGTACCAGATCCGCCTGCCGAACACAGCCCTGATGGTTTTAACTGGCATGGCTCTAGGGGGGAGCGGAGCCGCATATCAAGGGTTATTCCGAAATCCGTTGGCCGATCCATATATCATCGGTGTGGCCTCCGGCGCGGGTCTTGGTGCGGTGTTAGCTATGTCTGCAAATTGGCCGGACAGCCTGTTGGGGATGGCGACAGTCCCAATTGCCGCCTTCATCGCCGCGCTCATCACGGTTGGCATTGTCTACGCCATTGCGCGCGTGGGCCGCTCCACGCCGGTGACCACCCTGATCCTCGCCGGCGTCGCCGTCAGCTCTTTCGCCACAGCGATGACGAGCTTGATTATGCTGCTGTCGGCCGACGAGCTCCACCGCGCGGTGAATTGGATGGTTGGTGGATTTGCATTGGGCGGTTGGGAGCCCGTTCTGGCATCTTTGCCATACCTTCTCATCGGATTGACCGTGCTCGCGCTCCTTGGACGACATCTCAATGTGCTCCAATTTGGCGATGAACAGGCGCGCCAGATGGGTTTGGGTGTCGAACGCTCAAAACTGGTTATCGTAGTAGCGGCATCATTGGTCGCCGCCACGGCAGTGGCTTTCTCGGGCATTATTGCCTTTGTGGGGCTGATCGTGCCCCATGTTGCCCGCCTGCTCTGGGGGGCGGATTATCGACGCATCCTCCCGCTTGCTATCCTGATAGGTGGCAGCTTCTTGTTGGCAGCCGATGTCGTGGCGAGAGTGGTTCTTGCGCCCCGCGAGCTGCCGGTGGGGGTTATAACGGCCGTGGTTGGGGCGCCATTCTTCCTTTGGCTCCTGTTCCGCGTAAAAGGGAAGGTACGGGTCTGGTGAAAAACGCGCTGCGCATCGAACGGGCAACCCTTGGTTACGGAACGAAACCTATCCTCTGGGATGTGGATCTCTCCGTACAGCCGGGTGAAATTCTAGCCATTGTTGGACCCAATGGGGTTGGAAAATCGACGTTGGTCAAAGCCTCCTGCGGGAGTCTGCCGTTGATCGATGGTGAAATCCTGATCGGGGAAAAAAACCTGAGAGAACTCAAGCCAGACCGGCGCGCGCGCATGGTCTCGGTCGTTTCACAAGCAGTGAATCTGCCACCCGCGTTCCCTGCTTTGGATGTTGTTCTGATGGGCCGCACTCCCTATCTCGGATGGCTGGAGCAGGAGAGCGATCGCGATCGCCAGATCGCGCTGGAGGCTATGGCTCGCACCGAAACGATCGACCTCGCGGCGCGACCCATTGGCGAGTTGTCCGGCGGTGAACAGCAGAGGGTTCTCATCGCCCGGGCGCTGGCGCAGTCGACCCCCGTGATGTTGCTAGATGAGCCCACGGCACATCTTGATTTGAGGCATCAGGATAATTTACTAAAACTCGTGCACGATTTGGCCTGCGTCGATAACTTGGCGGTAATGATCACGCTCCATGACCTCAATCTCGTAGCGCGCTTCGCCGATCGAGTGGCTTTGCTATCAAATGGCCGGGTGCGCAAAATTGGTACGCCAGTCGAAGTCCTGACTCCCGATGAGCTGGCCGAGGTGTACGGGATCCGCATCCATGTGATGGCCCATCCGTTGGATGGTAAACCACTCGTTCTTTCCGGTTAATCCAAGACTTTATTTTCAAGGAGTCGAAAATGCCAACGATCGATCAGGCCAAAGATTGGTATGACGAGAGCGACCCGATCCATGGATTGAGCCATGTCCTGAGGGTTTTGGCTCTGGCTGAGAGGATGGGCGAAGAAATGGGCGCTGATCTTGAAGTGCTGCGAGCCGCCGCACTTCTTCACGATGCCTCCGGCGCGCACCCTGGCGAGGGTGCGGATCGCCAATCTCACGAGCAGATGTCGGCGCTTTTTGCCGGTGATGTCTTGAAGAAAGAGGGCTGGGACCAGACACGAATAGACGCCGTCCAGCATTGTATTCGCGCCCACCGTTTTCGCGGCAATGAGTCGCCAGAGACCTTGGAGGCGAAAATCTTGTTCGATGCTGATAAGCTGGATGTGATGGGGGCGTTCGGCGCAGCGCGCACGCTCGGCTATGCCTTGCAGGCTGGGCTGCCATTCTTCGCTGAACCATCAGAATATTTCCTGCGCACAGGTGAGACTGAGGATGGTGAAGCTCACAGCGCCTATCATGAGTACCTCTTCAAGTTGTGTAAGGTGAAGGACCGGCTTCACACCGGACCAGCCCAACGTATGGCTGAAGAACGGCATGCGGTGCTGACGGCATTTTTTAACCAAATGGCCGTCGAGGCTCGTGGGAGAAGCTGATTTGTTCATAACTTATATGGGGAAGGTGTCGCAGATTGACCCGCTGACATCCAAATGATATTATCCGCGCCATGATGACCGATAAAGATCGCCCCCTAATCTTGTTAACCAATGACGATGGTATCCGTTCTCCCGCTTTATGGGCGGCTGCTGAGGCGCTTTCAGAGATCGGGTTTGTCACCGTTGCCGCTCCGCGGGAGCAGTCATCGGGCGCGGGTCGCAGTATGCCGGTCAGCTCGGATGGCAGACTCGCTGAAGAGCATGTTGATGTACGGGGGAAGAAGTGGAAGGTCTACGCGGTTGGCGGATCGCCTGCGCAAGCCGTGCAGCACGGCATCCTGGAATTGATGCCGCGGCAACCGGATCTTGTGGTCGCAGGAATTAACTACGGCGAGAATCTCACGACCGGCATCACCGTCTCGGGGACCGTTGGAGCAGCGTTCGAAGGGGCGTCCTTCGGTGTACCCGCGCTCGCAATATCACTTGAGGTGCCTGCGGAGTATTACCTGTCACATTCAGATACACTCGACTTCCGCGCCGCAAAGTATTTCACAGCATTTTTTGCCCGAATTCTTATGGATATGCAACCCCGTGAGGACGTTGATGTGTTAAAAGTGGATATCCCATCCGATGCGTCGGAGACTACCGAGTGGCGCGTGACAAGACTCTCGCGCCAAAAATATTATGTCCCGGTGACATCGCCAAGGGCAAAGCTCGAAGATCCGGCTAATATCCAGTTCAAGATTGAGTTAGATAGGGATAAAGTAGAGACGGATTCTGATGTCTATGCGCTCCGCATAGACCGAATAGTATCCGTAACTCCGCTAAGCCTCGATACAACCTCCCGCGTGGATTTTACTGAGCTGGAAAATCACCTGAAAACAAAGGGAGCGCAGGGTTAAAGAAGGCAACACCTGCTTGCCTCTTTATATTTCTATACAGGGCGGGATAGATCAGAGGGTTTTAGTCTCGTGCTGATCCAGAAGCGCTTCTAACGTACGCAGTTCTTCTTCTATCTGATCGCGCTGGAATTTTGTTTGTGCCAGCAGTGCCTCAAAAGCGGGGCGTTGTTCGCTGGGTACAATCTCCACCAAACGCTGTGCACGAAGTATCTGGTTCTCTTTCTGGAGAAGTTTCTCTTTTAAGCGATCGGAATAGCCTCTTTGGAAGGCTTGCTCGGGGAGAGGTTTAGGTTGTTCGGATATCTCGCCGGTAAGAACTTCCGCGACGGTTAGAAGCAACTCGGAAGCCTCGATGGGTTTTTCTAAAAATCGAACCGCGCCCAGGCTCATGGCGAAATCTTTGTCTTCAGGGGTAATGAAAGTTGCCGACACGAAAATAATCGGAATGTCACATGTCTCCGGGTTGCTGCGCACTTCCTGAGCGAGTGCGTACCCATCGAGCCTTGGCATGAGGATGTCCGTAAGAATCAACGCGGGTTTTACCGATAGGAGGGCGTTGAGAGCCTCATCGCCATTACGAGCTGTGATTACCTCATAACCTTTAAACTTCAGTGTAACCTCGAGCAATTCGAGGATGTGAGGAATGTCTTCTACAATGAGGATTGGCCCCTGCGGTTGGCTCATATAGTTGATTGTAACCCGAGATTTGCGGAAGGCAATCCCCAGAGAATGGGGATGCCGAAAGTTGCACATTTAGGAGCAGGGAGACGGTCAGTCTCGTTTAGCGGGTCCAGAGGGATATGGTTTCGATGTGGAATGTCTGGGGGAACAAGTCGATCGGGGTGATGCTCTCCAGTGAATATCCGCCTGCTCGCAAACGCTTCCCATCACGGCTGAGCGTGGCTGGATCACAAGAGACATATACGATGCGTGAGGACGATCGCTCGAGGAGCGAATCGAGCGCCGTTCGTGACAATCCAGAGCGCGGCGGGTCGATGAGCACGGCGTCCGGCTGTGGCTTGATCTGCGGCAGCGCCAAGCCGACACTGCTTTCATAGAGTTCGATGTGTGTGAAACGATCAAGGTTGAAGCTGAAATCACGGCACGCATGCGGAGACTCCTCGACAGCCACAACATGAGCCCCGGATTCTGCAATAGCGGCGCTGAACAAACCCACACCTGCATAGAGGTCGAAGACGGTTTGTCCGGGCTGGATGGACAGCAGTGCCGTTGCCTGTTGAACGAGTTCCGGGATCATCTCCGTGTTCACCTGGAAAAACGAAAGGGCGGAGACGCGGAATAGACCTCGGCTGAGATCAAAATAAAGATGATCTTGGCCGGCGAGGATGAAATCTCCACTCGGGCTGGTCCACACCACGGAAGAGGGGGATTCGATGGAGATCTCGAGGTCCGGAGCATCCGTCCCATGAAGAATGACCATCTGCTCGCCCTCGCCTCCGTTGCGCAGCGAGATTTCTTCTATTGTTTTGGTGGGGGCCAGATCAAGTTGAGTCCAGAGATCGATTAGTTCCTGCTCGGGCAAGTGGCATTCCTCGACACGGAACACCCGCTGCCCAGCGAAGGTGACGAAGCCCAGTTTGCCATCCTCCGTGAGGTGGAAGCGCATGTTATTTCGGTAATTCCATGGCTCAGGCGAAGGGATAGGTAATTGCACCGGGGGATCCTCGAATCCGCCGATCCGCGCAAGCTGATCGCGCACGATTTCCGCCTTGATCTCAAGTTGAAGCGCGTAAGGAATGTGTTGGTAATGGCACCCACCGCAGGTTTGAAAGTGTGGGCAGCGAGGTTCGATTCGTTGGTCTGAGGCTTCAATCCATTTTTCGGGCAATGCTCTGGCCCAACGCTGGTGTGTTTCCACCAGGCGAACGCGCACAACTTCCCCGGGGAGGGTGAAGGGGACGAAGACCATGCGTCCATCGACATCGCGGCCGAAGGATTCGCCGCCGTATGCGTTGCCGGTTAGTGTGAGTTCAAGAGTCTCGGTCATAAGTGCAAACAGGAAGTGTAACTTGTTTTGGTGGATTCGCGCCAACATTCGAAAGGAGCGTATGCTGGAATTGACGTCCTTCTGTCAGGCGCGAAATCGGCCCATAAATGCAAACTGTAGACCGAATAAGCGCTTGATTCTATGTCTGATAGATGCAAGCAAGGTATGCTGGCAGCAGCGAGGGGAAATTTATAACCTTTTTACCGGCAAACTCAATAAAACGTAATGAAATATCAATAAAACTGATAAAGACCTTGACAATTATGATAATTATGCTATTTTAGAGCGAGATAATTGAACTCTATTGCAAGAAAATAGAATAGAGTCCCCAAAAGGACAACACATTTTACTTAAAACTTCTAGCAGAGATAGCACCAGGGGAAACGTCCCCGTTTTCATCGAATGGTCCGACCGCCTCGACATGGAATAACACATCTGTTGACGTCTGATGGACGGCATTGGATTTTCATGAAGGAAGTGGTGACTAATGAATCAAATGCTTACGACCTGCCCAGTCTGTAATGAACGCCTCTCGGTTACACGCTTTCACTGTCGCAACTGTGATACCACGATCGAGGGGCATTTCGATATAGGTCGCTTCGGGAGATTGAGCGCCGAGCAAATAGACTTTCTTGAGGTTTTCGTCCGCTGCGAGGGGAAGTTAAGCCGGATGGAGCCTGAATTGGGGATGTCGTACCCCACACTCAGGGCACGGTTGACAGAGATCATTCATTCGCTGGGCTTCCCGGTTGGACTGGAGACGAAACTGATCAGTGATGAAGAGCGGCACAAGATCCTCGACGACCTAGCAAGTGGGAATTTGACATCTGAAGAGGCAATGCAGCTCCTGGAAGTTGACTGAATAACAAAACGTAGACCTGATAAGCGGTAGGAGGTTGCAGTTGTGGAAAAAGTGACGCTTGAGATTGGCGAAAGCCCTCTGGTGAAAATCTCGACGATCGGTGGGGATCTACGTCTTTCGGGGCGGGATGAGCCCATTCTCGAGGCGCAGGCGCCGGATAAGGGGAAGCTTCAAGTAGATGAGATCGCAGATGGGGTAGAAATCACTGCGAACTCAGGGTGCATCATTTTCTTACCGAAAGCCGCGCGTCTTGAAGTCGGTGAGGTCGGAGGGGACTGTCGGGTTACCGATTTGAATAACGAGTTCATGATTCGCACGATCGGAGGAGATTTAAGCTTGCGCAGGGTTGGGGCCGGGACATTTGAAAGGATCGGCGCGGATTTCCAGGGCCGGCAAATCGAGGGGAATTTAACCATAGACCGTATCGGCGGGGACGCCGTGATCCAGAAGGTCAATGGTGATATCCATCTACGAGGAGTGGGGGGCGACCTGATGCTTAACAATGTCGCCGGTCAGGTGATCGGAGTAGTAGGGGGAGATGCTTTTATCACTCTGGCGACCCCCGCAGGCTCTCACTCTAAAGTGCAGGCAGGCAGCGACCTTTCCTGCCGGATACCTCCTGATTCATCGGTGAACGTGTCCTTATCAGCAGGTGGTGATCTGGATTATCCATCAGGAGTGGAGTCCAGACTGCAGGGTGAGGTTGTCGCTTTTCAGCTGGGTGACGGCGATGCGGACATAGAACTTTCAGCTGGTGGAGATCTATGCCTTCAAACGGGTTTGAGGGATGCGGATTCTACGGAGGATTGGGTCGGGGAGATTCTCACCGAGGTGGACGCGAAGTTAGCAGAAGTAGAGGCGCGTTTCAGTGTTATGGGCGCGGGGATGTACGGCTTCAATGCGGACCGAATTGGCGAGCGTGTCCGCCGTGCGGTTCGACGCGCCGAGCGCAAGGTAAGCGGAAGGGCAAGACACAAAGCGGCGAAGAATAAACGGAAGCTTGGCTCGCGCTTCTCATGGACATTGCCTGGATCCGATGAAACCTTCGAAACAGCGACCGATGAAGAGCGCTTATCGGTATTGCGCATGGTTGAAGAAGGCAAGATTTCAGTCTCAGAAGCCGAGTCCTTACTCAAGGCTCTGGAGGGTGAATCTTGACCGCTGCCGTCGCCGCAGGCACACCCTCTGCGCAACGAGGCATCCGACCTGTAGAACCGCGCCGCGATATGGCCGCGCTAGCGGGGTTGATAGAGAGGGCGTTTTCTGATCGATTAGATGCCTCCGCACGACGGATGATCTTGGGCATGAAAATGTTCGCACAGGCGGGGCGACTCGGTTGGCTTGTAGGCCGCTGGTTTTTACCCCCGGCCGCCTACCCTCAAGGATTTGTTTGGGAAGAAGATGATGAGGTGGTAGGTAACGCCAGCCTGCTTCCCGTGAGGGGATTCCAGCAACGCTGGGTGATGGCAAACGTCGTAGTCAAGCCGGAATACCGGCGGCGGGGGATTGCAAAGACTCTCGTCGTGGCTTCAATCGATCTTGTACGGCGCTGTGGGGGAAGGCGGATCATGTTGCAGGTTGATCGTGACAACCAGGGGGCCAGGACACTGTATGAGAACCTAGAGTTTAAGACCCTCACGACGCGGACCACGTGGGTAAGAAAAGGGAACGGAAAATGGCCTTACGCTGACAGTCAAGGTCAAGTTCGACCTCGGGTAAGCGGCGAATGGCGCGAGCAGTGGGCGTTGGTTAAGCGGCTGCACCCTGAAGGATTATTATGGCCCTTCCCTACGGTTGCGAGCCTGTTTCGACCGTCAGGATTTGAGAACATACTCGGATTTGGAAAACCAAAGCACTGGGTATGGCAAGAAGCCGGGAGACTCGTCGGCGTGGTGAGCAGCAGGCCTGAGTTAGAGCGCCGGCTATGGCGCTTGATGATGGTCGTGGAGCCGGAATGGCGTGGAGAAATAGAAAGCAGCCTTCTTAGTAAGGCGATGCAGGAATCTTCGGTGTTGGCTGGCAACTTCATCCTGGATTATCCGTCTGATGTGGCTCGGGAAAAAATTGAAGGCCTGGGTTTCCAGGCCATTCGCGAGCTCACATGGATGGGGTTGAAACTCGAGAAAAGGAACCTATAAGAGAAGTTTATGCACATGCACCGTAGCGGAGTGCTGGTCATAGTTATTTGTTGAGGGGGGAGGAGAGTAAGGTTAGTAGACGGGATGAGTTGGTTCGAACGAGCGTGAGAAAAGAAGTCTAGGTGCCCATGTGATCTTGAAGAATCACTGCATAGGAAGTGGAGATCCGGGATGAATGACGATCAAAATAATATGGAGGTACTCGATCAGCTTGATGCTGGTCAGATTGATGCCAGTGAAGCTGCCCGCCGGCTTTCAGAGGAGGGCGTACAGCCCACGCAGAAGGCTGAAGTTCCAAATCTCCCTAAGCGCTGGCGAAATTGGTGGGTGATCCCATGCTCCATTGGGTTCGCAGTTGGTGTCACGGGGTGGGGTCTTAGCCAGTTAGGTGGGTGGTGGTGGGTCTGCGCAGGACCGTTAATGGTGCTTGGTGCCATCGTAGTGATCTTATCCGCAGCCACGTATCGGTCTCCTTGGGTTCATATACGTGTAAAAACTGGAGAAGATAAATGGCCACGCAGGATTGCGATTAGCCTGCCGCTTCCTCTTGGTCTCACCGCACGCATTTTAAGATGGCGGGGCCTGTTCTCTAGCAGTTTGGACAAAACTGCGATCGACGATCTGATACTTGCGCTCGAAGGAAATCTATCAGCCGACGAACCGATCTACATTGAAGTTGATGCGGGTGAATCGGGCGAACGCATTAAAATTCACCTGGGCTAGTATGAGGAGGCATAGGAGATGTCATCGAAAGAGCGTCTAAAAATCCTGAAAATGATCGACGAAGGAAAGATCACGGCGGAAGAGGGCACGCAATTGCTCGGGGCTTTGAAGAAACAGAAGCAGCACAGGAGTGGCGCCACTGAAGGGGGGGCGCGTTGGCTGCGTATTCGAGTTAGTGATTTAAACTCTGGGAAAGAGACCGTGCGGGTTAACCTGCCGATTGGCTTGATTAATATTGGTATGAAGATGGGTGCTCGCTTCGTCCCGGAGATTGAGGGTGAGGCAGTTATGGAGGATCTAGCCGAGGCGCTAGCTCAGGGGATGTCCGGAAAAATCATCGATATCGTGGATGAAGAAGATGGTGAACGAGTCGAGATCTTTATCGAGTGAGCAAAGCCCCCTCGACTTGAAATCAAATGCCTTCGAGGTGAATCCAAGCCCTGGTAATCGGTGGAATGCAGCTATGATATGATCCCTGTGGGAGGGTAGTCGTGGATAAATTTGGTTTACGTCTGGCAATTAACGCCCTTGCACTTTACCTTGCCGTGGGCACCGGATGGATCCCTTACATAAGGGCGGAGAGCACCCAATGGTGGGCATATTTGATCATGGCGTTGATCTTCGCAACTGTCAACGCGGTGCTCGGACCCCTACTTAAGCTGTTGACGTGTCCGCTGATTCTTCTCTCGTTGGGATTGTTCACCCTGGTCATCAACACCTTGCTTTTCTACGTGACGGGATGGCTTGGCAGTTTGATCGGCAGTGGCTTCGGCTTCGAAATCGAAAAAGTTTGGGCAGGTTTCCTGGGCGCGCTGCTGGTGGGAATCGTCAATACTGTCCTCACGCTGATTTTCAGGAAGGAGTTAAAAACAAAATAACGCGTTATTCGTCAATTAAGGACAAATTATTTGTTGCGTGCCAATATATTGGCGCGTTTTCTCTTAATCGCAAAATATTCACATGTTTTTTTAGCGGAGCTTGCAGAGGGTGCATCGTGGGATGATGAGCGGCGATGAGAATCCCACGCGTAACTATTCAAAGAGAGTCAGGATGTAAACGCGGGTACTTGTGTGTCATTAACTTGCGATCATGAGCTTAAATCGCCCTGTATGACTTGATTAGGGTGTGCCCTCAAAACTTGTGGATATATTCCCTGCGGTAATCGGAACTTATGTAATGTAGTTTCAAGCTGGAATGCTATGCTATACTCAAAAAACATGAGTGAGCTAGCGAGTTTGGAGTGCCCTGAATGCGGGAGGCTTTTTAATCATCAGCAGCTTCAAACCATATGCATCAAATGTGATTCGCCGCTGCTGTGCCGCTACGACTTGGCAGATTTCGCCGACAGCTTAGACAAAGAGCTGATCTCAAGCCGCCCTAGAGGTTTGTGGCGCTGGCATGAACTGCTTCCGGTACATAGCCATGATTTTTTTCTAACGCTGGGTGAAGGCGATACACCCCTTCTGTCTGTGCCTCGGATCGCAGCCGAATTAGGGCTCGGGGCGGTATTTGTAAAAGATGAAGGGAACAATCCCACCGGCACATTTAAAGCTCGAGGGCTTGCGGTTGCAGTCTCGCGAGCCAAGGAACTCGGGGCTAAGGCGCTCTCGATCCCGACCGCTGGCAACGCTGGTGGCGCTTTGGCAGCATATGCCGCCCGCGCTGACTTGGAAGCGCATGTCTTTATGCCCGCGGATGCGCCTCTTGTGTATCAGGTCGAAGTTGCCGTGCACGGCGGGGAATTGTATCTTGTTGATGGTTTGATCGATGAAGCGGGTAGGCAAGCAGCGCTACAGACCGAGAAGAACGGTTGGTTTGGGATCTCGACCTTCAAGGAACCCTACCGCGTTGAGGGTAAAAAAACGATGGGGTATGAATTGGCGGAGGCCTTCGGTTGGAGCCTGCCAGAAGTCATTGTATATCCCACAGGCGGAGGGACGGGGCTAGTTGGGATGTGGAAGGCATTTGCTGAAATGGAGGAGATGGGCTGGATCGGCGCGAATCGACCGCGCATGGTATGTGTCCAGTCTGAAGGCTGTGCACCTGTTGTGAAGTCACTTGAGAAAGGGGAGCTGCGCATCACACCCTGGGAAAAAGCAGAAACGATAGCACATGGGATACGGGTTCCTCAAGTCTTTGCCGATCGATGGGTGCTGAGCGCAATTCGTGAAAGTGGCGGCACAGGAATTGCTGTAACCGATGATGAGTTAATCGAAGCTCAAGCTGATCTGGCCCAGAAGGAAGGTGTCCATGCATGTCTGGAAGGGGCGGCAACTCTGGCTGGTTTACGCCGGATGGCAGCCGCCGGGGAAGTGGATCCAGACGAACGGGTAATCCTATTCAATACCGGAACCGGATTGAAGCAAATGAGCGTGATGTGAAGTGACCTGTGACTGAGCGTACGAAAGCCTCGCTTGACCTCTTATACTCGATCAGCCGAGAGCTCACGGAGCAGCTCGACCTGCGTGAGCTGTTGCAGCGTATATTGCAGCTCACCCTCGAAGCTGTAAGGGCGCCCGCGGGAAGTATTCTTGTGCTCGATGAGGATGGTGAGGTGACAGAAGGGGCAATTGCCTACGAGGGGAAGGTCCACGATCATTCAGCTGAGCAATTACGAGATACCTATGAACAGGGTCTGGCGGGATGGGTGGTGGAGAACCGTCAGGCGGTTCTTGTACAAGACACTTCCAAGGATAAACGGTGGCTGCATAAGCCTGATGATAAATCAGATGGAGACCCGCGTTCCGTCATAAGCGTGCCCTTGCTTGCAAGGGAGCATGTAGTCGGGGCATTAACGCTGGCGCGACGCCAGCCGAATGGATTCACTGAAGAAGACCTTGCCTTAGCAACGGCTATTGCGGATCAGGCGGGGGTCGCCGTGAGCAATGCGCATCTGTTCCGGGCCGAGCAAGAAAGAAGGCGATTTGCATCTACGCTTCAAGAGATCGCGCGAACGATCAGTTCATCATTGGACCCCAACAGCGTCTTTGAGCAAGTCCTCGAGCAGCTGCGCCGCGTCATTGCGTACGACAGCGCCAGCATATTTTTGGTTAACGACGACCATTTACAGCCGGTGGCCGCGTTTGGATTTGCTGATATTAAGGAAGTGCTCAACCATCCGCTGCGGATTGATGAGGGTGGGCTGGGAGTCGAAGTATTTAAGGCTGGCAATATAATGGTCATCGAGGATGTCCAGCAAGAATCGTCTTGGGTAGATCGCGGAATACTTAAGGAATCAAGAATGATCAGGGGATGGATTGGCGCTCCACTGATTGTTAGAGATCGAGTAGTGGGTGTGTTGAATGTGGACAGTCACCGTGTCGGCGCGTATGGCCTAAAGGATGCCGAATTGGTTTCTGCTTTCGCGGATCAAGCGGCAACGGCGGTTGCGAATGCCCAGCTCTATGGCGAGATTCAGAGACGTGTTCAATCTATGACGGCGCTAACCGAGACGGCACGCTCGGTAACCGCCAGCCTGGATCTTGACGAGGTTTTGCAGCGGATAACCGAGCGCACCATAGACGGTCTCGAAGTTGAGGCTGCGTCAGTGGCTTTGCTCGATGAAAAGACGGGTGAGCTTGAGTTCCGGGTAGCTAGCGGAAGGGGCGCTGAGCAGATTGTTGGTTTTCGCTTAATGAAGGGCCAGGGTCTGGCGGGTTGGGTTGTTGACCATAAGGAGGCTGTATTCGTATCAGATGTGCAATCCGATCCGCGATTCAATTCACAAATGGATGAACTTATCGGGTATACAACTCGAGTCATGGCAAGCGTGCCAATACAGGTTCAGGATAAAATAATCGGTGTGATCGAAGCGATCAACCCACGAGGAGATAAGCTGGCACCTGAACAGATCGAGTTGCTGAGGGGGATCGCAGACCTGGCAGGTTCGGCGATCGTTCGAGCACAACTTTTCAAGGAGACCCAAGCTGCCCGCCAACGTTATGCAAGCCTGTTCGAAGACAGTATTGACACGATCCTGATTACGGACCTCGCCGGTGTAATAACTGACGCGAATAACCGCGCCGAGACCTTAATAGGCTTACCGTGTACCGAGTTGCTCGGATTGGATATCTCCAACATCCATGAGATAGATAAGAGTTTGTTATCTGCTGATTTAAATGAACTATCTATGGGAGAAACAGTCTCCTACGATAGTCAGGTTAAAAATGAACAAGGGGAAGACTTACCCGTCGAGGTGCATGTTAAAAGGATTGATATAGGGGCAGTTTCCTTCCTTCAGTGGATCTTGCGTGATATTACGGAGCGCCTGGAACTTGCAAAACTGCGCTCAGATCTGACTTCGATGATATTTCACGATTTGCGCTCACCGCTGGGGAACATCATTTCGAGTCTTGAAGTCCTGCGAGAATCTCTAACTGGAGACGACGAGACAGTGCAATCGGTGCTCTCGATAGCTTCTCGCTCCAGCCGTCGCGCTTCACGATTGGTCGAGTCGTTGCTTGATCTCGACCGCCTGGAGACGAATCAAGCAGTCCTTAATAAATCCGAGGCTTCAATCGGAGCGCTGATAGCAGAAGCTGTTGAAGAGGTACATCCGACAGCAGAAGCGAAGGGTCAGCTGCTTCGAATGGAATTAACCCCCGGGCTGCCCATGGTTCATATGGATGTGGACATGGTCCGCCGCGTGTTGATTAATCTATTGGAAAATGCGATTAAATTCTCGCGCGGAGGCGATTTGATCCAGGTTTCGGTAAAGCGAGAAGAAGATCATCTGCAAATTACAGTTAAAGACAGTGGGATAGGCATATCGTCGAGGGATCGGGAACGCATCTTTGATAAGTTCACCCGCATTGGGGGGCAGGAACGTCCCAAGGGTCTTGGACTTGGCTTAGCTTTCTGCCGCCTAGCGGTGGAGGCACATGAAGGTCGGATATGGGTTGAGAGCGAAGAAGGGAAGGGTTCGACATTTGCCTTTACGCTCCCGGTATAATGATCCCCGTAGCTGAAGATTAGGGAGCTTGCATGCAAAAATTAGCCCCAAATGTTTTTCTTGAAAATAAGTACATCGGTGTGAACCTGGGCCTGGTCGTCACAGGGGAAGGGCTTTTGCTCGTTGATTCACCTCTCCATACTGAAGAGGTGAACAAATGGTGGAAAGAAGTAAGCGAGCGTGGACGCCCCAAATATCTAATCTTGCTTGATTCTCACCCAGATCGCGTGTTAGGGTCGCGAACCATGAAATTGCCAGCTATTGCGCAAGACCAGACCCTAAAAACCATCCGCGAATGGGCGGATACCTTCAAGGGCAATGCGCATCCGATAGGAGCTGAAGCAGATCACTTGAAAAGAATTACTGGGGTGAATAATGCAATTCCAGAGATAACCTTCTCCGAGAGAATGGTCATGCATTTGGCAGGGAAGGAAATTGTCTTTCTCCACCGCCCCGGACCTCGCTCTGGTTCCATGTGGATGGTAATCCCCGATTTATCCGTTGTTTTTGTTGGGGATACTGTAACCATGGATGAGCCCCCCTATGTTGGAGTCTCAGTTATTGAAGCATGGCTGAACAGCTTGGACGAACTGCGCGGTTCCGATATGAAATCGTATACGCTGATCTCGTCTTGCGGGGGGCAGATCGATCGTAAGGATATCAACCATATGGCTCGTTTTCTGCGGAAGGTGCAGAGCCGAGTCGAGAAGCTGGAGAATGGCAAGAATCACAAAGAGGAGATAGAGCGCTTGGCGTTAGATCTCATGAGAGATTTCAGCATTCGGCCCATTCAAGAAGATTTGATACTCAGGCGCTTGAAAACCGGACTGCTGGACCAAAGTTTACTGCAGTTCCCTGATGGCACATAGCTTGGATGGAACTTTCCACTTGATTTGCGTTGGCAAAACACACGGAAGCACCGCAATCGATGAGTGATAAGCCAATAGTGGACATCATGCGAGGTGGGATCGTCGAGTCATCCCACCAGTTTGTTGCAGCCGTGGCGAATGTTCACGGTGAAGTTCTGGCTGCGTGGGGAAACACAGACCTTGTTACTTTTCTTCGCTCAAGCGCCAAGCCATTCCAGGGAATTCCCCTCGTTGAAAGTGGGGCTGCTGCTCATTATGGGCTCAGCGAAAAAGAATTGGCGATTGCGTGTGCCTCGCACGCCGGCACCGACGAGCACATCAAAGTTGCCCATTCTATCCTAAGAAAAATCGGACTAAGCGAGGCGGACCTGCGGTGCGGCACTCATACCCCCTACGATACCAGGGCTTCCAAGAAATTGATAATGGCGGGTGAAACGCCCTCGCCAATTCGCCACAATTGCTCTGGGAAGCATGCTGGAATGCTGGTAGTGGCCCGCTTTCTGGATGCACCGACAGTTGACTACCTGGGGCATGATCATCCTGTCCAGAAGCAGATATTGAACTCCTTTGGTGAAATGGTCTCGCTGGCTGATGATGACATTATTGTTGGAATCGACGGTTGCTCGGCGCCCAATTTTGCCGTGCCCCTCCGGAACGCTGCGACTGCCTATGCCCGCTTGATGGATCCTGGGCAGTTCTCAAAAGAGCGAGCGGATAGTTGCAGAGCGATCGTGAGTGCGATGACTGCCTATCCCGAGATGATCTCGGGCGAAGGGCGATTTGACACGCTTCTCATGCAGGGAACCTCCACTAAACTGCTCTCTAAAGGGGGTGCGGAGGGTTTTCAGGCGATAGGGATTCCTCCGAATTCTCTTCGCCCTGGATCTCCCGCGTTGGGCGTTGCGCTTAAAGTGCTCGATGGCGATTTGGGAAATCGTGCGCGATCGGTCGCTACCATCGCAGTGCTCGAGTCGTTGGGCGTTCTGACAGCAGAAGAGCTTCAGCATCTTTCACAATTTAACTCTTGACCCATACTAAACCAGAGCGGCCTGCGTGTAGGGGAGATCCGCTCGCCTCATGCAGTTCGGGACATTGAAAATCTGACCTATGAATGAGTATGATTCGTTCTACCGCACGGCGAGTGATCTATTGGGTATAAATCTCACTCCCCATCAGATCGAGGCCTTTCAGTGGTATACGAACGAACTCCGTAGTTGGAACCAACGCTACAATCTAACCGCGATTACAGATCCTGACGAAATCTATATCAAGCACTTCGTTGATTCGTTATCATGTCTTCAAGTTGAGCGATTCCGTCCACCGGGGAACGTAATTGATGTCGGGACCGGCGCAGGTTTCCCCGGCATCCCACTCAAGATTGTCTATCCTCAATTCCAGATAACACTTGTAGAGTCTATCGGCAAGAAGATGGAGTTCTGCCGCCACGTGATCAGTTCGCTTGGTTTGGACGGTGTCGATTTTGTCCAAGATCGTGCGGAACGCTTAGGAAAGAATGCGGCACATCGAGAGCGATACGATTGGGCAATTGCCAGGGCGGTAGCGATCCTGCCAGTCTTATTGGAATATCTTCTGCCTTTCATAAAGTTGGGAGGCGGAGCCATCATTCAAAAGGGGGAAACGGGTCCTGCTGAAGCGCATTCGGCGGAGAAAGCGCTGAGAGTCCTCGGGGGAGAGATCAAGCAGGTACTACCTGTAGAGCTACCGCGAGTTACAGAAACCCGTTATTTGATTGTCGTCGATAAAGTCGCTTGCACTCCGGAGAAATACCCCCGCAAACCGGGGATCCCTGCGAAGCGGCCGCTCAATTAATCCCCATCCCATTCGAAAGAGATCGTTATTTACCGCGGTGCGAGTGATTATTATGTATAAAACTGGTTCTCTTCCATTTACTATGGAAAGGTGACATAACCTTGCATACCTCCGATGTAGAATCTAGTGTTCGCCGGTACCTATTTATTACACGTCATACTCTGACTGCGATCTCAATATCCTACAGTTGATCACTCCAGTGTCTGTGTACAACGCTTCTGCAATATATGGAGTCAGGAAGCTCTGCTTCCGGCCGCAGGCGCAGCATGCGGCCTGAGGTTTGAGAGCATGAAAGTGTGGATAGATTGTTGTAGAGGTGATGAATCGCTATTTCTTTTCTCCCCCCCTAAATCCCCCAAAGGGGGACTGTGGGGGACTCCATTCCCCTCGCGAAGCACTCAGAGCGCAGCGTGGAGCACACCCCCTGGATCAAACATCAAGCTCTCAGTTCAACCCAACCATGGAAATCCGAATATGTGGAAATATCGTTATCTCGTACTCTTTTCACATTGAAACGCAAACCGGAGTAGATTGGACAGAACCCGGCTTTGGAGCTTGGGCGTATGTGGATTGCATTACTAGCCATTCGGAAGGGGGTGCGGGGGACGATGAAATGGTCCCCTGCAGCCCCCTTGGGGGCGAACGGGGGGAAAGAAAAGTTGCAGCAACTTTCGGCACCAACATCATCGCTGGCGTTATGAACAATTCGTTTATTCTTCTCATGTATTACCCCCAAAGGGGGGACTTGGGTGCAGTCGCCTGCCCTCGCAAAGCGCTCATGGCTCCTACGGAGTGCTGCGCGACGCGCAGCGTGGAGCACCCCCCTGACAACGATCGACCCGGCACTACGTTTCAAACGGACGTCTCTAAGGAAAACTTAGTAGCGCTCATGGGATGTATATTGTGGTTGTTCTCGGGCTGGTGAAGGGTTTCACTGCTGGGGTTTACTCGGATCGAGGGGAGATTGTTCCCGCGTCGATTTTCCATATTGTTGCGTGGTTCTGGAATGGTTCGGTGAACATAGAGAGATCTGCGGTTGTCAAAATGGATTGTGTTACGGAAGAAATGCGAGAGAGTAAATCTTCTCGGCGTTCGATGTCCAGTTCCGCTAATACCTCGTCCAATAACAAGATAGGCCAATCGCCGGTTCGCTGCTTGAGCCACTCAATCTCCGCTAGTTTCATCGCCAGCATCGCTGTGCGATTTTGACCCCGGGAACCGTACAAGCGAAGATCGATGCCGTTCGAGCGCGGGCGGAAATCATCCCGATGAGGTCCTTGGAGAGTGACCCCTCGAGCTATTTCATCACTCCGATTGCGCTTAAGCGCCTCCAGCATTCCACTTCGTATTTCCTCTCTACTAATCCCTGTGCGATCCAGGGCCGCGTCGATTGGCAATCCTAGCTGCCCTTCTGGCTGTGATGCGGGGTCGTAGGAGGGTTGGTAATCCAGTTGTAACACCTCATTTTTCCGAGTGAGCTCTAGGTGAAGTGGTGCAGCGAGCTGGTCCAACTCGCGCAGTGCGAGCGCCCGGTCGCGAATTAGAGATGCAGCCAAATCACATAGACGGTCGTCCCAGAAAGCCAACTGATCTAATGGGCTGCGGCCTTCCTGAGATTTTTTAAGCAGCGCATTTCGCTGGGTGAGCACTTTTTGGTATTCAGAGAGCGTGGCCGCATATGTTGAATCCGCCTGCGCAAGGCTGGAATCCAGGAAGCGGCGGCGGTTACCGGGTGTGCCCTCGATGATCTTCAAATCCTGCGGGAGGAATAAGACAGCGGTAAAGGAGCTTGCCAACTCGCGCATACGGCGTTTGATCCCGTTGACCAGCACTTCCTTCCGCACGCGGCCCTCGCTGGAATGAGAATTGCTTTCGATGATGATGCGAATTTCGATGCGTTGGATGCGCTCTTGTGATTCGACCTCGGCGACAAGACGCGCGAACGGCATCGGCTCCTCAAGGGCGAGGAAGTTGATCAGATGGCGATCGCTTGCGGTGTGGAAAGAAGCTGCCCCAGTGAGATAGTGAATCGCCTCCAGGAGACTGGTTTTCCCCTGCGCGTTAGCGCCAACTAATATTGTAGAACCCGCCCCAAAATCAGTCTCAAGGCGGATGAAGTTCCGGAAGTTCGTCAGGGATACGTGTTTTAAATGCATGGCTGTCGAGATTGTAGCATAGCTCGTAGGAGGGAACTCGAGACAGCGATTAAGGATTCTCATCTAATTGTGCGCGTTAATAAGCTGTATTTAGATTGCGCTGCATCATCTGATAGTAGAACCATCGCTCTCAGGGCCAGATGATGGAAATGCCCCTATTTGATATTTTTCCCCGGGGGATCTTCATTTATCCGCCAACGCATGACCTGTGCGGCATCGGATCCAGCAACCATGCACTTCTGCAACTTGAGATTCTGGCGATGATGGTTTTATGAAGCTCCTGGCAAGAAAACCCCACTGCTTGCGGTGGGGATGAATTGCCCCTTATGTCACTTTTTGATATAGTCATGTTATGCATAAAAGG
>SDBU01003682.1_pt1 | contig 19360 bp, 15 predicted proteins | sample 2277071 | NCBI WGS metagenome assembly SDBU01 (sample SAMN10397929, study PRJNA504765) | marine sediment metagenome | isolation source: marine sediment core GS08_GC12, 126 cmbsf | place: Arctic Ocean: Gakkel Ridge, Loki's castle | collected 2008 | reverse complement strand
TAGCTAAAAAATATCGACTTCCTAAACAGATCATCGATATTATAAAACAACACCATGGCACAACTTTAGTTTATTATTTTTATAGAAAAGAGATGGAAATCAAACAAGAAATGGATCAAATAGAAGAAAATCATTTTAGATATCCAGGGCCAAAACCAAAATCAAAAGAAGCGGCAATCATTATGATTGCAGATGCTATGGAAGCAGCATCTAGATCATTAGAAGAGATTACTGAAGAAATTTTATGCTCTTTAGTAAATAAAATAGTAAAATATAGAACAGAAGATGGTCAGTTCGATGATTGTTCTCTAACATTTGAAGAGATGAAAATAGTAAAAAAATCAATAATTAGAACTCTTTTGCTAACAAGACATTCCAGAATAAAATATCCGGAGCAAAAACAGGAAAAATTAAGGTTTTATCTAGAGTCTTATCTAGCTGATAAAAGTGTTTAGAGATTTTTCTTTTTTTTAATTTCTTGTAAATATTTTTGGCATGTAACATGATTTTAAAAAATTTTAATTTGAAGTTGGAGATATTTTATGTCAGTTGCACGTTGTGAGAGGCTTTTTATATTGATGAGAGAAGATATAGAGATTTTGAGACATAGCAATAGAAATGTATTAAGAAGAAGTTCAGGTTTGGAAAATCAGCCAACTCAAGAGCAAATAAATGTCTCAACTCTTAGAATGATTAGTTTAAGAGAAAGAATTCAAGAAATTATAACGACTATGAAAAAACTTAACCGTTTAGCTAATAATGATGTTGGATATCATCATCCTAAATGCGATAAACATTTAAGATCGCGATTAACGAGATCCCAAGATTCTATGATTGTAGATGAAGAAACAATATTAGCATTGCAAAAAAAATTGAATGAACTATTTACGCCTTCAGCAAAACTTTAATAGAGATATTTGCCTCATAGATAATTTGTTTATTTTTCTAAGAAAAAATAAAGAAATTTAGGATTTGTTTGCGGGAATCCTCTCCTTTTCAAAGGAGAGATGAAAGCAAACCATCATCAAATATAATATTTGATGATGAAAATAAAATATATCATTGACAATTTTAAAATTATTTATTGACTTTTGAAATAGGTATTTTCTAAACTATCTGCATGAAAAAACAGAATCTAAAACATAAAAGAACATGTGTATATAATGTGAATTATCATATTGTATTCTCAACAAAATATAGAAAAAAGGTTCTAAGTGAAAAAGTTGAAACTTGTCTTAAAAACCTTGTTTATCAAATAGCTAAGGATAAAGGATTCTATGTTGAAACAATTGAAGTTGGAGAAAAAGATCATGTGCATATATTTGTTTCAGCAGATCCTAATTTCTCAATTTCATATATTGTCAAAATGTTAAAAGGTATAACAGCCAGAAAACTATTAATATTTTTTCCATTATTAACCAAAGTTTTATGGAAAGGACATTTATGGAACCCTTCATATTATGTAGAAACAATTGGAAGTATTTCAGAAGAAAATATCAAAAAATATATAGAAGGACAAAATAAATAATGGAGTATACATATAGATTCAGACTTGATCCTAGCAAGCCTGCAAAAGTTTTTTTAAATAAACTAGTAGGTTCATGTCGCTTTCTTTATAACAAGCTTCTAGAAATTTCGAAGGAAGAAAAATTATATAATTATTATGAACTAAAAAAAAGGATAGTAAATTTAAAAAAAGAATATCCCTTTTAAAAAGAAACTAATTCGCAAAGTCTACAAGGATCATGTTTAAATTTAAAAAGAGCATTTGATAATTTTTTTAATAAAAGAGCTAAATTTCCAAACTTCAAAAGTAAAAATAAAAGAAATTCAATAAGTATCCCTCAATTTTTTAAGATTGCAGATAATAAGCTTTATATACCAAAACTAAAAACTGCAATACCAATAATTTTGCATAGAAAGAGTATAGGAAATATAAAGAGCATATCGATTACAAAAACACCTAGTGGCAAATATTATTTAAATGTTTTGGTAGAAAGGGAGATGAATAAATTATCATCAAATAAAAATGCAGTTGCATTAGATATGGGGCTTATGACATTTGCAAAATTATCAAATGGAGAAGAGATAAAGAATTTAAGATTTTATAAAAAAGCTGAAAAAAGAGTAAAAAAAATACAAAAAAAACTCTCTAAAAAACAAAAAGGAAGTAATAACAGAAAAAAAGCGATAATAAAAGTAGCAAAAGTTCATGAAAAGATAAAAAACAAAAGAAATGATTTTTTACACAAAGAATCTTTAAAAGTTATACGTGATAACCAAACGATAATAATGGAAGATTTGAAAGTAAAAAATATGATAAGAAATAAAAAACTATCCAAAAGCATACAAGATGCATCTTGGTCTGAATTTAATAGAATGATAAAGTATAAAGCCCGATGGTATGGAAGAGAATACATAGAGCTAGATGCATTTTATCCATCAACCAAGAAATGTTCAATATGTGGCTATAAAAACCAAAAGCTTGATATACATACAAGAAAATGGATATGTCCAAAGTGCAGAACTTTTCATGATAGAGATTATAATGCTACAATTAACCAATTAAAAATAGGACTGGGACAGTCCAAATTAACGCCTGTGGATTATGCTATGGCGGCGGAACAGAAATATATTTTCTGGTCTACGAGTTATCATAAGCGGAAGCAGGAAGCTTGCCATTTTAATGGCGAGTAGTTCACGATTTCATTTCAAGTTCAATAGCATCGATAAGAACATCTAAATGCATATCACATTTTTTTATATCGTTTTTTAAATCTGTTATGTTTAGTTCTTGAACTCCAACATATATTTTTACTTTAGGCTCTGTTCCAGAGGGTCTTATTACTATTTTAGAATTATCTGCTAGCCAAAATCTTAAAACATCAGAAGAGGGGAGTTCTAAAATTGTTTTTGTTTGAGTTTGAAGATCAAGTGTCTCAGATGTTTTATAATCATCGATAAAAGCTACAGTTTCATTAGCAATGGTTTTAGGGGGATTTTCTCTTAAGCGTTGCATTAATTTTTTCATTTTTTCAAAATTCTCTAAAGTTGGTTCAAATGCAATAGATGCTTGTTTTTCTCTATAAATTCCATGTGTTTGATAAAGATCATATAAAAGATCTATTAGAGTTTTATTCTCTTTTTTAGCATCCAAGGCTATTTTAGCTATTAGAAGTGATGCGCTTATTGCATCTTTATCCCTTGCAAAAGTGTGTATTAGATAGCCTAAAGACTCTTCTGCACCAAATATAAACTCAAAAGAGTTATCTACTTCGAATTCATGAATTTTCTCAGCAATATATTTAAAACCTGTTAAAACATCGATTGAGTGGATGTCATAGTGTTCTGAGATTCTTGTGAAAAGCTCTGTTGTTACTATTGTTTTAATCGCTGCTGTTTTTGAATATAGAGATTTTTTTTTGCAAAGATAGTTAAGCATAATACAAGAAAGCTCGTTTCCAGTTAATATGTAGGGGGTATTTTCATGATTTATTACAGCTCCAACTCTATCGGCGTCTGGATCTGTAGCTATAAAAATATCTGCATTTTTCTCTTTTAAATATCTAATTCCAAGCTCTAATGACTCTTTTTCTTCAGGATTTGGTTTTGGAGCGTTTGTGAAATTTGGATCAATAGCTTCTTGCTCTTTTACAATAAAGATATCTTTAAATCCGAGCTCATTTAAACATTTTGGGGTTAGAGTAATTCCTGTTCCATGAAAATTGGAATAAACAATTTTAAGATTAGGATTTTCAATTTTATTTTTAAAAAGCTCTAGAGAAAACAGATTTTTTGTATAAGCTTTATCTATTTCTTCCAAAATAAACTCAATCAAAGGATGCTCTATAGTGTCTAAAAGTTTTACTTTTTCAATAGAATCAATTTTATTGTATTCAGCTATTATCCCTGTGTCATGAGGAGGCAAAACTTGTCCTCCATCTTTCCAATATACCTTGTAGCCATTGTACTCTTTAGGATTGTGAGATGCTGTTATCATAATTGCTGAGATGCAATTTTTAAATCTACATCCAAAAGATACTATAGGAGTTGGTCTTAGCTCTTTTAAAAGATAAACTTTTATTTTGTTTGCAGCTAAAACTTTTGAAGCCTCAAAAGCGAAAAGTTTTGAGTTTTGTCTATTATCAAAACCTATCAAGACAGATGGGTCTTTTGATTTTTGAGATAATATATAATTAGAAAGTGCTTGAGTAGCTATTGCTATTGTGTATTTATTTAACCTATTCGTTCCAATTCCCATCTTGGCTCTAATGCCACCTGTTCCAAATGTTAGAGTATCTGAAAAAGCATTTACAAGTTCTTTAGAATTCTCTTTGAGAAGTTTTTTTATCTCATTTTTAGTCTCATCATCGAATGGGCCTTCTAGCCATGTTTGAATTCTTTTTTTTGCTGAAAAGTCTTGATCCATTTTTAAAGCCATTTATTATTGATTTTTAAAAGATTTTAATTAAAAAATCAAAATAAATTATTCGATCTTTTGATTTATCTCTGCAAGCGAGAATAATTTACCCTCTTTTTCATCGATTCCAGGGCAGTAACTTTTTTCATCTTGCCAATTTTTAGAAGATTTTAAATTGCTTTTCCAAAAGGGATATGTTTTGCATTGCTCAGGTCTTGCATCGTAGATCTGACATTTTTTATCTTTTAAAAAACAACAATCATAATTTTTGAAATTTTCTATGAGCGAGATTTTTCCTTTAACTTCTCTTGTATACTTTTTTAAAAAATCTTTTTTTGAAAGTTTTAGATATTTTGAGATTTTTTCTATTTCATTATCTTTAAGCCAAACATAACCAGGAGCTTTTGTGCAACAATCTGCACAACCTTTTATACACTTAAAATAAAGACCTCTTTGATACCATGTCATGAAAAATTAAGCTCTTCTACTTTGTCTTTTTGCCAATTGTTATCTTGTAAGATATAGCAGTAGATATTACATTTATCATCTTCAATTTTTAAAATACTAAAAGATGCATTTTTTTTGTGAGATGAACATCCCGAGCAAATCATATAAGGTAAGTTTTCTTCTTTAGTAATCGATGGTTTATGAGTATGGCCATGTAGATATAATTTTATATTAGGATATTTTTTTATTACTTTTAATAAATCGTCTCTTCTTTTTAAAAGTTTTCTTTTTGGAGCTTTGTGAAATAATGGAAAATGATTCGAAATAATGATGTTTTTATCTTTTGGGATTTTTTCTAGAATATCTATTAAATCTTTTTCCATCTCTGTAGAGAAAAGTCCTGTTGCCGAAAAAAGAGGTGTAACTAATGTTGTATCTAAACCTATATATACCCATTTCTTAGAAAGATCGAAGAGGTGAATTTTTTTCTGCTTTGAATCTATGATATTATTGCTTTTTAAAATGTTTTGAAAATAAGATTGTTTATTAGCTTGTCTTGTATAGGTATCATGATTTCCAGGAATTATGAAAAATTTCATGTTTTCATCAAATGAATCAATAAATTTTTTAGCTTTTTCAAATTCTTTTTTTAATGAAGTAGAGCTCAAATCTCCCGTTATAAAAATATTATTTACATTTAAGGATTTTAAAAGATCAGGGAGCTTAAATAGATGCGTATCAATATAGGATCTTTTTCTTGTAATAAGTAGGTTTGTTGTCCCAATGAATCTTTTTAAGCTCAAAGGAAATATGCTAATATTTGAAAAATGTAGATCTGATAAATGAGCTATTGTAATCATCGTAAATAAGTTTAATCCTATTTAAGTTGTTTGTTTTTAAAAACTTAAATTAAGTATAACCTATTTTATCTTTTATTTAAAGGCGAATTTGCTTTTTGCTCGATCTCGCTCTAATTACAGGGGTTCGGTCTTTCATTTTCTTGTTTTTCTCTTCTACACTTAGATGTTCAGGACTCTTTTTCTTTCTTGTTTTTCTCTCTATGCTTTTAGCTTGTTTTGCCTTCTGTTTGTTCTTTTTTGATGAAATCTCTTTTCTATAGTTTTTTTCAAAACCTTCTTCTTCTTTGGCTTCTTCTTTCTTTTCTTTGGTGACTTTTTCTATGAATTTCATCATATGACTTGGTTCATCTTTCATGCTTTTGCCTCCCTCTTATCTATAATTTTATTATTAATATTAATTACTAATCAATTAGATAATACAATAGATTAATTGTTAATAATTTATAGTATTATTAAATAATTTAAATTAACGAGGATAAATTGCTAATTAAGCGTAAGCCTTTTATTGGCAGGGTTTTGAGAGAAATATTTAAGGACTTTTCTTACGCTTATGAACTTTTGAAAGTACTTTTCTCTTAGCCTCAAACCTTTAAGATTTGGAACTAATGAAAGGGGCGAAATTATGCTTGTTTTTAGCCAGCCTCCTTGCCATTTTTTTGTAACTTTTTTGCTTTTAGCGATCATTATATGATCAATTTTGAAAAGAGAGGCTAAATGTATTGCTAAAGAATCATTTCCAATTAAATAAGATGATTCGTAAATATATGAAGCTAAATCACTTAGCGTTTGAAATAAAGGTAGATCTAAACCTAAATCATGAACAAAAAGCCAATCTTTTCTCTCTTCAGGCGCAACTGAAATCACACATCTAAATCCTTTGTTTTTAAGCTTTTTTGCAAGTTTTATAAATTTATGTTTGCTCCAACATTTATTAACATCTGTACTAGTTGGCTGAATGATTACTCTTTTTGGGTATTTTTTATGTGTAAGGTTTTTAGGGATTACGATTCCTGTATCTAGCGCTCTTGAGTCTAAAATAACTTTATCTAAAGCAGTAGTTTTTTTATTTTTATTTAAATGTGAACTCAAAAATTTTTGAAAATTTTTAGCTAAACTCTTCGCTATTGGAAGATCATCATCTAGAAAAATATCTAAATTTGAAAGAGGGGAAAATTTTGATTTATTATATCTAAAATATATTATGCTTAATTTGGTTTTGATCAGTTTTTTTAGCTCATTTGTTTTATCTATTTTTACTTCATCTTGCTCTAAAAAAATATGATCGTATGAATTTAACTCTTTTAGAGATAATTTTTTAAATTGAAATTTAGGAAACCAATTTTTTAATGAAAAAATATTATCATGCAAAATAGTAACTTCATAACCTAAAGTTGTTAACTGATTTGCTGCTATCATTAAAATAAGAGCGTCTCCAATTGTCGAAACTGGGATAATTGCAGCTTTTTTCAAAATATCTCCAAAGTATTTTTTTTCTTTTTAAAAAACGATAGCTTTTGCTTCAAAACCATCTAGCTTAATATTAAATTTAGAAGAAAAAAATGATTTTTCTTCTTTTTTATTAGTCATTAGATTTTTAGCTCTTGAATACTTAATTTGAGTGATATCAACCTCTTCTTCAATTGGATCTTTTGAAAAATTTAAAGCTATCATCAATAGTGATTTGTCTTGAAGTTTATATGTTGCAATGTAGAGTGGTGCGGCCTTTACATCTAAAACATCCAACATCCAAGCTAGATTTATTTTATACTCTTTTCTAATTTTTAACATCTTTTTTAATTGAGAGGCATAAGATAGGGGATCTAAAAGTTGTTTATTTAAAGAACCATATAAAGTTTTAGCTTTTGGTAGATTTGATTTACTAAATTTTTGATCAGAGTCTCCCAAAAGATCATATGCTCCTCTATTTATCCAACGATTATCACCTCCTTTTATTAAATCTTTTACCTGCGTTGGTTTTAAAGGATAAGCCCCTACTAGATCCCAGCCAGATACCATGAAAATGCCAGGTTGCATAGCATTAAAAAAAGTTAAAAGAAGATGAGCTTTTTTTACCATCTCTTTTTGATCTTTTGTCATTGAAAAAATATCTCTATATCCTAAAGCTGCAGAGCAAAGGCCTACCATCGTAGTACATGGACCATTACCACTTGGTAAAATATATGGAGTTTTTTTTGTTAAGATTTTTGAAAAATCTTCATCTCTAATTTTTTCTCTGATCTCTTTTCCTGTATATTGTCCTCCCTTATAAGAAAATTCTTTTTCTGCATTGATATCAAATTCAACAAGCTCATATGTAATCTCATCGTGGTTTTGAAGTGCATGGATAAATCTAATAGGGGAGATTTTGGCATTGTTCATAAGTGCTAAATTGAGTCTTAAAAAATCTGCATCCTCAGAAATCAAAGCATGTACATATGCAGTTCTTGTAATAAAATCATAAGAAAAATCAGAGCCTAACTTTAGCATAGTTTTCATATCTTCAATTGTAAGATTCAACTCTTGGTAGGTAAACCCTCCATTCTCTTTAGAAAAATTTCCAAGTTTCCTAGTTAACATGGAAATTAAATTAGTAGATATTAAAGATAGAGGATGTCCTTCAGACCATGCTTTTTCTTTGCCAGGTTTTTTTTCAATCCCTAAAAAACCATTAGCATCTAACCTAAGACCATCATTTTTTAAAACTCCAACAGACTCCATGATATCGCCAGCAATTAGAGAATTAGCTGCGAAGCTAGGATCTAACCAATTAAGAGATGGTTGGCCTGCTTTGAAATAGTGAAGATATACCCATCTTCTTGTTTTACCATCTGTGCCTTTAATCTTTTTTGTTGCATCCCAATTTGTAACTTTTATTCCAGGCTCAGCAAAAATAACCCTTTGAAGCCTACCGACTATATAGCCTTTTTCTTTTAATTTATCGACCTCATTAAAACTTAAATTTTTAGAAAAATCATTTTCACTCACCTCTGGTAAAAGAGACCAATCTTTTTTATCTATCTCTACCATATGATATAAACCCGAATAATCTTTATAATTCATTAAAGCTAAGACAAAGTCATATCCAAGTCCTGTATGCCCTGGTATTAAATCTCCGACAATAGCAGCTTTATATGAGTGAATTGTTTTTGCCATTTCAAGATATTGAGCTTGAGTGCCAAAGTTTGGATCGATTTTTAAGCTCATCCTATCATATCCACCATCAACAGAAGGTGTGTGTGTTCCTGTTATAATACCACCAGCTTCTTTCATAGGACCTGTATGAATCCCTTCAATTCCTATATCTGTTAAAATATTCCAAAGATTTGGATCGGAGAGTGTTTCTATAACAGTTTTTCCCTTTTCTGTAATTATTGCTCTTGCATAGGAATCTAACCAAACAGAAGTTTTTTCGCAGATTTGTTTGGGTTTTGGAAGCCCATATTCGTGCTTCCACTGATCTTTATTTCCTGAATAGTTTTTAGCAAGTATTGAAGCGTTATATAAAATCGATTCTTTTTCAAGCTCATCTACATCGAAATTTTCAAAAGAAAATGATGATAAAATTATAAAAAGAATAGAAAGATTGAAGATTTTCATTTAAAGACCTTATTACTTTTTAGTTGAAGATATAAAAAAAAAAAATAGAAAAGTCAATAAAAAATAGATTTTTTATTTTTCAATTTTTGGATAAAAAATATTTTTTTTCGCGCAAATAGATTTAATATTTAGATTTGAAAATTAAAATCTAAAATACTATAGCTTTAGCTTCAAAACCATCTAGCTTAATATTAAATTTAGAAGAAAAAAATGATTTATCTTCTTTTTTGTTAGTTATTATATTTTTAGCACTTTTAAATTTAATTTGAGGGATTTCAAATTCTTCTTGAGCTTTTTCTTTTGAAAAATTCAAAGCTACTAGTAAATATGATTTATCTTGAAGTTGATACATCGCTAAAAATAAAGATGAATTTTTTACATCTAATATCTTAACTTGAGTAGCTAAATTTATTTTGTACTCTTTTCTTGCTTTTAGCATGTTTTTTACAAAAGATGCGTAAGATGAAGGATCTTTTAGTTGCTCGGGCAGAGAGCCATATAAAGTTTTTGCTTTTGGCAAGTTAGAAGGACTTATTATTTCATCAGAAGTTCCAAGGAGATCGTATGCTCCTCTATTTGTCCATCTACAATCACCGTCTTCTAAAAGCTCTTTTATTTGAGAAACTTTTAATGGGTATGCTCCCACTAAATCCCAACCAGATATCATAAAAATACCAGGTTGCATAGCATTATAAAATGTTAATAGTTGATGAGCTTTTTGAACGAGTAATTTTTGATCTTCTGTCATATTATAAAAATCTTTATAACCTAGCGCTAAAGCTGAGAGTTCTACAAAAGTTGCACAAGGACCATAAGATGTTTTTTTTTGAACGACTGATAGATCCTCTTTTAATATCGAATCCGCTATTTCTTTTCCTGTATATTCTTTACCTTTATATTCAAATTTTTCATCTGGATTACCTTTAAATTCATCTAGTCCATAAGATAGTGAATCATGATTTTGAAGTGCATGGATAAATCTGCTCGGTGGGATTTTTGCTTTGTCTAAGAGTGAAATATTAAGTCTTAAAAAATCAGCATCTTCAGCGATTATTCCATGGGTATATCCAGGTCTTGTATTAAAATCATAAGAAAAATCTGCTCCAAACTCTAACATGGCTTTTATATCAGCAATTGAAAGATGCAATTCTTGATAAGTAATGCCACCGATACTTTTTGCAAAATTTAATTTTCTTGTAAGCATAGATATTAAATTAGTTGCAACAGTAGAGAGGGGATGCTCCTCTGAAAAAGCTGTATCCTTTCCAGGTACAATTTCAACACCTAAATAACCATTTGCATCTAATCGGACTCCATTATTTTTTAAAATTCCAAGAGACTCCATGATATCACCAGCTATTAGTCTATCTGCTGCAAAGCTAGGATCTAACCAGTTAAGAGTAGGTTGGCCAGCATTATAATAGTGTAGATACACCCATCTTCTTGTTTTGCCATCTGCTCCTTTTATTTTTTTTGTTGCATCCCAATTAGAAATTTTATCCGGGCCTGCTGCAAAAACACTTTGTAATCTTCCAACTATGTATCCCTTTTTATATAGTTTATCTACTTCATTAAAATTTAAGTTTTTAGCAAATTCATTTTTTTCTACATTTGGAAGTAACGTCCAATCTTTTTCATCGATTTCAACTAGATCGTAAAGGCCTGGATAATCTTTAAAATTCATCAAAGCTAATACAAAATCAGCTCCTAAACCGGTGTGTCCTGGTATTAAATCTCCGATAAGTACACTATTAAAAGAGTGTATAGTGTCTGCCATTTGAATATACTGCTCTTTTGTTCCAAAAGTAGGATCTATTTTTAAAGAGATTCTATCAAAACCACCATCTATTGAGGGTGTATGCTTTCCCGTTATTATTCCTCCAGCCTCTTTCATTGGCCCTGTATGGATACCATCAATTCCAATCTCTGTTAAAACTTCCCAAAGATCCGGATCTCCTAGAGTCTCTATTACCGTTTTTCCCTTTTTAGGAATTATTGATCTTGCATATGAATCTAACCAAACAGATGTTTTTTCTAAAATTTGAGTGGGTTTTGGAAATCCATAGGGATTTTGCCATTGAGCTTTTTTTCCTGAATAGTTTAAAGCTAGTTTCTCTGAAGCATATAAAATTGATTCTTTTTCAAGCTCATCTACATCAAAATCTTCAAAAGAAAAAGAGGATAGTATTAAAAGTAGCGATGCAAAAAATATATTTTTCATAAAAAAAAACCTAAATATTTTTAATTTGAAGATATATAAAAAAATAGGCTCCAGTCAATAAAAAAAACAATAAAGCTATTAGAGAAAAAATGTTATCTACATTTTAAATATTTAAAAAATAAAAAAAAATACAATGTTCTAAAAAAACAAAATATGAAAAAAATCAAACCTAAAAAAAATATTTTTTTTAGGTTTGGTTAGAATAACAAATTATTTTTTATCTTCATCTTTTGCATCAGCAATCAATGCATCAGAAAGCAAAACAATCTTAGCAATCGATACAGCATGAATTAAAGAGGTTTTAATAACTTTTGTAGGATCGATAATTCCAGTTTTGATAAAATCTTCAATCTTTTCTGTAACTACATTAAAACCAAATGTTTTTCCCTTTTTTAAAAGCTCATCTATTATCAAATGATAATCGAGGCCTGCATTTGAAATGATCTGCTTTAAAGGTGCTAAAAGTGCCTTTTTTAAAATGTCTACACCAATTTTTTCATCAAGAGAAATATCTAAATTATCTATTGCATCTTTTGCTCTTAAAAGAGAAATTCCACCACCTGCTACTATGCCATCTTCAATAGCTGCTTTTGTTGCATTTAAACTATCTTCATATTTTTGTTTTTTCTCTTTTAGTTCGCTATCTGATGCTCCACCTACTTTTATTACTACAACGCCGCCTTTTAGTTTGCAAATTCTTTTATCTAATTGGTCTTTGTCTACATCATCTGTTGAGTTCTCTTTTTCTTGCTCTAATAGCTCGATTCTTTTTTGAAGGTTTTTGCCTTTTCCTCCAATAAGTAGAGTTTTATCTTTTGTTATAATAACTTTTTCTAACTCACCTAGCTCTTCAAATTTAGCATCTTTTAAAATAAGACCTTTGTCTTCACTAAAATATGTACCACCTGTCAATTGGGCTATATCTTCTAAAACATCTTTTCTTTTATCTCCAAAACCAGGGGTTTTAATAGCAGTAACTCTCATTACCCCTTTGATATTATTAATAACTAAAGTAGCGAGTGTATCTGCATCGATATCATCTGCAATAATTAACAGCTCTTTAGATGTAGATGCTGTCGTTTGTAGAATAACTAGAAGATCTTGGATAGTGTTTATCTTTTTATCAGTTATTAAAATCTTTGGGTTTGTCATTTCCACTATCATCTTTTTAGCATCAGTGCAAAAATATGGACTTAAATAACCCCTTTCAATTTCTAATCCCTCTTTTATCTCTATTTCAGTCTCATCTTTATTTCCACTTTCAATAGTTATACTTGCTCCATTTTCAGCTTTTTTAAAGCTACTTAAAATATCTTCTCCAATTTTTTTATCTCCAGATGCAGAGACTGTTGCTATATTTTTTTTATCTTCATCGCTTTTTATTTTATCTGAAATCTCATCAATCCTTTCTAAAACTTTTTCAAGTGCTTTTTCTAATCCCTTTTTTATATGAATAGCAGATGTTCCTGTAGTGATATGTTTCATGCCCTCATTAACAATAGATCTAAGTAGTACAACCCCTGCAGTAGTGCCATCTCCTGAAATTTGTTTTATCTTTTGAGCTACCTCTTTAGCAAGTTTCGCTCCCATATCTTCAAAATCATCTTTTAAATCGATATCATCGATAAGAGAATTTCCATCATTTGTAATTTTTGGCATTGCCCAAGAAGATATTGCTACATTTCTACCAAGAGGCCCAAGTGTTACAGAAACAACATCTGCAAGTTCATTTATTCCTTTTTTTAGCTTTTCTCTAGCTTGTTCATCGAAAATTATCTCTTTTGGGTTTGAAGACATATTTTTAGCTCCTAAATTTTAAAGTTTTTATAAAAACTAGATTTGTAATTTTAAATAATAATAATGTAGATAATTTTTGGTTTATTTTCAATAATCTTATTTGCTAAATCAAACTATTTTATTTTGAAAATTTCATAGACCTTTTTTTTCGATATATTTTTTATTTTTGCTGATGCTGTTATAGCTTCTTTTAAACTAAGCCCATACATGCTCTGAAGCAGTTTTACGCTCTCTTCAATGCTAAGATCATCGATCATCTCTCCTCTATTAACCACTAGAACTAGCTCTCCTTTAAGGGGATGATTTTTTAAGTATTTGAGCATGTCATCGGCTCTATGAGCTATTCTCTTTTCAAATTTTTTTGTCATTTCTTTTAAAATACAAAGCTCTCTTTTAGGATCTAGTGAAGCTATTTTCTCGACCGTTTTTAATATTCTTTTAGCTGATTCAAATGTAATAGACACACCATCGAAAAAAAGCATTTTTTTGATAAATAAATTTAGCTCACTTGTTTTTTTAGGTAAAAAACCTAAAAACTCAAATGGATGCGATTCAAATCCACTCAAAACAAGGGCTTGGATAATGCTGCAAGGCCCTGGAATGGCTTCTACTTTAATGTTTTTATCAAAACAAGCTTTTATGAGGTTTTCGCCTGGATCTGAAATTAATGGGGTTCCAGCGTCCGAGATCAAGCCAAGAGTTTTATCCTCTTTTAAATCTTTTAAAATGTTTGACTCAAGTTTTTTTTCATTGAACTTATGAAAGCTAATTAATCTTTTTTTTATCTGATATCTATCAAATAAAATTTTACTAGTCCTTGTGTCTTCACATAAAATATAGTCGCAACTTTTAAAAATTTCAATTGCTCTAAAGCTTATGTCTTTAAGATTGCCTATCGGCGTAGATATAATATATAGCATAATTAATTATAAAAAAAAGGTGGCACTCAGATTCGAACTGAGGAATAAGAGCTTTGCAGGCTCCCGCCTTACCACTTGGCTATGCCACCAAATTTAAGTTACCAATTATGCTTTAATTATAAAAGGAAATCAATGAATTTTTCATATGTGAAAATTTGATTTTTAATTTTAGAGGATTAAATGATTTTTTCTAATCTATTTAGATAGATCTATAAGAGTTCAGCTTTTAATTGAAGATATAGAATTATGTCGTTTTTGGTTTTTTTGCACCAAATAAAGAGAAATTTGAATACCATTTAGATTCATTGTTTTTTGGTACTTCTTCTGCAGCAATTGCTGATTTGTCTTCATATACTATTGTTTTAGCATTCTTTAAATGTTTTTTTACAGTATCAAGATCTATTTTGAGAGCTTCTTTATCAGATAGATCTTGTGTATTATCATAGATATAATACTCACCATTTTCTCTATAAATTGAAAAATAATGGCCACCGCCTCTATCTCCCTCATGAATTGAAGCATAATTAAATTCGAAATCACCTTTATCATCTGCTACAAACCTTTCATTCTCGTATTTTAAATTAAAAGGAACATTTTCTAGTGTAGCTTTATCACTGATTTCAATAGTGATTGAAGATGGTTTTTTAGGGATTGTAATAGTATCTTTAAAGGTTCTTTCAGCTCCAGGGGCATCTTTTGTTGTAGAACCTTTTCTATCTACACAAAAATATTCGTTAATAGAGTTAGTTAAATTTATAGTTTCTCCTTTCTTTAGAACAGGAATATTAATAGATGAAGAATTAATAGATTCCTTTTTTTGGTCTTCACTATCTGCTAAAGGTGAATACTCTCTTTCTTCTATAATTTGAGCAACATCAATCGCACCGATTTTTAGAAGATAATTTTCTAAATCTTTATATGCCATATCTGAATCTTCTTGAGTATTTCCTTTTAAACGTAAATCTTTTCTTATTTTTTCAGCGTAGCTTTCTTGATCATCGTATTTTTCTTCAATGATAGAATATTGCTCACTCGGTGTTTTTCCTGCACATTTTTTAATACACTCAATTAAATTTTTAGTTTTTTCTTTTAATTTTAAAAGGTCACTTTGTTCGTCTTTAGTTTTGTTTGTGTGGTTTTTATTAAATTTCTTTTCATCTTTTAGAGCAGCTATAATTTTTTTATTGTTTAAAACTCTTTGAACAGTCGTATGTAACCAACAGTTTTGTTTTGCTGTTTTTTCGGCTTTTACTTTTTCAGTAGAATTAGATAAGTTTTTAATTTTTTCTTTGAGCTGAGCTAATGTTGGAGCTGTGCATCTTAGTCTGTCATCTATTTCATCCCAATTATCTACAATTGATGTGGATTCAACAAAAACATCATCTAAATCATCTAAATCTAATTTTCCCCAAAATAGATATTTCATTTTATATTCAAAATATCCATTTTTATCGACTTTGTATTTTCTAGTTTTATCTTTTGAGTCTTTTACATATTTTCCATTTTTATCAGGGATTCTATAAATAATTCTAAACCCAAATCTCCCTCCCTTCTTTTTGGGAATCTCAAATCCCCATTTTACAACATCTTCAGAGAGTATTTTTTCATCATCTTCTTTACCTTTGTTGTATGCTTTTTGATGTTTTTCCCAGGCTTTATCCATTTTTTTACAAAATTTATCTTGTTCATCTTCAGTAAGTTCAACAAAATCTTGAGATCTAAAAGGATTGATATTGTGTAAAAATGGTGGTAATTTAGAGTCTTTTGAAATATTCTTTTTAAGATATTTTGCTCCATGAGTAATTGTTTTAGCTCCATGTGCTAAAGCTAAACCTGCACCAGCAAAAATACCCACTGGTGATAAGAGAGCTTTTTTCCAATGTTTTTCTGGCCAAAAAATTTCTTTGGCTTTCTCTGTTACTTTTGTAAGGGTTTTCCACTCGGTTGGGGAGAGGTTGGCAGGTTCTTTTGTGCTAGGTTTTTTAGCAGTTATTTCCTTGATTTTTTGACCACCAATTTTTCTTTTTTTGTGAGTGTCCTTAACCTTTTCTAAAGCTATTGAAACTTGATTAGATTTGTGTTTAGCTGAAAATGCATATTTTCCAAGCTTCGTCTGAGATGCAGCTTCTTTAGTTCTTTTTGCAGTAGTATCAACGCTTGGATTATCGCTTGAACCGTCTGGTTTTCCAGAAGCGCCAGCGCTAGGAGGTGGTTTTGGTGAATCTTTACGTTTTGTTGGTGTTGTCATAAAAATTATATCTTTATATTTATTATTAAAATTCTTTATTATTATTATAATATATTTTTTAATATAATATCAATAAAATCTTAATTATTTAGTAACTTTTATTGAATATATAAAGGGTTGAAAATCAGATGGATAAGACGATAAAAAAAGTGTTAGATTTGCAAAAAACTGATTATCAGATAGATAGTAGACTTGTAAAAAAGGGAAGTATTTTTTTTGCTCTAAAAGGAGAGAGAACAGATGGCCATTTATATCTCAAAGATGTGGCTAAAAAGGGGGCAAAATTAGCTATTATTGATAAAAGTTTTATAGTTGATGAGCAAGGCCTTGATTTAGAGCTTCTTAGAGTAAAGGATGTATTAGAATTCTTGCAAGAGCTTGCAAAAGAAGTGCTTACAAAAAGCCCAGCTAAAATAATAGGTGTAACAGGATCTTCTGGAAAAACCACTACCAAAGAGTTTATATATGCTCTTTTGAAATCTAAATTTAGAGTCTCTAAAACTTTGAAGAGTTTTAATTCAAAAGCGGGGCTCCCGATCGCTATTTTGAACATGGATAAAAATGTGGATTTTTTAGTGCTAGAAATGGCGATGGATGAAGCTGGGGAGATTGAAAAGCTGATTAAAATTGCTAAGCCTGATATTGCATTAATTACACAAATAGCGACTTTTGCAGGAGACTTGGGCAGCCAAGATGTTTTAGCTGAAGCTAAAAAAGAGATTTTTATCGATAAAAAGACTAAAATAAAGCTGATAAATAAAAGACTAAAAAAGCTAAAAGCTTTTCAAAATGAGAATTATTTAACGTATTCAATAGAGGATAAAACAGCTGATTTTTATTTAGATATTAAAGATTTAGATTTTTATGAAGAAGGAAAAAAATATGCTATAGAAAATCTACCTTTTAAAGAGACTCATCTTTTAGAAAATGTCTTAGCTGCGATTTCTATTTGTAGAATAGCAGGAGTGAAATTTGAAAGTATTTTAAAAAAATTAAATACTTTAAAAGCCTATGATATGAGATTTGAAAAGGTTTTAATCGAAAATGTTTTATTCATTAAAGATTATTACAATGGCAATCCAGATGCAACGATTGCAGCTTTAAAAAATCTGCCCCAAACAAAAGGCAAAAAAATAGCAATTTTAGGATCTCATAGATCTTATGGAAAGTTATCAAAAAAAGTTCATGAAAAAATAGTTTTAGAGGCTAAAAAATATGCAGATGAAATTTTATGTATCGGTGAAGAATTTGAAAATATAGAAAATATAAAAAATTATTCAAACTTAGAAGATGTGGCTAAAGATCTTAAAAAAATTATGAAAAAAGATGATGTCGTTTTGATAAAAGGCTCTAGGTTTTTGAAAATGGAGAAAATTTTTGGTTTTTTAAATTGATGATATTTTTTTGTTATCATATTATGGTAGAGGCTAGCAAAAAGCTCGGCAAAGGAAAGGGTTTTCTTGCCATAGAAGGATAGAGAAATGTTACTTTTACTCATAAAATATTTATTTAAGCTTTTTAATAGCTCAATTCCAACAGTGTTTTCATATGCATCAACAAGAATGATGCTAGCTGCTATTACATCTTTGCTCATCACGATTTTTTTAGGCCCAATAGTTATAAAAAAATTATATACTATGAAAATAGGGCAAAAAATTAGAACAAAAGAAGATTGCCCCTTGCTCGCTGAACTGCATGAAAAGAAAAAAGATACCCCCACAATGGGAGGTATTTTGATTTTGTTTTCAATGCTAATTTCTTTGTTTTTATGGATGGATTTAACAAATATTTTTACCTTGATTTTACTTTTTACTACTCTGTGGCTTGGTCTCATCGGCGCATTAGATGACTATCTGAAATTAAAACACAAAAGCTCAAAAGGGCTGCCATCGAAATTAAAGTTTTTGCTTCAATTAATCTTTTCGGTTTTTATTGCTTTTTATCTTCTTTGGCCTAGCCCAGATAAATTCACAAAAAAAGAGTTTCCTGAGCGTGTTTTAGCTAAAGAAAATATCTCAAATAGTGATGTTAAAATAATTAAAACAACAAAAAATTCTGCAATTTCAAAACCTATAAATTTAAGTGCTAAAGAGTATTTTTCAAGATTTTATATTCCTTTTTATAAAAAACCGATTATTTTAAAGGGATTTTTGATAGTTATTATTTTTCTGTTGATGGTTTTTGTAATTACGGGAACATCAAATGCTGTTAACTTAACAGATGGATTAGATGGCCTCGCTGCAGGTTCTCTTGTTATGGTTGCAAGTACTCTCGCTCTATTTGCCTTTTTATCAAACCATATCCAAATGGCAAGGTATCTTAATATCTTATACATAGAGCATAGCGGAGAAATTGCTGTTTATTTATTTGCATTGGCAGGGGCCTGTTTGGGATTTTTATGGTATAACTCTTTTCCTGCTCAAATCTTTATGGGAGATACAGGATCACTCGCATTGGGAGGAATAATAGGTGTTAGCGCTATACTTCTTAGACGTGAGTTTTTGCTAGCTATTATCGGGGGAATTTTTGTAGCGGAGGCTCTGTCTGTTATTTTACAGGTATTGAGTTATAGATATAGAAATAAAAAAAGAGTGTTTTTATGCTCTCCTTTGCATCACCATTTTGAATATAAAGGTTGGCCAGAGTCAAAAGTTGTTATTCGGTTTTGGATAATGGGTCTTTTACTTGCTTTAATTGGTGTGGCATCACTAAAGTTTCAGTAAATTGTCAATCACCCCTCCCTAAAGGAAAGGGCTTGAACCGTGAGGATCAGGGGTAACAGGTTGACCAGAAGACAAACTAAAGGAGTTTTTTTTAAATGTTTGTAAACGTTAAGACAGAGAAAAGACA
>SDBU01003681.1_pt1 | contig 19363 bp, 18 predicted proteins | sample 2277071 | NCBI WGS metagenome assembly SDBU01 (sample SAMN10397929, study PRJNA504765) | marine sediment metagenome | isolation source: marine sediment core GS08_GC12, 126 cmbsf | place: Arctic Ocean: Gakkel Ridge, Loki's castle | collected 2008 | reverse complement strand
GGTAAGGATTATCTGACTGCTTGGCTCTCATGCTTGTTTCGCGAACCCTTTGAACCTTTACCCTATCTGTTCATATATGGGGAGCAAGGTTGCGGTAAATCAATCCTTTATGAAGCTATTGAATTATTGGTGACGGGGGGAATTGTAAGGGCTGATACTGCGCTCACCAATCAAGGTGATTTTAACGGCGAGTTAGCAAATGGTGTTCTTGCTATCATTGATGAGAAAAATATTACTCGCGCTGGACCCTCGGTCTACAACAAGATTAAAGACTGGGTCACAGGTTTAACAATCTGGATACATCGAAAAGGCATGGACCCCTATCCACAACGTAATAGCTTACACTTTATTCAAATTGCAAACGAGCGCGCTGCCTGCCCAGTTATCCCCGGCGATACTCGCATCGTTCCTATGGCTATGGAGGATTTAGTTGACGAGATCCCGAAACCAATTCTCTTAGAGAAGTGCCAAGAAGAGGCTCCCCATTTCATGGCAACTTTAATGAATCTCACATTGCCTAAGTCAACGACTCGACTTCGATTACCGGTGATTGAAACAGGTACAAAGCAATCTTTAATGGAAATGAATAAGAATCCTCTTGACAATTTTATTGATGAATACTGTCACGTAGTCGCAGGGCGTTATGTGTCGTTAAAAGAGTTCTATGCGAGATTTCAAGCTACCTTAACTGCTTACGATAGGGTTATTTGGACAAAGGGTCATATCAAGCAGAATTTAGCGTCCTGTTACCCGCTTGGACATTATACTGGTAATAAGGTTTGTGTTGGTAACATCAGTTTTGATGATATATCAGCTTCAGAGGGTGGGGCAAGGTTTATACTTCAAGATGGGAAATTAATACTAAGGAAAAATAATGAGTAACGATATGGCGGTTGGTGATGTCACTAGTGCGGCAAAGGGCTCTGGCGCTAGAGCGAACAAAGGAAAAGTCGCTTTTTCTCTTGTACCTTTTCACCTTTTAGTGGGAACGGCGCGCGTTTTCATGGGGGGTAAATACAAGTATGCTCCTTTTAACTGGGCGAAAGGAATGGCATGGAGCATTTGTGTTGATTGTTTATTCCGTCATCTTTTCAAGTGGTGGTTTTTGAGTGAGGACGTTGATGAAGAGAGTGGCGAGCATCATCTTGACCATATGATTTGTAACCTGTTGATGTTAAAGCACTATACCTTAGCGTACAAGGAGGGAGATGATAGACCTGATCCCAAGCTTACGCATTTCACTGATTCTTGGGCAGATTTTCTCAAACTCTTCGATGAAGAAGATTTCTTAAATCGTAATCCTACAATTCAAAAGGAAGCTTGATGTCATCTGAACAACATAAAGATGCAATGAGACATGTGATGGCCGCCGCTCTGTGCGACTTTGTCGCTCATCTTGGAACAAGAGAGAATCCAATTGTTTGTGGGGGTTCTTATAAAGATGATAAGCTTATTGCAAGTTTTAACAAGTGGTTAAACAACAGAAAATTCGATATTAGTGATGCAAGCTTAGGTGCGGAAACTTGGTTGATGCTATGTGTACAAGGAACATTCGCGGGCGAGAAGAATTTTGACTCCGAGCCGGAACCAGAGCCAGAGCCAAAGCCAGAGCCAAAGCCGGAGCCAGAGCCAAAGCCGGGGCCGGAACCTAACTTTGAACCAGAGCCTCCGATAGCATATTTATCAGAACCAGAACTACCGAGTACTGATTCTGAAGATAACATCCCCGAAGAAGGATACTTCAATGAAAATGATTGGATGCCTAAGGAATATCGAAAGAAACATTGGGCTGAGGAGGGTGAAGATTGGCGAGGAGAAGATAATGAAGAATCGACTCCTGCCTAAATTAACCACCCAACAGCAAGCTTTATTTTGGTTACAGATGAAATATACAGATAAATTGTCTTACTGGGAATGGCAAGGATGTACAGATAAAGATGGCTACGGTAAATTTAAGAGTATACTAGCTCATCGTCTTGCTTACTATTTATGATATGAAATTGATGCCTGTGAAAAATGTGTTTGTCATATTTGTGATAATCCAGTGTGTTGTAATCCTTATCACCTCTGGTTAGGAACGAATATTGATAACACTAAAAATAAGGTATTAAAGAATCGTCAAGCAAAGGGTGTAGATGGCAGGAGCAAACTAACTGAGAATGATGTTCGTGCAATCTTATCGATTGGTTATTCACAAAGTCTTAAAGAAACGGCCAAACTTTTTAATATAAATTTTCGCACTATCAGTACTATTTTAACAGGTAAAAATTGGAAGCATATTTATCAGGAGTTTATTAATGAGCAATGACCTTCCAAATGTTCCGAGCAGCCTAATTAACTTAAATGGTAATATGCTTTGTGCCGTTGATGTAGAAACAACTGGGCGATTAGCTGGCTACCATGAAGTTATTCAAGTTGCAATACAACCTTTAACAAGTAATATCAAACCACTACCAGATGTGACCCCTTTCTATATGAACATAGCCCCTCAACACGTAGAACGGGTTGAGAGATCGGCCACAATGGTACATGGATTAGATATTGATGACTTAGTTGCAAACTGTCCGGATCAGTTCAAAGCTGCTGACCTTTTTGACGAGTGGTTCCAACGATTGAAACTACCATTCAAGAAACAGCTTGTGCCGTTAGCGCATAACTGGGCTTTTGAACGTGGTTTTTTAACTCATTGGTTAGGGTTAGAAACTTTCAATCAACTTTGGCATTTTCATCCTAGAGATACGATGCTATTTGCATTAAGCATCAATGATACATGTGCTTATCATGGTAAAGATATCCCATTTGGCTACGTGGGTCTTGGTTCACTGTGTGATAAATTTGGTATAACAATGGAAAAAGCCCACGACGCTTTATGCGATGCGCGGGCTGAGGCTGAATTATACAGACGAATGTTAGCGGCGTTTGGCTAATGCTGCCTGCCGCCGTCGAGCTTTTCTCTTCCCAGCTCGAGGTGTGTAGTTTTTACTATCACGTTTTATAAAATTTTTCTGCGCTTTTCGTGCGCGCCTATTCTTTCCACTACAACAACTCATAATGCACCTCACCAAAAACTTCTTGGACAGTGTTCTGTTTGCATCTTAATTTTGTTTAGTAGGGCTATACCCTCCGGTTTCACGACACATCCACACCCCTTACAGCGCTTCGATTCAGGATCGTGCCAATCACACGTGGAACAAAAATCCTCGTGTATTTGTCGCACTGTTTCTGCGTCTCGTATAGGGCGTCCCGCAACTACCCAGCGTTTTACAGCTTTCCAATACGTATCCAATAACTCTCCTGTTCCAGGAAGAGAGGGGATACCTTTTTTCCCTGTCCGTCTCTTTATAGCCGCTGGCACTGAGACATTAGCCTCAATAAATTTCGCATCAAGATTGCCACCAACTTCACCCATATCAGTTAAACATTTTTTACAGTCCTTGTAACTTACTGCATGATTATACTGTGCGTCACAATAAGCTTGAATTTGTAAATCACCTTTCGGGGTGCGTTGATTTATGAATTGACGATAAGGACATTTTTCCCATTTAGATTCAAATTGCCAGCCACTTGTCTTTCGATTATAACCTTCTGGAATTGGTGGTTGTTCAATATTCTCCTGGAATGGGTAAACTATATCTGCTTCGTGGTAATAGGGCTCGGGCCAAGTAGTAGTACTTGGGGCGCATTCTTTGCAAGTTGCCGCGGGTTTTAACAAAGGTCGGCGAAGCACACAACTTTCGCATGTTATCTCACTGACATCATGCCTATAATTCTCAGTGACACCATTGGCGCAGCGATATTTCTCCCGCGTACTACCGTTTTTACCTCGTATAACAATGCGCTGGCGCTTTTGACAGTGTAAGCTTTTCATTACCACAGTCCCCGTGCACAGTGAGTGTCAGGATTCTGCATCAAATCTCTAATGGGAATAGGATACTCACAGCTTATTTCGGCGCATGTCCCATCTCTTTTATTGAAGTGATCACATTCTCTGCAATGGATACCTAAAAGATGCTCTATTACCTCAGTTGGTCGCTCATCTAATTTAATATAGACATCATCCTTTAATGAAGCAGCAAGTGCGTCAATGTCAGCACTAACTCTTCGCCGCGCGCAATTCTCACAACGCTCCTTATGCACAATATCAACATAAAAATCAGACGCAGGATTCACACAACGAGATATGTGTATGTTGAGCCCTAATTCTAACATGGTTTCCTGCCACTCACACATCAACTCTTTCACAGTACTCTCCCTTTACTATTTCTTTGTTGGCTCGTGCGATTCACCTTGGTTTGGGGATCCAGGTAACCCGGGAAACGATTGGCAATCCGCACAACCGGGACACCCACTAGTATCAGCGATTGTTTTAGGCGCACTCACTGAATATGGATAAGTAGTAAGCTGTGAACAATAACCACACCCCTCTCGCAGCGCTTTAATCTCCTCTCGCTTTGCTTGATAGAATGCCCAGGCTGAAAAAGCAGCGCCAAATGTATGACAAAATTGAGACAATAATCCTGTACATGGACTGCCACATACGTTGTGCTGGCAAGGGCCGCCCAGACAGCCGCCAAGAATTCTTCCCGATGTGACCTTGTTAGGCCAAACATACGTCACCGTAACTTCATAAAGGCAACCTGTGCCATACTCAGGTTGACCACACGCTTTTCGCGGCTTCTTCTTACTATCTGAACCTCCGCCCCCAGGAGGGGGGCCCCCTTGCTGTACTTCACTCACACTGTCTCGCGCATTCCGAGCCAATCTCAAAGCCTCAAAGACTGGATCTTCTTCTTCAAGGTCGAAAGTATCAGCAACATTGCAAGCAACAGAAGGTGTACTATCACCTATATCAGAAGGATTTTGATCTCCCGACGTTAAAATAACAGTGGGCGCATCGCCAGTATCAGTATAACCACTCCGCAAAAGATGGTCAATAGGAGGTGTAACAGTAAAAGAATACCCACTGCCCGCCTGAGCCTCTTCTTCCGAAAGCGGAAATCGACTAACTTCTGGTTGTTGGGCGGGCCAGGCCCAAAAATAAGCAGCATCCGTACCAGCAAGAATTGGCGTCCAACACCTGAAATGAATAGTATTGGTGTCTGGATTATACATAGATGATTCAATGACTACTTTAACAGGTGTTGCTGAAAATTGTGCCACATCAAGAGTAACACAGTCAAAGATGTCCAGGTCTAAATGTCTTAACGGCATATCAAATTCTACGTGTTTCCACGTGTTAGCTCGTCGTATCAACCAAAATGTTGCTGATTTCAAAACTACGTCGTATAAATTTTGTGTATAGTAATTCCACCCTTGCTCAGTAATACCATATTTTGCAACATTATGCTTCAGAATAATCTTTAAGTTTGTTTCATCTTCTTCTTCAACCATTGCGTCTGCTTTTTTCCACCCGATAGTGTGTTTTGTGATCACATTCTCGGTCTCTGTGAGTGTGATCATAAACGTGTCAGCAATAATATCCGACTCCGTTATCGTACGAACAGGTGTTGGTTCTTCCGACAAGTACTTAATGAAAACAACATCATTTCGGATATAAACAGCGCATCGAGATTGATATGCGATATCATGGATTAATTCTAAAACATTTGTTCGCTCATTAACGTAGAAATTGCTGGGATAATTTGTCAGCTTAGATTTTACATCGGTGAACGTAGTGGAATCATACGTGAGTGAGGTATATTTATCCAAAAGCCACTCTATTGTGTCAACTGGATTAGGTCCCACATCTGATGTAAATGAGACATAGAGGGCGTCGGCCCAATCCGAGTCATAGAGGCTTAATTTTTTCTCAAAACCAATCTCCACAACTTGGTAGCCATCATAATCTGTCTCATAAATAGTGTAGTACTCAGATGGAATCTCCATTAAAAGCGACCGTCCATTAGGCATTGTTCTGTAAGCAGCTACACTGTCAACTGTTCCAGGTATTAAACTTACAGTATAAAGAATCTCTGCCTCAGCCTGTAAAAATACCTCTGAACCAGCGGGCTTCCAAACAAAGCCGGCGGCCTCAATATCTTCATATGCTCGCCATGATGCTGAAGCCCCACCCGAAGGTGCTCGACGCCATATGCCAGATGCAGGTTGACAATCTGCTAATGTTTCAACTGGATCTTGATTATGATACCAAGCAGTTCCAGTCTCAGTTTCCTCCCAGTTATCATTCCAGTTTGACAATTGAATACTGTATGCATGATCCTCTATTGCTACACATGCGACATGATCCCAGTCTTCGTATTCAGGGTGAGTCCTATTTATAACAGTGAAATATGTTCCATTAAAAGATCCAATTAGGAGAGCACTATCAATACTCAATGTGATAGTTTCACCTTGTGGAAACGCATCCCCGCCTCGAATATTGATAACATCATGTTCATATGCTGTTTCTTGCTCAAGCCGAGACAAAAGATTACAAATTGCCTCAAAACGATCATCAACACAATTTGGGTCGGGCCCATATTCCATGGTTTCCTCTTGCTCATAACCACCACCTAATGGATCTTGTTCTAGCGTAGTAACTTCACCTAATGCAATAGAGGGGCATTGAATATAACGAGCTTGACACAGGCGTGGTGTAATGGTAAAGTCATGCCATCCCTCCCCTGCAATTAAATACCCCTTGCGCGGGGAGCGAACTTGATTTACCGACATGTTGCATACTTGTCCAAAGACTAGTGGCCACACCTTGCCTAAAGCCTCTTCCGGGATATTTGGGAAATCACCCTCTTCCATGGAGAAAGCAACTTCAGCATCTTCCGTATGCGTTAAAATAGTAAAAGAGAGCTTTCGCCTCCCCTCATCCCATACTACTGGACTATTAATCTCACCTTGAAAAACAAGAAACTTATTATCTAAGTGCAAACCTTGAAAATGGTGGTAGAGTTTTACTGATAATTTATGGATATCATAATTATTGGTTATCCACTTTAACTGGCCATCAACATCATCTAACGTTACACTGATTGACTGTGAGTCTCCGGAGCCAGAAACCATTAAAGCAGTGTCAAAACCACTTATTTGAACAAGCGTAGGATAGGGATAATCTGCTCCATCAATTTTCTGGTCAGCATACAAAACTTCTTCACCACCCTCTGCCCATATAATCCCAAGGATAAGTGTAGGATTTGTTCCAAGATTCTTTTGCAAATAGGTTGCTGTTGGTGCTGGTACTGTTCTCATTATAGATATTCCTCAAACTCAAGAGCAATAGTCACTGTCTCCCCACCTGGAAAAGACTCTGCTTTTGAGTTTGCAGCCAGTTCAAATGGGTTATTTTGCATGTGAACGATTCGTTGATCATCATTTTGATCCACAAACCGCACAGGGAAACGATAGTAAACTCTGATAAAAGCCCGTAACTCAAGAGCCTTACTTCTTGCAATCTCAAAAGAAAATTGAAACCTTTTCCTTCCCTCTCGTGGTTTAGTATATGTATAGAGTGTGCCGTCCATAGCTCGCATTGAGGCCATAGTAGATGCAACTCCCAATGTATTACCCCAAACTGGGCTAGGGAGAATAATTGTCGTTTGATATCCTGGATGTGGCGCATCTAACTTAAACATTATGGCCCCACTAAAATAAAAGCCGCAGCACTAGTTAACGCTAAATCATGACTAAATACGCGATCGCGAATAAACTCTATATCAACACTATCAATTAAAGTCAACCGGTCTCCTGGAACATAATTTTCCACTAATACCCCTTCAAATTCAAATGTAATTGTCCACCCTCTACCTGTGCAACTTGCACCATCTTGAACGGCAGATTCACTAGGTGTTGTGATTACACCGACCCATTCCCGACCCTCCCAATCTCGCATACCCACTTCCTCGCCAATATGTGCAACGAAGAAATCAAGAAGATTATTAATCTCTGTCTCAGTCAAACCAATAAATGTGGCAATGATAGTCTGTGTCTTTGGCCAGATTGGATCCGCAAAGACAGTAAGTTTCCCGCCTCGTGTTTCACGGTTAATTCTGTTGAATGCTAGACGTTCTATGTTATCTAATTCAGGTGCCCTTAATTCAACTTCATCTGAAGGCGCTGATGCCGCCGGATACGTTAACTTGAATCGAGATGCAGCGGGATCGTGTGTTATAAAGGGTTCACTTTCTGCTGGCGGCGCTGGCATATTACTTATTGTATTTTCGCCAATAAATGGAGTATATTGCTTATAATTACACGCTGTCGCAATATAATATGTTAAGGCGTGACCAACAACAGATGAATGCTCAACTGTACGTGTGTATATTGCAGTATAGTCCACTGTTTGAGCAAGAGAAATTTCCGTAGGCTGTAACCCTTTAAGCTTGCCACTTTCAAGGGATTGAACTATATTCATTGTCGACTCAGGTATTTCTTTTCGGTACATATCCTGAGTTATAGTCATAACACTGTTAGCGTCCAGTAAATATGACACACCAACCGCGCTCAAAAGATTTAATTCATGTTCAATTAAAACAGGGCCCCAAGGAGCGCCAAGAACACCTACTGCCGCACTATTCAAAGGTAAGAAATGTGTAACAGTAGCAGGGCGTGGTCCTATCCAGGCGGCAGCATCTGTAAGTCCTAGATCATGGTTGATATAATGATACCCCCCTGTCCACCAATCCACCTCCTGTACAAGATTCATTGTCGATTCCATCGGCATAAAATCCTGCTGAATCAAGAGCGCGTCCACATCTTGAATCAAGTTCATTGTGCTTGTGGCAATACCATCTTTAGCTTGGCTCACTATTGACAACCAAGTTATATTACTTATTAACTCCTCATAAAATGTTCGGGGCGCATAGGCTTCTTGAGATAGATTGAGTGTGTTTGAAAGAGCACGAGTCCAGACGACGTTAACCGTAACATTTTGAGTTAGATTTGAGTCATGTTCTACGACTTGCGGGTATTCAGATACTGCAAGAAATACGCCTAATACTTCAATATATTGCCTGGAAACACGAAGTTCCCCAACTCCTGCGGCTAAAACTTCAACATATTGACGTGTAACACGTAATTCACCCACACCGGCTGCAAGAGCTTCATTATATTGTCTGGTTACTCGTAAAGCCATTTTAGCCCACCTTTACACCAAACTTAGCGGCATTAAGACCCACTTCAGTCCAGGCATTCCCCGTATCCGGATCAGTTTCAGCTACTCTCATAAGAGTTATGTAGTCTGTCGTTCCAATTGTTTGCGCACTATCATCATATTGCGAGCTGTTTGATTCAATTGGAGTTATCAAGTCAAATGGTGTTCCATCTGTATCTCTACAATCTGTGTTAGTTTGAATCCCTACAATATCGCCTAGAGTCGGTAAAGCTTCATAATCAAACAAATCAGTTATATTTGCTGTGCTATCCTGTACATAAGAAGTGTCATCATCAGCCTCATCTTCATTAACTGCATCAAAATGATTTGGTCCAGGTGAAACTGTGCCCCAATTAGCTGTGTCATCACCATCAGGATTTAGCATTACGATTCGAGTATTACCAATAAAATCATTATTGATAGAACCAGAACCATCACAAACAGATAAATCATCAATAGAGAAATCAACAGTTTGATTGATCCTACCAAAACGTACTCGATCGTGGTAATTATTTGCCCCTACCCTAGTATCAACTCCAGAAGCACTTGCAACTGTCGTGTTGTTAATTTTAAGTTCATACGTGCCAGTAGTATCATGACATTTTACTTTGTACTGCAAATAATACCAAGTATCTTCTCGTATCTCAGCTCCATATGTTGAAGTAACCCAAGTATCCCCACGATAAACACGTAACTCTCCATCTATAGCATAACTTATACCCATACCCCTAGAACCACCGTCAAACATACTCATTATCTTAGTATATTGGCGAATATCTGTGATCTTAAAAGCAAAAGCTACAATAAGCGTATCATTTGTGGTTAATGCTGGTGTTGTAATATGAGTAAATTGTGAGCAGTCAAAAAGAATTGAATAACCCTGATCATTGCGTCCAGTTTCTATAGACTGATTCGCCTCAAAATTAACGGCATATCTACGCGCCATCGCTCCTGTGGGACTAGGCGCCCCACTGGACCCATAACCCTCAAAACCATCGAGCCATAATAAGGCCATTATTTCACCTTATCCTATTTTTATACCAAATTTAGCGGCCTCAATACCTGCTTTAACCCAGTAGTTTCCTGTATCCGGATCTTCTTCCAGTACCCTTCTAACTGTCCTGTAATCCATGGTTCCAACTAATTGCGCACTGTCATCATATTGTGAACTATTCGACTCAACTGGGGTTATGAGACTAAAAGTCTCAGCATCTGTTTCTCTGCAATCAGTGTTAATTTGAAGCCCGTAAATATCTCCAAGAAAACTCTGCACCTCTCCGTAGTCATATAGATCGGTTATATTTACTGTATCATCCTCAACATACGTAGTATCTTCATCGGCTGGTGTTTCATCAACTGCTTCATAGTGGTTTGGACCAGGCTGAACTGTGCTCCAGTTAGCTATATCATCACCGTCTGGACTAATCATCCCTACTTTAGTGACGCCAAGAAAATCATTATTTTTAGATCCAGAACCATCACAAATAGAAAAATCATCTATTGTTAAAGGATAATTTCCTACCCAACTAGCTCGACCGAAAAACACTCTGTCATGGTATGCATTACTTCCTTGTTGTGTATCCACTCCTGTGTCACTGAGAACTGAAACAGTATCAATTTTAAGTTCATACGTACCTGTCGAATTATTGCATTTTACTTTGAATTCAGCGAAATACCATGTATCAGCGAGTAATCCTAAGCCACTTGTTGTAGCCAGTAAAGTATCCCGCCGGTAAACAGCCATTTCACCGCCATTAGCAACTGCAAATGCCATTCCTCGGGTAGCTTCGGAATACAGATGCATAAATTTAATGGTAACATCGACACGTGTAACCTTGAAAGCACAAGATGCGATAAGCGTGTCATTTGTAGTTAATGAGGGCGTTTTGATCCATGTGTCAAGTACATTATTCGCCAGCCTCAAAGCGTAGCCAATACTGCGTCCGGCCACTATAGTCATCAAATCTTCTCTAACAGTGTGGTATCTTTGACCTATTGCTCTTACAGGGTCGGGAAGACCACTAGTTCCATAACCTTCAAAGCCATCAATCCATAATAGAGCCATTTTAACCTACCTTCACGCCAAATTTAGCCGCATTAAGACCCGCCTCATCCCAATAAGTTGCTGTATCTGGATCTGTTTCCACCACCCTCCGGATTGTTTTATAACCGGTGGTTCCAATTGGTTGCGCACTGTCATCATATTGCGAGCTATTTGATTCAACCGGAGTTATAAGACTGTAACTTGTGGCATCTGTTTCTGTGCAATCGGTGTTAATTTGAATCCCTGTAATGTTACCTAAGGTCGGTATCGCTGCGTAGTCATAGAGATCAGTGACATTTACTGTTGTCTCCTGTACATATGTTGCATCATCAGCTTCAGACTCATTCAGTGTCGAATAATGATTTCCCGACGGCTGTGCTGTTGTCCAATTAGCGGTATCATCCCCATCTGGGTTGATCATAACTACCTTAGTGTTACCTAAAAAATCATTATTTTCAGACCCTGTGCTGTCGGCGACAGAGAAATCATCTATTTGTATGCCATAACTTGTGCCATTGATGACGCCAAAAAGTACACGATCATGATATGCCAATGTTGTTGCCTTAGTGTCTATACCTGAAGCGTTGGCAACTGTCGTGTCTCCAATTTTAAGCTCAAAAGTGCCTGTAGAATCATGGCATTTTACTTTAAGTTGCACGTAATACCAAACATTTTGAGATATGACTAAACCAATAGTATAACCAATTTGAGTAGAAGCGCGATAAACAGCGAGACTCCCGCCGGCTGTATAGCCAATATTTATACTTAAAGCTGTTCCCGAGTATAGTGACACTAACCTGTGTGACAGGTTCATCGAGCCAGTTTTCTTGAATGCAAAAGACACACAAATAGTATCATCTGTTGTTAGGGGAGGTGTCCTAAAATACCATGTTTTAAGAACACCGTAGGGTATGTTGAGAGCTTTACCACTACCATTTCTCCCTTCTACCACAGTAATATTTGCGCCACCATCAACCTCATACCTCCGTTTCAGCGCATCGGCAGGAGTAACGGCCCCGATGTCCCCGTAACTTTCAAACCCGTCAAGCCAGAGTAAAGCCATTTGTGACACCTTTATAAAACATCTGGGCGCAGGCGTAAACGCACACGCCCAGATGACCGAGGGAGAGACTACCCACTGACTGTATAAGTGATTTTTAACGTATCACCACTGGTAACAGCAACAGTCGAGCTAAATGCTGCTGTCGCCCATAAAATCCCTATGGCACCCCCCTTAGTATTATCATCAGTGATAAAAATACCTCTCAGGGTGTCAGTAGCATTAATGCTGAAATCTACTGTAACTGCATTTGTAATTTGACGACTAGAGGGTGCCCCCACAGTCCATTGAGGCCGTGTCCCCTCCGTGTAATCTTCACCTTCAGCCCAACCAGCATGGCTAGCCATTGTGTCAGCAGCAGCAAAAGCGCCGAAACCAGCGTTGTCTACCAGGGCAATGTACCACAGCGTAGATTGGGAACTAGCTTGAAAATATACGCCAAGAAGATCCTCCATTCCAACATCAACAATGCCATTTGGAACTCTATATACACCAATCAATTTGCCCGCTTTATTATAGTGCTTAATGAGAAAGACGCCTTGCGGTCGTAACTTAGTAACGTTCATCGAAAATCCTCCAAATAATTAACCTGGACTGTTATTTAACAGAATGCTCTGTACAGTTTAATACCTACTCCACTCTAAAAGCTCGCTTCATACCACTTCTCAACCCCATCTGTGAAGCACTTATAGTGCTTCGCCGTAGCTCGCGGCGTAGAGCTGATCCTATGTCGCGCGCCGTTTGATTTGGTGTAGAGCTTCCTACATCTCCTCCTACTGTAACGTTGACATCACCAATATTTGTCACCGAACCGCCTTGATCACGGAAAATTGGTCTAGCCCCACTGTTCATAGCGCGAAGTTCAGAAGAAAATCGATTAGCGCTTCTAGCATTCATGACAAATTCTCCTGGTGATGCCATAATTGGAATCCTGTCAAATCCTCTTGAAGCACTAATACGGGGAAGTGCAAATCTTTGCTGCAAGGTGCCACCACTTTCTCTATACTGAATCGCTGGTCCGCCTTTATAGGCATTGCCGCCCCCAGCCCCAGCCCCAGCCGCAGCCGCATTTGCATCTCTAGCCGCCGAAGCAGCCGCCCTAGACGCCGCAGCTGCCGCTTTCATAGCTTCTGTAACAGCATTTGCAGCAGTAACAACACTACCTAGTGAATTATTAACATTATCCCACGCAGTTTTTACCTTATCTGCTGCTACTTTTGCATCAGCGGTGAGGTTGACCAAATTATTAATACTTTCAAAGCTTGCTGCAATTCTCTCTCCAAGCTGATCCCAAGTCTCTATTAATCCACTTGCCTCTGTTGCACTATTACCAGTGCTTGCCTCAACGCTGTTCATTCCAGTTGTCACATCCGAGAGTGGGTCTGCTACCTTATTAATGGCTGCTTCAAGCTTTTCCATTGAAAGACTAGTGGAAACAGTTTGTGCCTCCAACCCGACAAAATCTGAGCCTAGATCGGGTTCTACATCAAGGGCATCAACACCTGAAAGTACACCAGTGTCTGATGATGTAATTTGAGCTAATGTTCTCTCCTTTTCAATTAATTGATCAGCTTGGCTGAGGTGTTTATCACGTTGTTCAGTTTGATTTTTTAACTCTGCCGTTGAAGTAACATAAGAATTCTTCAAAAATCCAGCCTGTGTCGTAACATCAGAAGTTTTATTACGAATGGTGCCGGTTTCAGTGCTGATTTTTTTGGTCTGGTCTTTAGTTTTTTCAACAGTTTTTGCCCAATCACCTTGTTTCTGGCCTATGCCTTCAACAACTTTTTTGTAAGCCTCAACTGGTTGGTCTTCCCATTTTTCAAGGTGTTCTTTTTTCCTAGCCGCCGAGCCAGCAGCTTCTTCTATGTTCTTAAAATTCTGTGTAATTAAATTTGCATTTTCTTTAGTCAGGCGACCACTCTCCTTTAGGAAGGCGAATTCTCTCTTCATTATTTCGAGATTATCCGTCCGAACTACGCCCAACTTCACAGTATCTTCTGCCGCGCCTTGAAGATTACTTTTTAAGTCGTCAAATCTTTTGTCTTCTTCCAGACCAGTTTTTCTTTGTGCTTTTGCAGTTTCACGATATAGTTTAACAAGGTGCGCGGGCGTTCCCTGCGGCGCCTTACTAATTTTAACAGCTTCTAAATTCATATCCCTCATAGTTGCAACAACGCCCGCATATGTTTGTTGCAGCTTAGTATTTACCCCCTGCATATCGAGTTCATCTTTTTTCAATTCTTGTAACTTTTCGCTTGCCTTATCGAAACCTTTACCAAGAAATTGACCAATGTCCTCATGAGGTAAACGCCCGCGCCCTATAGTCTCACTTATCGCATCTTTTAGTCCTTGGTCATCAATATCGCCAAAATTAGTTTTCAACTCGAATATAGTTTGGCTAATCAGCGATTGAAGGCGTACTAATTCAACATCCCATGCAAAATTCGCATCTTTCAAAGCCTTATCAATACCATCTTCAAAATTTTTCAGAGCTTTTGTGTCTGCGCCCAGCTTTTTAGCTAGTGCTCTTTCTTCATCGGTAAGAAATTCTTTGCGTATCTCGGACTCAATTTTAAGCGCCCGCTCGCGAAGTTTACTTGATGCCTCACTATCATCGTCCTCTTGTTTTGCGCGTTCTTTTTGAAGCTTAACCCATTCTGTATGCAGCGCATCCATTCTTGCCTGCTTAGTGGCCACTAAGTTTCTAAAGTTCTGCGCTTCAAGACTATTAGCCTTTTCTATGAGTCTTCCTTGATTGCTTATTGCTTGCTTCTCGACATTTCGCGCCTTAGTAAGCTGTTTCTGCGCTCGATTTACAGCGCCGCGATTACCTAATTCCTTTGCATGCTTCAGTCGCTCTATCGCAAGCTCTTGGGCACGGTGAGTCATTTCGAGTCCATGCTTATAATTTTCCTCGGAAATGTCTTTCTTAGAAAATTTACTCCGAGCCTCACGAAGACTTTTCTCCACTTCGCCGCTTAACAATTTATCTTTCCGGAGACCTTTAGCATTCGCTGATTTGAGGTTGTAATCTTGCTCGTCAAATCTTTTTTCTGCATTTGAAGCATCTTTTGCATTACTAGCCATTCTCTTTCTGAAATTATCTTGTAGATTAGCTAAGTCCTTTATAGCATTTTTACCATCTTTGATAACATTATCCCACATACGGCCCGTAACTTTTGCAGTGCTTTCAATACCGGCTTCTACTACAGCTTCTAACTGTTGCCAAACTAGTGAAATCTCAGAAAAATATTCCCAAGCGTTTTTTGTTAGCTGAGTCCAGTGTTCTTTATCTGTTTTGAGTATTTCTCTCCGGGTGTCTGCAAACTGTTTAACTTGTTTTTCACTTTCTTCAGCGAGAAAATTGAAAAACTTCGCAGCATTATCAGTTGGCTCAAGCCAGATATCTGCTATTAGTGCGGCGACACTCTTTGTCCGTGGTCCAAACTTGTTAAGCTCAGTTAAAACAAGACCAATTGAATCACTAATTTTTGCGAAAGTTTTAGTAAATGCAACCGTCAAAGTTGCCAACACGGCTCCAATGCCTATAACAACACTGCCAAGCGTCTTAAAAGCTGATGCCATTTCATTAACGCTGGGAATAATCGCGACTATATACTCCAACGTATCTGCTAAGAAAGGAAGTGCTTTTGAGGCGAGTTCTTCAAATGTAATTTGAATCGCACTAAGTGCCTTATTGATTCTGAATGCAGGTACTTGAGAAAATTCTTCAAATGCCTCTGTCGCTTCTGTTGTGGACCCCTTAATCTCAGCAAGAGTCTCCTCCATTAACTTGCCTTCACCAGTCATAATCCCCATTTGCCCGGCAATAGCTCGCACACGATTAAAGTATTTAGCCATCTCCGCGCTGGCCCCACCGCTCTCTTTAGCAAGTTCCTTCAGTAAACCTACTAAGCCACCGAATTTTTTGATTGCTTGTTGCGCATCTTTAACTCCCCATTGTCGGAAAAGTTTACGCATCTCATCGGTGGGTTTAATCAATTTTAATACGATGGCGCGTAATTGAGTGAGGGCTGTATTTACCTTCACACCTTGTCGAGTCATAACCGCTAAGGATGCTGCCACCTCTTCCCACTCAATTCCTAGATCAGCCGTCAATGGTGTTACACGACCAAGAATATCTGCAAATTCATTAAGACGTAAACGACCTAATTCAACTGTTTTGAACAGTGTACCCGCCACGTGCTCAGTGTCTTCAGCACTCATGCGATAACTGTTCATAACAGAGGAGAGTGCATTTACAGCATCCTTTGTCTCCGCCGTCGTGATGACTGCAAGTTTTTGAGCACGTGCCAAGAACTCAAATGCATCGGATGCTCCAACAACCTGATTAGATAATGTTTGATACAAACCTTCTGCTATAACTTGAGCAGACACACTAAGATTTTTTCCTAATTCTCTTACCTCATGAGAGATTTTCGCCATATCTCCAAGTAACGGGGGCGAGATCGTCTTAATTTCTGCAATCGCCGTTTGAAATTCCACCGCCGCTTTGGTGGAACTCTGCATTGCTGTAATTATAGAACTGAAAGCCCGAATAATAACTTGGGCTTGAATAACCCTAAAAACTGTTGTCCAGGAAACAGTCATCGTTTGTGCAGCTTTGGTGCCGGCCACGCCCGCTTGCTGCATTTTTTTACCCATAGTTGCAGCAGCAGCCCCAGCTCCCTTGGATGCTTTTTGTACGGTCTGACCCGCTTGCTGCATCGCGGCGCCTGTTTTTGTGACTGCGGTAGTAGCCTTGGTATTACTCGCGGCAACCTGTGTCGCCATTGCCTGCGTGCTGATACCCATGCCAGCAACAGCTTGTGAATATCCCCCTGCCAAATTCCGAGCAGCGGTCGTCGTAGTTTGTAAGCCTTTACCTGCTTGACCTACAGCAGCTTGAGACGTTTTCATAGCTGAAGAAAGTTTAAGAACAGCGCTGGCAGCAGAGCGTGCAGCAGTACCCATAGTTTTCATGGACGCTGTTGCCGGCTTTGCTTTTTGATTGAATTTACCTAACGCTGTGCCAACACTTGTCAAACTCTGTTTAAGATTATTCAAACTTTGGCGCAACTTTAATAAAGCCTCCACAGCTTGTGAGGCATCAAAACCTAGTTTCTGTGTAATTTCTTCTGGCATGTTACACCTTTACAGCCTTCATAAATTTACGGGGATCAGGTAATTTTGTAAATTGAGTAAACATCTCAAATGCAGCTAAACCCCTTTCTTGAAAATGATAAGGCGTCGAATTTGTCAATCCAGAGCGGGAGAATACATTTGGTGCTTGTCCATAGACTACGCGGTTATACTCATTATAAGCAAGATACCGTAATGTACTATGATACCTAAAGTGCCAACGACTCTTCCCAGGATTAAGCTTTAGCCCGCTACCACTTCCAGCAGCCAGCCCCAAGGACTCCCGATCTTTTATACTTAATTGGGGCCCATATGGAATAGCCATTCCAAGTTCACCAGCGAGTTTTTGAAAAGTAGCCCTAGATGCTTTAGACCACGTGGGAATGACGCCAAGAACAGCGGCAGAAAGCCATTCGCGCCCCGATTGCTTTAACCAATCAGTCATATCCCCATTAAGCTGAGTTTTATAACCTTTTAGGTTAAAATCCAGGGCACGAAATTTGGCTTTGAATTTCATTATCGGCGTCTCCTGCCTCTAACTTTTACCGGTTTCAAATTGGGGTGCGAACCAATGCCGCTCAATGCTTTCTTCTCTTCAATTTCGTCATATGCACGAACTTGCTCGTAAGCAATGATCATTGCCTGGGCCCACACGTCACTGTCATCCCATGATTCTTTTACTCCCGGGGGTTTGATGCCTAGACGCTCACAGGCTCGCCAGATGGCATACTCGGCAGTCCTATACTCGGGCCAGAGGATTCGTTTTCCTCCGCCTCCTTGCCAAGTAAAAAAACCTCGCGAGCCGCTTTCAGCTTCTCATCGTCGAGGGAATTAGCCTGCATCACACATAAAACAATGCGATTTACTTCAACATCCGAAAGACCCGCTTCTCTAAGTTCCTTAGTCCATTGGAGGTAAGTTGAGGGATCATTGATATTAGTTTGCTCCCATTCAATCTCACTTGGCTCCACAGACTTAATAATCATGTAAGCAAGTCGTTGTTCGTTGTAGTGTGCCAACCGTTGCTTAAATGTCTCATCATTTGCATTTGGCGTCCAACCATCTCGCGTCCGAATTCCAGGCGGCTTTGGCTCAGGGACCAAAGCATCAAACTCCTCCATTGTTGTCACTGCTTGTGCTTTGATAACAATGTCGTTATCAAGTCGCGGTAAAACAAGAATTTCCTCATTAGGGCCTTCAATTTCCTTACCACCGATTCTCATAATTCTGTCTCCCAGGGTTAAAAAGATGGGGCGGGCGAACCCGCCCCACCAGTAGTCAAACTTACGCACATTCAGCATGATCGCTACGTGCCGCAGTTACTTCACTCACGTTACAACGGCCGGATACGGCAATCGCTGCTTCCGAAAGATCAAATTCTAATGACTCGTAACGAAAATCAGAGAATGTTACCTGTTCATCTTCATCTGTACCACATGGTACACAATGAAGCACAACAATATCAACAGCAAAGGGTTCACAGAGATCAGACGAACTTGAAACCCATTCAGCAGCCCCAGCTTGATTCTTCAGAGCATCAACCGGTGTAACATCTTCACCAGTTCCAGTTGTAATATACTCGTAAACAAAATCAAGGGACACATCAAGCGGTTGCTCATCTCCTTCTTTAACCGTGTCGAGATCGCCACGATCCAGAAGATACTCATATTCCTTTGCTTCCGTCCAAGTGACATTTCCTTCACCAATCTTTACCTCAATCCGTTGAGCAATGAATGTAATTACATCGGCCTGTGCGGGCGTTCCCGTAACACCCCAAGCTGGTGTAAATTCAATATTTGTTGTTGGACTCGCAGAGACCGGCGTTCTAGCAGTAACAGTGTATGTTGTTACATTAAGTGCTGTATTAACCGTAAATCGAGCACCAACTGGAACCAGGTCAATATCAGTTGTATTTAAAACAACTGTGTTGATATCAACATCAGTATCAGTTGTGCCGGGTGTAGACTCCTCAATTGTTGCGGAGCCACTCAAACCATCTTGAATAAAAATGGTT
>SDBU01003680.1_pt1 | contig 19366 bp, 24 predicted proteins | sample 2277071 | NCBI WGS metagenome assembly SDBU01 (sample SAMN10397929, study PRJNA504765) | marine sediment metagenome | isolation source: marine sediment core GS08_GC12, 126 cmbsf | place: Arctic Ocean: Gakkel Ridge, Loki's castle | collected 2008 | reverse complement strand
GATAATCGTACCGATCAGGATGGCTGAAGCAGGCAGAGGCAAAATATATCTTGCTTTCCTAATGAAGGCCGCAGAAACACAGGTAATTGGAACTCCAACTGCCCCAAAGATCATCAAGTAGGAACCGATATTTTTCATACTGTCACCGAGATCAACTGACGCCAGTTCTTTTCCATAAAGAATGTTTATTATCGACAAGGCAATAAACGCTACGTGTCCCAGTCTAAGATAGCGTCTTGTAACTGAAGCGTAACCGCCTAGCCATTTCTCCCCCTCTGACCATATTCCTAAGGTCATTCCAAAGATGAACCCAAGGCACATCCATCCCCAGCCAAATATTATATTAGCGTCACCTATATTCATATTTGGACTTCTCTTTTAAAAGCACGCAGGAAGAGGACAAAGAATACTATGAATACTATATCTAAGAAACCAAATATTGAGAAAACCCAAGGCATGTTTTCAATAAAAACGTAGTAAAACGCTAGTGCGGTATAGACGGATTTGAAAGTTATCCCAATCTTGACTATATCGACATTTCGGTACATATTGCGGTACACGAAATAAAATCCGACACCCATAACGAAGACAAAGGCTGCCCCACCCTGATAAAATGATGGGTAAATAGGGGCGATGATATCATATATTTCTTCAAAGAAGAAGGGTAAGAAAAAGAAAAAGGCGATGCCTAAGACAAAATCGTATAGTGCCGCAATCAAAAAGAGTTTTCGGTACGCTTTTTCGTGTTTTAGTGATCCCTTCATAGCTTCCTACCTTAGCAATTATCTATTACCTTTTATTAATTAAACATTACTCTATATGTTTGATAAGGTCAACAGGGCCTTTAATTTATGTCAGGAATATTTGGGGTGGGTAGTTGTATCTTTTAATTGTCAATGGGAGCTTTTGACAAAGGTAAAATCACACCTTTTGGCTTTCTGTTCACTATTGATATCCACCGACGATGCTTCTCAAGATGCCAGCATCCGATTCGGAATTACCAATCTGGTTCGAATATGGTCTTATTTAATGACTTTAGTTAAAAGAAAGGAGACAAATCAGCCTCTAGGTACTAAAGGATTACCAATATTGGCACTAATGGGTGATTTACATATTGTGAACAATGTCCTACTATCAAAAGTGTAAATTCAAATAATAAGGGGGAGGAAAAATGAAAAGTAAAAAACTATTCCTAACAATCATTGCACTAGTGGCAGTATTACTAATTGGCACTTCGCCAGTCATGGCCGGGGGCAAACCACCAGATGTAATCGAAAACAGTAATGGATTTCCCAGCGGTATGCATTTTAATCTCAACATTCACGGGCATGACTTATCCCTAGACGACCCCTGTACTCATGAAGCAGGCGGTAATTCGGTTTTCATAGACCAATACGGGACTTCTACGATTGAATATCGGACAAATAAGAAGGGACCTTTAACGGAACTGACGGTGACTGATCCTTGTGCAACCGGTGATGGTAAGGTCAGCATAAAGCTGCCAATGAAAGTTACAGTGACTGATGAAGTCACGTCTATATCAGAGAATATGTCTGTGGCCGGTTATTACGTTTATGGCAGGATTTTAGGCAAGCCTCAAAATGGCAAGAATGACCCTGATGGCAGGAGCAACATATTGTTCTCTCCTAACATGGTAACAGACGCTTACAATCTTGATGAAGAAATGGTGGTTCTTGGCTTAATAACCTGGAATGCCACCTACTATCCTGGCGATGAGGCATTCTATAGGTTTGACGACCCAACAGCTAAGGGCAAAGGTAAGTCAAAGGCAAGGGAAATCACCCATCTTTTCGAGTACACCGGATGGGTAGTCGATGACAGTCTTGATACAAACAGTCCGCTGGACGATGGAATTCCTGATGGCGTAATAAGTATCTGGGACGTACCGCTAGGAGACTATGACCTGAATGCTGTAACGCCTGATAATCGCAATTTCAATAACGATGTTGCCGAAGACGACTTGGACGTCGCTGCCTGGTTGGCCACCCAGGGTGATTTGGCCATAGAATACATTGAGGAGTGGATATTCAATATCGCCGATGTAGTGACCACAGAGGGTGAAGTCAATAACGATGGTACCAAGCTATTCCAGATACGATTCTACCCCTATTTTGATTAGATAACTGTTAATTACTGATAGTTCTGCATAAAAGAGAAGGGAGCCTTGAAGGAGGCTCCCTTCTATATATCGGCAGAGTTGGTAGCGGGGGTTGGATTTTAACCAATGACCAAGGTATCGGAATTATTCTAATCTACCATTTTGAACATTCTTTTTGGTGCACCGCAAACAGCACATTTACCGGGAGCTTCTCCTTCCACAGTATTGCCGCAATACTGACAGACATAAAAGGGCTTCAGTTCCATGACTTCGCCTTTCTCAAGCCTTTTGATTGCGTCCTGATATAGACTGTGGTGTATCTGCTCTACCTTAGTTGCCAAATCAAAGCTTTCGGCTGCTTTCTTCTCGCCTTCTGTTTCCGCTTGCTTAATGAAGGGAGGATACATCTCAGTGAACTCGTGTTTTTCACCATTGATGGCGGTAAGCAGGTTTTCCCTGGTTGATTTTATCCCCTGCATAACTTTCAGATGGTTTCGAGCATGCACCGTCTCGGCATCAGCGCCTGCACGGAATAGTCGTGCTATACGTTTTTGGCCTTCTTCTTCTGCCTTCTCTGCGAAGAATTGGTATTTACGATTCGCTTTGCTCTCGCCAGTAAATGCAAATCCCAGATTATCCTTCGTTTTACCCAAAGCTGTCCTCCTGTCGGAATACTTCAGTTCAATTTTACAGTGAATTACGGGCTATCAACAACATAAAACCAAGTCAGTTGCTTATCTAGCTTTGTGGTGAGCCGCACAGGAATCGAACCTGTAACCTGCTGATTAAGAGTCAGCTGCTCTGCCAGTTGAGCTAGCGGCCCGTAAAGCTAAAAAGGCGTCTTTCCATCACCTTGATGTCATTTTGCAGATATATTGCAGATATGGTACTGATATTCCTGCAGATATATTGCAGATATGGTGCTGATATTCCTGCAATTATACGGGTCATACAACACCCTCTTCACCCCCGTTTGCTACCCCCAAATCGATAATCTCATCGAGGAGCTTGGCGGCCGCCTCCTGCATACCGGGCAGGATATGGGAATAGGTATCAAGCGTAATGTTAATGCTGGCGTGCCCCAGCCTTTCGCTTACTATTTTAGGGTGTACGTCGGCTTTTAGCAACAAGGTGGCATGGGTGTGCCTGAGGTCATGGAAACGGATGTGAGGCAACCCTGCATTTTTTAGAACCTTTGCGAAGGTATGGCTGACTACGCCTGGATCAAAGGGCATTCCACCCTGATGGCAGAATACGAAGTCGCTATCTGAAATAGCCCAATCCACAAGGATTCCTTGCGCCTGTTGCTCGATACCATACTGATGTAATAGCAGTACCAGAGAGGGCGTCAGCGGTATCCGTCGCCGGCTCCCCGGGGTCTTCGTCGGTACAGCCTCGCATCTACCTCCCCGTTTGTACAACGTCTGGACTACAGATAGTATGGGCTTATCAAGGTCAACATCACACCAGCGTAGTCCCAGCAATTCGCCCAGGCGCAGCCCGGTATATATCGCAGTATAAAAAAGGAGGTAGTACGGTGTTTCCCTGGCGGCTTCTAAGAATATGGGGATATTTTCAGCGGCCATGGTTTTCATTTCCTTGCGCCTAACTCGTGGAGGTTTCACCGCCTTAGCTACATTACGGCCGAGTAGCTCCAGCTCTACGGCGTTGGTTAATGCCTCGGAGAGAATGCGATGATGGTAAAGCACGGTTCTAGGTGACAGCCCCCCTTTTTTATCAATGCGACCCTGGGAGAGGGCACGGGCGTAATAATCCTGCACATGCTGCGGCCGAAGTTGGGACAGGCGTATACCCCCCATCGAGGGGATCAGGTGCTGGCGCACCGCAGACTGGTAACTCTCTAACGTCCGGTCGTTGCAGTGCGTGGCGACATAGCTCGAGAGCCATCGCTCCAGCCATTGCGCGACTGTGTTACGGCTGGGCTTAACGAACGTACCTTCCTCTACGGAGGCTATCAATTTTGCCTTCGCCGCTTCGGCCTCTTTTTTGGTGCCCCTGACTGTTGTGGTTGTGTATCTCGGCTTTCCCGTCCCTGGGTCACGCCCAAGGTAGACAGAAATATGCCAGTTGCCGCACCGTTTTTTAATACTTCCTCTCATGGCTTACCCCTTCCTTTTTAAAAATGCTATGCCGGGCACTGGCTACACCGGGTGCGAAGTATCTGGGAGCGTAGTACCTTTCTGTCAAAGCCATCACCAATGTTTTCAATAGCACCTTTCATTTTCTCGATCATCTCGGATATGCCCCTGCCGCTGAAGCTTTGATACAGGGTTTCAAAGGAACACTCACACACCTCTAGCATGTCTTGGCCCAGAGTAACCCCGCCTAACCCCTCATTGAAGGCATAGTGCGTTTTAATACCCGCCGCGACTACGATACTATTCCCTTCAACTTCAAACTTAATTCCCTCTACCGTTCTGTCGCCCGTGCCAGCCAGCCAGACTACCCAAAGCACATTGTCCGCTATTCCTCCTGTGACATCCCCTCTCTGGCTACTCTGGCTCCGGACCTCCTCCCTGAGGCCTGCCTTTTCGTTGATAAGATTCCGTACCACATCATAGCCTTCTTTTTGGATTTCTTCAAGAGCCCTCTTGCAGGCGTTCCAGGTCTCTTCCCATACCTTGAAGGCCACCCAACCACCCCTTTCGCCCATGTGCTCTTGAAGGGATTCGAAGAGCCTCTTTTTCCGGCGGATATTCTGTGGGGCCCTGCCCCACAGCGGTGTAAGTGCCGCCTCGGCGTCTCCCTCAACCTTGGGCGAGGTGGGCACCCGGAGATAACGCAGCAGAGAATCCGCAAATTGCGAGAGGTCGTCTATGTGTCTAAGCATCTCGTCTACCAGCATTTGCCGTCGAACCTCATCGGCGAGGATAGCCCCGCGCTTTTCCTTAAGACGCAGCCTTACTGTTTGACGATGACACCCTATATCTTCAGCTATATCATTGATCGATTGACCCTGCCGGCGCATATGGATCATCCTCTCAACCTGATCCCCGGTAAGCCGCGGGCGCTTTGAAACCGCCTCCTGTCCTGCCATTGTTCACCTCTATACTTATTTCTTAAAAATATTTTTATGTGCCATAGCTACTTTTATTTCGCTCCTATTTTAGCATACACATGTATAAAATGTCAACCCCAATACTCATTTTATATGCCATTTATACACACTTATATGCCATTTTCTGTTATTTGGCTGGTATTTTTTATTGACACGAGGATAGTGAGGGTAGTATCATCGATATATAAGGTGACGTAATGGAATTTCTAACAGGGGGGACACTATGGAATACACGCGGTTATGTATATCGGTACCGCAAGCCGGCCATATGCTTGGCATAAGTCGTGGTCTTGCGTATCGGATGGCTCGAGAGGGAGCGATACCGACACTGAGGTTTGGCAAACGTATGGTCGTGCCTAAATGGGTTGTGGAGCGGATGATTTCCGAATCAGTAAACTTTAACCCAACGCCGGCGGGCGGAAACACAGCCGGCGGAGATGGTGCCGGTGATGACGACGGTGGCGTTGACATCAGCGGTGCGCCGTTGCGGAAAAAATCAATGCAGAAAATAAAATAATGCCGAAGCCGTTAGCTATCGACTAACGGCTTCTAATGTGTGGAGTAAAACTGGCTGGCACCAAATTTACTCACGCTTTCTTTATTATAAATATGTGCCCCCTCATTGTCAAGGGAAACGGTGTTGAAAGAGTGTGCGGTTACCAATAGGATTGAGATCCTTCAAGGATAGCCAAAGGTGGCATCGATGCCGAAGGGTGATGGAGAGAAAAAGAGATGGCGCGACCGCATAAGCAAAACGTAGCCTATTTTCCACATGATACCGATGCAAGCGATGGTAGGACTTTGACTATCATCCAATCGAAGTATGGAAACGACGGTTATTCGTTCTGGTTCCAGCTGCTGGAACTTTTAGGCAGAACATCCGGGCATTACTACACCGTCAACGAACCCGCCGACTGGGAGTTCCTCCTGGCAAAAACTCATCAGAGCGACCCGGAAAAGGCGAGGGATATCCTGGCAACACTTGTTTTGCTTGGTGCTATTGACTCCGAACTGTACAGCCATGGTGTTATATGGTGCGAGAACTTAGTTAAGCGGGTCGCGCATGCGTATAATCGGTCGGTGTGTGGTGTCCCTATGAGGCCAGATTTTTTGGTTAATGTAGGGGGTAAAGGTGTTTCTGTACTGAATAATGCCATTTCCACCAACAGAAACGCCCAAAATGCCCCAGAAACTTCACAAAGGGATAAGGATAAGGATAAGGATAGGGATAGGGATAGGGAAATGGAGAAGGATAAGGATAATGGGATAGAGGTCGACACAAAGCCCATACCCTCACCCACATCTATAGCCCTTTTAGAAAACTTCCCGAAGTCATTCGGTAGGAACCCGAATAGCCGAGAGTTGGCATACTTGCGGGACATTGAGAATGCAATATCCGCCGCCGGCGCCACAGCCGAACAGGTGTACGACGCCTATAAAGAAGCTGCCACCCAGAATAAGCTGAAGCTCAGCTATGTCCGAGCAATCATTTTCGATTGGCTTGGCATTGAAAGGAAAATGTCGCCGTGAGCACCGAGAGGGGACGAGGATGGCATATATAACATGTAAAAAATGTAGCTTCAGCGCTCCAGAGACATTCTTTCGATCTGAGGTGAAGCGGTCTGTCGTTTCACGCGTGAAACGACAGTTTCATGGTCGGATATGCCTCATGTGGGTAAACCTTCAACTTCACGCGTGAAGTTGAAGTACCATTGGCGGAGTCCCATTTGTCTCATGTGTCGCCAAAATTATGTTTCACGCGTGAAGAATAATGACACCACAGCAATAAAAGGGGGGTAGGTATTTATGAGCAAAGAGATAAAACTGGCAGCAGTGGTGAGGCGAATCAAGAAGCTCACCAAGCCCCTGCCGCCCATTTCACGGAAGAAGTACTGCGAAGATGCGGCCGAGGCGAGCCATACTGTTGCTAAAAAAGAAACGGTCAAACCTGCGATGGGCAAAGTCAAGAGATCACTATATACGTGCTCCTATGCTCTGGTTTCAGGTGACATGATAAAGTGCAGGGCGGGGCACTGCCTGAATGCCCGCTCGAAAACTGGCCCCGATATACTACGTCTCCTCAGGGGAGGAGAACCGTTGGAACTTACTGTGTGCCAAAACTGCCCGGACTATGACGAGCTCGGGCCACCGGTGCCGGAAGGTGAGAGAGGGTGGATTGAAGGGCAGTATGAGACCGCCAACGGTCAGGCAAACCAGACGCTACGGGAGGAAAGGGTGACAAACACCACGGAAGCTCGAAATCTTATTTATCACCTGAGGGGAATGAGGCTGAAGTAGGGGTGTTGAGGTGAGTTTTGAGGTTGGAATATGTTACACACAACACTAAGGTTAGCAAAAAAAGCCGAAGATTACCAGAGGAGTTATCGCAAGTTCGCCAAGCACATAGGTAATGTTGAGGGGTTCGGTGAAGATACGCCGATACCGTTAATCGATATTATCGACGTCTGTGGGTTTGATGATGCCATACTTTGCCTGATTTGCACCGTAGAGGAATCAAAAAAGTTTAGCCGACTACTAGCTTGTGAGTTTGCTGAACACGTACTGCAGATATTCGAGAAGGACTACCCCGGCGATAAACGACCGCGGGAGGCTATCGCCGTAGCAAGGCGTTTTGCACGGGGAAAGGCAACTATTGGCGAACTAAGTGATGCCGCGTATGATGGGCATACTGCTGGCGAGCTTGCCAGGAAAGCCGCTAGTGCCGGCGCTTTTTGGGCGGCTTTCGCCGCCGAGGAGGCTGCTAAACGATTTTGGCAACCCAAATATGAAGATAACGGTGTTTCTATGATTGCCCCTATTGTGGATATCGTTTTTTCTGTCAGGAGCACGGGCTGGGCTGCCGTGGTTGCTGTCAGGGCTGCCGCGGGGGCTCCTGGTGGTTCCGCTGTTGTGGTTTGTGATAGTGGCCATGGTGGGGACGATGCTCAGACCGCTGGTATCGCCGAGCTAGAATGGCAGGAGAAAAGATTCAGGGAGTTACTAGGTAAAACTCCAGGTTGAAAATTAAAGTAAAAAGGGGGTTGGACTATGAAACGGGCTAAGAAGCAGGTGAAAATTAAAGACTGGGTGGAACCCCTGATTCACAGGGCGGTGGCTATTGCCTCTGAGGGTGGCACTATGAGTTTCATGGTTGAGAAAGCTAATATCAGCGACCTTAACCTGGTTGATTCAACCTGGCCACGGAGTACTCTTGATGAAGAGGCGATTGAGAGATACCGCGATTGCTTGGAGGATATGCCACCCATAGTGGTAGACAAGGAAACCATGTCCGTCCTTGATGGCCGGCACCGGGTAGAGGCACATAAGAGAGAGGGGGTAGAAATTATTCCGGTAAAGTATGAGAGTTGCGCCCCACATCTCTTCCTGGCCAGGGCTTACGCCCTAAATGCCAAGCATGGCTTGCCGGTCGATAATGAAATTAGAGACCAGATTATCGTAGACCTCAGGCAAGGTAAAGATGGTTATGACCCGATGGTCGAAGGGGAAATCGCCCAGGTAATGGAGATATCGCAGCAGAGGGTAAACCAAGTATTGGCAAAATTACTAGCCCCTAGTAATTTTGCCAGCGATAAAAATAAGACTAGGGAAGCGATAAGGCTCTTTCTTAGCGGCATGTCACACAGAAAGATAGCTGAACAATTTGGTGTAAGCCATACCACTATATCGTCTGTTGTCCGGGAATACACCAAGCGCAAGAACCTTATTAGTGAGCACCTTAGAAGTCGAGGCCACCTGAAGTCAGTCGTTAGTTACTCCCAGCGTGGGCCCTGGGGAGATACCAAATTCCCCGGCAACACCTCAGGTTACCTGCTTGTTGACCTCATTGATTACTATCAGCCGAAGTCTATCCTTGATCCCATGGAAGGCTCCGGTACCACTGGAGATGTAGCCTTTGATATGGGGGATATACCATACATGGGGCTTGACCTGCACAGCGGCTTTGACCTTATTGGGGATGAAGTGGAAGGTAAATATGATCTGATTTTCTGGCATCCACCTTATCACGATGTCATTGACTATGAGATTGACCATCCAAACAACCTCTCCCGGTGTCCATCCCTTTCTGATTATTCAGATAAGCTGCAGCTCTGTATGGCTAAGTTGGTTAACCACCTGGCCCAGGAGGGTCATCTCTGTATCCTGTGTAGTGACCCACGGAGGGATGGAATTATTCAACCTATCCATTCAGCTATTGTCAGCTTTAACCTGGCAATACTGTATGCCTTCCTAGTTAAGTTGATTGAAGGGCGGAGCCGTTATTTCGATTACGGCAATGCACCATTTATACCTATCGTCCATGAATATGTCCTTATCTTCTCCAATAACCGAGTAGAGAAGCAGCAGGCTAACTTGTTTTAGCAAGATTACTGGGGTGAGCTGGGGTATGAGAAAGAAAAATACTAGCCGGGCATTGGTTGCCAGACTAGTCCATAGGGAGCTTCTAGGGCCTGCTTTTGAGCTACACCCGACAGGGCTGACTGTCAGGGGTAAGCCTACCATAGAGGAATATACCGACGCCTTAAAGCGACTTCAGTTTATGGAAGGAGCTATCCACTGGTGGTATGGCGACCTATGCCTTGCCTACGAGGGTCACTACGGGGCAATAGCTGAGATAGCTGAGTGGTCGCCTCACAACTACCATACAATATTTAATGATAGGGTTGTAGCGTCTAGATATGAACTTGACTGTCGACAGTCAAGTTTGAGTTTTGAGCACCACCGCATTGCCGCTCCACTTGAGGACAGGCTGGAGCTAATTAAAGGTACCCTTCACTGGTGGTATGGCGACCTATGCATTGCCTACGAGGGGCACTACGGGGCAATAGCCGAGATAGCAGATGGGTCACGTTTTGAGTATGACACGATAAAACAAGATAAGTGGGTAGCAGGTAGGTATAAACAGTGTGAGCGCTCACACATTCTTACCTTTAAACACCACTTAATTGCCGCCCCACTTGAGGACAGGCTGGAGTATAAGGGATATTGTTGGACACCCTAGCTTAAATATTGTTGGACAACCAAAGATGGATTGTTAAACGAGGCAAGCTAAGATGTCCAGTAATAACGGCTATGTCCGGCACCTGGAAGGGGACTGCCTGGATAACGACTGTCAGATATTCACGCACCGCCTTGGATAGAACGATTGCGGCGGAGAGGACTAATGGCAGGGAAACTAACACCGGAACGACAAAAACTTCGACTTGACGCTATCCGCATCCGGCAAGAGTTGGGGTGGAGCATTCGAGTCATTGCTGGACACCTCCAAGTGCCAAAGTCGGACGTTTATCTATGGCTGTCCAACAATTCTGAAGCTAGGGTGTCCCACAATACCACCCCTCTTTCCCCCAACAACATCTACTGCATGGATTGCCTGGATGGATTAAGGCGGCTACCCCACGACTCGGTTAACCTGGTGTTTGCTGACCCGCCTTATAACATCGGGGGCGGAGTATTTAGATAAGATAACAGTGGAGCGTGAGGCTTCGCCGGTCCCCACACTCCACCTTAGTCAAGAAGGAGGTCTGGGGGTGTTACAGCTCCACCCCCAGCTGTTTTGTCCTTAATATAGCTTGTAATATATAGTTTGGAGGATGCGTCCGGCGCCAGGTTGTACTCTCCCAATAACTACTTTGTGCGCTGGGTCGGCTGTTTCAAAAGCAGGTGGTGGAGCAAACGCCGGCGGATACATTTCGACTGGCGGCGGCGGTAGAGCATCAGCCGACACGGGCGCCATTGCTGGCGCTGGAGTGAGTTTTGGTGAAGGCTTAAATAGAAACTGCGGTAGCGGTGGCATCGGAAATGGTGCTGGTGCCCAATCATTAGAGTTCGGCATATCTAAAACCTCCTTAATTAAGAAGAGCGAGGACTTTGCACCCCCGCTCTTTCAATATAATATTACTATATAAAGTTTCTAATGTCAAGTGAGAGGGGTTGTTGCCAACGGGAGTGAGCGAAAGTTGCAGACTCTTTCCAATTGCTCTATAATATAGCTAATATGAAGCATAGAAGTAATCCCGTCCTTCGTTTTCTAGGAGACTGCGTAGAACCAGTAACCCATCAGCAGGTCTCCCAGGTGGTAGGGGTAAAGTCTCCCAAGACGGCTCTCTCAAAATTGAAGAGGCGGGGACTGGCCACTACTATAGAAATGAACAGGTGGCTCATTACAGAGAAGGGCCAGGAGCTACTTTCTGACGGGCAAAAGCAACTGGAGCAACTGGGGCGGAAGGTAGCCCCTTCTGAAGATGGAGAACTACTCACGGAAGGCGATGTCTTTAAGGATGTTGGCCGAAACCTTTTCCCCTATATCTCAGAACAGCGACTTGACTCTATAGTATATTATGTTGAGGAGCTGACTGGCTTCAGAAGTCCTGAAGCCATTTGGAACGCATTGTGCGATTACAAACTAACCCCCCGAAATAAGTTCACATGGCTTCGAGTGTATTTTAAGAAGGTTGACCCACAGGCACCAATGCCTGAGATGCTACTGGAGAAGCGGAGCTTATTCTTAAAGGATGGGGAATATATATATTGATACATAGCCGTAGCCTTAAATAAGGAAAAACCACAGATAGAGAGCGAGCCAAAGAATTAGAGGAAACCATAGTGGTAGAGCGAGCCATTAAAGGTGAGTAAACAAGAGAAAACGAGAGTTGGGGTCAGCCGGAGGGCGTACTATCAAAGTTATGTAAGGACAGATTTTGTACATGCGTATAAAGCTCATAGCGGCTGGCAACCGGGTTAGTGGGTCGCATCCAGATATGAACTTAACTCTCGACAGTATAGTTTGAGTTTTGAGCACCACCGCATTGCCGCCCCACTTGAGGACAGGCTGGAGCTAATTAAAGGTACCCTTCACTGGTGGTATGGCGACCTATGCCTTGCCTACGAGGGTCACTACGGGGCAATAGCCGAGATGGCTGAGGGGTCGCCTTATCAATATCAAACAATAAGAGTTGATAAATATGTCGCCAGTAGATATGAAGTGTTGAGGCGCCTCAACACTTTGACCTTTCAACACCACCGCATTGCCGCCCCACTTGAGGACAGGCTGGAGTGGTTAAACACTGTGGTTGACAATATGGCTGATTGTTACCTTGCGTGTTTGCCACTAAGGAGATAGTAGCAAAACGGGGCTTAGCGGAACCCTAACGAGTCCATGGGTCCTCACAAGTGATCATCCGTGCGTTTTCTTATCTAATGGAGCGACACGTTGACAATCTTGGCGTGCTAAAATGTTACTTCTTTCAGAATAGTATCCCCCACAGTCGGGGGTATAATCATTGGGAGCAGGTTATAAGGCAACCTATAAGAAATCACAGTACCTATGGAAAGCACAGTTTAATGTAGCCATCATTCATGGCGGTCCTGGTGCGCCTGGATCCGTGGTAACGGTGGCGCGGGAGCTTGCTTCCGACTGGGGCATTTTGGAACCGCTGCAAACAGCGACGTCCCTTGAGGGGTAGATGCAAGAGTTACGGGAGCTTCCCGGCTCTGTGTTCCCACCAGGGGTGGAGAAGACTTACGACCGCTTTTTTGCCAGACTTATCGCCGTCTTCGCTGACAAAGGTGGCAGGAAAGGCTAATATAGGCTATATTATAGATGTATCAACAAGAGTAAACATGTAGCTATCATCAAGCATCGGCGGAAGAAAAGGTAGCTGGAAGCAAAAGTAAAAGCGGGGACGCTGGCCAAGAAATAGCCCCCCTCTTGAAGAGCAGCCTCAGCACCCTGTCGTCTTGCACCCCGTAAATTTAGGCATTTGGGCAAAGATGAGGGATCATGATACCTCATCGCTAGTTGAAATGAGAAATCCCAACTAGAATATAGGCCAAAGGGAGGAGCAAAAATGAGCAGTCAACCGATGAATGTTATACCAATGGTGGTTGAAAGCGGCGCTAGGGGAGAGCGTGCTTACGATATATACTCCCTGCTGCTTAAAGAGCGAATCGTCATGCTGGGGATGCCCATCAATGACCAGGTGGCTAATATTACTATCGCCCAGCTACTGTTTCTGGAGCGCGAAGACCCGGAAAAGGATATACAGCTTTATATTAACTGTCCCGGTGGCATTATTGCTTCTGGACTTGCCATCTACGATACGATGCAGCTGATACGCCCGGATGTGTCAACTATCTGTGTTGGCCTGTCAGCCAGTATGGGAACAATATTGCTCTGTGCTGGGGCTAAGGGCAAGCGCTATGCTCTGCCTAATTCTACAATTCATATGCATCAGGCGGTTGGTGGCGCTCAGGGTCAAGCTTCTGATGTTGCGATTGCCGCTCGTGAGATTATGCGGCTACAGGATCTTATTAGTGGGATTCTGGTAAAACATACCGGTCAACCGATGGACAAAGTAAAACAAGACACCGACCGTGACTTCTACCTCAACCCTCAGCAGGCAGTGGAGTATGGCATTGTTGACGAGATTTTGAGTAAGCCATCGAAAGAGGCGGCTAAGGAATGTAAGAAGAAGTCATAATTCCCTACATTCCTTATACAAAAGCCTATCAAGTCACGCTATGAAAATAAATTAGAAAGGAGTGGCCTGCATAAATGAATACGAAAATTTTATCAAAATCAAGGAAAATATTTATTCGCAGGGAGAAGGCTCGGATTCGCCGGAATGTTTTGGATTTAAAAGAACAGGAAAAATTGATTAGTGGCTTATATCCAACAGTTCATTAGTCGTAGAACTGTAGATACGCTTGGTTAGACAGAAGGAGTATAATCATAGGAGTGGGGATCCCAGTATCTTGGAGGAGTTGCTGAGTGGAAGTTCAAAGAGGGGGTGATGGTTAAACACATTCGCGGACAGGATTACGCTGAATACCTCAAAGGGAACAGTTGGAGGTGTAGTAACTCTCCTACTGGAGCGCATCACTGGTTAATTAATTAGGGCCAGATGGTCTGTAAATATTGCTCTGAGACAAGGCGGATTGAGAAATGCTGAAGATAATCAAGAACTACACCATCGACGACATCAGGGCAAGCATCCACTATCTCCTGGACAAAGCAGCGGAGAGCGCGCTGAACGAGCGCCCTCAAAGGTTGGCTAGCAGTTTCTCACTGGAAGGGAATGGGGGCTGTTGACCACTATGACTTTTGCTCCTTTTCTTGTCTCCAAAAGTGGGTAGAGGCTCAAGTGCCTAGAGTCCCCAAGACCTTTCTTGAAGCCTTTCACGGCGAGTGAGCGCAGAGGGCAGATTTGCAGAAGGTATCGTATGCCAAAGGGTACAATAAAACTAATTTCAGACCGAGGATTTGGCTTCATCCGAACGGCGGAAGGCAGAGACCTCTTCTTCTACCGCAAGGAGCTTGAAGGTGTGGACTATGATTCCCTTAGAGAAGGAAAAGAAGTAAATCCTTACAATAATAAAGCAGGCTAGCGACTAAGAATCACACATAACGGACTGTGTAGTCCTATTGAGTGCCGTGACCAGCGTTACCGTTCTACTTTCTTCCAATTGTTTGACGTAGCAAATGCTAGATGTATAATAAAGCTAATAAGAGATTGAATTAGCCATAAGTAAGATTCTCATTCACCCACGGGTAAACCCGCGGAACTCTACCCTTTTAGCTTTTTTGATGGGCTCAATGTGTTATTATTAGATTGAGGCGTAAAGTGATAACCGAGAGAGAAATAGCTCTGGAACTAGCCATTGGCCAGATTGAGAAGCGGTTTGGCAAAGGCTCCATTATGAAACTGGGGGACTCTGCCGGAAGACAGCCAATCGAAGTTATCCCCAGTGGCTCGTTAGCCTTAGACCTGGCGTTAGGCGTAGGGGGCATACCCAGAGGCCGGATCACGGAGATATTTGGCCCTGAGTCATCCGGCAAAACCACGCTGGCCCAGCACATTATTGCCGAGGCCCAGAAGCATGGAGGTATTGCTGCCTACATTGATGCCGAACATGCCCTGGATCCTGCATATGCCGCCAGTTGCGGCGTAAGACTGCAGGACTTGTTCATCTCCCAGCCAGATACCGGGGAGCAGGCGTTGGAAATTGCGGAAGCACTTATTAGAAGCGGGGCCGTTGATGTTATTGTCGTTGATAGCGTCGCTGCTCTGACACCCAAGGCTGAAATCGAAGGCGATATGGGAGAGCCTCATGTTGGCCTGCAAGCGCGCCTGATGTCACAGGCGCTCAGGAAACTGGCAGCCGCCGTGGGCAGATCAGGTACGGCTCTGGTCTTCCTTAACCAGTTAAGAGAAAAAGTGGGCATAGTCTATGGCAACCCAGAGGTAACGTGTGGGGGACGGGCTCTCAAATTTTATAGTTCAATAAGAATCGATCTGAGGCGGGCTGAAACGATCAAGCATGATACCAAGGTAGTGGGCAGCCATGTGAAGGCCAAAGTAGTCAAGAACAAGGTCGCCCCACCCTTCCGTACTGCCGAGTTCGATATCATGTTTGACCACGGGATAAGCAAGGAAGGAAATCTTATTGACCTGGGGCTGGAACTGGGGCTGATCACCAAGTCCGGGGCTTTTCTCTCTTACACTGATACGCACCTGGGGCAAGGGCGGGAGAACGCCAGGCAATACCTAGTTCAAAATCCTGAGCTTGCCCGGAAAATAGAGGAGTTGATCAGAGCCTCAGCCAGCAGAATACATTTGCCTACGGCTGAAAACGGCTGACCTTTTCAGGCTGAGTTACAGTTGAATATTCGATTGCTTGCTTGCCGGTAGTCTGCCTCCTTTCGATCTCATTCAAAACCATTAGCCTTTTTTGTTCCTTCAAGTTTAATGTCACCATATGATGACGTTTTCCCTGAACAGTTAGCCAGTGATATAATCCTAGAACTGAGGTCGCCTCCCTTCGCCCGGTTTTGTCTTCCAGATCGTGCCTGGCACAAGTCAATATTTCAGCAATTTTTAGGCTTTTCGGCCACGTCTCTAGAACATCGACAGAGGCCTGCCGGGCTCTTGCCAACTGCACAATCTTGGTGCATAATAAGATTGTTAGTTAAAGCTTTGGTTGTAACAAGCTTCTCAAATGCCAACCCCTGCACAAGCATTGGATGACCCGGACTCTGACTAGAATTTCAAAGAGAGGAGGTCATCTAATGGGCATAGAGAACAAAACACTCAATTGTGCCGATTGTAGGGCAAACTTCACCTTCAGTGTTGAGGACCAGGAGTTTTTCCAGTCCAAAGGCTACACTAATGAGCCAAAGCGTTGTCCCTCATGTCGTGAGGCAAGAAAGTCTGAGCGCACCGGAAGCGGCAGCTATAGCTCTGGTGGCTATGGCTCCCCACGCCATATGTTCCCAGCGACATGTGCCTCGTGCGGCAAACAGACCGAAGTACCCTTCGAGCCACGCAGCGGCAGACCGGTATATTGCAGCGACTGCTACCGCAAAGTAAAACCGAGTAGATAATGCTACTTTGATTTTAAGATATATATAGGCCAGATACCGCTGGTCCTATGCATATTACTATAGCGTTGTAAGGGGCCACATCAACAATATAGAATCTAAATATCTTAAACCTGTAAGAGTTTGGTGAAGATAATTTTCAAACATAACAGGTAGTGTTCTTTAAAATCATTGAGGCGCGGGTGACAATGAGGCACACAAGTGAGAATTTGATAGATAGATCTAGAGAGAATTTAGATGAAGCAATCTCTACTGATCCAATAAGACTCTATCTTAGTGAAATCGGTAGGGTATGTCTCCTTACTAGTGAGGATGAAAGAAAACTGGCACAGAAAATAGAGGCGGGTAAACGCCAAAAAGAGATTAAGCAAGAATATTTAGTAAAGTATGGAAGATCCCCCTCGGCAACTGCAATATTCATTGTTATGCTCATAGAGCTGGTACGGGCGACTACCTTGATACAACTGCTCCAAAAATGGCTTGGCCTGAAAACTGGCAAAAGCTTTAAAGAGTCCATCTCAGATGATACGTTTCGAAAAAGTATAGACAATGAGATAAACCAGAACCTCACTCAAGAAATTGCCCTTAAGATGAACCATTCCATACCGGAAACAGAACAGGCTATAATCAACCTATCATTAAATAGCAGCCTTTTACCCAAAGAAATCCTTGACGCCATTGACGACAATATATATCTATCTGAAATAGAACAACTAACATTAGACCCCTCTTTTGTTAATTCTGTTCAGGTCAATGAGAAACCAATAAATGCTTATCTAGTTTCTATTAATATTGAGGCTGAGGAATCCGAAAAACATCTAATTGAAGCTAACCTGCGGCTGGTTGCAAGTATTGCTAAAAAACATATTGGTCGTGGTATGCCCTTTTTAGACCTCCTTCAGGAAGGGAATATGGGTCTTATGAGAGCTGTGAAAAAGTTTGATTATCACAGGGGTTACAAATTCAGTACCTATGCCACCTGGTGGATCCGCCAGGCAATATCAAGATCCATAGCTGACCATGCACGCACCATCCGTGTTCCAGTCCACATGCATGAGGCTATCAATAAGATCTATAAAGTTAGACAACACCTTTCGCACGAATATGGTAGAGACCCTACTCATAAGGAAATTGGCGATGTATTAGAGATATCTCCGGCCAAAGTTAGAGAGACGATGAAAGTGGCACAACTGCCAATATCACTTGAAACACCGGTAGGTGAAGATGGAGATTGCACTTTAAGCGACTTTATTGAAGATCAAAATGTACTGCCACCCCCTGATTCTGCCTTAAGACATCTCCTAATGGAACAGATTGAAGATGTGTTGTCTAGTATTAGTCCCCGTGAAAAACTAGTACTCCAGCTTAGATTTGGGCTTGAAGATGGACGCAGTCGCACTCTGGAAGAAGTGGGCAAAGTGTTCAATTTAACCAGAGAGCGCATACGCCAGATTGAAGCCAAAGCAATTAGAAAACTCCGTCATCCAAGCCGAAGCGGTAAGCTTAGGGACTATCTGGAATAATTACCCCCCAAAAAACATGCTTTGATGGATATCTCCAATAATTATTTATCTAATCCCATATAAGCATCACAGGGCCATTGACAACACCTATATCGGGGAGTAGATTAATTTATATGAGTATTTTATAAAACCCATTGCACAAAAGCTTATTTTGTTACATCAGCTATTAAAAGGTCCCTTATTAATCGTTATTGCCCCACTCTACCATAACCTTTGAATACTTAATATTAATAATAAGTTACTCGCCAAGCACTTTGGAGTAAAGCCGTGTCTGGTATCTAGTGGTCATTCTTCTTCAAATCCTGTAATCTATTCCTATGGCTAAACTCGTCCTTGACCTGCATGACCACTTCCATAACGGCACGGTGATAGATGCCGAACTCAACCGTGTAATCGCGGAAGCCGTACAAAAGAGAATTCCGCTTGTGGAGATAATCCCAGGCAAAGGTTCAGGCCAGCTCAAGAAGCGCGTTTTGCGCTTCTTGGCAGAACCACATATCAAAAAACTGTATCACCGGCTGGAGAAAGACGATAAAAATTTCGGCAGGGTTTTTGTGCATTTTAAGCACTGACAAGGACTCAATATGCAAGGTAATCAGCGTATCAATATCAAACTGGGCATGAAGGTTGTCGTAGTATTAAAGGCGGACCAGCAGAGCGGCAAACTTACCGAGGGTGTGGTTAAAGATATTATGACCAACTCCCCCACTCATCCACATGGCATCAAGGTACGCCTGATGAGTGGGCAGGTGGGGCGAGTCAAGGAGATTAGAGAATAAAATAGTTCCTTTTTTACCGTATGCTCCCACGCCCGGATTATCTGACAGAAACTAATTTGGTGTAATTAAACAAATATAGACCGAGATATACCCGGCCTATATTTTACGGATTAAATTGAGCTTATCTACTGGATTTTTGTTTATTGAAACAATCACGGCAATACACCGGCTTGTCACCACGTGGTTCAAAAGGCACTTCGGTTTGCGTGCCGCAATCGGCACAAGTCACCGGAAACATCTGACGTGGTGCCACAGACCCATAGCCGCCACCACCACCACGCTCTGCCTTCTTTGACTGACGACACGACATGCAGCGTTTTGGCTCATTGGTATAGCCTTTTGTCTGGTAAAACTCCTGATCTTCGACGCTGTGAGTGAATGTAGCTCCGCAATCGGAACACTGTAGAGATTTGTCCTCAAAACTCATTGGATGACCTCCTTTTCTAGTAGTTGGTTAGAGCGTTG
>SDBU01003679.1_pt1 | contig 19375 bp, 22 predicted proteins | sample 2277071 | NCBI WGS metagenome assembly SDBU01 (sample SAMN10397929, study PRJNA504765) | marine sediment metagenome | isolation source: marine sediment core GS08_GC12, 126 cmbsf | place: Arctic Ocean: Gakkel Ridge, Loki's castle | collected 2008 | reverse complement strand
GAAAATTTTATTCTGTTGCGCTGAAAAGTTTTTATGGTCCAGAGTATTATTGAATCCCGGCTGGCCAGCTCTCTAAGTGTTTCCCTATTTCCTGTATCGTCCCAGAGCTCTTCCCTGGTAAATATCCGGGTAACTGCCCGGGTAACTGCTTGATATAAAATACGTGTAAAGCTAAAATCCAGCCAATTACAGTATCAATATTATCCCATTTTAGCGAAATAGTTCTGGTGTAGTTGCCATCTAGGACCCAGTTTTCTCCTTCCAGGGCGGAAGCCAATTTCCGGAAAAATACCTCGTCGTCGGGGAAACTCCAATCTGGACCCCAGAAAAAGCCATCCATTTCCAGGAAAGGAAGGGATAGGCTCTCAGCTAATTTTCTGCCGAAGATTGATTTGCCGCTTCCGCTGGTTCCGATGACATTAATTCTCACCATGCCCTGGCCTTTGAAGGTTATTGTCACACAAGTTGTTTAACTCCACAACTCTTTTAATTTAACTTAAACTAAATGGGTAAACGTATTTGGCAGCTTGAAAGTCCTATCCAGAACCTGGGATCAAGCAAATCACAACCTGGTTGCCCGATCAATTGTATGGGAAACTGGTTATTGTTTTCTTCTTGAAATGAATTGGGATAAAAAAAGCGCTTCACGCTCCTGGGGTACACGAGAAATTCCCCGATCGCGTGAGTGCATGAAAAGAACCTTTAACTTTGCTCCTTAAGGTTTCCACACCTCCCACACCTTGCCTACCAAATCCGGGCCGGGTGTAAGGGTGGAGTCTCCAGGCTGCCAACCGGAAGGTGTCACCTCGCCGGTTTTTACGACATGTTGGAATGCCTTTATCTGCCTGAGCAGTTCGTCCGGATTTCGTCCAACTTCCGGAGTCAGCACTTCCATCGCCCGGATCACAAAATCCGGATCAATGATGAAACACCCCCGGATGTCCACTCCGGCAGCCTCATCATAGACACCGTAAACGGTGCCGATTTTTCCTCCGCCGTCCGAGAGCATAGGAAAAGGCACTCCTCCTTCAACCATCTTGGAGAGCTCTTCTTTCTGCCAGATTTTATGAACAAAGCGGCTGTCTGTGCTTAGTGAGAGAACTTCAACCCCCAGGGCTTGGAAATCTTTGTAAAGGGCAGCGACCGCTGCCAATTCCGTTGGTCAAACGAAGGTAAAATCCCCCGGATAAAAACATAATATTATCCATTTGCCTTTGTAATCGAAGAGTTTAACTGGTTTAAAACCTTCTCCAGCGATAAAGGCACTGGCTTCAAAATCAATAGCTTCTTTCCCAACACGCGCTAACACTTTTTTCACCTCCTGTGAATTGGACCCAGTCACACCGGGTACAGCTGGTTCACCCACGGGCAGCACCGGACCGCCTGCAGGTTTGACGCATCCGTCTGTAAGTTCCGACATTTTAATCTCCTTATCCCGTCAATCGCAGCGCAGTGTTCATTGAATGACGGTTAACCGCGATTATTCTACCGATCACAAATTTGTTACACGGGGTGAAGCAGGGGAGACTTGTTGACTGTGGGACTGAGAGACTGTCAGCGGCGTTCAGTGACCAGTAAGCAGTAAATTGTGAGCAGTAAGTAGTTTGGAGAGATCCGTTTATCTGTCATTCCGAGCGACCCTGAGCACTCCATTCCACTCAGTATTAACTCTCACGAAGTGAAGTCGAAGGGGAGCCCTTCGACACTTCCTTCGGTCGCAGGACAGGCTAGTTGAATGGCGCAGCATTAACTTCGCCGATGGAGAAGTTGAAGAGGTATCGAGGGAGGAGATTTGGGGAAAACGAGTTGGACTTTCCTTTGATTAATCTATTGGCGCCGACTGATCGTGAATCATCTTCCAGCTACCATCCTCGAAGCGGTAAATTGAGATAAACCGGGTCGAATAATCAAATTTCTCTTCGGTGTTGATCCCTTTCCCCCGCCACCGGCCTATCAGTATAGCCAGGTCACCTGAAAACTGGACCTGGTGGTCGCTGCTTTCGGCAATATTCCACTGGCGATTCCCGGATCCATAAGATGCCAGCAGCTCACTTTTCCCAATACTTGACTCATCATCCTGAATTTGCTGGTATCCCTCTGAGAGAATATCTTCGATCAGCTTGAGATCCAGATCCCTGTGGGCTTGGGCCCATTCCAGATCTCGTTTGATGATTAAATCACGAGCCAACTGTAGATGATCTTTATTATTCATATATTCATCCCATATTTGATTTTAAAATTATTCTGCCAACAAAATGGTTCCAGGTAATTTGGAGATTATGAATTAAAGCATCCCGGGTTGATATAATCATTCCATATGTTAAGAAGACGCTTTCGAACTATATTGTTTTTTTTCACCCGGTTGGTTATCGGCCTGGCCTTTTGGGAAATATTACTGCCAAGAATTGGCTTAAGAAAAATATCTCGAAAAGGGCAACCCCGGCGTTTTGTGGAGGCGGCCCATAGTTATCGTCTGCTGGCGATCAAAATGGGAGGTGTGCTGATCAAGATCGGTCAATTCTTATCTGTGCGGGTGGATATGCTGCCTGTTGAAGTCACTGACGAATTGAGCGTACTGCAGGATCAAGTACCGGCCGAAGATTTCCAGAAGATACGCCAATTGGCCGAGGCAGAACTGGGCGTTTCCCTTGATGAAAGTTTTTTTAGTTTTGAGGAGGAACCCCTGGCATCGGCATCCCTGGGGCAGGTTCATAGGGCAGTATTGACTTCCCAGGATGTTCTCAAATCAGATGAAGGGGACATCAAAAACGTTGTAGTTAAGGTTCAGCGTCCCGATATAGAAAAAATCATTGATGTGGATCTTTCCGCGTTCCGGATTTTATCAGGGTGGCTGCAGCGTTATAAACCAATCAGGAAGCGAGTGGATTTACCGGCATTAATGGAGGAATTCTCCAGAATTCTGGGTCAGGAGATAGATTATCTTAATGAGGGAAAGAACGCCGAAAGTTTCTGGGAAATCTATCAGGGAAAACAAGGAATTAAGGTCCCAAGAGTTATCTGGAGTAAAACCACAAAAAAAGTTCTCACCCTGGAAGATGTCTACGCGATCAAGATCACTAATTACCAGGAGATTAAGGAATCCGGTGTGGGTTTGGATGTAGTTGCCCGCCGTTTATTCTCGAGTTATATGGAACAGATCTTTGAGAAGGAGATCTTTCATGCCGATCCCCATCCTGGAAATCTGTTTGTGATTCCTCCAGATGCTTCTCCGGATGGCACCTGGCAGCTTGCCTTTGTGGATTTCGGGATGGTTGGACGCATTCCCGAAAGCGCTCGAGAAGGACTTCGCGAAGCAGTGATCGCGATTGGCACGCAAGATGCCAGCCGCCTCGTTAAGGCTTATGACAAACTTGGTTTTTTACTTCCCAACGCTGATCTGGATCTTCTGGAACAAGCCGAAACAAAAGTTTTTGAGCGTGTCTGGGGTAAAAGTATGACCGAATTAAGTGAAATGGGACACGCGGACTTTATGGATATTGGGGTAGAATTTCGGGACCTGATGTATGATATGCCATTTCAATTTCCTCAGGATTTACTGCTGCTGGGGAGGACGATTGGAATCTTATCTGGAATGTGCACCGGCTTGGATCCGGGATTTAATGTTTGGGAAAGTCTTCGCCCTTATGCTGAGGATCTGATTAAATCAGAGTTAACCGGAAACCTAGATATGTGGTGGTCAGAGATAGAAGTTTTTCTGCGGTCATTGCTAAGCCTTCCGCGGAGAATAGATAGCATTCTAGATCAGCTGGAGAGAGGAGAACTGCGAGTCCAGATTCCTGAACTTCAAGCGCAGTTGGCAAGGATTGATAAAAAACTTCAGGGCTTTTCCACCTCGATCTTCTTTTTGGTGTTCTTTATAGGAGGGATACAGATCTTCCTGGCAGGGTATTCCCTGCCAGGTATTATCCTGCTGGTAATATCCTTAATACCCCTGGTAATGATTTTATTTCGCTAGAGGAAAGTTTTACTCCCCATCTTCTTCGTCGAATTTGTCCAGGGCGGCATCAATTAGGCTGCGGAGACCTTTGAGAACTTCTTTCTGTGCTGCTTGGCGGTGTACCTTCATTTCGGGAGGGAACATGGCATCCAGCCCTTTCTTAAACTCATCTTTTGCCGTTCCGAAATGTTCCTTGGCTTCCTCTGGAATCGCTCCGTGTTGGGGGGTTTTCGCTTCTTCTGTCATGGTTTAATACTCCTTTTCTTACCAATATTATTGACCCTAGCTAACGGTCAAATTTTAAATGGAAATATAAAGAGAGTTTTTCTCTTAAACAAATATACGTTAATAGAGCCTACTAAGTTGCAATTTCAAGTAGTGTCTTTTTCTCAGTAGTCTAAAAATAAAATAGGACAGCACCAGCTCCCAACACCATTACGGAGACATAGATGAGATCATTTTTCATTCTTGTGGAATGTCGCAAAATCCTCAGGGATGACCAGATTAAACCTCTTGCATAACAGCTTGACATCGTGAAAATCGTTCTCATCCAGCTCATAGCCGGAATGGAATTTCACCAACCAGTCCGGGGGAACACAGCGGACTGGAAAATCTGCGATGGATCCAGAGCCCTGGAGGGATTCATGGGGATACTTCACGCCAAAAATATTATTGCCTTCACCGTCAAAGGTGCAGGAGTGGAAGTCGATGAGATGATCCTGGTCATCACCATACACAAAATTGCACTCCCAACTGTCGTCCCGGGGAACTTCCTGGTAACACCTGGCTTCGAATATAGCTCTGATCTGGGGGACATCTTGATGGAAAACAGCCAAATCGAGATCCTCATGGGAACGGGTTTGTTTCCCCAGTAATGCATCCACAGCCCAGCCGCCGTCAATGATGATTTCAATCCTGTGTTGGTTAAATAGTTGGATGACCTTAAGCACATCCTCTGCGTTCATTTCAGTTTGATTTTCTAGCATAGTGTTTCATTCCAGCGATTTCAAGCAATCAGCGAAGTCCAAAAAATCCCACCGGGATAGATTTACCGCCCCCACTTCCATCTATGCCCAAAGATTCAATTCTGAGGGTATGGTTTCCAGGAGCGATGTTATCAACTTCAACATATACAGCATGTGCATTCCCGACTGTCCAAACTTCCGCTGTGTCGCCGCGCCAGATTTCAAGGCCATCAAACAGCACCCTGGCCTAGCCGATGGTTTTATCTCCATAGACCTGAACACCCAGTGTATAAAAACTGCCGCTGGTAGTGATCTCGACCCAATCCCCCGCTTGCCACAGAATGAGCCCTATACCCCAGGTTGTTGTACCCTCCCCGGTCTTCAATTCTACATTGTCTGGAGGGGGATCATCTTCAGAATTGGTCCAGACGATAATCTCAGGAGAGAATAATCGTGTTTCAGGCAACCCTCCCGGTGTGGGTTGAATGGTATCATCTGCGAGATCAAGCGGTAATAAGACCCGTTGTTCTGGTTCGGATAAACGCATAAAAGCGACTGCCAGAGGGAGATTTTCAGCTGTGATCTTGATTTGATATTCCAGCTCATTGGGCGTTCCCCTGCGCGAGTTGGCTGCCAGCCAGCCCTCCTGTTCAAGGAAGGCACTTCTCTCGGTTTGAGATGCCTCGCTGTTATCCGTTGCCCGGCATTGCCAGTGAAAATCCAGTGTTTTCAGGATAGTAAAGGCTGCGGTTTGACACATTTCTAAACGACAGCTTGAGGGTATAAACGAACGAAGGGGAAGACTAGTTTTCCTTTTTGCCCAGGTATCCTTCGCGTTTCCTGGCAGCCAGGGATATTTTTCCACTCGGGCCATCTCCCCGCGCTACGCAAACCCCCACATTGCCCCCGGCAACCTCTGTAATTTCTGCCACATCAGCGTGGGTGAAGCCCGGACAGAGCAGCACAGAATCAATCTGCTCTTTCTCAACGTATTGCTGACAAACAGCAGCCGCTTCCACTTGATTCTTCACCACAACAGTGAATAGCTGGTACATCCCGGTGTCAATTTTATTTCGATGGATTTCTTTATCCGCATCAGGTGCGTGAGCCAGAAAGAGTACTTTGAATGCCATGGTTCACCTCCGATTTCTACTATGTCAACATTATGATAACAGCAATCCGAATTTTGATATATAACACCCTCAAAAGGCAGTACCCCATTCATGATTCTAATGGAGCCTGGCTTTTTGTAAATAATCCGTTGGAGTTGATTTTTTTAGAAATACATACTACTCAATTCTCCCCCACCTCAAGCAATAAATTTGTTCATCAGATGGTTTTTTCATGTTTAAAGTGGAGGTCCAGCCTTGACAGGTCTTCGATACACCTTTCGATACGACCTTCGGTCAACTCAAGACGGGTCCTTCGGTCCTTCCTTTGCTCGCAAGACGGTCCTTCGATTTAACTCCCTTCGATAAACTCCGGACAGGCAGGATACGCCCTTCGTGTACACTGGTCAATCATTTGCGGTTAATGGCTTGATTGGTAGGTAGACCTGATCTATAATTCTCGTAATTATCCAGCGACACAACTTTAAGCACAAAGGAATCGATCATGGATGTAAAAATCAAGGAAATATCCAAACCAAAGGACCTGCGGGCATTTATCCATTTTCCGCATACTCTTCACCAGGGAATTTCATCCTGGGTTCCCGCCCTGGATTTTGATGAGATGAACACTTTACGCAAAGACAAGAATCCCGCCTTTGAGCACTGCCAGGCACGGTATTTTCTCGCTTACGCAGAAGGGCGGATTGTCGGCCGCGTGGCGGCAATCAACAACCGCCTGCACAGTGAGAAATGGGGTCAGCCTTATTTGCGGTTTGGCTGGCTCGATTTTGAGGATCAGCAGGAGGTGTCGGAAGCTTTATTAAGTGCCGTTGAAGCCTGGGCTGAGATCCTGGGAAAAACAGCAGTGCACGGACCACTGGGATTTACCGACCTGGACCGGGAGGGCATGTTGGTGGAAGGATTTGACGAGCTCGCTACCCTTGCCACATCTCACGACCAACCCTATTACGCCGAACACCTGGCACGGCTGGGTTACGAGAAAGACATTGATTGGTTTGAGGTTGAGGTCACCATAGCGGGAGATCTTGACGAGAGAATATCCCGTGTGGCAGCGATTTCCAGGAAAAGATATAAGTTAAGGCTGCTGGAAGCAAAAAACAAAAAAGAGCTGCTTTCCTATGCTCCCGCCTTGTTTGAGATCATTAATGAGGCTTACAGCCACCTGTACGGCGTTGTTCATTTAACCGACAAACAGGTTGAAGCTTATGTTAAGCAGTATTTTGGTTTTGTAGTTCCTGACTTTGTGCCTGTCGTCCTGGATGAAGACGGGCGAATGATTGCCTTCACAATCTCGATGCCATCCCTGTCAAGGGCGCTGCAGAAAGGCAAGGGCAAACTTTTCCCATTTGGCTGGGCGCATCTGCTGTATGCTCTGAAGGCACCCGATCGGATCGATATTTATCTGGGTGCTGTGCGGCCAGAATACCAGGGCAGGGGAGTCAATGCGATTATGATGGAGAGACTTTATCAGGTCTATCAACGACAAGGTATTAAGTACCTCCATATCAACCCAATGCTTGAGTCCAATTTCCAGGTTCTTCAACAGTGGCAGTATTTTAAGACCCGCCAACACAAACGGAGGAGGGTATTCATCAAACATCTGAAAACGGATGCCAGTAATCAGTAAGTAGTAATCCGTAAACAGTAATTTTTGTTTTCACCAATTCCCCGTCACCCAATTTCCCAGTCAGTCCTTGTAGCCCCCCCCGCTTGTCCTGCCTGTATTATGCTTGCCGAAGTGAGGAGACCGAAAGTCGTATCGAAGGGCCCAATCTCCCAGTCAGCCTTTAGGCGGTCAGGCGGCCATGGTTTTCATGGAATGTCGATTTTCTCAATTGTTGAAATGCATTAATGGATAACCAGAGTGAAAGTGCAAACCAGTAAAGACGCTGGAATGCATCTCCCCAGCCTAGATGGGCGTAAGGAGCATTATAGATGAACATCAGTATCGTTGAGATGAAAAGGAACCATGACGACGAAAGACTGATGCGTCGTTTATGATGGGCAGCATCAGTCCGCGCTGCTGCCAGTTCAACTAGAAACACACCAGGGATTATCAAAACAACATTGCGCCCCGCAATGTTGTGAATCATTCCGGATAGCGTGAGAGGTGAAAGTGGTGGATCAAGAGGAAATAGTCCAGCCAGGATAGATAACAGTCCCCAGCCCATGAGAAAAACGATACCTATCCTCCTCATGGTTGATGAATCGCTAGACCACATTGTTATACTCAGGGTAAAACCCCTGATTCCCACCGATATTAACCCTATACAGATCAGATAGCTGTAGTCTCCAAAGGCATAGTAGCTGATTCCGTATTGAATGGGATTGATATCACTACTGAGTCCGTGGAGGACAATAAGTACAATTACAAAAATAGATGTTGCAGCAAGAGAGACAAACGAGATGGGTTTTTTCGGTTTTATTTACCCGGAACATCGTCACCTGGCGGTTGTTGGGGACCCTTCTGCGTACTTTCACTCGAATCGTTTTCTGCATGGTCTAAAGTGGTGTCGTCCCAGGATGCCGGATCGTCAACTGATTCCAGGTGAGTAAACACTGTGATATTAGGGAAGGCAAGATGAAGGTCGGATTCGATACGTTCCAAGAGATTATGCCCACGCTGGACTGTCCATTCACCGGGAACCAGTACATGAAATGACGCAAAGCTGCGCGATCCTGCCTGGCGTGTACGAAGTGCGTGGTAATGTACGCCGTCCTGACTGTGTCCTTCCAGTATTCGTCGTATTACACTTTGTTCTTCTGCGGGTAATGCTGTATCCATCAGGCCCAACACCGACTTGTGCACTATGCGAATTCCTGACCAGGTGATATTAACAGCAACGATGATTGCAACAACAGGGTCGAGCCTTTCCCAGCCGGTTAGTGCTACCGCGCCTACACCGACGAGCACTCCTGCCGATGTCCAGACATCCGTCATTAAATGTTGTGCACTGGCCTCAAGAGTAATTGAGTGAAAGCGTTCCCCTGCTTTTCTCAAAACAAGGGCGACAGACAGGTTTATTAGTGAGGCCACAATCGAAAACCCTAATCCCAGTCCTATTTGCTCCAGCGGCTTTGGGGCAATTAGCCTTTGAATAGCTGTTACGCCAATGATAAATGCAGCAATTAGAATCAATGTCCCTTCGACACCGCTGGAAAAATATTCTGCCTTATTATGTCCGTAGGCATGGTCCTCGTCAGCTGGGCGAGCAGCTATGGTCAACATTGTTAATGCCATCAAGGCGCCGGCAAGGTTGACGATGGATTCCAACGCATCTGAAAATAGACCCACTGAACCCGTCAGCAGATAGGCCACGGCTTTCAGCCCCAAAGTGAGAACGGCTGCGGCAATCGATAACCACGCAAAACGTATAAGAGAGGATTGGTTTGAAATAAATGATGTCATAACTTCAAATTGCCTGGTAATAAAGGCTGTCCACAGTTTAATAATTTAAACCGCGGATAATGGCGGATTAACTTTTGTCTTTATAAAAATAGACAATGAACAACTCGTTTTCTTCTTTTACTACCCAATGACTTATCTTTAAGCTTGCCGCTTTGTCAATCAAAGGTGCTGGCAAAAAAGGAGCAATTAGTTTGTAAATTGTACCTCCTGCCATTTTGTTTAAATCCGAAACCACTTGATTAACCGGCTGTTCGCCACTTTTAAGCATTTCCCTGACATCAAATTCCTGGTTGATTATTCCCGCATTAAACCAATCAGGTTGAATTTGATTATAGACAGTGTCAACGCTGTCAGTTAGCAAATCCTGGCCAACTTCTGCCCGTAAAAAATTGATCAAATCACCAACTTTCACGTTTCCAATACTTGCGACTTGCTGGAGAGTGGTAATTTTCCCCACAGTTTTTCTCAGGACGGGGTTTTTAAGTTTTTTAAAGGCAGGAACATATCCAATCAGAAGGTCTTCTAAGTGGGGATAGGCCTCAAGTAACTGTAAGATTTTTGTTTTGGGGGTGATAACCAATTTATTATTATCCATTATTTTTCACCATACGATAATATTCTTTGTTCGCCTTCCAATTCTCGATAAACTGAAACATTATGAGAGACCTCGAGTGTGCCAAGATACTCACCTTTTTCGTTTCGGAGGGCAAAGTATTCAATATGGATCATTTTACCTCCCATATTTATCCAGAAAGGAGCCCGGCTTTGTTTACCGCTTTTAAAATCATCAATTATTTTGTCAACAATATGGGCGCTGGCAGGTGGATGGCAATATCTCACATCTCTGTTTAAAATCGCCCGGGTTCGATTAAAAACTCTTTCAGCTCCCTGGGAGAAATATTTAACTTTATCGTCCTTGTCAACAAATGTCATATCAATCGGCAGGGTATTCAATATGCTCAATAACTCTTCTGCTGAAAAACTTCCCGAAGGCATTTGGATATGACCACCCGATTTTTGAGCCTCATTAATTGAGACTTCCTTTGCCCCTTGAGGTTTCCATTTTATTTGGGGATCATAAAGACAATAACCAATTTCAAGTGACTGTTTGCTGATTTCATACCAGTCAGCTTCGCTTAGTTTATCAAGCGCCATCGGGAATAAAATCTCTTCTTCCTTTGGGATCATTTCATTTACGCCTTTAAGCGCAGGCAGCATAACCATCTCAGCTGAAGCAAGCAATTCTTCCCTGGTGATGTCTGGGGTACCCAGAATTTCCAGGCTGCCTTTAATCAACTCCCGAATTTCATCATGTTTTCCCCACATAACCTTGGGAGGACCGGTTATTTCCTGGTTTTCAAGAAACGGAAAAAGTAAATATTCTTTCCGCTGATAGTGCTTATCAACATCAAACAGGTTATTGAAAAAGCCGCGCAAATTCATAATAGAGTCTTGAAGGTTTCCATCCGGATTGTTTTCAATTTCCAGCAGGGTCTCGGTTATCTGGGACGTAACCTTTTTAAGTTCACTATTTTCATTGATCAAGACATCAATTGGATGTCCGTCAGGGATGGCTTTTGACATGGTTAGGTCAACAACCCCTTGTAATACGGCTGAATGTGCATCACAGAGTTTTAGAATTTCTTCTTCCGGAAGCCCTTCGCTAATTAATTCCTGCTCGACTTCTACAACCTCACCGTAAGGTATTTGACTTAAACTTTCCAGCAGTTCTTGTCTAACCTGTTCTTCTGATTCTCCATCATGGAGCTTTAAAATAAGTTCTTTTAATTTCTTCTTCCTGGCATCGGAATTATTTATTAACTCGCTCATAATTGTTCCTTATTATATTAATGTTAAACAGTACAGTTTTAATTTGTTAAGTGTGCCCTGACCAAGTTTGGCTATTAATGATTATAGAGCCAAAATATATGAATGAAGTAAGAAACAGGGAACCAGCTATACTGGCACAGTCAGGTGTCCGCTGCGCCCTCTGGTTATGACTATCCTGTGTGCCCTTTCTTGGGAAAGCTCCTCAACTTGATAACGGTGTCGTTTCCTTTGGCCCAGTTCTTAAGATTTGCGAGCCGTTCACCATAGTCACCATGTTCAGGATGGTCGAATGCGTCTTGGAGCTTGATGCAGGGGAGGTCTGGGCACAGGCCACAATGAAGAAGCGCTTTCCCCTGGCAGCATTTCGCGACGCCGCATTCACCATAGAACATGTCTCCCTTACAGGTCTGGCATCCTGGGCAGTCAGTCTTCTTTTTCCATTCGCATATCCCGCAGTATGCGCCGCACATGCCGATTTGTTGTTTGTCCATTTGTCTCTCATGCCCTATGTTCTAATTCATTAAACTTATCCTGCCAGACTGTAACGTATTCTTCGACCAGCCACAGAGTAAAAGAGAGCGTAAGGTAGATTTTTCCCTTTGATACTTTATAAATATTTTGTATATTCATCGTATGGCTTTTAGCTGATGGAGCGGGTCAAGTAATCAGTAAACTGTGATCAGTATTCAGTTACTGCTCCCCAGCACCTCTCCCAGTCTCCAAGTCACTCAGTCTCAAAATCTGTCTTATTCAAGTCTCCCAGGAGGCCTTTAGGCGCATATTTTCGATTCTCACATCGATTCAGCGCGGACTTTTTTACAGGCTTCTACAGTATCCTTGAGTGCTTGGTTAAGGTCCCCTCCACCATATCCTAACATCTCACGAGATGATATTGGATCGAAGTAAAGATCCGATGTAAGTATTTCGGTAATCTTAACGGGATCCAATCCCGCCTCTTTACCTTGTGATTGATGATTAAACTTCAGAGCAATCATCACTGCCTTGATTATTCCGGGAGGGACATACCATAACCTTTTCCTCTGACCGGTTAAATCACACAACCTGGATAGCAGATCGGCCCAGGTGATGTTTTCATCGCCTATAACATATCGCCCGCGCACTCCACTTTCTACAGCTCCAACAATTGCTTCCCCAACACGTCTAGCCGAGATGGCATTCGTTCCTCCCCGCGTATACACCAATGGAAAAGGTGAACAGATGTAGTCAATTAAAGGTGCCCAGAGGGGAATTCGGCCCGGCATCATCCCAAAGATGAATGGAAGTTCCAATACCATTAAATCGAAACCCGGCTCTGCGGCTTCAAAGGCTTGAGCCGCTTGCTCGCGACGGCTACGAATGTATGGATGATAATCCGATAGCCGTTTCTCGGGCCATATCCTATCGAAGTATGCAAAATAGGAACTTAGCAAGACCCCACATTTGACCCCTACTTCGCGGGCTAACTTGACAAGTCGTACAAATGGGACAACATTCGCTTGGTAGAAGAATGGATATGCAGGTGAGCGTGGCAATACGCGATCATCAGCCCCAGCCGCATAGACTACTGCGTCCTTGCCCTCAAGTAAGTGTCGGGCATTATCATCGGACAGTGAATTCAAATCCACCAGTTTTGTGACAACCGTGGGAGGTAAAAGGTCAGGGGTTGGAAGTGGGGGAAGAGCTAAAACTGTCACAAATAGTGACGACGGAGGAACTCCTCAACAGCATGATAACCAAGGAATCCTGTTCCACCTACTACAAGAACATGCATGAGTATCATCCTCCCAATTATCTTGCGCGATTCCGGCGCCAAACGGATGAGCTTTGCGAAGCATCCTTTAGGGCACCTGCCGCCTGGTCCAGTAATCAGTAAACTGTGATCAGTATTCAGTTACCGCTCCCCGTCACCCCCTCACCGAGTCACCATTTCACATTAGTCTCCCGGTCAGCCTTTAGGCGCCTTGAAACTCGCCTTAGTGTGAATGAATGTTTTCGTAGGCCAGCTGGCGGTCTCGCCTCCGGGCCAGTTCACTTGCGTATTCTTGACCCAAGTGATCTGCATGCTCCCGAGCCCAGTCACTCAGCTTCGTTTCACCCGCCGGCGCTGAATTTGTATATAAAAGGTCACCCATCAACCCGCTAATCTCTTCCCGGGTGATAAATGTGTCTCCCACTAACTTTCCAATCAAAGATCCTGCCAGATAGCCCAATTCTGGCGGCACCGAGATGATCGGTCGTAGGTGTCCGATGATTTCTCCAATTTCCTTCACCAATTCTCGAAAGGTGAAGGTCTCCGGTCCGATGGCGTCGATGATTTTGTTCTCATCTCCAAGGCCTTCTTCTACAGCCAGCCTCGCCAGGTCGTCCACGTAGATAGGCTGCAAGCGGTAGCTGCCATCTCCAAAGACGCCAAATACTGGCAATCTGCGCAGCACCCAGGCAATGTTGTTGATAAGAATATCTTCCTTTCCAAACAACACCGTTGGTCTCAAGATCGCATAGGACAACCCTGTGCTTTGAAGTTCGCGTTCCAAACGAGCTTTACCGCTGAAGTATTCGAGTTCAGAGTTTTCCGATGGGTTGGTGATGCTTATGTGTACGATACGGCGGACGCCGGCCTCTTTGGCCGCGTTGAATAGTTTGATTGTATTCTCAACCGCAATCTGGTGTGTGAAGTCGCGGTGATTGAATCGCACCCAGTAGGTATTGTATAGAACGGTCGCTCCCTCTAGCGAGGTGACCATCTTCTCGGGTTCGTCAAAGTGAAATGGCGATGAGGTGATTTGCCCACCAAATGGATTGGCACGGTTTGCTGAGTTGGTCAGCGTATGCACTTTTTTCCCCGCTGCCAGCAAGCGAGAAGCGATGTATTTCCCTGAGTAGCCAAAAGCACCAGTTACGACATGGTATTCCATTTAGAAATCCCTATTTTATTAGTGTTTCAAGGCGTCTGACGCCGGTTTTCAGTATTCAGTATACCGTGTTCAGTTTTCCGTCTCGCAAATTCGCGGGCCAGGTAAAGTAAGTCTCATTATCGTAACCTAAGTCCCTCCAGAGAGGGACTTCTGTAGTTACTCTAATAGCAAAAATTGTCAACCTTTAAACCTTCAACCTGCAACCTTAAACCCGGTTTCACCCCGTCAGCCCTTATCACCCCCTCACTTGTCCTGAGCTTGTCGAAGGGCCAGTCCTCACTCTTCCAACACAAGGGTGGCGCTATCAAGAAACTCAATGATTCGATCTTCATACTCCTCTGGAAACGCATCAATCATCGACAAGTGCCCCACATTTTCCTCACTCCACAGAGTCCGGGGTTCACCAGCTGCCTCATACAACCTTCCACCAGTGTTGACTGGTATCATGGGGTCAGACAGCCCCTGAATAATGAACACCGGTCGGGGGCTTATACCCCCTATGACATCCTCTGGCCGCACGTCATCAATACGTACCCCTGCTTCCCGCTCCGCAAAGAATCGTATCAGCGGACGCATCCATTTAAGGCGTATCATCACAATCAACTCATCTTCAAGTGCCGCAAAAGCGCTGTCCGCCACAACTGCCTCGATCTCTGAGCGGCGGGCCGCAGCCATAATCACAGTTGCCCCTCCCATCGAACCGCCCCAGGCCGCTACATGTTCAACCTCTGGCTGTGATAAAGCAAAGTCAAGCGCTGCCTCTACATCCAGCACCTCATAGTATCCAAATGAGCAAACCTCACCTTCACTCTCACCATGTGCCCGGAAGTCCCATGAGACCACACCGTACCCATGCCGGGCAAACAGGCTGTGCATGTTCGTTGGTCGGGCACCGTTATGGGCGTGTGCCACAAGAACTACCACGCCGTTTTGCGGCGGCGTGTACCAGGCATGCAGGGCTAAACCATCGGATGTTATCAGGATGACTTCTTCGTAGGGGATCCCCTGGCTGGCTGGAGTGTCGTCAATTGAATGAACCTGACGCTCTGGATGAACATATTCAAATGCCTTCTGGCGTGCCAAATGGAGTACTCCCCCCACTAGGAGTAAGGCAAGAACAGAAAATCCAAACAGGGATAAATTTTTCCAAAACCTCAAATCTTTCATTACCTACTCCCACTTTCCGCCCATCGGATGAGCTTTGCCGGCGCCGGTTTCCAGTAATCAGTAAACTGTGATCAGTATTCAGTTTTCCCCGTCTCCCCGTCACTTGTCCCGAGCTTGTCGAAGGGCTTGTCCTGCTACCAGAGGAAGGACCGCAGGGCTTCGTAAATTTGCGAGCCAGGTAAAGTAAGTCCCAAGAGGGACTTCTGTAGTTACTCTAATAGTAAAAATTATCAACCTTTAAACCTTCAACCTTCAACCTTAAACCCGGTTTCTCCCCGTCACCCCCTCACCTCGTCTCCTGGTCAGCATTAAATAGGCGAGCCGGGTTAATGCGGGGTTAGCCCGTCCCTGCTCACTTTCCGAACGTATCTTTTCCATGCAGAAGACAAATCCGATATAAGGGGGGTGGGGAGTGATTGCCCTATTCCACTTGAACATGCCATCAGTAGCATACTACGCAGAGTAAACGATTAGTCCGATTCACGCAAAGACAAAGTAGCTATGCCCACTATGATCAGGCCATAAGCTAAAAGACCTATTAACTTAGGCCAATCATCGAACAGCCCACTACCCCCGATCAGTTTTTGCAAAACCTCATTGACGTAATACAAGGGCGTCAGGTAGCTGAGTGCTTGAACCCATTCTGGCAGTCTTTCAATCGGCAATAATATCCCGGAGAGAATGATTGAAAGAAGTAACAAGGGGATAAAGGGAAATACTTGTCCCTCGTTGCGCGCAAAATTTGAAACCAGCATCCCTAATGCCATGCTGACAATTGCCAATATCCACATGACCAGATAGATTGAACCCAATTGACCGACATCATAACCAAGTTCAAATATCCCATTGAGTTCGATCAGAACTAACAAGCTTTGCACGGTCGCTAAAACAGTGTAGGCCAATAGATAGCCGCTGACAATTTCAATTTGGTTGTACCCGCTTACAAACATCCGGGCGAGTGTGCCAGCAGTACGCTCACGTACCAATACAATCGCAGTCAAGATAAAGGTGATGAAATGGATGATAAAAGCCGCGTAGGGAACAATATATACGCTGATATTAAATAAGGGGGATGCTAACACATCGAAAACAACTTTGATGAAATAGATAATGATCAAAGGAAACATGAGCGAAATACCGACAAATCTGTGGTCTCGCCGCAACTGATTCAACACACGACCAGCTACAAAACCAATACGTTTAATCATATTGGTCATCTTCAGCCTCCTTTAGATCCTGTACTTCTTGTTCTTTTATCATCCGAAGCACTACAGTTTCGAGGGTATCTTCTTCAATCTCGATCCGGCTGATGGTCGAGTCGAGCCCATAAGATTGCAGCTCCCTTGGTAATTGCTCCGGGTAATTAATGAGGTCTTTTTCAATTACCTGTTCCCCGCGCCAGATTTTGATCCTTGACCGATTGTTCCACAGCAGTTGGCGAGGTGTATCATCTGCCAGTAAAACTCCCTGATGTAAGATTGCAAGTCTGTCGCAATACATGGCCTCGTTCATCTGGTGTGTGCTGACGATCATTGTGACACCTCTGGAAGTCAGTTCCCGGAAATGTTCCCAGAAGGTCTCACGCAGTTTCGGGTCAATTCCGGAAGTAGGTTCATCCAAAAGCAGCATTTTGGGTTGGTGAACCAAAGCACAGGCCAGGGATACCCGCTGCTTCATGCCCCCCGAAAACTTGTATACAGGGTCGCGTGCTCGTTCACTCAATCCTACAAACTTAATCACATCATCTACTCGTTGAGAGATATTTTCTACTTGATGGGCGCGGCCGAAGAAGTGAATGTTCTCGCGCGGGGATAGGTCTTCGTATAAAGCTGGAGACTGGGGCATATAACCAATTAATTTGCGTAAAGCACGTTTCTGTTTTGTTGGATCGAATCCTAATACAGAGATGTGACCGGACGATGATTTCGTAGAGCCAATTAGAAGACGAATGAGGGTAGTTTTCCCAGCACCATTGGCGCCTAGAAGCCCGAAGATTTGACTGTTTTCTATATTCAGGCTCACGCCCTTCAGGGCTTTGACCTCCCTGAAATTCTTATCCAGTTTCTGAATGTGAATGGCAGTTGTTCCTTTCATAGTTTTTTCTCTATTGTACTTTCAATGGTCTTTTCATTTATTCTAAGCGGGCGTCGGGTTCCAGTAATCAGTAAGCAGTCATCTATAAACAGTAATTTTTGTTTTCACCAGCTCCCAGTCAGCACTTATCACCCAGTCTCCCCATCACCTAGTCACCCCATCACCTGTTCTGCGACCAAAGGAAGGACCTAAGGGCTTCGTAAATTTGCAAGCCAGGTAAACAGAAAATCCCATTATCGCCCGGCGATTACCCTTCGATACGCGCTCCTCCGTCGCGCTACTCAGGATGCTTCGCAAATTCGCGGTCTAGGTATCCTAAGTCCCTCCAGAGAGGGATTTCTGTAGTTACTCTAATAGTAAAAATTGTCAACCTTTAAACCTTCAACCTTAAACCTTAAACCCGATTTCTCCCAGTCTCCAAGTCTGCTTTCATCAATTCTTTGACTCTGCCTACTTGACCATTTTCCAGGCGGACCTTGATGCCGTGGGGATGAGCAGCGGATTTGGTCAAGATCTCTTTGACCACCCCTTCTGTCAGTTTGTTTGTTCTCTGGTCCTTTTTTAGGGCTATCCGGACTTGATCCCCAATTTTGATATCCGCTCGTTTTATGTTATTCATTTGCTTGATTTTTTCCGCTATTTCGAAGGGCTCAGAATGTTATTTCCTGTAATGGCATCCGCCGACGGTTTCCAGTATTCGGCACTCAGACATCACCTAGTCACCCAGTCACCACGACCCAGTCTCCCAGTCAGCCTTTAGGCGGTCAGGTGAGGGGTTCTCTTGGGTGGGAACGCTCTATACACGACCCGACTTTGCAATGGCGTCCTTTACCACAGTGGCTGACTTCGATAGTGCATCCATCTCACTTGCTGACAGTTTTGCTTCCATGATAGATTCAACCCCTTTCCAAGAGATAATGCTTGGTACACCCAGGCTTACATCTTGCAAGCCATATTCCCCTTCCAAAATGGTTGAAACCGTCAATACGCTCCTCTCGTTGCGCAGAATCGCCCCCACAATTCGAACCAATGCCATACCGATACCAAAGAATGTCGCTCCTTTGTAGTCTATGATGTGATACGCAGACTTTCTCACAGATTCTTCAATTTTGTAACGCTCTCCCATCCAATCCTCACATTTGCCACAGACTGGACAGTAATCATCGATGGGCATACCACCAATGTGCGTCATCGACCAGGCAGCAAACTCACTATCCCCATGCTCACCAAGCATATACGCGTGAACATTGTGTACATCTATGCCACAGTGTTGGCTCAATAGATAGCGAAAGCGGGCGCTATCCAAAACCATTCCTGAACCAAGCACCTGTCCTCGAGGCCAGTCTGACCGACGATAAGCCACATAGGTCAAGACATCAACTGGGTTGCTGACCACGACTATCACTGCCTGGGAATGTTGTTCTACAATATCATCAACAATCCCTTCAATAATCGCTGCATTGCGTTGAAGCAAGTCGAGTCGTGTTTCCCCGGGACGCTGTTTGCTGCCAGCAGTGATTACGATCACGTTTGCGTCGGCGTAATCGTTATTCTTGCCTGCGTGAATATCGACTGCCGGGAAAAAAGGTTGTCCATGTGCCAAATCCAGTACCTGTCCCTTGACCAGGTCACTGTTATGGTCTAACAGCGCAATCTCGTCTGCTGCACCATCCTGTGCCAGGGCATAGGCGAAAGTGGAGCCAACAGCACCTGCTCCAACAATGACCACCTTCCTTGCCATCCACTGTTCAGTTTTCATCTCTTATCCTTTCCATCTAACGGAAGAGCTTACCCGCAGCCGGGTCTTGTGTGCCGTCCTGAATAATGTTTACAGCTAATTAGACTAAATCATTACCATATCATAAACTTGAGCGGTGTGCATCTTAACCGGAATACAATAATCCAGG
>SDBU01003678.1_pt1 | contig 19376 bp, 19 predicted proteins | sample 2277071 | NCBI WGS metagenome assembly SDBU01 (sample SAMN10397929, study PRJNA504765) | marine sediment metagenome | isolation source: marine sediment core GS08_GC12, 126 cmbsf | place: Arctic Ocean: Gakkel Ridge, Loki's castle | collected 2008 | reverse complement strand
GCTGGATGGTCCCTTGAAGCCGGTGGTATACCGGGTGGCCCGCAGGCAGGTACTCAAGCAGACCGGCGGCCATTACCCGGCGCCGCTGGAAATCCTGAAGGTGGTGCGGCGTAGCCTGGGCCGCCAGCTGCCGGCGGCGTTGCAGCTGGAAGCCGAGGGCTTCGGCCGGCTCACGGCCACGGCGCAGCACAAGGCCTTAACGCACGTCTTTTTCGCCGGTTCGGGACAGCGGAAACTACCCGCCGAACCGGTGGCGGTCAGCCGCCTGGGGGTGCTGGGGGCCGGCCTGATGGGCACGGGAATCACAATGGTGGCTCTGGACAAAGGGCTCACGGTGCGCCACAAGGATATCGATTATCAGGCCCTGGGGCGGGCCCGGGCGCATATTCAAAAGTACTTCCACGGTCGGGTAAAAAAGCGCATTCTAACCAGGCGCGAGGCCGGTCTGACCCTGACCCATTACAGTCCCACCACCGATTATTCAGGCTTCGGCCGCGTCGAGGTGGTGATCGAGGCGGCGTTCGAGGACCTGGAGTTGAAGCACCGCCTGATCGCCGAACTGGAGGCGGTGGTAGCGCCCGAGACGGTGATCGCTACCAACACCTCCTCACTGCCCATAGCCCAGGTGGCGGCCGGTGCAAAGCACCCGGAGCGCATCATCGGCATGCACTTTTTCTCGCCGGTGGAGAAGATGCCCCTGGTGGAGGTGATCACCTCCAAGGCCACCAACGCGCAGACCCTGGCGACTACCGTAAAGCTGGGGCGCCGGCTGGGTAAGACGGTGATCGTAGTCAAGGATTCACCCGGGTTCTACATCAATCGCCTGCTGACCCCCTACCTGAACGAAACTTTCAAGCTGCTGGAGGACGGTATCCCGGTGGACCTGCTGGACCGCCACGCCCGCCGCATGGGTATGCCGGTGGGGCCTTGCACACTGCTGGACGAAGTGGGGTTGGATGTGGCCGGCATGGTGGCCGGGGTGATGGCGCCCTTCATCGGTGAGCGCCTGGAGATGACCGACCATAACCGGCGTCTCCTGGGCGACGGGCGGTTGGGGCGCAAAAACGGCCGGGGCCTGTACCGCTATGAAAACGGCCAACGGCGGGGGGTGGATAAGTCCATTTATGGCTTGCTGTCCAATCCCCGGCGCAACGATATCTCCTTCCAGGAGACTATGCATCGTCTGATCGGCGCGCTGCTCAACGAAGCCGCCTATGCCCTGGAAGAGGGGTTGATCGGCAGCCCGGCCGAAGGCGACATCGGCGCGATATACGGGTTCGGCTATCCGCCCTTCAGGGGGGGGCCGTTCTGGGCCCTGGACCAGGTGGGCCTACCGGCGATAGTGGAGCAGTTGCAGCAGCTGGCTAAAAAGCATGGACCACGGTTTACCCCGGCGCCGGGGCTGGTGAAAATGGCGGACGCTAACCGGAAGTACATTATGTAGCCTGAACCGGCTTTATCTGGCCGGTGAACGGACCGCCGGGGCCGGAGCACTACCGGCAGGCCATCGATGGGGCCGTGGAAGCGGCCCAGGAGTTAAAGTCGCTGCCTGCCCAGCGCATCGCCGCCGCGCTGGAGCGAATGAAAACCTTCCCTTCTCGTTATTTGCGTTCGTTCCGCGTCTCGGGCAGCTCCCGCAGTCGTCGGGCGGCGGCTTCGGGCGTCAGGTCACGCTGGGGTTCGGCCAGCAGCTCATAGCCCACCATGAACTTCCTCACGGTGGCCGACCGCAACAGGGGGGGATAAAAGTGCATGTGAAAGTGAGCCTCCGGATGGGCCGCTCCATCAGTGGGGCTTTGATGCAAGCCTGATGAGTAGGGGAAGGGAATCCGGAAGAGCTGATCGTAGCGCCCCGTTATTTGCATGATGATCTTCGCAAAGGCGCTGAGCTCCTCGGAGCTCAGCGCCCCCAGGTGCCCCCGATGTCCCCGGCTGAGGATCAGGGTCTCGAAAGGCCACACGGCCCAATAGGGCACGACGGCCACGAAGCCCTCATTCTCGATAACCATCCGTTCATGCTGCTGGAGCTCCAGGCTCACGTAGTCACATAGCATGCAGCTGTCATGCTCGCGATGATAGGCCGCCATCTCCCGCAGCTCCTTGCCCGGCTCATCCGGGACGGTGCTCTGGGCCCAGATCTGGCCGTGGGGATGGGCGTTGCTGCAGCCCATCATTTGACCCCTGTTTTCAAAGATCTGCACATGGTTGACCCGCTCCCGGTCCCCCAGGCTGACATATTCCTCCCGCTAGGTCTGCACGACCTGCACGATCTGGCCCAGTTCCATCGTAGCCAGGGTGAGGTCATGGCGGGGAGCGAAGCACACTACCCGGCAGATACCCGTCTCACCTTCGGCAATCAGTAGGTCATCGCGGTTGACCCTCGCAGCCGAGTCCTCAGGCCGCAATGCCCTAAAATCATTATCAAAGACGAAGGTGCCCGTGTAATGGGGATTCTTGTGGCCACCGGCCCGCTCGTTGCCCGGGCACAGGTAGCAGTCAGGATCATGGACCGGTCCAGGGGGCGCCGGAAGCGGCTCCTCCTGGCCCTGCCAGGGACGCTCGCTGCGCTGCGGGGAGATCAGGACCCAATCACCGGTCAAAATATTGAGGCGACGATGGGGCTGCCGGTGGATGTCTTTAAGCTGCAGCTGCACTGCCTTCGTTCTATGGCCGTCCAACAGCCACTCTCACCTCGTGCACACCGGGGGCCGGTCTGGAAACGTAAACGGTGGGCGCTTGCCCGGTGATCCCTTCATATTGCCGGGCCAGGGCGGTACAAAAGTCGTCCACCTGGTCTACCTGGACCAGATTGACGGTGCAGCCCCCGAAGCCGCCGCCGGTCATGCGGGCGCCCAACACACCGGGCAGTCCACGGGCGATAGCCACCATGGTATCCAATTCAGTGCAGCTGACCGCGTAGTCGTCCCGCAGGCTGTCGTGGGAGGCATTCATCAACGATCCGAACCGGGAAAGATCGTCCCGGTGCAGCGCTTCCACGGCCGCCTGAACCCGGCCATTCTCCGAAATCACGTGGCGGCACCGATGGCGAATGATCTCCGGCAGCCGATCTTCAACCTGGTCAAACTGCTCAAGGGTAATATCACGCAGGGCACGTATGCCCGGATAGACCTCTGCCAGCAGGCCGACGCCCTCCTCACATTCAGCACGGCGCTTACTATATTCGGTCGAACCTAAATGGTGACGGACCATGGTGTCGCCTATGACGACCCGCACCCGGTCTGACGGTAACCGAACCGGCGTATAGTCCAGGCTGCGGCAATCCAACCATATGGCCTTGTCCCGTTCACCATGAACGGCGATAAACTGGTCCATAATGCCGCAATTCATACCCACAAACTCATTTTCGGCCCGCTGGCTCAATTGGGCCAAACGTGCCGGATCCACCTGCAGGCCGGCGAGGCTTAGCAGCGCCCGGGCGGCAGCAACCTCAAGGGCGGCGGAAGAACTCAGACCCGCTCCGATAGGAACATCGCTGGCCACATAGATATCCGCCCCCATCAGGGGGTACCCCGCCCCTTCCAGTACGCTGGCTACACCGGCCACGTAGTCGCTCCAATGGTCTTCCCGCTCCAGCTGGTCGAGGGAGCGGGTGGCCAACTCCTGCATGTTTTCGGACCAGATCCGAAGCAGGCGATCTCCCCGGGATGTGATGACCAGAACGGTCGCCATCTCGATGGCCATGGGTAAGACAAAGCCGTCGTTATAATCGGTGTGCTCGCCCATAAGGTTGACCCGTCCAGGGGCACGAAACACCCGCGGCTGGCCGTCAAAATGCTCACCGTGTTTCCGGATCAATTGCCGGATGGTCACATTATCCAATCGGTTGGGGGGGCCGTGGGAGGAACAGATCACCGGTTACCAGAAGATCACGTACAGGGCCGCCGCCGCCACGATGACCCCGGCCCCCATCAGATTTACGCCGGGAGAGGGGGTCATGTCCAGGTCACCCCGTACCGGCATACTGACCGGCTCAGCCAGGGGCCGGGCCCAGGTGATTGCGACCATGTAAGCGATCAGTACCAGGAACGTGATAGCCATGTGATGGAGAAAGGCCACCTCCGGGAGCAGCAGCAACAACAGGCCGTACACCGGCACGCCCAGAATCATGGCGCCGATGGCCGCCGCCGGGGGAGCCTTTTTCACCACCATCCCAAACAGAAATGAAGCCACGATTCCGGGTGAAATAAAGCCCCAGATCATCTGCATATACTGGAAGATGCTGCCGAAGCGGGCCACCACCGGCGCCCACAGCCCGCCGATCACCACGAAGACCGCCGTGGCTTTCCGTCCCACGGTTACCAATCTGTGGTTCGGGGCGTCCTTTTTCAAATGGCGCTTATAGATATCGATGGTGAAAATGGTGGCGGCCGAGTTCAACATGGAGTCCAGGGAGCTCAGGACCGCTCCGAACAGGGCGGCGAACATGATGCCCCGCAGGCCGGCGGGCAAGATACGGCTGATCATGTAGGGATAGGCCTGGTCGGCCCGGGGAATATCGCTCCCATAAAGCTGGTAAGCCATGATGCCCGGGAATACGATGATGAAGGGGATAAACAGTTTAATGAACGCCGCCAGGAAAATGCCCTTTTGACCTTCAGCCAGGTTCCTGGCCCCCAGGGTCCGTTGGGTGATAAACTGGTTGAGGCCCCAGTAATACAGGTTGGGAATCCACAGGCCGCCGATAAACACCGCCACCCAGGGCATCTCGGGGTGATTCCACGGCAGCACCGTGTGCAGCTTCCCGGCGGAACCGGCCACAAATTGGCTCCAGCCACCCACGGCCTGAAAGCCCAGCACCGTCACCAGAATGCCTCCCAGGATAAGGGCCACCCCCTGGAGCAGATCGGACCAGACCACGGCCTTGAGCCCCCCGTAGATGGTATACGTGCCGGCAATGATGCCGATCAGCCAGATGCCCAGGATGGTATCGATGCCGAAAATCGATTCCAGGGCCAGCGAACCGGCATACAACACCGTAGCCAGGGCCACTACGATATAAGCCGCCATCACGTAACCGGCCATCAGGGTGCGCGCCCCGGTACTGTAGCGGTACTCAAGGTACTCGGGAATCGTGTAGATCCCGCTGCGCAGGAATTTAGGGAGAAAGAAAATAGCAACGATCACCATTGTCACCGCCGCCATCCACTCGTAGCTGGCAATGGCTAGACCAATGTCGTAGCCCCGGCCGGCCATACCGACGAAATGCTCGGTGGAAATATTGGAGGCAATCAGTGAAAACCCGATGAGCCACCAGGAGAGCTTCCGGCCGGCAAGGAAGTAATCGGCCGAAGTCTCCTCTTCCCTGGATGCATAGAGGGAAAGACCAATCACCGCAGCCAGAAAGGCCACAAAAGCAACAAGATCAAGCCAATTTAGAGCCAAGAGCGATCTCCTTGTACCGGCAGTTGGATCGTGAGGATCGATGAGGGTGAAATTAAAGGCTAAGGGCCGTCAACGGGTAAATTGTAATGCTCCGGTTCAGACGGAACGACTCCCGGAAGTGTCAAGACCGGATAACTTGACGGCCCTGGGGTGAAGGACACGTAGGGGAGCGCAAGAAATCACTCCCACGACCTCCGCATCGTTCTAAATTAATAATTATAATCCGATCCAAAACCAGCCTGATGCCACAGCAGCCCCTTGAGATATTCATCACCCGGCCCGGTCCCGGAATCGCTGAGGGAGAGATCGACTTGGGTAGCACCCGGGAGCAAGCCGATCGAAAGCTGACGGACTTCATCAGGGCGCTGCTGAGGGCTGCCGGCAACGGCCGGAACCACCATTTTACGATTGATCCATCGGCCGGATTTAATTCGCTCACCGGACGGGTATACGGTCAGGCCTATATGGAAGAAAAGGGCGAGCAAGCCGGCATTAGCTATAGGCTGTTCAATGCCGCCGGGAGTCTGATCCTGTCCGGGGTGGCGGAGGGATAGCCGCGCTGTTGGACTGTCCGATGGAACGAGGGTTGTCTTGAGAAATCAAGGAGAGCGCAGATGTCATTTGTGGCTGAAGTAGAACAGATCTCCAAACTTGACTTCACCCGCCCGCTGGATTTCCTGGCGCTGGGAATCTTTCAGGACAAAGGTCTACAACCTTGGCAGCGGGCAGTGGACAGCGCTCCGGACGGCCGGTTGTACTGATGCCTTCGCGCTTCTCCGCGTACATCACCGAGCTTCGCCGCCGCAGGGTGTTTAGGGTGGCGGTAGTGTATCAATATATCATGGGGCCATAGGTGTGACTCAGCAGCGCAAACTAGCCGCCATCATGTTCACCGATCTGGTGGGCTACAGCGCCCTGAGCCAGAAGAACGAGGCCCTGGCCCTGGAGCTGCTGGAGGAGCACCGCCGGTTGCTCCGCCCCCTCTTCGCCCAGCACAACGGCCAGGAGATCAAGACCATCGGCGACGCTTTCTTAGTTGAGTTTGCTAGTGCAGTGGAGGCGGCCCGCTGTGCTATCGTTATTCAGAAAGCTCTGACGGCTCACACCTCGGTGGTCGCCCCGGAGCGGCGCATCCAGGTCCGCATCGGTCTGCACGTGGGGGACGTGGTCTACGAGGAGGGCGACGTACTAGGTGACGGCGTGAACATTGCCTCGCGCATCGAACCCCTGGCCCAGCCGGGGGGTATCTGCGTTTCCGGGACAGTCGCCGATCATGTGAAAAACAAGATTGATCTTCCCTTGGAAAGCCTGGGCGAAAAGCGGCTGAAGAACATCAAGGAGCCGGTCACCGTCTACCGGGTCGTTCTCCCATGGGAAGCGGATCAGGCGCCCACAAAGCCCTCCCGGTCTATCGCGGTGCTGCCCTTTATGGACATGAGTCAGGAGCAGGACCAGGAATATTTCTGCGATGGGATGGCGGAAGAACTCATCAATGCGCTGACCAAGATCAAGGACCTGCGGGTGTCTGCCCGGACCTCCGCCTTTTCATTCAAAGGCCAACAGCAGGACATACGTGAGATCGGCAATAAACTGAATGTGGCGACGGTGCTGGAGGGCAGCGTACGCAAAGCGGGCAACCGGCTGCGGATCACGGCCCAACTGATCAACGCGGCCGACGGCTACCATCTGTGGTCCGAGAAGTATGACCGAGAACTTAAGGATATCTTCGCCATTCAGGACGAGATCGCGGGAAATATCGTTCGGGCTTTGCGGGTTATGTTGAGTGACGGGGAAAAGCGTGCCCTGGAAAAAGTGCCCACCACGGATATCGAGGCTTACGACTACTACTTGCGGGGTCGCAAGTTCTTCTACGAAGCGCGCAAAAGTTCCGAGTTTGCGCGGCAGATGTTCGTTCGAGCAACACAGATTGATCCTAGCTATGCCCTGGCCTATGCCGGTATTGCCGACTCGTGCTCCTGGCTCTATATGTATTCGGAGAGCACCGAAGAGAATCTCCGTAAGGCCGAGGATGCCAGCCGGAAGGCCCTGGAATTGGACCCGGAGCTGGCGGAAGCCCATGTGGCCCATGGACTGGCGCTCTCGCTGAGCAAGCGGTACGACGAGGCCGAAAAAGAGTTCGAAGCCGCCATTCGCTTAGATGCAAGGCTCTTTGAAGCGCACTACTTTTATGCTCGCACCTGTTTCGTCCAAGGGAAATTGGAAAAAGCAGCACGGTTATACAACGAAGCCTCTGAGGTTCGCCCCGAGGACTACCAGGCACCAAAGCACCTGGCCACTGTCTATAACGGGCTGGGCTTAGAAGCTGAGGCCAAGGCAGCCGACAGGCGGGCCCTGGAGATCATTGAACAACACCTGGAACTGAACCCGGACGATGCCCGTGCGCTTTACTTGGGCGCTGGCGCTCTCATTGAGTTTGGTGAACGGGAGCGTGGGCTGGAGTGGGCCAGCCGGGCGCTGGTCATAGATCCCGAAGACACTGGAGTTCTTTATAACGTAGCTTGTGTCAATTCCCGTTTAGGTGAGATCGAAAAAGCAGTCGACTATCTCGAGAAAGCATTAAAGGCGGGCTTTGCCCACCAGGAATGGATCGAGCAGGATTCCGATCTTGATCCATTGCGCAGCCACCCCCGCTTTCAGGCCTTGCTGGCGGGAATGAAGTAGCGCGCCAGCCGGTACCTTTTCCGCCTTCGGCAACCGTAACTTTCAGTCCGTTTTTCAACCGCTTGCGCGGGCAACCTTTCATTTTTCGAGCAGGGGAACCATCCATGTCCTACGTCAAGCAAGTCGAGCATACTCCCAAACCCGATTTCACCCGCCCGCTGGATTTCCTGGCGTTGGGAGTCTTTCAGGACAAAGGTTTACAAGCCGGGCAGCGGGCGGTGGACAGCGCTCTGGACGGCCTGTTGGGCAAGGTGATCGAGCGTGGTGATTTCAAAGGGAAAAAGGGCGATTCCCTGGTGCTGTTCAATGACGGCCCCCTGGCGCGGGTGGCCCTGGTCGGTCTCGGTGAAAGCGGTAAATTCACCACCGAAGTGGCCCGGCAGGCGGCCGGTAGCGCGGTGGGATTGGCGCTCAAACATAATCAGGCCGGTTGCGGCCTGCTGGGCTTCGAAACCGACCTGCCTGCGGAGGCGCTAACCCAGGCCATGGTGGAGGGGCTGATCCTGGGCTCGTATCGCTTCCAGGACTACAAAAAACCGGAAAAGGGTGATAAGGCCTTGGAGCAGCTGGTGCTGTACGGACCGGCCGATAGCGACAGCCTGGCTCGAGGCAACATCACCGCCGCTGCGGCCTGCTACGCCCGGGACCTGCAAAACCATCCGGCCAACATTATCACCCCCACCCGTCTAGCCGGGGAAGCCGAGGAGATTGCCCGGGCGCCGCGGATGAGCTGCCGGGTATTTGACCGCGAAGAGTTTACCAAATTGGGCATGGGCGCTCTGGCTGGGGTCGCCCTGGGGTCCAATCAGCCGCCCAAGTTCATTATTATGGAATATAAGGGCGGGCCGAAAGGCGCTGCTCCGGTAGCACTGGTAGGCAAGGGTCTCACCTTTGACTCGGGTGGCATCTCCATCAAGCCAGCGGCCAAGATGGACGAGATGAAGTTCGACATGTCCGGGGCGGCCACCGTGCTGGGGATCATGCGGGCACTGGCGGAGATGCAACCGCCTGTCAATGTGGTGGCGTCTATTCCCAGCACCGAGAACATGTCCGGCGGGTCGGCCCAGCGTCCCGGTGATATTGTTACCGCCTATAACGGTAAGACCATTGAGATCCTTAACACCGACGCCGAAGGCCGCCTGATACTGGCCGACGCCCTGGCCTACGTGGTGGAGCGGCACAAACCGGCCGCCATCCTCGATTTCGCCACCCTCACCGGCGCGGTGCTCATAGCCCTGGGGCACCGGGCCACCGGCATCATGGGCAACGACGCCGACTTGCTGGCCGAGGTGCAGCGGGCATCGGCGGCCAGCGGTGAACGGGTGTGGGAGTTGCCCCTGTGGGAGGAGTATTCCGAAGACATCAAATCCAAAGTGGCGGACGTGAAGAACCTGGGGCAGGCCCGCCTGGCCGGCACCATCGCCGGGGGCGCTTTCCTTAAGGAATTCGTGGGAAAGACCCCCTGGGTGCACCTGGACATCGCGGGCAGCGCCTGGCAGGATAAGGACCAACCTTATACCCCCGGTGGCGGCTCGGGTGTGGCCGTCCGCTTGATCACGCAACTTATTCTTGATCGCTGCTGATAGGTGGCAGGTAGTTCAACCTAAGCCTGATGAACTAATCCGGCACCGGGAACCACCACCAGCAGCGCCATAATTCACGTTGCACCCGGCAGGACGGCGCGCTATTTTAGCAGTCCTGCTAGAGGAGCAGTATATTGCGCCGGCAGTGTATAAAAAACCGGGAAAGGAACGAACATGCGAAGAGGGATGATCACAACCCCCGAAACCCCGCAGATAATTGATGATGAGCTGTATAATCTTCTAAGGGAGGAGCGCATCGACGAGTTTAACACCCGCAGGCCTAAGGACGGCGAATACGATTTATCAGGGTTGGACTTCCGGGGGCTGGATTTGAGGGGGTTGGATGCGAAGGGGATCAACTTCGAGAACAGCTATTTCCGGCAGGCCAACCTGGCCGGCCTGAATCTGAATTATTGCCGGCTGGAAGGGGTCAGTATTCGAGGTGCGAATATCTCCGGCGTCCTTTTCCCAAAGGAACTGACACCGGAAGAGATTGTCATGTCGCTCAACCACGGCACGCGCATGCGATACACCCTTTGAGAGACCGCTGCAGGGTCACACCTGCCGGACCGGGATCATCCCATTGCCCGGCCCGATCCCGATAAAGTAAATTTGCGGTGGCGGTGTAGCTCAGCTGGTTAGAGCAGCGGAATCATAATCCGCGTGTCGGGGGTTCGAGTCCCTCCACCGCTACTAAAGGGGACCCCGGTTTCTCGACGGGAAATCGGAGTTTTGCTATTTTCAGCAGTTGGTCTGGATAGGTCTGGTTTTGTCTCCAAATTGCAACCTAATTGCAACTCGGCATTGAGGGCCGCTTCAAACTGCCTGGCATAATCCACCTTCAGGGACTCGATCAGACCAGCGTAGTGCTGCTCCGTCACAGATACGGAGGAATGACCTAAGAACCGGCTTGTAGCGAAAATATCCCGAGTTGCCATGTAATACCAGGCCCCGGCGGTCTTTCGTAGAGTGTGGGGGGAGGCATCTCCGATTCCGGCCCGACCCAGCAACCACTTCACTCGCTTGTATGCTTGGTCATGTGACAGCGGAAACGGCCCATCAGGGACAGCCTTCCGGCTTTCTAAGATTTCAGCGAGGCTGTCAGTCTTGGGAATTGTGCGAGTTTTGCTTCCTTTCGTGCGGCTGAAGCGGATTGCCTGCTGCCCGTCGCATAGCCAGTCAAAGGTAGGAAAGAGAGCTTCTGTCAGCCTGGCCCCTGTGTACAGGTAAAAGAGGGTGAGGTCGCGGGCGTCCTTCTCGAAGGAGTTGGCCTGGTCAACAGCCTCCATCGTGAAAAAGAGGGAGTGCAGTTCGTCCCCATCCAGGAATCGCACGTCCGGTCTGGGGAACTTGACGTAGGGGACATCTGCAAGGGGGGAAGTCTCCAGGTAACGCTGTTTCACGGCGAAGTTCAGTAGGGTTTTTAGGCCTCGGAGGTCTGCGTTGACGCCTTCCGGGGAGATACCTGCCTCAAGTCGCGACTTCTTGAACTCCTCAAAATCTGCCACGGCTAGCCACTCCAGCCGCTTATCCACTAGCAGTGGATCATAGGCCTTAAGAGCATTGTAGTTATCCTTGTAGCGTGCAAGGCTCCGAGCGTTCATGCTTCCAGCCTGAACCTTCAGCTGCTTGTTTGTGGTGAATTCTTCCCACAGCTCGGACAGGGTCGGAAGGGCCGCCCGTGGCTCAGGCACAGCCTCAAGACCCGCCTTGATACGATCCACTTTTGCTAATAACTGCCGCCTTACCCTAGCTGCCTCGGCTTCAGTACCATGAAAGGTCTTTTGATGACGCTCCCCATTGTAGTCGATGTAATCAATCACATATGTTCCCGGACGCTTATAGCGAACACCTGGGTAGCGATGCTTCTTGTATCTTGCCCTAGCCATTATTGCTATCACTCGGTCTTCTGATATTTAAGCATTGCGCCCTTTGAACGTTCATTTCAGGTTCAGCTCCGAGTCAAACATAATGCGTTCTGTACTTCTTCTTCGAGGCTCGGCCTAAATGAAACCAATTTCTCCAGCTCGGAACTAGGGATTTTAACCATCCTGCCTAATTTCACGTAGCCGATCCTACGGTCACGTACCAGATTCCTGAAGAATTGTTCACTACAGTCCATCAGCTGAGCAGCGGTCTCAATTGAGTAATACCGCTCCTGTGTGTTACCGCAATGGGGGCAATATCTTTCTCTGGCCTTGACCATATCCAAGTCTCGACTCTCTTTGCCTCACGGTCCTAAATACTGATTGTTTTCCTGGTTGTTTACCTGGTTGTCGGAAACACTCAAGGATGCTTTTTTAAGTCTAAGGTTATTAGTCATTTGCACGTAATCCACGTTCCGGGATTCCCCCCCATCCATATCTTTTCATTACCACGTATTCCTATCCATTCCCCGCCTTTTTTTTCCATTTCTCCCCCGTCGCGCACGAGGCGCGACTTCTTCGTGTCTCTGTTTCGCCCCGAAGGCGAAACCCCTGTTTTCTTCTTCATGTTTTTCATGATTTTTTCATGTCTCTTTTTCATATGTATCATCTGTCATCTTCATCATCGTGAGTTCTATCACTCGTTGATTTTCAATCTTCATTTCATCCGTGTAGGATCGAATGTCTTTCATTATCTTCTGCGTCCGGCACCAGCCATATCTTGTCCAAGAGTATCGTTTGGTTAATCTCTGTGTCCTGTGCGAACCATATTATCTTGTGTATCCCGTTTTGTCTGAGCTCTGCTCTTAGTCTCGCTGTTCTCTTTGGGTTGTTCATAATGGTTAATACTCTGAAACCCTTGAACTTGAACCTGAATAGGTCGTTGTAGCGCTGAAAGCCTCTGCTGTGTTGGTATGACCTGTAGAGTAGCATTTTCTTGAGTAGAGCGTATCCACGAGCCAGCCCTGAGCCAATCAGTTTTTCGCTTCCCAGGTCCACCTCCAGAAAGAACAACGCGCGTTTCCCAGTTTTGGTATTTTCCAGGCAGACCACTGCGTCGGGAATCAGTATCGCCTGTTCTCCATATCCCTCCCGGACAGCTACGCTGTCCTCTACAGCCCTGCCGGGCCTTCCATCATCCCTTCTCATTCCTCTGTATTCAGGAATGAATTCTACGAGATTGACCTGTTCTGAGTCCTTACAGGCCAACTCAAAGGCAATTCTCACATCGTTGAGCAGTAGCATGTGTCTCAATGCTGTCAAGACCGTATTCGGCCTCTTTTTCAGGTGATACACATACTCACCCTTGCCACCCTCGCGCAGCAATACCGGGTAGCTGAACCTTTTCACCAGACCCGCCTGATACAGCCTTAGGAGCCTAGTCTGAGCCTTCTGCAAAGAGGGATATAGCAGCCTCTGAAGCTGTGAGGTCGTGAGCACGCGGTAATCCTCAAGCAACTCCGGCACCTGCATATCCCGCTCGGTCAGTCTGGGTTCTTTTTTTCGGGCCTTAGTCCAGGACATCGTACTCTTCTCCAAAGGACTCTTGAACACCTTTCCGGCTCCCAGACTTCTCATCGCTCTCAACGCCAATCCCTGCATCTTCATACAGGCTTCTGCGCATCTCTGCCTGATGAGCCTTGAATCCTGCATCAGGTTCTCTACCAAGCCCTTGAAAGACATCGATCTTGACAGGAATCGGGTCCATAAAGCCTCCGGCCAGTCGCGCAACAGCTTCACCTGTCTCCATGTAGTGAAGCACGTTGGCCTGATCATCATCCAATCCCATGGCCTCTTTCATCACTCTGACCTCTCCACCACTGCCCAGGTGAAAGGCCATTTTCAAATAGGAGTTATTCAGCACAGCGTTGACCAGGCTTGACGGCTCCTGACTTAATGAGCAGATGCATATATTCAATGCTCTGGCTTCATCTACCAGCATCGATATGAGTGAAGCGCTGATCTTATGGGCGTTGCGCTCCTTTTCCCTGCTAAAGAGCCGATGCTGGCATTCGTCATAAACATGCAGGGTCATTTCCCGCTTATCCGGATTCCAGACCCTGTACATGAATTCCCAGATGAGCATGAACTCCAAAAGCCAGGACTCTATCTCGCTCATAAGCCCTGTTGTCTGGATGATATGATGACGCTCAGAGAGCAGAGGGAGCATAGAGGACTCAGCCAGCACAATGTCACGGCAGGTATAGAGGATAAGTTCCAGCCGAGAGGAAACAGTTCCCATGACCAGAAAGTCCTTCTGTTTGTACCGTGGCTTTTCTGCCTCAAGTACCTGCATCAGATCCACGAATGTCGGTTTCTCTTTATACTGAGAGAGATTCCAGAGAAGCCTTATGAGTAGTGACTGGGCTCCTTCCCAGAAGTTGAAGCACTGTGCCATATGGCCGACCACGGTCTGAAACCATTCATTCTTTGGCACATTGGGCGGTGGTACAAGGGGATTAAAGCGCAGCTCATTCCACCTTAGAAAAAGAAATTCAGGATACTTCGCCGCAATGTCAGCGTACTCAGATTTTGGATCACTTATCCGAATGCAACCCACACCAGTATGATACGTTTCCTCAATCAACACCTTGGCGAAGTTTGTCTTCCCGCAGCCTGATGTACCGGCTGCCAGGATATGCAGAGGCAGCCGATCAACCTGGTGCCTGAACTGAATATCTTCCCTTCCCAGCATATCACCTAGTACCAACTCGCCATCTATATCTTCCTGAGCCTGGGGCAGCTCAAACACATCCCTTGTTAGTGTCCCTCCTGGAACACGATTCAATAGGTACCCATGAACGCTTTGGGCTAATTGGGGATTCCAACGAACAGCTAGCCATCGAAGGGAATTCCGCACAAACGGCTCCTCGAGACAGTCGGCAACTCGTGCCATCTTTTCCAGATTGGCAACTTCTCTGAATACATCCATAGTTACAGACCTACAAGCCCAAGAGTCCCTTGATTAATCCCTTGAAGAATCCAACCGGCTCACCGCCAGCGAGATGGGAAAAGCACACCACTGAGCCCCCAGGAAGGAGTTCGGCATCCTTTTCACAGAGTTTTGCACCACAATGAGCGCAGGTGAACAGATGGTCGCGAACGCAAACAAGGTGACCATACTTGCAGATGCCGAGAACCTGGTCAACTGATGTGACAATATGACCGCAGTCAAGCTCACGACCTACCCGCTCTGTGATCGCCAGCGGAATACCGTTTTCGTCTTGGATGATCCTGCTCGATTCTAGTTTGATCGGCTCCTGGTTGCCATACCGATCAACCAGGACGTCCCGGCGCATCTCACTTCCAACAGGGCCAGTGCTATCCTGCTGAGCTGCGCGACGGAACATTTCCTCAGCATACCGGTGATCTTTTCTTCTAAATGAATCTGACATAACTACCTCCTATCTTTTTGCTCGGAGATTAGATACTTGGGTTTCCCACTTGGGCTCAGAAGGCTAGTTCGAAGATCCTTTATTCCGGGTAGCATGAAAATTGCAGAGGTAGTGCTAATGAGCCTACTCACCTCGCTGCTTGTGCCTTCAAACTCAGCCTCTCGAGTGGTTCGTTCGTAATCACCCGTGATATAATTGCCTCTCTTACGGATCTCTCTGAATGTCACTCGTGCCATACTCATCCTCCTTTCTTGTTAATCATCCTCTACGGTCATATCGAAACGATTTCTCCACCAATCCCCGGTAGACGGATCGTATCCTGAATGTGATCTGATGAAGTAATGGACACCTCTCGACGGCCTGAAAAGGTCCAGGCTGCTATTATCGTCACTCTCCTCTTCCTCATCAGAATCCACGCTAGATCCGCTCGCTACAATAACCAAGAGCAGGGCCATGAACAGAAATAGTTCCATGATTATCTCCTTTTGCTTTTCCAATAAAAAAAGGCTCTCGCCCCGAGAATTCAACATCTCAAGAGTAAGAGCCTTTGATAGTTTTGCTATTCAGGCACAGCAGGCTTCGCCTACTGCTTGCGGTGAGTACCCGCTATGTTTCTATCTGAATGTAAGCTACACCCTCATGATAATCAATACTTTTCTCACCACTGACCATATGTCTGTTCGTATATTCCTCACGCCACGTTAGTGGGACATAGCACAATACCAATGACTACAACAGTATCAGAGGATAAACCTGACACTCTCAAGGTTGTGAACCTTGATGATCCTCGACACTGCCCCCACTGTGGCAGCAATAAGTGGAAATGGCTCGAGACCATTCCCGCTTCGCCGAAGACTATCGGCCAGTCCTTGTTGATGATGTACCGATGCGAGAAGTGCTGGAAGGAGTTCCTGGCAGCAGAGAAAGCCCAGGCAACACTTATTGACAAGCCTGTTGAAAGATGTGTGCACTGCGGTAGCCCCCGGATAAAGCAGATGTCAATGCCAGATGCTGATATCAATCTTTATTTCTGCAAGCAGTGCCGGTGTTGGATGGGGGTTGAGCCTAAAGGAATCTCTTATGGCTATTCTAAAAAATCTAGCAACGTGCTCGAACGATGAATACTATTCTTACGTCTGTTGTTCCAAGTACAGAAATATTATTAAACAATTTCATCGCTTTATTTGTATCTGACGAATCCCATTTTAGTAATCAAAAGTATTAAAATGTTTCAATCCTTTAGCCCTCTAATGAGATTAACAAAACTTATACTTCAGCACAAAGCTGGCGTAGACGACATTAGTGGCTATCCAAACTGGAGGATCGGTCTTAGCTCTGCCGCAAGCTGGAGCTGGGGTGTTAGTATCGCTGTTGGAATGGCGATCATGCGTACTATGGGGCTCCTACCTTTTTTCGTGTGGACATTCGGGAACATTCTCTCCATTCCTTTGTTCGGATTCGTCAGAAGATATTTACCCTTTAGTAAGCACTGGACAAGGTTTACAATTCTTTTTCTATTATTCCTCTTTGTTGAGTTCTTTGCCGTGACTTTGAACCTTCAGGCTATAAGAGCAGCACTAGGTGGCGGAATAGATATCTCCAGTTTTGCATTCATGAGGGAGGACATAATAATACCTTTTGTATTGGCTCTCGGACTTGCTATTGCTTTATTCATCAACAGATATGGCCTGAAGGGAAGTGTTTTTACGGACATAGGTCAATATTCAGTACAACTGTTGGGCGTGATAGCCCTTGCCATTGCCAGCTTCTTCCTCGGTAGCAGAGCAGAGCTTCTTTGGATCACTACTGATGGCAGAGAATGGGTTTTACTTGCGTTCCTAGGTATATTAACCGGAGCACTTGGCACTGGCCATCAATGGCAGCGGTTTTCCAATGTAGATGACAAAAACGTCTTCAGAGTTGGTTTGTGGGGAGGCTTCTTCTTTGGTATCTATATGCTGTTTGTATTCCTCTCAGGTTTGTACTTCACCCAGCAAATAGTCTTGGGAGGAATCTTTCTTGTTATAGTACTCAGCGTAGCGACTAGCACGATCGATAGTGCAGTTGCAGGACTTCAGTTCATTGCTAAGCGGTTTCGGCTGGATCCACGAATCGGCACTGCAGTCGCAGTAATTGCGATAGCAATCTGGCCCTTCCAGGCAGACCTTGGCTTGACAAGCCTCTGGACCATCTTGGCCCAAGTCCGTTATCCAACCGTTCTCACAGCAATAGCACTCACCATCCTGGTTCATCTCTTCAAAGGGCTCAGGAGCGAAAGAATCCGAAGTCTACTCGTGAAGTATAAGCTAGTTTTTAAGCATGAACAGTTGGGTAATTAAGAGATATTGGATATTCTAGGGAAGAAAGTCAATAAATCATGGGAGATGAAACATTAGAGCATGGATATTGGCTAGAGATAACATTGGTACATAATAGAGGAGAAGACATAAGCACTTCGCTTATCGAAGCCTATAATGGCTATAAAGGACAGGATGCAATCGATCATGCTCGGGAAGGTGTGCATCGATTCGATAAAGATGTTAATTCAATTAGTTGGATATATACAGACGAAGGTGATCATTTCACCATCTCCTGCAAGGCACAGGCGCGCAGGGCAATATTCTGTCTCTTCTGTCCTAGTGGGTATTTTTTTAATTACGAACATGCCAAGCAGCGGTGGAATAGTGCCTGGTACACTTTATCTCGCGTTACCTGGAAGCGCTCATCCCTTGCTTTCTGGATATCAAGGCTAAAGGTTGAACATGCGAGAAGTTGGACTGGTGGCGGAGTCGGATCGGCACTAAACGAAGAAATTTGTCCTTCAGTGAAACACAAAACCTTTCCTCAGTACATTCGCGAACTCGTTCTAAGTACAGAGTTAGCAGCAGTGTTGACACTCGTCATCACATTAGTTCCGTCTGCCCTTATCAGTCACTTGTTTGATTCTTGGATTATAGGTGCCCTCATTTGGATAGTCCTCAATTCGCTCGTAAGGATCATGAAGGCAGGAATTAGATCTTGTAATCTGCAGTATAGTAGTTAAGTGCATCAACTTACAAATACTTAAGAGAATCTGTGAGCAATATCTCTTTACAAGTACACTGGCACATACAATGACTCGAAAATTTATCCTGATCTGGGTGTTGGCTTTTGTTGTAAGCGCACTCGGTATAGTAATATTTACCCAAACCAATGGGATTGCACAATGGATTGTAATCTCGCTAGTGCTTGTCTCTTCCCTATGCCTTTATCTCTTAGCCGAAGCTAAAAAATCCCTCAATGATCTTCAAAGGACAGCCGACCAACAAGTGACTTCTCTTGTACGAAACCTACAGGTCAAGAGAGCAAGCATAGTTAGGGATCTGGACGAGTACACAATTAGAGCTGGGGAATTGATAAGGAGTGTAAAAGATGAATTGATTATCTTGATTTCAATCCCCGCATTTCCTATGATTACAGATTTGTTGCGAGGTACTGAGCTATATAAAAATTATGTTGATGCATTGGATGGCCAGCTCACGAGATATTTAGAGGGTAATGGACCGGCCATCCGAATCTCTTGCTTCCCGTTAGATGTGCACGATTTAATTCGTTCAGTAATCGAAAATCATGAGGACAAGGACTTACTTCCTCAATATCAAAAAGTAACAGGGGATCTGCTTCTCAAACTTGGGAAGTGTCAAAAGCAAGCTAGAGAATCACGATATGAAGATTTCGAATTTCATACCATTACGGAGTTTTCAAATCTCAGAATGATCTTGGCTGGCAGGAAACGTGCAATTGTCGGAATGTGTCCAGACTACCCCAGGGGCAATCGTGAAAGCCATAGAAATCTCCAGCTTATAGGATTTGAAGTTGAATCGATTGATGCAGTGGCCAGTCTCGATACACAGTGGAAGACTTTCCAACATAACGATGTTACCATAGATGACGAGTTTATTAATAATTTCATTGGGGGGCCGGTTGCAAAGAAATTGTAAAACACCAGCTTAGTTGAACGATTAGATGAATAACCGTTTTGCAGGAGTCTTTACATCGCTAAAACCTTTCGGACTAGTTCAGCAGTTTCCTTATCTCTACAGATGTCCTCGACCTGTACTTCTGCAAGCAGTGCCGGTGTTGGATGGGTATTAATCCATGAGTCCATCTGATCAGACCCAACCTTCAATCCCCGAGTCTTCTCGGAGGAATCTCGATGGCATAAAACCATCAATTTTTAATGTCCCTGTAGATTTGGGCTCTGAGGATATTGGTATTTATAATACGCTCCACGATAGCGCTTTAATTATGGTAATTGCTAACCAAAACGGACCTGGAAAGGTAAGTTTGGTTGGTGAAACAAGCCTGTCCTGAATGTGGTTTTCACTGGAGTTGGCATTTATCCGATG
>SDBU01003677.1_pt1 | contig 19379 bp, 28 predicted proteins | sample 2277071 | NCBI WGS metagenome assembly SDBU01 (sample SAMN10397929, study PRJNA504765) | marine sediment metagenome | isolation source: marine sediment core GS08_GC12, 126 cmbsf | place: Arctic Ocean: Gakkel Ridge, Loki's castle | collected 2008 | reverse complement strand
CTTATAGATTTTTTTTTAATCAATGCACACTCACAAGTTCATTAATAATAAGAGGTTATGACCGACATAGTTTTGCCGGCTAGAAAGGAGTTAAGAAATGGCACGCTTACCACTGGATTGCGATGGGGATATGCTAAAGGTTAATGATGAGGTCGCTATACGATGCAGGGTGGTCGCGATCATCCCCAACAAAGAATCCGATGACGTGATAGCCACGGTTATCCAGCCTGATTTTTTCAAGGAAGTTGTGGACACTTTCAACGTGACATGTAACTCGAGGTTTCTTAAAAAGATTCCACCGAAAGGATGAATCAAATTTGAACGTGTTGTGAAAACATATTTTTAACACTTTTTTAAGGAGGCATAAAATGCCACATGATTGTAATGGAGTTGAGTTAGCCGTGGACGATAAGGTTGCTTTGCACTGCAAAGTAAAGTCGATTTCTGCGGGAAATAAGGAATGCAATATAGAAGTGGAGGTCATCACTCCGCCAGCTGCAGAGGGCTCCGGTACTGATCCAACTGTTAGCACTGGAAACTCGGCTTTCTTCGAGAAGGTTGAGTATGAGGATGACGATGCTAGCGGTGCTGCGGCACACTTACCTGACCCGGCTGAGACCGATGCTGGTGACGGCGGCGATGCTGGTGACGGCGGCGATGCTGGAGCTGGTGGCAACGGTGACGGCAAGGCTGGTGTTGATACATCGACCAAGCCTAAGCCCCCAACTGCGACGGCTAAGACGAAGGATGAAGCTGAAACCGAATAGAGCGGTTTCGAGCGAATCGGTTGGCCGGGGTGACTCTTTAAATCCCCGGCCATGCAATGATAATTTTATATTGATTTAAGAGGTAACCAGGACAATGAGTAATTTACAAAAAGTCAAAAAGATGTTGGAACCCGGGAATAATTCAGCGAGGGACCGCCGCAATGAGAAGCTTACACTTGGCCAGCTGAAAATTAAAACCGTCATGAAATGGAGGCCAAAACCATTATGGGCAAGATGAGAAAATGTAAAGTTTGCGGTTGTACCGATGATGATTGTCGGCAGTGCATTGAGGCTCAGGGCTTTTCGTGTCATTGGCTCACTGATGATTTGTGTTGTCGCTGTGGAAATGAAGCTGAGTTTAGAAGTGTCGCGGAATTATATAACTTAATGGCAGAGATGCTTGTAATGCCTGTAGATATGCTGGTTCCGGGACCGGAGGCCGCGAGATGAAAAAGATGAAAGCGATATCGGTAAAGCAGCCGTGGGCTAGCCTGATTGCAATCGGGCTTAAGAGCATCGAGACAAGAACCTGGGCCACGGATTATCGAGGGGAAATTTTAATCGTGGCATCTAAACAACCGGACAATGCGGCCATGAAACACTTTAGTTTTCTCAAAGAATCCCTATCGTTTGGTGCGGCGTTGTGCATGGCAGAGCTGGTGGATTGCCAGCCAATGATATCAGCCGATGAAAAGCCAGCTCGATGTCCGCTCTACGATGGGGCTTATGCCTGGGTGCTTAATAATATCAGGGGTGTTACTCCGTTCGAAGTTAAAGGCAGGCTTGGTATTTATGAGGTTGAGCTCCCGGACACATTTATAATTGATTCGTGAAAAGGCGGTGACTGATTATGAAAAAATGGATTTTAGTAATTGCGATATGTTTGTGTTTGTTGGCTGGCTGTGCTCATATTAAGGTCAGTAAAACTTTCCCGGATGGCTCGGCAATCTCTGCAGAATATTGGCGGTTATTCAACCAGAGCATAGAGGGTTTTAAATTAATCACTCCTGATGCCAATGGTAGCGGTGGTTATACGTTTGAATTTGCCCGTCAAAAATCAAACTTGGATATCTTATTGGAACTTGCCGGGACTAAGTTTGGCGTTGGAGGTGAAGAATGAGACCTATAAAATTCAGAGGCAAAAGACTCAATGACGGTAAATGGGAATATGGGCATTACTGTGTAGTTCAAAGCAAACATTTTATTATTCCTGATGACGCGGAAATGTATGTCTCCGAACCTCCCTGCCATTTTGTTGATGTAATTGGTGGCGGGGTTGAGGTTGACCCCGAAACAGTGGGGTAATACATCGACATCAAAGATAAGAATGGCGAGGAGATATACGAAGGTAGTACAACGAATTATGGTGAGGTTGAGTGGTGTGAATCTTTGCATTGGGACGGTGGTGGTAGCACACATCCTGGATTCTATTTTAAGGGTAAGTATGAGGTAGGGGAAATTGGTGCTCTTTGTTATCACACGAAGTTCAATGAGGATATTGAAATAATCGACACGGGAGTGAAGAATGAAAATTAAATATCGCAAAATTCCGAAGCATTGGAAATACCAGGTGTTGGAAAATATCACGATGACGCTTGAGACTGATGCGCCTACTATACGCACTCCATTTGTGACACTATTCCGGTCCGGACATCTGATAATCCATAAGGGCTACGCGTGGGATGGTCCGAGCGGCCCGGCAATTGACACGGAAAACTTTATGCGGGGTTCGTTGATTCACGATGTGTTATATCAGCTCATGCGTGAGGGGTATTTGGATTATAGCTACCGGGAATATGCCGACCAGCTGCTCAGAGAGATTTGTATTGCTGATGGCATGTGGCCGGTCCGGGCGGCGTGGGTTTATATGGCCGTTCGGGCGTTTGGTGGTAAAAATGCAAAGCCTAAAAAACTGGTTAAAAAATAATCAAGCAGAGGTGACGATATGGGAGTTGAAACAGGTAGAAAGAAAAGGATGACGGTTAGCGATAGTGACTTAACTCAACTTTTAACAGGAAAGTCGAAAATTGTACTGCCGGGAGATGCCGAAATTTGTACTGTTGAGAGGGGCTATTGTTGGGGGATGACAGAAGTTGTTGTGGCGTCGAACGAATTTCCGAGGGTTATAATTGGGGCGGTGATTAAACGTGAACCGGCGGTAATTGAAATAATAAAGCCATCCGACGCTTTGGCGGTAATTGAAGAAATAAAACCAGAAAATACGGCATGATATGTTTTTCTAGAGTAAGAGCCTGTGCCCCGGTGCGTCGCCGGGGCTAATGGCTCCTCTTAGAATTGAAGGTGAGCAATGAAATTATTTTGGTTGCCGATTCATATTATGACCAGTAAGCAGCTGAAAAAGAAAACCGAGGCGGCGGATAAGCGGGCGTTTGATTATGCCCATGCTAACATGAGACTGGAGGATATCATTCGCCGCATACCGGATAAGGCAAAAAAGAAAGCTGGAATGTCCAGGCCGATAGTTCGTAAGAGAAGATCAGCAAAGAAGAGAGGTAAAAAATGAGTGTGTTTATACAGATGATTAATTGGTTGTTATTCGCTGGCTTGCAATGGCTGGTGATTTATAAGCTGTGTTTTTCCGGTAAGGGCAAACCCACGATATCGCAGGCTTATCAAAAATGTTTTAGCCCCAAAATGGACATGCTGATTCTCATGACATTGGCTTTTATGATATCCCAGCTGTCTTTTCTTTGGATTTTTCTGCGGGTTTGGCTGGGCGTCCTGGCTGGGCATATATTCTGGCCGAACAAAGAAAAATTCAGCTGTTAAAAATACGGGTCCCGGTTGATCATCGAGGCCTGGCATGTTTAGAAAATATTAATTTTGAAAGGGTAGGTAAATGACAGAGTTAAAAACGGTAGGAAATTATGTTCTTCGAAGTATTTCAACGAATCAGATCACTCTTAATCCAGACAATCCCCGGATCGTTAACGAAAAAAGCAAATCGTTTCAGGATTTGATAGATAGCATCAAGGCGATGGGGATAAAGGTGCCGGTCCAGGTAAGGACACACCCGAAACAAGTGGGCAAATTTCAGCTCCTGGCTGGTGAGAGAAGGATATTGGCCGCCGGAAAGATTGGTTTGGAATCGGTACCGGCACTGAATCACGGGACGATAAGTGACGAAGCGGCGTTTGATATTACGTTCGCGGAGAACTTTGCCAGGGAAAACTTAACACCGCTCGAGGAGGGCAAGGCAGTTGTGACGTTGATGGTCAAATATAAAGGTGACACGGAGGCTGTGGCTTCGAAGATGGGCAAATCTATAACGTGGGTTCTGCAGAGGAGGGCAATAAATAATAACTTAAGTCCGGGCTGGAAAAAAGCAATCATAGAAGACGCAACATATAAGCACTGGACGGTTTCTCATTTACAGCGGGTTGCAGCACTGCCGAAAAATGTTCAAGATGAAATATTGGAAGGCTTTGGAAACGACGAAGATGTGATAACTATTAAGGCATTGGAAAAAGAGATATCCGAACGCCTCATGCAGCTGGACAAGGCGTTGTGGGACCGGAAAGATATCACATTATTGAAAGCAGCTAAGGATTGTGCCAGCTGTAAAAAGCGGAGTAGTTTTATGCCTGGATTATTTGACGATACTACCGACAAAAAAACCGCCTGTAAAAATGACCGATGTTTAGACCGGAGCTGCTGGGAAGAAAAAACAACCGCCTGGCTTAAGAAAAAATATACTGAACTCAAAGCAACACACCCGGGCGTTGTTTTTATCGCTACAAAGCACATTGATTATTGGGACCAGCGAAAGATATCTAGTAAGTTTATAATAGAGGAGTATCGTGTGATAGGCAATGGTGACTGGAAAGCTTCTAAGGAAGGTGCAAAAGACGCTGTGCCGGCACTGGTTGTTTTTGGTAGTGATATCGGAATTCAAAAATGGATTACCATTAAACAATCAAACGTGTCCGCATTGAGCAGCAAGAGCACATCTAAAACTACAGGCAAACCAACACCACTAAAAGAACGCCGGGTGTTATTGAATAAGAAGCGGTGGTTTGTCACCATAAGAGAACTGATCATCGCGATGAAAAAAACTAATTCAAAAGACCTGGTCACGAAGGACCCAATTTTAACGGTTATGGCTTTGACGGTTATGTTCGGTACCGGGCAAACCCACCAGAGAGGATGGAAGCGGCTTGCTTCAAAATCAGATAAAAAAACTGTGTTGAGTGAACTATGGCAGATGGTCCGGGCTACTATCATTAGCAATCTGACTTACTGTGGAGCTATCACGCAAACCCCGGGTGAATTAATTGCTGCGGCAAAGGCAGCAAGCAAACTCTGCGGTATTAACATCACGCCCATATTTAAGAAAGTGTCAAAGGAGGTTTACCCGGAACCGAAAAGCTGGTCGGTTCTAAATGAGGATGGCACACCAAAGAAAACGGTGGCAAAGGTTAAGTCACCGGCAAAGAAAAAACCAGCTAAGAAAAAACAGGTTAAAAAATGACGTTGAAATTTTTATCGATGTGTTCCGGTTGTGGAGGTATTGACTTAGGGTTAGAGAAAGCAGGTATGAAATGCGTAGGCCAAGTGGACGTAATGAATTTTGCTCTCCGTATCTTGAAACGGCACTGGCCTTACGTCCCGAAACATACAGATATCTCGACCTTATTGCGTTCGGATTCCCTTGTCAGGATATTTCGCACGCCAATCCAAAAGGCAAAGGTCTTGGTGGCGAAAAAAGTTCTATCTTCTTTGAATGTATGCGAATCGTTGACTTACTTAATCCGCAATGGATTATCATCGAAAACGTCCCCAGACTCCTTTCGATTAACAAAGGAAGGGACTTTGGAGTCGTCCTGCAAACGCTGGCCGAAAGCGGGTATGGGTATCAATGGAGAGTTCTTGACAGTCAATACTTCGGAGTCCCCCAGAGACGTAAAAGAATCTTCGTTGTTGGATATTTTGGAGGTCAATGTCCACCCCAGGTACTATTTCAGTCTGAAAGCAGTACAGGGCATGATAAGAAGAACCCTAAACCATCACCCAAAAGCAAGTGTCTTAATGCACGTACAGGATACCGACAAGACTCATCAGTTGAAGCATATATCTGTTCAACACTTACGAGACGCACTGGATTACACAATTTCAAAAACGACACCATCGTTGCAAAAACAATCGGGGCAGGTAACAGGGGTTATAACGGATTCATGTGGCAGGAAAATTATATTGCGGAATTTGACACCAACAGAAAAAGAGAAACTTCAAGGATTTCCGAAGGATTGGACACTGCCCGTGGGACGGTTATCGGAAACGCCGTCACTGTTCCAGTGATTGAATGGATTGGTAAAAGGATAGTAAAATATTTGTCCGAGCAGGGAGGCTTAACATGACAGACGAAAAAGCGATAGTATCAATTGATGCGGGTCTTGATGTTAGATTAAGACTATATAACCAAATAAGTGATGGAATGAAAAAATTGGGATATAACAATGGTGATTATTCCGGTTTGGACCTCGGCTTTGAGTTGCCGGCTAATTGGCCGGTAGATATGAACGCTCAGCCGACACTGGCGGAGCTGGTGGTTGTCGCGAGAAAATTGGAAATGAGGATTGTAATAAGCGGGCTTAGTTTGTTGCCTATAAAAACAGAGGAGTATGAAAGGGAAGGTGGTTAAGATGGATGCATTCAGTCAATTCATAGAGAATAATTTTAAGTTACTTTTCTGGTCTGCTGTTGGTGTGTTGGTTGCTGTGTTCGCGGTGAGATTAATTTGGCAGAACATCAACGGCACCTGGAGGCAAAACAAAAGATGAGTGAGTTCGAATGGGAATATACCCGCACTGCTCGGAAGCATTATATTTTCGATGGGGATTTTTATGGAAACGGCAAACGTTTTCATCAACATTATTATCTATGGGAGATATGCAGCACGTGCGGTTTGTATGTTTCACCGCCCGGCAGGGATGGATATGATTTATATTATAAGGGCAAAAAAATCAAACACGGCAAAACGGTCAAGGAATTAAAAACGTTTGTTGAGCAGGAAGGCGGTAAATAATGAGCGTGGTAGATGGAGAAGCTGAAATTAACAGGACTATTAATAGTGGGGTCTTTGTTGGCGGTCATAAAGATTGCCCTATTTGTGGTGCAATGACCAGGTATGATTGTCGACACCACACATATTTATGCGCCAATGGGCATCGCTGGTCGAAACTTCTAGCGGATAGAGAGACTCGGAATCGTGAAGGTTTATCTTCTGATTGCCAGCTTAATCTAAACATAGTAATGGCACTTTTGGTAGAAGGCAGGGAGCATCCTTGTGATAGGTGCAATATCGATAGAGAAAAATGTCGGGGTTATCCTAAAAAGCCCCACGTTCGCCCAGGTTCGTTTTAGGGGTATAAATACACGCAGAACGGATTAAAAACGTCCAGGCGGGCAACAAACCATGTAGGATTTGAAGATAAAGGGGTATTTCAATGGCAAAGAGTCGAAAAAATTCAAAACCAGGAAGGTTCCAACCGGAGATCAAGGTATTCAAGTTATCGGATATCGTCCCGGCTAAATATAATCCGCGAACGATAAGCGAGGAGGCGAAGGCTGGTTTGTCGGAATCGATTAAGCGGTTCGGTTACATCGAGCCGATTATCGTCAATGTCCGGGGCAATAAAAACATAATCGTTGGAGGTAACCAGCGGTTTTCTGTACTGCAGGCAGCTGGTGTCAAAGAGGCCACGTACATCACGGTCGATTTGAATAAGGCGGATGAGAAGGTGTTGAATTTAACATTGAACAATCCAAAAATACAGGGCCAGTTTTTCAAGGAGATTGAGAGTCATATTTCTGAAATTCAAAAGCATATGCCAAAGGCGGATTTCATCGGTCTTAAGATCGCGGACTTACAAAGTGAAATCGGCCAGCGGGGCATGAGCGGTAATACTCTGGACGATGAGATTCCCAAACCGCCGAAGAAACCAAAGACCAGGCCTGGTGATTTGTGGATTTTGGGTGACCATCGTTTGCTTTGTGGTGATAGTACCAAGCCGGCTGATGTGAAAAGATTGTTTGGAAAAGAAAAGGCTAGTTTGTTTGCAACGGATCCGCCGTATTGCGTTGACTATACAGGGACTAACAGGCCTGGCGGCGGAAAGGATTGGTCTGGTGATTTTTGTGAGAGTAAAATTAAAGACGCGAAAAAGTTCTGGAGTCAATTTCTAGCTGTTGGTTTAAAATATATCAGGAAAAACACGGCGATTTATATGTGGCATGCCGATAGCCGTCGAAGTGACGTTGTGGATGTATGCAATAAGGCGGGTTTCTTAATTCATCAAACTATAATATGGGTTAAGCCCTGCGGGACGATGGGGTTTTCTTTTTTTTCGTGGCAGCACGAACCTTGTTTGATGATGTGGGTTAAAGGTTCGAAGCCGGCATACAAACCCAAGCGTATAAAAATCGGAACTGTTTGGCCGATTGGATATATCAAATCAGGGGACCCAACCACCCCGGAATATTACACGGATGTTTGGGAGCTGGGTTGGGAGGGCAAAAAAAGAGCTCCGAAATTCGGCCATCCAACTATCAAGCCTGTTGAGGTCTTTTCGATTCCGTTGAGATTACACACAAAGGCCGGCGATATTTGCTATGAACCATTTTGCGGATCGGGGTCACAGGTCATCGCGGCTGAAAAGCTTAGCCGGCGTTGTTTCGCTTTAGAGCTGAAACCGGTTTTTTGTGATGTGACAATCAAACGCTGGGAGCTGTGGTCTGGAAAAAAAGCGAAACGATTCAGGAAATAAGCCAATGGTGAACAACCGCAAGAAATCTCCAAAATCATCTCTGTCAACTGTTGAAATAGCCGGCAAGCAGAGGCATATCGCTTTGTTGAAAAAGGTTAAGGAGAATAAGCATCTTACAGCTGCTGAGCTCGAGGAGTTAAAAGATTATGAGGATGCATCATCGGCAGCAAAGAAAACGCCGGCAAAGGGCAAGGGCAAGGGCAAGGGCAAAAAAGACAAACAGTTTGCGGACCTGGCCAGAGAATTAAAATCGGTAGGCTTGCTGGATTCGCAGTTCGAGGATCACTTCGATTTAGAAAAATACCCTCGAGTAAAAGCCGCCCTCGAAAACGCGGTAAGTCAGAGAATCGAGGATATTATTAAACAGCGTTTCGCCGGTCCAGCGCAGACGGATTACCGGAAAGTCACTTTGATGCAGCTGATTGATATAACGGTTCGTTCGAGAAGGACGATATATGATTGGTTGGAAAGGGGCTTGCCACGGGAGGCGGATGGTAATTTCTGGTTACCGTCTTTTTTGAAATGGTTTGAGAAATACACAGTTGAGAAGCTGCCGGCCAGGGTGGTGAATAGTATCAATCCTTTTCAGCAAAAGAAAGCTGAGCGGTTGGATATTGATTTGCAAAGGGCAAGGAATGAGCTGCTTGACAGAACCGAGGTCATCACCGGCCAGATAGCCAGGCATCAGAATATAATTAATGCCCTCAGTCATAAAGCCGAGGAGCTGGCGATGTTGGCCCACGGTCAGCCGCAAAGAAAAATCACCAAATTACTCAACGATTTTTTCGACAATGTATTAAGTCAGCAATGCCAGGTACCGGAATCCCTGAAATTATCTGATGAGAAAGCCAAACTGCTCGAGGAGCTGCTCGAGGGTTTAGTTTCAGAGAGCGGATGATAGCGAAAAAAACAAAACGAAGTTTACCTAAGCCGTTGAAGATTCAGCCAGAGGAGCTGGAGGTTCTAAGCCCGCGTAAGAAGCTCACAGTTTCTCAATGGGCACTCGAACGGCGGGTGTTATCTCCGAAGACGTCTAATTTCTCGGGTGCCTGGTCGCACGATATCAATCCTTGGGCCGTTCCGATTATGGACGCACTATCCGATATCGGAGTCACGCAGGTGACGTTGATGAAAAGTGTTCAGTCTGGCGGCACGGAAATATCCCTCAATTTTATTGGTTGGATTGTAGATGAATCACCGGGACCGACTCTGATAGTTATGCCCCGCGAAGACGATGCCAACAGGCGGGTTAATACAAGAATAAAACCAATGTTTGAATCAACACCAACACTACTCACACATTTGCCCGGACAAAAAATTGATAATATCAATATTGGCAAAGAAACTATCCTGGATAACCTGATATTGTATATCGCCTGGGCTGGAAGTGCCGCGGCTTTGGGTGATAATCCAGTATGTTATGCTGTTGTGGATGAAGCGGGCAAGATGCAGCTAAAAACAGGAAAAGAGGCTGATCCAGTCAGCTTAACAAAGGATAGACTAAATACTTTTTTCGGACGTTCGAAGTTGTTTTGTTTATCAACGCCGGTAATTGAAAATGACCTCATCGACCGCGAATTCAAAGCGGGGGATATGCATGAGTTTTGGGTAAAGTGTTCATTTTGTGGGGAACATCATATTTCTAAATGGGCACACGTGCAGCTTGATAAAAGGAAGGATGGCAAGTTGCTAACCGATAAACAATACGAAAGGGGAGGTCATGCGAGGTATGTTTGTCCGTTATGTAAAAAGGAATGGACCGAAAAGAATCGATGGGATGCGGTAACTAATGGCAAATTTGCACCGGATGGTTGTACTGTTGATAAGAACGGTGCAATAATTGGCAAGGTCCCCATAACAACGCATAAGAGTTTTAGGCAAACGGCATTTATGCTTTATCCTGGGTTCATGACGATAGATAGATTAGCAGCTAAGTGGGCTTATGCCCAGGTGCAAAAAAGGCTGGGTGACATTGGGCCCCTGCAGGATTTTATCAACGCGTATCTTACTGAATCATTCGAGGAGCGGGAAAAAGAGACACACGAAAGCGTGTTGATAACTCACATCGGGAATTACCCGCCGGAGATAATTCCGGAGGGTGTTCAGATGATCACTGCCGGCTTTGATGTTCAGCTGGACCATGTATATGTCCGGGTGCTTGGATGGGGTCACAGCTCGGAGGTTTGGAGTATATACGAGGCCAGATTGGAAACGGGCGATACAAGTTTGTTAGAAAATTATATATTGGTTGAGGATTTATTGGAAATGCAGTGGCCGTTTACTAAAAACAAAGCTCATACGATGGGGATTTTCAAAGCGGCGATAGACTGTAATTACAGACCGGACGTGGTGAAGGATGTTTGTGTTAAACATAATGATGTTCTTATTCCGGTTCGCGGTGACGACTCTGTAAAAAATAGAATATTCAGAGCTACAAGGGAGTCGGTTATCGTTGATAAAGCGAGGGACATTATTATAAATCTCATCAGATATGATTTGAACGTCAATGTTTTAAAAGACAGGTTGTATAGGTTGCTTCATGAATCGGTCATCCCGGGTCCCGGGTATATGCACTTACACTCACAAACATCCGAAGAAATAATCAGGCAGTTGGCCAGCGAAGAACAAAGAAAAATCCGCACAGGTCGTCACTTCAAAAATGTGTGGGTTAAAAAAGATGGTTATCGTGCAAATCATTATTGGGATTGTGACGTATACGCGACGGCAGCTGCGGAGCTGGCGGGCGTTAGATTTTTAAAACCGGCAGTGACACAAAAAGCAAAACCCCAAACCCAGCAAATCAAAAAACACGGATCTAAAAAAATGACAACTAAATATTAATTTTGAAAGGTACAAAAATGGGAAAGAATTCAGATCAGCAATCACACGCCGCAAAGGTAAAAGCGGAGAGCGTAGCGAAAGTAAAAGCAGAGCAGGCCAAACAAGCCGCGAACGTCCAGGCCGAAAAAGACGCACAGGTTGCTAAGGTCAAAGCCGAGCAGGAAAAAACTAAGCCGGAAGCGGTTGTAACTGAACCCGGCTTTTCTGAAATGGTTTTAAATGTTGCACCGCAACTGAGCGAAGCGGCAAAGACATCGACTGCCGAAGATGTAGCTGACGTTGTGGCTGACCAGGCTTCGAAGGAGCAAACTAAAAAAACAAAAGCCGTCTTTTCTTTTCCAACCAGGTCAAGGTGTCCTCGATGCAGAGCGATTGACACCGTAGCATTGAATACAAAAGGCGGGGTACAATACAGGCAGTGTCGGCGGGCGGTTTGTCGGCATAAATACACAGTGCTCGGAAGAAAGGTTTAAAATCGGCGGTTAAGAAGTAAGTTTTTTACCAAGTTTGGTAAAAGTTTTGGTTTTATACCATATTTTGTGCTTTTGTTTGTTGACGTACTATATGTTGTGATATCATCAGACCGATAAAAATAACAGGTATCTATTTATTTTTTGAGGAAAATGATGTCACTAACAAGCTCATCGACAAGAGTTGAGGCATTAGCACAGTACAATGACAATCTCACCTGGGAGGGCAATGCGACAAAAGCCGGGCTTGCATTGGAAGCGGTTCGATGGTTACTTGTTAACCGGCCAACAAAAGTATCAAGGGGGAATCGTTCAGCGGATTACGAGTCATTGCTTGCAGAAAAATCGAAGCTGGAATCATTCATAGAGGTCAGCGGTAATTCTGTTAATAGATCACAGTTTGTTCGTGGGGTGCCAGTTAGATAATGGCTAAAAATAAAAACAAAACAAATACTGCAGACGCGAAAAGGCACCGCGATAGAAAGCACATTATGATTAAGGCGGGCGGTGTATATGGTTCGCTTGGATATAGAGCGGCAAAAGGTGTTGCAAGGGACGGGAGAATATATGTTTCGGCTTCTGGTGAGCGGCATGAATTATATGACAGGTTGAAACTCATAAATCAGTCAAGAACATTCATGCGTGACAATTCAATTTATAAGGGGATGATAGGTCGGGCGGTTAGTTACATTGTTGGTAACGGTTTTACCCTGCAGATGAAATCGGGTAATCAAAGTTATAACGCAAAAGTGGAATCTTTATGGAAGGATTTTCACCGCAGGCCTGAACTTCGTGGAATACTTTCAGGCGGAAAAACCGACCGGATGGTTTGTCAGGAGATAATGGTAGCGGGTGACATGATTGTTATATTAACTAACAAGGACGGACTTATTCAACTTATAGAGGCTGAGCAATTAGCAAAAACCAACCCAAAAGATGGGATTACAAAAAACCAATATGGTCAACCAAATAAATATTGGATTTCCCCTTATGGCAGAGGTGGTCGCGTAGACACATCGAAAGCAAAAGGATATGACCCGAAAAATATACTTTTCTTAACAAATCCGGAGCGACCCAGTTCGATACGCGGTGTCCCTCCATGTCAATCAGCTTTCCCGATGCTGCATAGAATAAATGATGTTTGCGATTCGGAGGCAATAGCCTGGCAGCTGTTGGCCAGGCTTGCGGTTTCAATTAATCGCAAAGAAGGTGCTCAGCAGGGATATAACGAAAGCAAAGCAGACCCCGACAAGACGGGTTCGGCTACGGAGGGACAATTGACCACACGGATTACCGAACTGGATTATGCGTTAATGTTCCAGGCGGAAGTTGGTGAGGAAATAAAAGGCATCGATCGCAATATACCCGGCAAGGATTTTAGTAATTCTATAAGAATGTTTTTGAGGCTGATGGGTTTGCCTTTGGGCTTGCCGCTTGAAATAATTCTTTTGGATTGGACCAAATCAAACTACTCACAATCCAGAGCAGTTTTAGAGCAGGCTTACCAGGTTTTTCTCGATTACCAAATCATCCTGGAGGATTACTATTATCAGCCATTGATTAAATGGAAGATTGACGAATGGATAGCGTCCGGAGCTCTAAAAGAAAACAAGAATCAATATAAATTTGATTTGATTAAGCCGACATTTCCCTGGATAGATCAGCTGAAAGAAGTGCAGGCTTATGGCGAAAAAGTGTCTCGCGGCTTTGCGACTCATGCCCAGGTATGTAAAACGCTTAACACTGATCGCGAGGATGTTGTTAATCAGCGGCAAAAAGAGATTGAAGATGCTATTGCCCGGGTCACGGCAATCAAGAAAGCCACAGGGTTCGATGTGCCTTATCAGATTTTCTGCGGTTTAAAAGACCCGGGAGCTGCTGGGATTCCACTAGAGGAGGAAGATCAGGACGAAGATAATAAAAAGAATGAGCAAAACAATGAGGAACAAAAATGATTAATCAAATTTGTGCAGAAATACAAAAAGATGTATGGATTATGGAGCCGCGAATGTTGGCGGTGCTATATGAAAAACTAAGTTCAATGACCACTGAATCACTGGAAGCAATATCGGCAATAAAAATCCAGACAAACAAACCAGCGGCCATGACGGTCAACGGTGGAGTTGCCACAATTAATATACATGGTGTCCTGATGAAGAACCCGCCGAGCTGGTTGGCATGGTTTGGGATTGGGTCAACTGCTTATGGTCAGATAAGACAACAGCTGTCGGAGGCGATTGGTGATCCATCGGTCAAATCTATAAGATTACATATCGATTCACCTGGTGGGAAAGTCGCGGGTGGTTCGGAAACAGCTGATGCGATAAGAGACGCTAACAAGATTAAGCCAGTATCAGCTTACATAGAAGACCTTGGGGCTTCCGGTGCTTATTGGCTTGCATCGCAGACTGGACAAATAACCGCAAATCTTAATGCGGAAATTGGCTCAATAGGAGTATTTACAGTGTTCGGGGATTATTCGAAAATGGCGGAGATGGAAGGCGTCAAAATTCACGTTGTGCGTAGCGGTGAGCACAAAGGAATGGGTGTAGTTGGTGCTCCGATTACCGAAAACCAAATTGCTGCCTGGCAGGATGTTGTTGACGGGATAGCGGATAATTTTATTAATGCAGTAAGTACAGGCAGGCGTATGAGTGCTGAAACAGTTCGCGGGCTAGCAGATGGGCGTGTTTTTCTTGCAAAGACGGCAAAGAAAAACGGGCTCATTGATAGCATAATTAATCCAGATAAAATAAATGTTAAGGAGAGTAATGCGATGGCTGAAACAAAAACAAAGGATGATGTTGCTGCCGATGATGTTGTAGAAGATACGACAACGGCAGGTGTTGACCTCGAAGCCGCCAAAAAACAGGCGGACGATGAGGGCAAGGAGCGGCTTGGATTGCTGGAAGCTGCTTTTGAAGGTGAGCCGAAATTTGTGCTCGAACAATTTAAGGCAGGTGCTACGGCTGACCAGGCAAAGGCGGCGTTTTGCGATGTGCTCACAGCCAAGCTGGAAGCTGCGGACGCCAAAGTTGCAGAGTTGGAAAAGAAAAAAACTACAGTTGGTGGCGATCCTGTAAACAATGAAAATGATGGCGGTGGTGGAAGTCAGGCCAGTGCTTTCATGGCCGCGGTCAGGCAATATGCAAAAGACAACAAATGCACGCAGACGGTAGCGTTGAAAGCAGTGAAGAAAGAAAGCCCTCAGCTTTTTGAGGATTACCAGGCCGGTTTGACAAGCTAGGCCCGTGTTGAAGATTTAAGATTAAAAAGGAGTGTGGTGACGTTGTTAGTTGAACATTATTAATCGAGTTTGAAAAAAGGAGATATACGATGACAAAATTTATTAACGGAAACGTAGGGTCATTTGAGGCGGGTGAAGATGTTGTAGCCTTTCGACGTGTGAGGTACAGTAGTGGAACTGTTATCTATTCTGATGCCGGTGAGGCATGGATAGGAATCACCGAGCAAGCCAAAGATAGTGGAGAGCAGGTTTCGGTCCGATTGCGGACAGCTGCAGGAACCTTAAAGATAATGGCTGCTGGTGCTTTCAGTGCCGGGGCACAGCTTTACGGTGCAGCGGATGGCAAGGTTGATGATGTCGCTACAGGTCAGATATTCGGCATGGCCCTCGGGGCCGCGACCGCCGATGGTGACATCATCGAGGCCATAATAGAGGTGGGTGTTCAGCATATCAACTACGATGTCATCTACGGCGAGTTACTTTCCGGAGGTACCGAGCAGAATACTCACGAAGCGAGCGCAACGCAGAATTATCCGCTTGGCACACGAAGAGTCACACCGGAAGGCGATGAGTATCGATACGCAAAAGCAGGTGCGACGCTCAACTGTGACCTGGGTGTGTGGTCTTTCAATACTCAGCATATTGCTTATACCACAGTGGCCGCATCGGCTTTAATTAATGCGGAAGAGATAGTAATAGACGTAGGTGGTTCTGATGGCGTCGGAGCTGATGGAGCTATTGCAGCTGATGAATTGGTCGGCGGTTGTGTGGTTGTATTCCCGCATAGCGAAAATTCGTTTACTCGCAGGATCACTGCCAATACGGTTATCGCAGCCGGCGGCGGTGAGGTCACGTTAACACTAAACAAACCGATACCAGTTGCTATAACGGTAGACGCTGATCATTGTGAGGCGTGTGCCAGTCCTTATCTTGATGTTCGGACAGGCAATCACGGTGGTTTGCGTCCGGTGCTCGGCAAGGCCGATGTCGCGGCTACTGTTGGTCAGTTTGTATGGTTAGAGGTCGAAACGGATTTGACCTGGTTTGCACCGCAGGGTACAGTCGGTGTCGGAGCACACGACAACCAGGTTGTGTGGCGGCATGATGGTTCACTCGATGAGCACGATTACAATGATGCCTTAAATACAAAGGCCCAGCATGCTGGAACTGTCATGACTCGAGCTGCAGGTGAAACGCAGGGAGCACCATTTATTGCCCTGCGTCGTTAAGTTGTGATTAAAAAGTAAATAGAGTATGTTCGCCCGGGTTGATCGCCTGGAGGCGTTAAATTGACAAAGACGGCTGGTAGGAGCCTACCCTTTTACCAGCCGTCTTTTTGTCTATAGATGAAAACGGAAATTTTTTAAGGAGGCAAAAAATGCCAATTCAACAAGCAACACGTGCCATCCCAAGGGATGATCTCGGTATGGCATTTCACGAGTTCGATCCAACATTGGCCGGTTTTATCGCTACCCTGATATTGCCGGTCAAAGATGTGGCTAAAATGGCCGCAACTATGAGCGTCATAATTCGCGAGAATATGAAGCGAGTTGAAACCAAAATGTCCAATGGGTCTGCTTATCCCCGCATCAATTTAAGTTCGGAGGATTTGGCTTATGCTACTGAAAAGCATGGTTTGGAAATCCAGCTGACCGATGATGACAGGGCAAACTACAGAGACGACTACGATGCGGAAATAGAATCCGTCCAGGCACTAAAGAAAAGATTCTACAACGAATTGGAAATTATAGCATCAGCGATTGTGTTCAATACAACCACATGGACGGGGTCTGATCTTTACACCGACAATAAGGCAACGCCATGGAGCACAGCAGCAACGGATATAATCGCACAGGTTAACGCAGCCATTAAAAAGGTCGAAGACAATACAGGCGTTTCGCCTGATGCCCTTGTCATCGGCAAAGCGGCCCTACATAACCTGTTAAAGAATGACGACATCGTTGCTCGCTTCGTTGGCGGAACGGTTATAACAAGAGCCGTTATAGAAGCGAACCTGGCTGCTATATTCGGCCTGGACAAGCTGATTGTCGGCGGTGGGATATACGACTCAGCCGCGGAGGGCCAGGATTTCTCATCTTCGGAAATATGGAATTACAAATATGCCCATGTCGTAAAAATCCAGGAAGGCCCTACTAAGACAGAGCCGGGCCTGGGTCGAACGATTATATGGGATGGTGGTTCAGAAGGTGACTCCGAAGCTAATGAAATTCAGCCGGTATTTCAATACCGCGAAGAGCAGACCGACAGTGATGTCTTTAAGATTAATCAGTATAGCCAGTCAAAGATATTCGACAGATACTTCGGTCACTTGATGAGGATCGAAACATAGCATTACCCGCTGTTTGAGGCGTTGAAGCGTTAGGCGGGTCCCGGTGAGGCCCCGGGACCCGCCTATTTATGAAGCTAAAAAGTTTTAAATTAGTGGGAGCATGAAATGCTAAATGATGGTGACAAGGCAGAGTGTAAAGAAATCGCAAGAGAGATAAACCGGGAAGTGTTAGCAGCTCATATCGCCAGTTGTCCATACGGCAAAACTATTTTCGGCACAAAGATGCTATTGGTAGGTTTATGTATTGGGAACGGCTTATTGGGCGGCGGTGCCGTATTCGGTTTGATGAGGATTTTCTTGGGTAGTTAATAAAATATGTCAAAAAATCAGGACGAATTTTAATTGTTAGATAATCACGAGGGTAAAAAAAATGATTAAGATATGGCGTAGTGAAACAGGGAAGGCGATGCTTGGTATACTTTGTATTTTTGCTGCTGTTGGGACTATATTTTTCTTTTCTTCGTTTGCAACGGATTCAGCGGTTGGTCACGGTATGCAAAATGTTGGTTTGCGTCTTTATTATGATTCTTCTACTGGTCAGTTCAGACCGATAGGTGCTGGCTGGCCTGCTGATATGAATTTTGCTGATGTTAATATCATTCTAAATGACGCAAATGTACTAAACCCATTGCTAATTTACAAGCTGTCGCACGATTCTTTTGCTGATTTTGACCTCAACGAGCATAACGATATTTGGCGGCGACTTGGTACTGTCATCAAACCAACAGTAATAAATGATGATGTCTTTGGTCTAAGGATTTTAACCAGCAAAGTGGGCGCAATTCAAGACCCAAACTGGGCTTTGAGCTTTTTAGCTTTTGAGGATGGGACTGCCAGCTTTAGATTCTTATACGATAGGGACCCAACAGGAAAAACGGATTTTGCAATCCCTTGGAACACATTTTTAATTGATGCTGTAAATGATATATGGATAACTCGTTATAACGCTCACAATGCAGATGCAAGGCACGAATGGGAATCAAGAGCTTATGCTGGTGCTGACCCTTGCTTTGTTGTTTTTGATTGTAATAACGAAAGGGTGGGCTTTGGTATAGCCGAGCCAGATGTTAATCATCATATTGTAGGTGATGCAAGGTGGGGTGATGATGTAAATTACACAAATGTAGGGGGGACTGGTGACTTCTCTTTCGGGGGGGATGCTACTGTGTGGGATGACCTTCCACCTACTCCGATTACAGCGGCCAAGTTAGGCTCATCCGCACCAACTCTGGCTACATTCAAAACAGACATCGAACAATATACTTTTGATGCAACTAACGACTATGTAATAGGTGCAACGGAGATTACCCATAAATGGAAAGAAGGAACGATAATAGTCCCTCATATTCATTTTGCCACCAATGGAAGCGAGGGTACTGCTAAGGGTATCCAGTGGCAGCTTAAATGGGCTGTTGGTGATGTAACTGAGGCGTTTTCTGCACAGGTGACATCGGTAGTAGATGTGACGATTGATGCAAACACGCCGGACAGGACACATTATCTATCAAACTTAAATACAACCTTAGATGGAACTAATTTAAAGATTGGTGCATATATTTGTTGGAGATTCGAGCGAATAGCAACTGCACACGGCAATGGTGAACCCGCATCAGACCCGTTTGGAATAGCAGTTGGATTTCATGCAGAGATGGATATGGTTGGAAGTAGAACGATTGGAGCAAAATAGAAGTGATTACTAACATTGTTTATATTGACCTTATACCCGAACAAAATAGATATATTCGTTTGGTTAAACGGTCTGACCAGAAAATGTGGGATGGTGACAGTTGGGAAACTGCCCCGACCCACGCTGACCAGGCTACAGATTTAGCTGAAAACGAGGATATAGGTGGATATTATTTTGTTGCATTTCCTTCTACGGATGCTGATGTGTATGACATTTTTGTTTATAACGGC